>Ga0070717_10000020_pt1 | contig 172640 bp, 196 predicted proteins | sample LARL113metaG_FD_71366 | JGI IMG/M metagenome (GOLD analysis project Ga0070717, IMG submission 71366) | Corn, switchgrass and miscanthus rhizosphere microbial communities from Kellogg Biological Station, Michigan, USA - LAR L11-3 metaG | ecosystem: Host-associated > Plants > Roots >...
AGCTGACCGAGGCTGTCCTGTCCGATCACCGCGGTGATGGTGATGAGGCCGATCGTGGTCACGGTGGCGATGCGGATGCCGGCAAAAATCGTCGGAAGCGCAAGCGGCAGCTCGACGCGGATCAAGCGCGCGAAGGGGCGGTAACCCATGCCGTCGGCCGCGTCGATCGCGTCGCGTGGAACGGCGTCCAGCCCGACGACGACGTTGCGTGTGAGGATCAGCAGCGCGTAACCGACGAGTCCGATCTCCGACGTCAGCGTGGTCAGGCCCGTGTAAGGGATGAGGAGCGAGAACAGCGCGATCGAAGGGATCGTGTAGAAGATCCCGTTGACCGTGAGGATCGGCCCGCGCAGCACAATAACGCGCTGCGCGATAACGCCCACCGGTAGGGCGATCGCGAAGCCCACGGCCACCGCGATCACGGTGAGCTCGATGTGCGCCGTGAGCATGCGCGTGAAGAGTGGGATATGGGTCGACAGCCAATCCCAGTTGATCCAGGGGTCGACGTAGTCGAGGAATAGACCCGTCGGCATTCGATTACGGTAATCGGAAGTTGATCCAGCTGGAGAACGTGTCGAAGCAGTTCGCAGGCGGCTCCAACGCCGTGCTGAACCTGAGCCTCGACATCCCCGACGGTCAGACCTGCGTGCTCATCGGTCCTTCGGGCTGCGGCAAGACGACGACGCTGCGCATGATCAACCGCCTGATCGACCCCGACTCTGGTCGCATCCTGGTCGACGGGATCGACACCCGGGGCGAAGACCCCGCTGCGCTGCGCCTGAAGATGGGCTACGTCATCCAGTCGGTGGGCCTCTTCCCCCACATGACCGTCGGCGACAACGTGGGCACGGTGCCGCGTCTGTGGAGATGGGACAAGGAGCGGATCCGCAAGCGCGTCGACGAGCTGCTCGACCTGGTCGGTCTTCCGCCCAGCGAGTACCGCGGTCGCTACCCGCACCAGCTGTCGGGTGGACAGCGTCAACGCGTGGGTTTCGCACGTGCGCTCGCGGCCGATCCTCCAATCCTTTTGATGGACGAGCCGTTCGGCGCGGTCGACCGCATCACCCGCGAGCGCTTGCAGAACGAGTTCGTGAACATTCAGCGGTCGATGCGCAAGACTGTCGTCTTTGTCACGCACGACATCGAGGAGGCCGTGATCGTCGGCGACCGCCTGTGCATCCTCAAGATGCAGGCCCAGGTCGCTCAGTACGACACGCCGGAGCGAATCCTCGCCAAGCCCGCGAGCGAGTACGTCGTCGAGTTCCTGGGTCCAACTCGCATCGCCTGGCTCGAGTCGCTGCGCCGAACGTCACTGCAAGGAGGCGAGAGCGTTGCCGCAGGAGTTTGACGTCGTCTGCCTCGGTGGCGGAGTCGCCGGCGAGGCAATCGGCCACGCGCTGAAGGGTCGCGGCCTGTCGCTTGCGATCGTCGAGCGCGAGCTCGTCGGCGGTGAGTGCCCTTACTGGGGCTGCGTTCCCTCCAAGACGCTTCTCCGTTCCGGCGAGACCCTCGAGGAAGCGGGGCGCGCGCGCACGCTGGCCGCGTCGCGCGTGGAGTGGGACGTCGACTTCCCCAGGGTTTCCAAGCGCGTCCTCTGGATGGCTCGCGACCTCGACGACTCGCGTCCTGCGGCCGCGCTGGTCGCCGCCGGCGCAAAGCTGGTCCGAGGCTCCGGGAACCTCGTCGACCTGCGCACGGTCGTGGTCGGTGGCGAGCAGCTGGTTGCGCGTAAGGCGGTGGTCATCGCGAACGGCGGAGTCGCCGCGATCCCGCCCATCGACGGCCTCGACAAGGTCGAGTTCTGGACCAACCGCCAGGCGGCGGTGCCGCGCGAGCTGCCGGAGCGGCTCGTCGTCCTCGGCGGAGGGGCGGTCGGGGTCGAACTGGCGCAGGCGTTCGCCCGCCTGGGTTCAAAGGTCACGGTCGTGGAGGCCGGCCCTCGGTTGCTGCCGATGGAGGAGCCCGAGGCCGCGGCCGCGCTGCAGCCGCACCTGCACGCCGATGGAATCCAGGTGTTCGTCGGCGATCCGTGTGTGGCCGTGGAGAAGCACGCCGGGGACGTGGTGCTGCACCTGAAGTCAGGCGCGGTCGTTTCCGGCGACCGGCTCCTGGTGGCGACGGGCCGGCGCCCCAACTTCGAGGCGTGGAAGACCGCCGGTCTCGCCCAGACCGAGCGCGGCTGGCTGAAGGTCGACCCGGAGACGCTGATGGCACGCGACGGCATCTACGGCGCCGGCGACATCACCGGTATCGGCGGCTTCACCCACCTTGCCTACTACCACGCCCAGATCATCGCGCGGCGCCTTCGTGGCGAGGACGCGCGCGCCGACCACACCGCCGTGCCTCGGGTCACATACACCGATCCCGAGGTCGCGTCGGTCGGATGGTCGCAGCAGATCGCGCGCGACCGCGGTGTCGATGTGATCGTCACCACGACCGACCCCGGCGAAACGGCGCGCGGCTACATCCACGACTTCCATGGCGGAACCCTGAAGCTGGTCGGCGACCGCGAGCGGGGCGTGCTCGTCGGCGCGACGCTCGTGACTCCGCGGGCCGGCGAGATCCTGGGCGAGCTCATCCTCGCGATCAAGATGCACACGCCGCTGAAGGAGATGGCGGACGTCATCCACCCCTACCCCGCCTTTAACCGCGTACTCGGCGCGGCGGTGGGCGAACTCGCCGCGCAGGTGTCTTAGGCGCCCTGAGCGTTCTAACTGTGCGCGGTCGATTTATGTAAAGGAGGCTTCATACATATGACCATCACGGTCAATGGTTCGCCGCTCACGATCGACTTCGACACACTGCTGATCTGGGTCCTGGTCGGCCTGGTGGCTGGGTTTTTCGCCAGCCATTTGGCGCTTGGGCACGGCCTCGGCCTGATCTGGGACGTCGTCGTCGGAATCCTGGGTGCCCTGTTCGGCGGCATAGTGCTGGCGGGGGTCTTTCACATCAGCGTCGGCATCGTCGGACATCCGATCATCAGCGCGATGATCATGGCGTTCATCGGCGCCGTGATCCTGCTGGTGATCTTGCGGCTGTTCGCCGGGCGCGGTTATCGTCGCCGGGCGTTTTAGCAGGTGACAGACGCCTGGGAGCAATGAGCTCCCAGGCGTTTCTTCTAGCGTCGGTGGCCCCAGGCCGGTGCCACCTCTCGGCGGGCTCGAAGCCCTGGGCCTGCCGGTCGTAGAGATGGACGCCACCGTAGCCGGACCCGAAAACGACATGCGCAGCCGCCGCAGTCGATTGAGAATGCCGGCGGACGAAGCGCCGCATGCGCTCAGGATCAGCGTCGAAAGAGCTGCGCCGGCGAGGCGTTTCGCAATGTCGACCCCCAACCAATGCGACGCGGTCAGGGGTCAAAAGCTTGCGGTGACGCGGAGGTACCCCTCGGCACGCGTGACCGGCATTGCGAAGTCGAATGCGTCGGCCTGCAGCGACAGGTCGAGGTCGGTCGGAGGAAAGCCTGGCCATGCACCACTTCTTGCGCGCTCGTATCGCTCCGTGCGCCGCAACGGCTCTAGAAGCTGATCGAGGTCTGCATCGATGCCGGTGGCGAGCGCCTCCATGTACAGCGCGCACGCGTGGTCCTCGGGATGGTCTGCCGACGCAACCAGAGTCAGGACCTCGGGCTTTCTTAACAGGCAGGCTTCAACCGTCGCGCGGGCGACGACCAGACTCGCCGCAAAGATGTCATCGCTCTGGACCGCGGCCGCGACCTGCGTTCCCGCCGTCGAACGCTGGATGAGGACACGATCCTTCAGGTCGAGCTGGCGAATCTGCGTCGGCGAGTTGCTGATCGGTATGCCGGTCACAGGAAGGGCGTCCTCTTCCGCACAGATCACGGAGCCTTGGGTTGTTGCGGCGAGGGCGCGCGCTTCGGCGATGGTCTTGACCAGACGGCATTCGCGCGCTCCGCCCGCCAGCGCGTAGGCGCTGACGGTGAACGAGCGGAGCACGTCGATCACGACGACGATGCCGCGCGCTTGCTCGGCGCCGACGATGCCGGTCGCGTGGACGATGTTCAATTGGAGCCCGTGCCGGCCTCAGAAGCGGGCGATGGCCCGCGCGCGTTCGGCTTCGAGCAGATCGCTGATTGCGGATCGATGCGCGTCGTCGGACTGCGCCTCGAGCCGGGCCAGTCGGTGCCCGAGCACCGCAACGCGATCCCCGTGGCGATGATCGTCACCAGCGGCAAGCTGTATTTCGACGATGGCTTGCAAACCGGCGAGGTCGACGCCGGCGAGATGCTTCTGATCAACCCTGGTGAGCGCCACAGCTATCGCGCCGACGTCGCCACGTCCGCCTACCTCGTGTTCGCGGGCCTCCCTGGTGTGCGCGGCCGCACCTGGACGCTGCGGCGCAAGACGTAGCCGGCGTCATTTCGCGTTCCACTGTGCGATGACCCGGCCGTGGTCAGCGTCGCACACGATGCTTAGAGTCGCCACGTCGAGCTGCAGATGGGTCGCGATTGTTATGTCCGCGCTGATCCAGGCGACGGCGATCGCGCGAAGGATGTGGCCGTGGCCGAAAGCGATCGCGCGTCCCTCGCCCCGGCTCGTCGCGAGATCGATGAATCGCCCGGCCCTGGCGTAGACCTGGGCAGGTGACTCACCATTCGGGCAGCCGTCTCGGTACAGGTCCCATCCCGGATCCGATTCGCGGATCTGTTTGGTGGTGAGACCTTCGTAGCTTCCGTAGTCGAACTCCTTGAGCAGCGGTGTGACCTGCGGATCGTCGAAGCCGGCGAGCTCAGCGGTGCGAAGCGCGCGCAGCATCGGGCTCGAGTAGACGGCGTCGAAGTGGATGCCGCTCAACCTTTTTCCGAGGTCTCTTGCGTTCGCTTCTCCGCGCGATGTGAGCGGAATGTCGGTTACGCCGGTGTGCCGCCCGGACAGACTCCACTCGGTCTCGCCGTGGCGAGCGAGGTAGAGCTCGAAGCTCAGGCGGGCTTGCCCATCATCTCGGGTCGGCCGGAACGGAGCGATCGGCCCGCGCTCTCGATCACAGCGCCCGCGCGCACGCGCTGACCCGGCCGGACGCAGACGAGACCGACCGCGGCCTGACCACCCTGAGGCTTGAGCGCATCGTTGACCGCCGCGAGCACGCGGTTGGCCGCGTGGGCGGTTCCCGCGACGTCGGTGTCGGGAAGGATCGCGAGCAGCTGCGGTGGTGTTCGGCCCAGCACGCCTGGAGTGTCGACGTCCCGGACAGTGCCGGCAAGCGCCGCGGCCATCGTCTTCAGCGCCTCTTCAGCCGGCAGCCCGCCGTTGGCTTCGATCAACAGCACGCCGAGGTTGCGCTGGTAGCGGTGCGCGCGTGCGAGCTCGTCCTCGAGAACGGGACGGACGAAGCGGTCGTTGAAGAGACCGGTGGTCCGGTCGACGATGTGAAGCGGCTCGGCCTGGGGATCGTCCGTGCGCACGCCGCATGACGGACAGAAGACCGCACCGTGTGGAAGAGGCGACCCGCACGCCTGACAGGTTTGAGCTTCGGGCCGGCGGCGGAGGAAGTCGCCAATCGGCATTCGGTAAAGCCTATCAGTCGTGTTCGCCATACCCTCCGGACCTCTTAACAGGCAGGGTTGAAGTCATTTTTTTCGAATCCTAAGCTCGATCGAGGTGTGCCGGGGGGGAGGGACGGCACGATGGAGGAAGGGAGGGCCCGAGGCAACCTATGGAAATTTTGGGTCGGCGCTCAGCCCACCGCCGCGGCCTGAGTCGCGAGCCAGCTCTCCGCCCACTCCGCAACCGCAGCCAGCACCGGCTCTAACGCACGCCCCCGCGAGGTCAACCGATAGCTCACCCGCACCGGCGGGCCCGGGTCGACGAGCCTCTCGACGATGCCTTCAGTCTCGAGCTCGCGCAGTCGTTCGGTCAGCACCCGATCGCTGATCCCGGGTATGCCCGCGAGCAGCTGATTGAAACGCGCGGGTGCCGGCAGCAAGGCTTTGACGACCGCCCCAGTCCAACGCTTCCCGATCAGCTCGATTGCGCGCTGAAAGGGCGCGCTGTAGTCGAGGCCCCCTCCGACCATGGGGAGTGATTCTATGCGCTATCGCGGTTCACGAAAAGGGACCCGCTCCTGTTTTCCACAGGAAATTTTCTCCGTCACCGGAACGCCCTTCACGCGACGAGCGTCGCGACCTCTGAGAATGGTCACGGTGAGTGAGCGATGGAACTGAACGGACGGGTCATCGTCGTCACTGGAGCGGGGCGCGGCATCGGTCGTGCGCTCGTTCGAAGGTTCGCAGCCGAAGGCCCAAAGGCCCTCGTCGCGGCGGACATTGACCATGAGGGCGTGCAGTCAGTCGCGAGGGATGTCGGCGGCGACGCTGTGCAGTGCGATGTGTCAGACGAAGCGGATGTTGTGCGCCTCGTCAAGCAAACCGAGACATCGCACGGGCGCATCGACCTCTTCTGCTCCAACGCAGGCATCTCAGTCACGGGCGGCCCAGAGGCAAACGATGCGGACTGGCAGCGCATCTGGAATGTCAACGTCCTGTCCCACGTGTACGTAGCCCGCCACGTTCTGCCCGGCATGCTCGCGCGAGGCGATGGCTACATCGTCGGGACTGTTTCAGCCGCGGGGTTGCTGAACCATGTCTTCGCCGCCCCTTACGGTGTGACCAAAGCGGCCGCGCTCTCATTCTTCGAATGGCTCTCCATCGCGCACGGCGACGCGGGAATCCGCGTCTCCTGCCTGTGCCCTCAGGGTGTCAAGACCGAGATGCTCGCCGCCGAGCGAAAGGCGCTCGGCACCAACTTCCTGACGGCCGGCGCCCTCGAGCCGGAGGTTGTGGCGGACGCCGTCGTCGAGGGAATCGCCGGCGAGCGTTTCCTCATCCTGCCGCACCCGGAGGTCGCGGAGTACTTCCGGCGCAAGGCGGTCGACTACGACCGCTGGCTGCGCGGCATGCGCCGTCTCCGAAGCCACCTCCTCGACGCGGCTCGCCCAGATGCGTAGGCTTGCGCTCGTCACCGGAAGCGCGCTGGTGATCGTCGCGTTCGCGGCGGCAACGCGAGTTGCTGACACGAGAGAGGGCCTCATCGCCGAGGTCGTGACGTTGCTCGCCGGCGTGGCCGGCGTCGGCTTGTTGATCTACGGCTTGGCCGCACGCCAGGGAGCATCGAGGAGCAAGCGAGTCGACCGCGCACCCAACCCTCTGCCACCACGCAACAGCAGGGACCTTCTCTTGGGGGCAGGCGGCGTCGCCGTCTCGGCGATTCTCGTCATCGGGCTGGCGATAACGGGCGGACCGTTACCGGCGGTGTTCGGGTTGGCCCTGCTTCTGCCGATGATCGCGGGCTGCGTCTACCTGTGCGTACGCTTCCTGCGCGCTAATCCCTGAGAGCCAGGATCTCGCCGACGAGATAGAGCGACCCGCAAACCAACACGTTGCCGTCGGGCCCTGCGAGTTCCACCGCCCGGTCGAGCGCCTGCTCCGCGCGGGGCTCGGCCGAGGCGCCCGATCCGTAGATGCCGGCCAGCTGTTCCGCCTCGATCACGTGGCCGTGTGCGCTCGCGGGCTCGGTGAACACGACGGCGTCGGGCCGGAGAGTCTTGAGCGCGGCCACGAGCAGCACGGGATCACGCTCGCTGAGCATCCCGAAGACCGCGATCAGGCGCTCCGAGCCGATGAGCTCGCGCAGGGCTGCGCCGGCCCGCATCAGCGCCGCCGGGTTGTGACCGCCGTCGAGGATGACGCGCGGTCGCCGGCCGATCACCTGCAGACGTCCCGGCCAACGCGTGGCAACTAAACCGGTGCGAACCTCCTCGTCGGTCACCGGGGTGATCAGGTGGGCCGTCGCCACCGCCAGCGCGGCATTGGCGGGTTGGTAATCGCCCAACAGAGGCAGTGTCAGGTCGCGATGCTCGAACCCTGGGCCGCTCACCGCCATCTCGTAACCGGACCAGCCAAGCGATTGGGCACGAAACTCGATGTCCGACCCAAGGCGCCACAGCTCCGCGGACTCGGACGCGGCTCGTGCCTCGACGATCTCGAGGGCCTCGCCCTCGCACCCCGTGACGACGCGATGGCCGTGCTTGATGATCGCCGCCTTCTCGCGCGCGATCTCGGCGATGGTGTCGCCGAGATACTTCTGATGATCGAGGGCGACGTTGGTGATGACGGCGACGCCGAGGTCCAGGGCGTTGGTCGCGTCGAGTCGCCCGCCGAGCCCGACCTCGCAGACCAGCAGGTCGGCGCGCGCGGCGATGTATTTGACCGCCATCACGGTCAGCATCTCGAACTCGGTCGGCGGCCCCATGGTCGAGGAGACCCATTCGAGCGCGGGCGCCAACTCGTCCAGGGTAGACACGAAGTCGGCTTCGCTGATGGGAGTGCCGTTGACCTCGATGCGCTCCGTGTATGAGATCAGGTGTGGTTTGGGCATGAACCCCACGTTGTGTCTTGCGGCGCTGAGAATTGAGCTGAGGCACATCCCGGTCGATCCCTTGCCATTGGTCCCGGCGATCAGCGCACCACGCAGCTTCTCGTCCGGTTTGCCGATGTGGTCGAGCAAGGCACGCGTGCGTTCCGTGCCGAGCTTCATCGCGAATCGGCCCTGCCTGGAGATGAGGTCGAGGGCGTCCTGGTAGGTCAGGCCGGCCGCGCCTCCACGGCGTAGAAATCCGATTCCATCGGCACCTCTCTCGCGAGGCTCAGCCCTGCCGCAGTAAGCAGAGCACGGTACTCGGGCGTCGTCCGTTCCCGCCCACCCAGGACGACCATCATGTGCAGGTCGCTCATCACCGTTCCAAGGTAGTCATCGGGTGAATCCATCCGCTCGGGCATGAACCGCTCGATGATCACGAGGCGCGCCGCGGGGTGCATCGCCCGCCGGCAGCTGCTCAGAATCTGGACGGCGTGCTCATCGTCCCAGTCGTGGATGATCGACTTGAGCATGTAGAGATCGCCGCCGGCCGGAACCGATTCGAAAAAGCTCCCTTCCTCGAGCGTGACCCTGTCGGCGACGCCGGCGTCCTCAACGAACTGCGGTGCGCCTGCGAGTCCAGCCGGCAGGTCGAAGAGGATGCCTCGCGCCGTCGGAAGACGAAGCAGCACGGCCGCGAGCAGCGCCCCATTGCCTCCTGCGACGTCGACAGCCACGCCGACGCCTTCGAAGTCGTACGCGGCGGCGAATTCCTTGCCCACGCGTTTTGAGGTGCTGACCATCGCGGCGTTGAACAGCGCCGCGTCTTCCGGGTCCTCCGCCAGCTTTTCCCAGCGGCTCTTGCCGTAGATATGCTCAAAGACCGGCTTGCCCGTTTCGATCGTGTACATGAGCTCGCCCCAGCTGGCGTAGCCCTCCGTGCTGAGCATCATGGCAATGTTCCGCAGCCCCGGCTGATCGGACCGAAAGGCTTCGGAGACGGGGGTCGGGTGGTAGGCGCCACGCGAGTCCTCGGCGAAAAAGCCCCATGCCGCCAGGCCGCGCAGGACGCGGCGAAGCGAACCTGGTTCCATGCCCGTCAACGAGGAGAGCTCGTCGGGGTCGGTGTGCCCCGCCGCCACGAGGTCAGGCAGCTTCAGCCGGCAGGCGGCAACCGCCAGCTGGTAGCCACGAAACCCGTTCATCAAGCGGATCGCCTCGAGCGGAATTCGGCTCATGGGCGGCGCCGGACCTCCGCCTCGTAGGTGTTCTTGATCAGCATCGCCCGCGTCATCGGACCGACGCCGCCGGGATTCGGAGTCAGCCATCCCGCGACATCGGCGACACCAGGTCCGAGATCACCAACCTGGTGGCCGTCGACCCAGTTCGTGCTCACATCAACGACCGCGGCGCCCGGCCGGACCATGTCGGCGCCGATGAGGTTGGGCTTCCCGGCCGCAGCCACGAGGATGTCGGCCATCCGGGTGTGGCTCCCGAGGTCCCGCGTGCGTGTGTGACAGATGGTGATGGTCGCGTTGCGCCTGAGCATCAGCAAGGCGGTGGGCTTTCCCACCAGGTTGCTGCGGCCCACCACGACTGCGTTCGCGCCTTCGATCGCGACGCCGCACCGCATCAAGAGCTCGATGATGCCCGACGGTGTCGCCGGTTCGACTCCACCTGGCATGCCGAGCGCGACCTTACCCGCGTTGACGGGATGAAATCCGTCGACGTCCTTGACCGGATCCAGCTCCAGCACGACACGCTGCATGTCGATGTGCTTCGGTGCCGGCTGTTGGATCAGGATGCCGCTGATCGAATCGTCGGCGTTCAGACCGCGGACGACTGACACCAGCTGCTCGGTCGTCGTATCCGCCGGCAACCGGTGGTCGTCGGAGTCGATGCCCACGCTTTGCGCGTTGCGCTGCTTGAGTCGCACGTAGGTCGCAGAGGCGGGATCGTCTCCGACCAGAACGGTGGCCAGCCGCGGACGCGGTGCTCCTCGTGCGGTCCGCTCCTTGACCGCCGCCGCCACTTCTGTGTAGATCTGCTGCGCGACGGCCCTGCCGTCAAGGATCCGCGCGGTCACTCTAGCCTCAGCTCGCGCCGGGCCGCCGCATCGGCGAGGCGCATCACCTCGCGCAGGTCGCGGCCACTCTCGCGCGCGATTCGCCTGCAGTCCTCGTACTCCGGCGCAACATCGACCGCGCGGCCGTCGAGCTCCTTGACCTTGACCCGTACGGCGCCAAGCGCGGTCGCCACCTCGATGACGCGCCGATCGGCCAGCACTCGCTGCACCGGCGTGAGGCGAACCCCGAGCGTCGTGCTGCGCCGCAAGAGCAGATCGCTCAGCCGCGCGGTCAGCTCGGGTGACGACATCACAGTGAGCACGTGACCGGGCCGCCCCTTCTTCATCAGGGCGGGAACGACCGCCACATCGAGCGCGCCGGCGGCCATCAGGTCTTCGCTCAACGCGGCGATCAGGTTCGGCGCCATGTCGTCGAGGTTGGTTTCAATCAGGGTCACGCTCCTGTCGGTAGTGATCTCGTCTCCGATCCACACCGTGAGCAGGTTGCCCGGCGCCGGGTTGGTTCCGACGCCGTAACCCGCCCGACGAAGCGACATCGCCGGCCGCGTGAAAGTCGCGGCGGTGGCCAGGATGGCGGCCCCCGTCGGCGTGACCAGCTCCCGGCCTTCGTCCCCGGGCCTGAGCTCCGCACCCGTGCCCTCGAGGATCTTCAGCGTTGCGGGGCCCGGCCGGGAGATAGGCAGGGGCGACGCGAAGACGCGATCGACCGCCAGTGAGTCGAGCAGCCAGAACGCCCCGACGATGTCGATCAGCGTGTCACCGCCGCCGAGCTCGTGAAGATGCGCCATCTCCTCGGGCACGCCGTGGACCGCGGCCTCTGCGCGCGCGAGCCTGTTGATCGCGTCGAGTGCCCGCGTCTTGACGTCGTCAGGCGCATCCGCTTGCTCGACAACTCCGCGCAACGCCGGCACCGTGCGCTCGACCCGGTCATCGACGCCGACGATGACCCTCGTCCCGCCCGCGTGGCCCCGCGTCTCGTGCCGGACGTCGATCGTCACCTCACCGCCCAGGCGCAGCGCCTCGACCACCGCATCCAGCACTGACCGCTTCGCGCCGCAGTCGAGGAGAGCCCCCAGCGTCATGTCGCCGGAGATGCCCGAGAAGCAGTCGAAGTACGCGATCGTCATGCGCGCGTCCTTTTAATGCGGACGGCCGCGCCGTCGATCGGTTGCATGCTCGCCGGCCGCTTTGTCACCGTCACCGAGACGGCCTGCACCCGCGGCAGCTCCAGCACCCGCTGCACGATCGCATTCGCGAGCGACTCGAGCAGCGCCTTTGGGGCTCCCTCGATCACATCTCTGGCCGCGGCCCGGAGTTGCGTGTAGTCGACCGTGTCAGCCAGCCGGTCCGAGGCCCCGGCAGCGCTCAGGTCGGCCTCGACCTCCACGTCGACCCTGAACTCCTGTGGCTGCTCGCGCTCGGCGGGCCGCACTCCGTGCCGGCCCTGGAACGCCATCCCGCGCAGCTCGATCCGATCCATGCCGCCAATTGTCCGAAATAAACTGGACGGCCGTGATCCACGCTGACGTGAATGTGCGCCCGGGGGCCGAAGAGGACCTCGAAGCGATCAACGACATCTACAACCACTACGTCGTCGAAACCCACGTCACGTTCGACGACGAGACCATGCCAATGGATGCGCGTCGTGAGTGGTTCTCCCATTACGCCGCCACCGGGAGGCATCGATTGCTGGTGGCCGCCGAGGGCAAAACGGTCATCGGCTTTGCCTGCAGCAGCCGGCTCCGGCCCAAGCCGGGCTACCTGACCTCGGTCGAGACGAGCATCTACCTGGCGCCGGACGCAACCGGCAGAGGAGCCGGAGGCAAGCTCTATGCGGACCTGTTCCAAGCGATCGAAGGCGAGGACCTGCACCGTGCGTACGCGGGCATCGCGCTTCCCAACCCGGCGTCGATCGCCCTGCACGAGAAGCTAGGCTTCAAGCGGGTCGCGCTTTTCACCGAGCAGGGCCGGAAGTTCGGCCGCTACTGGGACGTCGCGTGGTTCGAGAAGCCGCTCGGAGGCGAGGCCTAGCCGCCGGGCGAAGGCGAGGCGCCGGCGCGGATGCCGATGCGGTTCCCGCCGATCTGGATCGCGGTCGCCTTGATGCTCCCGTCCGCCTGTCGCGTCCCGATGATCGTGACCGTCATGTTGTCCTTCAGGTCCGAGGTCGTGCCCGTGACGGTCTTGGAGACCTGCACCGTGTTCCCGAAGCTCACCTTCACGTCGCACGCCGTCGTGGTGATGGTCAGCGAGGACGAGGTGAGGTCGGTGACGGTTCCGCTTGCGACGGCGTTGCTGCCGGGCGAGGGTGAGGGCGCGCCCGGGCTTGGACAGGCGCTGCCGAAACCGCCGCCTCTTCCAAAGCCCGACCCCGCGGTCCCCGTGCGCGCCGACTGGTTCTGTGTCGTGCTTGCGCTGACGTTGTTCTGACCCATCCTGTACCCGCCGTAGAAACCGGCGAGCACCCCGACGACCACCAGCAGCGCGACGATGTATGGCTTCACGAACTCACTCCTTCACTCGTATCTGAGGGCTTCGATCGGGTGCAGGCGCGCTGCACGGTTGGCGGGGTAGATGCCGAAGAAGAGTCCTATGGCGACCGAAACGAAGAACGCCAGCAGCACGGATGGCGGCGAGACGACAGGGGTCGGCAAGCCGGAAGAAGCTATGGCTGGCACGCTCGGCGCCTCATGTGCCAGCAGCGCGCCGACCGCGATGCCCAGCGCGCCGCCGAGACCGCTCAGCACCATTGCCTCGATCAGAAACTGGATGAGGATGTCGCGTCGCCGCGCGCCGATGGCCTTGCGAATCCCGATCTCGCGGGTCCGCTCTGTGACGGTGACCAGCATGATGTTCATGATTCCGATCCCGCCGACCACGAGCGAGATGCCGGCGATCGCTCCGAGCACGAGCGTGAGCGCGGTGGCGATGGACGTCGCCTGGTTCAGGATGTCCTGCTGGCTCTGGAGCTGAAAGTCAGCCTGATTCGCATCGGAGATCTGGTGGCGCTCGAGCAGCACAGTCGTGATCTCCGTCTCGGCCTGTGTAACAGTTCCGGCCGACGTCGCCGAAGCGACGATCTGGTTGATCACGTGTCCGCGGGCTCCGGTCAGGTAGGCCCACACCGTCGTGATCGGCGCGACGACGACATTGTCCTGTGAGCCGAGGCCCGTGCCGCCCTTCTGCGCGAACACGCCGATCACGCGGAAGCTCTGGCGGTTGATCTTGATCGTCTGGCCGACGGGATCATTTGAACCGAACAGGTTGTCGACCACCGTCTGGCCGATGACCACGACGCGATGGTTGGCGGTCACGTCGTCGGAGGTGAAGAACGAACCCTCGGCGAGCTGGTAGTCGCGCACCATGGGGAAGTCGGGGGTGGTGCCAGTCGTCGGGGCGAAGTAGTTCTGGTTCTGGTAGGTGATCTGCCCTCCGCTCTGCGCGATCGGGATCGCCGCCACGACGTCGGGGTCCTGCTGGCGCGAGTTGAGGGCGTCGACGTCTGCCTGGGTCAGTGACTGTCCGGTGCCAAAGCCCTGCGAGACTCCGCCCGATCCTCTTGCGTTCGACGGGTAGACGTAGATCACGTTCGCGCCGAGCGACTGGATCTGGTTGTTGATCTGCACGCTGGCGCCGTTCCCGACCGCGACGAGGAGGATCACGGCCATCACCCCGATGAGGATGCCGAGCATCGTCAGCGCGCTTCGCAACCTGTTGGCGAGGAGGCCGTTCACGGCCATGCGCAGCGCCTCGTAGGTGTTCACGCCGCGCTCTTCTCGTCGCGCACGATGCGGCCGTCGCGCAGCTCAACGACCCGGCGGGCGAAGCGCGCGATGTCCTGTTCGTGCGTGATCAGGACGATGGTCCGGCCCTGCTCGGCGTTGAGCCGAGAGAGCAGGCGCATGATCTCGAGGCTGGATGCGGTGTCGAGGTTTCCGGTCGGCTCGTCGGCGAGGAGGATCGCGGGGTTCGTGACCAGCGCTCGTGCGACCGCGGCGCGCTGCTGCTGGCCGCCGGACAGCTCCGTCGGCTGGTGGTCGACCCGGTCGGCCAGGCCCACCGCGCCGAGGGCTTCTCGCGCGCGCTCCGTGCGCCCTCGCTCGCCCGCGTATATCAACGGCATCTCGACGTTGTGTAGGGCGGTGGTGCGCGGGATGAGGTTGAAGCTCTGGAAGACAAAGCCGATCTTGCGGTTGCGAATCCTGGCGAGCTCGTCGTCGCCGAGCCGCGCCACGTCGGTGCCGTCGAGGATGTAGCGACCGCTCGTGGGCACGTCGAGGCAGCCGATGATGTTCATGAGGGTCGACTTGCCTGACCCGCTCGCTCCCATGATGGCCACGAACTCACCGCTCGCGACGTGCAGGTCGAGGCCGCGCAGCGCCGGCACCTCGATCCGGCCCATGCGGTAGGTCTTGGTGACGCCCTCGAGGGTGATCATCCGCCGGCGCCGACGCGCACGCCACCGCCACCGCCACCGCCAAAGCCCCTGGTGCTACCGGTCCCGGTTGCGACGCGAACGGTTGGCAGGACCACCTGCTCGCCGTCGTTGAGGCCGCCCACAACTTCCGTGTACTGGTCGCCGACGACACCGGTGTCGATGGGCGTCGCGACCTGCTGGCCGCTTGCGTAGACGGTCACGAAAGCCTGGCCGCCCGAGTGGGTGATGGCGAGGTTGGGCACGCTGAGGGCATTCGCGGACTTGCTCACCGTGACCGTCGCGTTGGCGGTCATACCCTGCTTGAGCGCCTTGTCGACCTGGTTGAGGACGATGGTCGCGTAGTAGTTGACGACCCCGCTGGCAACGGTCGCGGCGCTGCCGACGGCGATGACGTGCCCGCTGATGGCGAGGCTGGGGACTGCATCGAACGTCACCTGCGCGCTGTCGTTGAACGCGAGACGCGAGGCGTCGGACTCCGCGAACGGAATCACGACCTCGAGGCCCGAGATGTTCCCAATAACCATGAACGCGTTCGACGCGGCGGTTGTGGGCAGCGGCGCCTGGCTTCCCGGCGCCTCCTGCGTCACGCCGCCGCCCGGCGATACCGTCTCGCCGACGACGCCGCCGATGCTGTTCACCTCACCGTCCATCGGCGAAGTCAGCGTCGTGTTGCTCAAGTTCTGCTGCGCGGTCGCGACCGCGGCCTGTGCGCTCAGGACGCTTGCCCTCGCCGATGCGATCTGGTTCGGCCTGGCCTCCGTCTGAGTGGCGAGCTGGTCCTGCGCGCTGGTCAGGGACGCGGCGGCCTGGTTGATGGTTCGCTGGCCGTTGGTCTTGTCCGACTGCTGCTTGGCCGTGTCGGCGTTGAGCTTGGACTGGTCGAGGTTGACCTGCGACGCGTCGGTGTTCACCTTCGCCTGGTCGAGGTTGACCGCGGTCTGCGCACTGGACACGGCGGTGAACTCGGCGAGACACTGCGCCGAGTAGTTCGCGAACGCCACGCCCTTGCAGGTCGCGTCGTTGTCGAAGGTCGTCTGCGCGGACTGCAGCGCCGCCTGGTCGGTGGCAAGCTTCTGCAGATCCTGCTGGTAGGTCAGGCTGTTGTTCAGGATCGACTGGTCGAGGGTGAGCTGGGCCTGGTCCGCCGTGACTTGCGTCGCGTCCGCGGAGTTGGTCAGGCTCACCTGGTTGACGGTGTCGTTGTAGGTCTGCTGCGCGGTGTTCACGTTGTCCTGCAGCTGCGTGATCTGGTTCTGGGTCAGCGGCGTCTGCACGGATTGCAGGTTGGCCTCGGCCGTCGCGAGGTTGGCCTCGGCCTGGTCGAGGGCGGTCTGCTCCGCCGAGGAGTCGATGGTGGCCAGGGTCTGGCCGGCAGAGACGTGCTCACCGACCGTGACGTAGATGTTCGTCAGCGTGCCGGCGACCTTGAAGTTGACGTTGGCCTGCTGCTGCGGCTCGACGTTGCCCGAGCCGGTGACGCTGGCGGTCACGGTGCGCCGCGTCACGGTGTAGAGGTTGAGCGCGCTCCCCGCGTTCTTGGTCGACACGAACATGTCGCGGTAGATGAGCGTGCCGAGCACCAGGGCGACGATCGCGAGCCCCGCGACGACAAGGCGCGTCCTGTTCAAAAGACCAGCCAACTAACTCCCTCCGTCAGTGATTCACCAATCGAGGTCGACGAAAGACCAGCCGGCCGAAGATCCAAACCGCGTAACGACGGTGAGGCCGAGGCCGGCCATCCCGATGGCCGCGAAGGCGACCACGCCCGCGTACGGGATGACCGCGAGGTCGAAGACCACGAGCGCCCCCGCCAGCGCGGCGATCAAGGGATGAACATCGGGCAAATGGAAGCGGTGGTGCAACAGGCGCCCGATTGAGAGCGAGATGCAGCCGACCCCAAACAGCGCGGCGACCAGCACCACCGCCAGGACGAGCGGCACCACCGCGAGAAAGAGGAGCGTGAATCGCAGGAGCGTCACCGCGCCGAGGGTCAGCAGTACGAGCAGCAACCCGGCGCCGAGAGCGATGGCCGGACCCGGGCTCGCCTCGAGCCGTTCCACCGCGTTGCGCGCGCGGCGCGGAAACAGGATCAGACCCGCAAGCGCGAGCAGGACAAGCCCGGCGCCGTTGGTCAGGAACGCGCGCACCGCCTGGTAGGGGCTCAGCGGACCGAAACCGACCAGCGGCGCCTCGAACACGAGCTTTTCACCGACTCGCGTGCGGTCGAAGCGCAGCGTCTGCGTGGGCGGCAGCTTCGCGTAAGGGCCCGGCCCCACGATCACCTGGGCCATCGGGTTCGGCCATCGCTTGTCGACGGCGATGTCCGCAACGGCCAGGACCACGCCGGCGACCGCGAGCGCGCCGATCAGGATGGTCCAGCCGTAGCGCCGGAGTGTCACGCGTGTCGCCTGCTGGGTAGCCCGGCCGGGGCGATGCGGATCAGGATCGAGAGGTGATAGCCGGCGATCGCCGTCAGCGCGATCAAGGCGATCAGCAAAAGCACATCGACCGGCGGCACGCTGGGCAGCGGCCCCGACCCCGATCCCCAACCGGCCAGGCCCTCCAGGTCGCCGAAGATCCCGGAGGCGATCGAGCTCAGGCCCTCGAGGCCCGAGAGGTACCAGAGGATGAAGGTGACGAGGATGGCCTCGGGCGCCAGCAGCGTCCAGGCCCGGCGGGTGACCGCGCCCGCCGGCGCCACTGCGCGCATGACGCCTGCGACCAGCGTCTCAGGGGGCGGCGGACTGGCCAACGCTTTCAGGCGGAACGGAAGCGAGATCGCCTGCTCGTGCTGACGCCGGCACTCGGCGCAGCCCGCGAGGTGCTCCCGTATGGCCGCAGCCAGCTCTGGGTCGAGGTCGCCGTCGATATACGGCTCCATGAGGACGCGTATACGCGCGCACGCGAGCACTTCGGCCACGCTAGATTTCCCTGATTTCCTCGGCTTCGGCGAGCGAGTTGCGAAGCTGCGCCCGCGCTCGGTGCAGCCGCGACTTGATGGCCGGCACCGACGAGTTGAGGCTGTTGGCCACCTGCTCCAGCGAAAGGTCGGCGTAGTAGTGGAGAAGGACGGGGAGCCGGTACGACGGATCGAGCTGCGACAAAGCCTGGACGAGGCCGGGGTCGTGCCTCGGCATGGCGGATGAGTCGTCTGCGGGTTCGTCGGTCGCTTCGACGGGGAGCGGCACGCGTTTGCGGCGGTAATTGATCGAGGTGTTGACCGCGAGCTTCCAGAACCAGGGCTCGAAGGGGCGATCGACGTCGTACCGGGCGAGGTTGCGGTAGAGCTTGACGAAGATCTCCTGGGCGAGGTCGTGCGCCTCCTCGGTGTCGCGGAGGTGCTGGTAGGCGAAGCCGTAGACGCGTCGCTGCAGCCTGCGGATCAACTCCTCGAACGCCTCGAGGTCTCCGCCTGTAGCCTCCCGCGCAAGCTGCCCGGCCGCCAGGCCCTGCACGCCGGCGGCGCTCATGGCACCAAGGTCGGCGACGGTCTCGGCATGCATCACGTGTAGCTACCCAGGCTTGGAATTTGCGGTTTCATTCCTGGGAAACCGCTGGGAACCCCACCCGGAGTACTTGACACCGGATATCATGGTGGTAATATCCCTGTTGGAATATGACACCTGAAGTATCCCTGGACATCTCCCCGCTCGCGCTTTCCATCCTCGAGCTGCTGCACGAGCGGCCGATGCATCCCTACGAGCTCGCCGCCACGATGCGCGACCGCCACCACGACGAGTTCATCCGACTGAACTTCGGCTCGCTCTACCACACGGTGGACTCGCTCGAGCGCTACGGATGGATCGTTTCGGCGGAGAAAGAAAAGGAAGGCAATCGGCCCGAGCGCACGATCTACCGGCTGACGGACTCAGGACGGACGGTCCTGCTGCAGGTGGTGTCGGAGATCATCGCCCAGCCGCGGCGGGAGTACCCGTACTTCTCCGCCGGGCTCATGTTCATGCACCACCTGGAGGCCGCCACCGCCGCGCAGCTTCTCGAGCAGCGCGCACAGGCTCTTCAAGCGGTGATCACAAAGCTTTCACAAATTCTCGATGAGCTGTTGGCGGGCGGTCACACGCGCCTGACGCTGATCGAGCTCGAGCACAAGATCGCGATGATCGCGGCCGAGCGCGACTGGGTCGGAAAGATCGCTCAAGAGATCAACGACGGAAGGCTGGAGTGGAAGGCCGGAATCGATTCCGGCCATGAAAGGTTGAGGAGGAAACATGGCGCAGGCGCGAACTAATCCCTGGCTGGTCTTGCTCGTTTTGACGACCGGCTTTTTCATGATCCTGCTGGACACCACGATCGTGAACGTGGCGATTCCGGCGATGAGCACTGGGCTCAACGCGACCCTCGACCAGATCCTCTGGGTGGTGAACGCCTATCTGCTCGTCTACACGGTGCTGCTGATCACCGCGGGACGGCTGGGTGACCTTTTCGGCCAGCGCAATCTGTTCGCGGTCGGGCTCTTCGTCTTCACCGTCGCGTCCGCGCTTTGTGGCCTGTCCCAGAACTCCGAGCAGCTGATCGCCGCCCGCATCCTTCAGGGAACAGGCGGCGCGCTACTGACTCCGCAGACCCTGGCGATCATCACCTCGATATTTCCGCCGGAGCGCCGTGGCGCTGCCTTTGGCATCTGGGGCGGGGTCGCCGGCCTGGCCACGCTCGCGGGCCCGACGCTCGGCGGCGCGATCATCACTTACATCGACTGGCGCTGGATCTTCTACATCAACGTGCCTATCGGCATCCTCGCCCTCGTCGCGACGTTTCTGATCGTCCCCGACCTGCGGCCCGGCCGCCGGCACGGTTGGGACGTTCTCGGCATCATCCTCGCCACGGCGGGCCTGTTCGCGATCGTCTTCGGATTGATCGAAGGCCAGAAGTACAGCTGGGGCCAGGTCGACTCGTACGGCGTCACCATCCCCGAGGTAATCGGTGGTGGGGCGGCCCTGATCGTGGTGTTCCTGCTCTGGGAGCGAGTCCAGAAAGAGCCCTTGCTGCCCCTGAACCTTTTTGCGAATCGAAACTTCGCCGTGGCCAACTGGATCGCCGCTGCGGTCAGCTTCGGAATGCTCAGCATGTTCCTCCCCTTCACCATCTACCTGCAGTCCGCGCGCGGATTCAGCGCCCTGGTCGCGGGTCTGACACTGGCTCCGATGTCGTTGACGTCGATGTTCACCGCGCCCTTGGCCGGACGTTTCGCCGACCGGGTCGGCGGCAAGTACATCCTGACGGCCGGAATCAGCCTCTTCACCATCGGAATGGCCAGCATCGCGTTCGTCGCAGGACCGGATTCGACATGGATCAACTTCCTGGGTCCGGCGATCATCGCGGGCGCCGGGCTGGGCATGACCTTCGCACCGATGACGACGGTCGCGATGCGCAACATCGAGCCTCGAATGGCCGGCTCGGCTTCGGCCGTCCTCAACACCATCCGGCAGCTAGGCGCAGTGATCGGCAGTGCGGTCGTCGGCGCTGTGCTGCAGAACCAGCTCGCCAACACGCTGCACGACGAGGCCGTCAGCCACGCGACGGCGCTTCCAGCCGCGTTCCGGGACCGGTTCGTGGCGATTTTCACCAACGTCTCGTCGAGTGGGTTCAACATTGGCGCGGGTCAGACCGGCGCGAAGATTCCGAGCAACATTCCGCCGGCGGTGGCGCAGCAGCTGACATCGCTCGCGCACGACGTGTTCGTCAGCGGATACATCGACGCGATGAAGAACACCTTCGTTCTTCCGATCGTGTTTCTCGCTTTCACGGCGGTGACGACGCTGTTGATCCGCCGGCGACCTCAGCAGGCGGCGCAGCTGCAGCCGGCCGAAGAGATGCGAGCCGCGGCCGGCTAGAGCCGCCCTCCCGACACCAGTTTCAGGACCGCGAGCAGGGCGGCCGCGCCGATGAAGGCGACGATCAAGCTGCCCCAGAAGCCGACCGTGCCGCTCGCGCCGAACAGCGTGCTCAGGAGGAAACCGCCGATGATCGCACCCGCAACGCCGACCACGATGTCGACCAGGCATCCGAAGCCACGGCCTGCGACGACCCGCGACGCGATCGCGCCGGCGATCAGACCGATCACGATCCACGCCAGCCACGAGCCGGGCTGAAGGTTGAGGCTCCCGGCTGCCGTGATCACTTGCCCAACCAGTCTGCGATCAAGTCGAACACCTCGTCGCTGCCCAGATCATTGAAGGGCTCATGGTATCGGCCCTCGAGCATGCGCAGCTCGCTGGCCGGCGCCCGCTGGTGCAGCTCTCGGCTGCTCTGAGGGTCGATTAGGGGATCAGCGGTTCCGGCCAGGATGAGGAACGGGAGCTTGAGGTCTCCTGCGTGCTCGAGGTTGTCCTTGCTGGCTCTTCGCCACTCCGCGTAGAGACGGGTGGTGATCTTGTCGTGGACCAGGGGGTCGGTTCGATAGGCCTCGACGACTTCGGGGATTCGCGAGACCGTGGCGGCGTCCACGTTGTTGTTGAGGGTGAGCTTGGGGGCGAAGGTCGCAAGCGTCTTCGACACGCTCGAAAGCCACGCCGGTACTTCCCTGGTCAGCCTCAGCGCGGGGTTGGACACGATGAAGCGCCTGGCCTTGCTCAGCCTTCCCGCGCGCGCTGCGCTGAGCATGACCACGCCGCCGAACGAGTGGCCGAGCGGCACGATCTCTCCGGTCGCCTCGCTCTCGACGTGTTTGACGAACGCCGAGGCGTCGTCCACCCACTGCGACCAGGAGTCGACGTGACCACGCTGTCCCGCGCTCTCACCGTGCCCTCGAAGGTCGACCGCGTACGTCGCCATCTGACGCGCCGCCATTCCGCTGGCGAACCGCTCGTACCGGCCGCTGTGCTCGCCGTGACCGTGGACGACCGCAAAGGTTATGGGCGCTCCGGAGACCGGCCAGGCTCGGTAGGCCAGCCTTGTGCCGTCGGGCGAAGTGAGGGAACCCTTGCTGGCCTGCGCGCTCTCAGGCCCCAAGGTGACCGAACCCGCGGAGGATCTTGAGCGCCTCCTGCTCGGCCTCGAGCAGCGTCGGCGCATAGGCGCGGATCCCACAGAGGGCGTAGGCCCATTCCGGGCTGGGTGGGCCCTGGGAATGGAGTCGAAACGTAGGGGGGTAGAAGAAGATCCGCTCGCCTTCGACCTTCTTTATCACCGGCCGTTTGGCGAGGACGTCCTCTAGGGACTGCCCGCTCGGAAGCCGGCCGCGCTCGAAATCGAGCCGGCGAAGCTTGGCCAGAGGATGGTCCGCGTCGCGGATCGATGCGCGGATTCCGTACTCGGCGCTCAGGTCGCGCATGAAGATGGTCATGATCAGGGCGTCGGTCTCGTCGCCGGTCATCTTCACGAACGCCGCGGCGCTGAGGTCTTTGCGCTCCTCTCTCTTGAGGTGCCGGAAGTACTCCATCGCGAAGAGCCCACGGGACTGAGAGCTGGCTATCCACGGCTCGCCGCAGCGCCAGGCCCTCGCCGCCGCCAGCGCATCGAACTGCTCGTGGACGCGCTCGAGCCTGTGCTCGGGCAGGCCGTAGAGGCGGTAATGAAGGACGCGCGCCATTTTGCGACCTAAGCCTACCGATCACGACGGCGGCAGCGACGACGATCTCGCCATCCGCATGACCTCCTCCTGCCACGGCGGCGCTTTGACCTGCACGGCCAGGCGGTCGGTCCCGGCCGCAAGCAGGAAGTCGCCGCGGTTGCCGGCCTCGAGGAACCCGCGCTGCTGCGGGCTGAGGCGAAACGCGTCCTGCAGCTTGGCCGCCTCGCCCGGGCGCTGGGCGCCGAAGAAGACCAGCGCCGGGTTGGTGGCGACGACGGCGCCCTGGTCGGAGCTGAGCAGGTCGCCGGGATTCTGGGTGGCGAAGACGAGGGAGCCGTGGTACTTCCGAATGCGCCGCGCGAGGCTGACGACGAAGCGGCGGATCGTCGCGTCTTCGAAGAGCAGACCGAGCTCGTCGATGACGAGCATGCGCCGCCGGTCCTTGCGCTTGATCCGCGTCCATAGCGCCTCGGCAAGTAGAAAGTGGATGGGCGCGACCATCTCATCGCGCAGCTCACGCATCCCGAAGACGACGATCGGAGCGTCGAGGTCGACGTTGGTCGGGGCGCTGAACATCTGGCCGAGGCTCCCCTGCACCCAGCGACGCAGGATCAGCGCCACACGCTCGCCTCGCGGCAGGCGGTCCGCCACATCGCGCAGCACGGGCTGCGCTTGCTCGCCGTAGGCCTCACGGACGGCGCCTTCGACGACTGCGCGCTCCGACTCGTCGAGCCCGCCGCAGATGCAGGCGCACAGGTCGACCGCGTCGGCCGCGGCCGGACCCAGCCACGACTCGTCGCGCCGGTCCGCGGGACGAAGGTCAAGCACGTTGAGCGCATGTCCGGAGCCAAGCGCGAGCTGAACGTCGATGCCGCCCAGCTGCTGCGCCAGTCCGCCGTACTCGTGCTCGGGGTCGATGATGTAGACGTTCGTTCCGGTGCCGAGCGCGCCCATAACCAATGTCGAGAGCAGGTACGTCTTGCCGGCGCCGGAGTGGCCGAACACCGCGACGTTGGCGTAAGTCCAGTCTTAGGACATATGTCAGTTCGGTACCGCGAGGTTGCCTACCCGTGTTAAGGCGGTTTGGCAACAGCAGATAGCCCGAGTAGACTCTCCCCTTAAGGTCCCGGGGATCCGCGCGAGTCCGCCACCGCGACGACCCTTATACCCAGGGGACTGGAGGTGCAGATGTGTGTGAGCTTTTGGCGGATGGGGTCATCGAGCAGATCAAGTACTGCTGCGTGACCAAGTGGGGTCCGAGCCGGTAGATCCGGCAACGAGTAGTACCTCTGGCAGTGGTTGGTCTCGCCATCAGGTTTCTTAATGCTCCGGGGATAGTCGAGTCCGACTGGATGACGCTCGCCCCCGGCATCTCCGTGCTCACCGGGCGCAACAACGTTGGAAAGTCTCGCGTGCTGCAGGCGGTCACCACGGTGATGGGCGCCTATTCGAACGCCGCTAGCGCTCCAGCTGCACCTCAGGTTCGAATTGAAGACGAGGGCACGACGGTGACGGCCGACTTCCACGGATCCCCGCCGCCATCCGTTTACGAAATCAGCGGGCCCGATCGCATGGAACACACCATGTGGGATAGAGATGGATCCGGGAACTCGAGGCTCCTACTACGAAGCCACGGTCGCGGTGACGTCCACGTTCTGACTACCGGCCCCCTGGGCGGCGCGTCGCAGATCGGGAACGCTCTACCGGAAGTCGTCCGACTCGCATCCGTCATGAGCCGGGTCATCTACGTTCCGCCACAGCGTCTAATTCCGGCGCTCGTCGCCACGGCTCCCGTGGACGTTCCCGCGGCCAGCGGTCAGAACCTCGGCCAGGCGATTTACAAGCACCGGAACGACATGACGCCACAGTTCGAAGAGTTTCAGGCCACGCTGTCATCGATGCTTGAGGAGGTAGACCAGGTCCTCACTAGTCCGGTGGACCAGGGGAGCGTGCGAATAACCCTGCGGGACCGCTTCGCGCGCAAGAACATCCCGGCGGATGAGGCAGGCACAGGCGTGAGTGCCCTGATGCACCTGATCGCGACGGTGCTCTTCATGCCGTCGGGTCGGATTCTGCTGATCGACGAACCGCAGCTGCACCTTCACCCGGGCGCGGAGAAACGCCTGGCCCATTTCTTTCGCGCGCACCCGGAACATGACTACGTTTTCGCAACGCACTCTCCGGTGTTCGTCAGCGCGCTGGAACCCGATCGAGCTTGGCTGCTAACGCGCGATGAGAGGGGTACGCTGATAACTCCGGTCTTCGAAGCGGGGCTGCCGAAGTCGCACGTGCTCCAGGAACTCGGGCTGAGTCCCGGGGACATCGTTCTAGCGGAGCGATTCCTCCTAGTCGAGGGACCGGGGGATGTCGGCGTCTATCCGAATCTGATGCGCCGGCTGGGCTGGGACCCGGTTCGGCTGAACTGTTCGGTCCTACAGCTGCAGGGTGGAGACACCGCGCGACCTCTTCGCAACGTTGTCGAGGAGCTCGCAGCTCTACTGAATCTTCCGATGATGATCCTGCTTGACGGCGATAAGCAGGGCGAGATCGCCGAGTCGGACGTCGTTCGACTGCTGCCGGTGAAGGACGTCGAGACCGTCTTTCTGCGCGACCCGGAGTCGATCCGGTCCGCCTTCGATGAAGTCCTCGCCGAGGAGCAGCTTCCGGACTTCGACTTAGATGGCTGGCGCAAGACGTGGACGACCGAACGAATCGCCCAGTTCATCCACGACCGGGCCGCGGAAGTGCCCGACCGAAAGGGCGCAGAGATTCTCGGCGACCTCGCGCATACGATGGGTAACCTCACCTATCGAAAGACGGTCCACGGTCCTCGAATCGCGAGGATGATCCGACCAGAAGCGCTGACCGATGTTCAGGAACTCCTCGCCCCTCTCCTCGGTGCGATTCCTGCCATAGCAGTGTCATGACCGCGCAGCTCAAGGAGCAGGCAATGGCCGCGATTGGACGCGTCGTCGAGCGTACCTGCCCGCTGTGCGAAGCCGAACTCCGCGTCCACGCCGGCCGCGCGTGTTGTCCCTGCTGCGGCGACAGCTACCTCGTCAGGTCCAACCACCTGGAGGTCATGGAATGCCCGGCGCACGGACGACACTGCGAGCATTGGCAGGCGGTGTGGGCGGCGCGATCAACGAGTCTCGAATCGCCATGAGCAACAAGACGGAGGCGAAGCTCGCGGAGACTAGGTGAGCGCTGAGGCTCAGGTTGCGCTGATCGTCGGTCTCATCTCGGCCGCGTCCGGTCTTATCGGCGCGCTCGGGGCGCGGCGCTTGGTTGGTGGCTGAACGGCAGGACCGAGAGACGGGGCGAGAGGCGCGCGGCCTTCGTGGAACTCCTATCCGCGATGGACGAGTGCCAGCAGGCCTGCTCGGAACTGTCGATCTTTACGTCGCAGGGAATGACGGACGTGCAGCTCCAGGCTCCGCGGGGCAAGCTCGTCACCGCGATGCACCGCGTCGAGACGGCAAGCAATCTGGCGATGCTCGCGGTCGGGCGCGAACATGAAGAGATCCTCAGGCAGGGTGGCATCGCATGCGTCAACGAGGCCAAGGTCGCGAACCACGGTGGGCCCGACACGACGGGGATCGTCGAGGCGCAGAGGGCGATCCTCGAACTAGGCCGCCGAGAGCTGCGCTGACCCGCGTAACGCTGCCGCCGCGGTTGGACGTTACGCGCGATCCTGCGTAACGAGTTCCCTGCACCGCGAGCAGCTCCTCGAACTCGAAAGGAGGCAAGCGATGACGCAGCGAATATCGTGTGTCCATGGCGGACGACCCTAAAGATGCCGACCCTTCCGCAAGCGACGCGGCGATCCGTCAGAAAATCGCGAAGATGACCAGTCGCGAGTTGGTGGATTACGCCTCCGGTGGCAACGTCTGGCGACAAGGATTCATAAACCTTGAGATGCAGCATCGCCTGATTACAGCTCTCGTCGCGGTCGATGCGTCAGCCTCCTTTTGGAGCCGCTGGTTGTTTCGTCTAACGGTTGTTCTGGCCGTGCTGACGCTCATTTTGGTGGCTCTCACTGTCGTCCTGATCTGGCGCCCCTAACCAGGCATGACCGAAACGTATGCGCGCGCCGCCGACTGGCGCCTGGCGTGACCGGAGCGGCCCGAAAGTCCGTTCGGAGGATCTCCGTCCCGGATAGCCGCCGCGAGGCTCCTGGACGATCGGGCCCCGGAACGTCAGACGACGGGGACGTAGTGGTACCCGTCCTGGAACACGACTCGGTCGAAGTCGGACTTCCACATCGCAGGCGTCAGGACCTCCAGGTCGAAGAAACCGGATGCCCGACCAGGCGCCGCGTAGATGATCAGCCAGTACTCGGCGATGCCCGCGTCCCTGTACCCAGCGAGGTCTTTCTCCTTCCTCCGGATCACCAACTCTAGGTGGTCCGTGTCGGTTCCCGCGATCCCGCTCACACGGCCCCATGAGTTGCCCTGCACCGCCGCATAACGAGCCGAAAGTCGGATCACGTACAGGTTGATCAGTACCTCGCCGAGTCCTGCGTCCGAGATCTCGTCCCACGTCGCAAACCTGCTATCGATCCGCGCCGACGTCGGCTCGGAGGGCACCACGTTCGCAACGAGTCGCGCGAGCCGGTCGGCTATCACCGAGAATGTCTTCAGGTCGAAGCTCGCTGGCCGGAAGTGCGGCTGCACGATGACATGAACGTCCGGATATTCACGCTCGAACCGCTTCTTCGCGGCCGCGGCGACCCGGTCCTCCAGAGCCTCCTGTTTCGCGAGCGGCGAACCCTTGGGGCCCGACTCCTGGTGGTAGCGAGTCATCTCGACCGCGATGCGGCGGCCGTCGTCCTCGATGACGATGAAGTCGGGCGGGTCAGCTCCTCGCATGACGGTCCCCGGCACGAGCCCGGAGGACCGTCGCAGACGGTCGAGCGCCTCTACTTCTTCGCAGACCTGCTTCCGTTCCGAGTTGGCGGACATCCCGATCCACCGTAGCGGGTACTGACGCTCGTGATCGTCACGCGCGTCCTTCCTCCAGGAGCCTGAGCCGGTCGGCGAGCCGCTTCTTCGCCTCGGGGTACTGATCCAGGACCTGGTAGATCACGGTGCGCAGCTGAAACCACTCCTGCGACTGCTGGAGGTTCACCGTGACCTGCGGCGTCTCGTCGAGCTCCCCGGTGATCTTCGCGAGCAGTTCGTAGTTGGCGCGCTGCTCGTGGATCGCCTTCAGGCCCATGGGCATGTTGCGACTCCTGCGGGCGGCATCGAGGATCGCAGCCGTGTGGGTGACGAGCTCCTCCTCGATGCGGTCGGAGACCTTGCGCATGCCGTTCAGGATTCGCTCCTCTCGCAGGACGACCAGGGCGGGCGAGATGTGGTTGGTCTTGTGCGAGCGCAGCGACTCGCGGTTAATGTGCCATCGTTTCGACAGACGGTGCAGAGGAACCCCGCGCCTCAGGTCCTTGTTGAGCTCCTCCTGCTGGTCCGCGGGCAGCCCGCACGCTAGACAGCGGCCGCGGCCGCCGTGATGCCCGGACCTGGCGACCTGAGCGGGCATCCTCAGACCGTCCAGGGGCCCGAACGGAGGTTCGGACCCGGAACCGGCCGCGGAACCCGAAACAGCGGCTCCTGGACGATCCTGGGCGCTCTCCGGAGGTCCTGGTGGAGGTCCCGGTTTGGGTTCGCTTTACCCCTGGCGATCATTTTCGCAACTGCTCCCTTTCGTAGGAGCGGCCTCTTCGCGCTAGAGGTAGTCGTGTGGGGGGTACGCCCCGAGTGGGGGTCGTCGTCACGTGCGTCTGTCATCGAGTCGGCTCTGACTCCGGGTCCCGCGGGAACATGCGGGCGACGGTCTCGGGCTTTACCTCGTATCGCTTCAACAGCCGCGCGATCAGCGTCCGGCGCGGTGCTTCACCCTCGAACTGGATCCAGGCAGCCCGCGCCTTGTAGGTGGCCGGTCTGTATCCGTAGGCCACGGTCAGCGGCGCGCAGGTCATGATCGCGTACGCCTCCGCCGCCGGGTCCAGCTTCTCGGCGTCCCTGACCACGAGGAAACCGGGCTCGCGGATCTCGACGATCTTCACGTAGTCGACGCCGACGTCGACTGTGACGAGCCCGTCCGCGTCAGGCTCGGTGGTCGCGAGTCGCTCGATCTGTGCAGGCGTGGGACGCACGATCACGACGATGTCGCCCACCTCGGGCACTACTGCGGCGCTCACGAGGTCAGCGCCTTGATGCGCTCCGCGCTCTCCTGCCACGCGCGCAGGTGCTCACGGATGGTCCGCGCCGCCTCGATCATCGCCACCTCGTCGCGCTCGACCACCGCCTGGTCGCGCAGCTGGAGCATCCGCATGAGCGTCGTGCCCATCGCTACGGTGAGCTGGTCGAGAGCCAGTGAGCGCCGGACCTCCAGGAGCTCGCGCTCCAGCATCTCGTGCTCCTCACGCATGGCCGCGAGCTGTTCCTCCGGGCTCACGGCTGCCTCCTCGCCGGGAGCGGATCGTCCCGCGTCATGTGGGCGCGCGCAGCCTGCACGTGCGCGGCTACTGCTCCTTCAAGGTTCGCCGCCTCAAGCCCGGCGAGCGCCTTGCGACTGTTGACCTGCTTCTCGGTGCCGTCGAGCCGAGCCTTCCACCGACCGACCGCCTCGGCGCGCAGGGCCTTGAAGTCCTCGCCGACCAGGGCGCGGCCGTAGTCGCTAAGCAGCTCCGCATCCCAGCTCGGGTTCTGTCCCACGATGCGGCGTGCCTGCTCCAGTCGCGTGCCGGGTCTCGCGTTCATCGCGGTCTCCAGCTCCTGTCGATGCAGGCTGCGCATCCCGGAGTCCGTCCGCGCGGCGTTCGGCAGCAGGCCGTCCTCCAGCATCGAGCGCAACTTCGGGATGCTCTGGTGAGCCGCCGCGGGCGTCTTCCTAAGGATGACGTCGACGCCGCTGAGCAGCTCTCTATCCAATCGCTGGCGATGGTCCAGGGGAAGCGAGTCGTCCTTGCGAAGCGCAACGCGACGAGCAGCCGCGTCGCGCCCGATCGCCGGCAGCGCCGCCAGCGTCTTGCTGAATTTGTTGAACTCCGAGAGGACGTCAGCCCCGACGCCGCGCAGCAGGCCTTCGAATGCCGCGAGTCGCTGCGTCGACTCCTGGGTCATGCCCGCGACCTGCTCATCGAAAGTTGCCTCGGCCATCGTCACGACCTCCCGAGCAGGGTGTTGAGCTTCCCCGAGTGCAACGCCTTCTGGACTTCCTCCGGCGACATGGCCGCGAGCTCCTCCTGCGTGACCTGCATGTCGTTCGCCGGAGGCCTCATCGGAGCCGAGGTCCTCGTCGGGCCGGACCCCGAGCCGCGGACCTCGGGCATGTTCTCGGCGAGCTCCTCCAGAGTCGTGCTGACGATCTCGTCGAAGTCTGGCTTGTCCACGTCGGCCTGAAGGCGCTCCATGTGTCCCTCGCTGATCAGGACCCCGCGCGCGAGCTTGGGCTTCAGGTTGAGCGCGTGGAAGCTCTCGGCCAGAACGCGACCGAGCCTCTCGGTGCGGACCTCGCCCTGGAGCTTCTTGATCGTGTCGCCCTTCACCGCGGACTCCAGCTTCGGAACGAGGTCGTCGAAAGATGGCGGCTCTGCATCGTCCGCGACGGGCTCGCCGAGCAGGCCCGAGATCCTCCGCGCGGCAACGGCGCCTTGGCCTCTGGCGCCAACTCGGTAGCCCGCGGCCTCCTTCCTCGCCTTGTCGAGCTCCGAGTTACTACGTTCGAGGGCCGATTTGCTCTGGGCGAGCGCCGACCTCGAGCGCGAGAGCGCGTCTATCGCCGCCTCGAACGTCGTCGGTTCGAGCGGGTCGCTGGACTGCCCGCCGCCGGGATCTCCGGGGACCTCGCGCTGGATCAGCTCGTAGAGATTTCGTCGTCTGAAGTTCATTCGTGCTCCTCCTGGGAGTTGTTTCGCTTAGCGGTGCCAGATCGGTCGCCACGGCCCGCCCTTGATGTCGTCCGGGCCGACGCGGAAGGCGAGGCCGGTGCCCGGCTCTCGGACCCGCACGGTGCGGTCGTCGACGAGCTCCGTGACCACGAACAAACCCGAATGCGACGCGGTGACGATCACGACCAAGTCGTGCGGCAGGTACTTCTCAGGCTTCTTCACGGACTTCTTCACGCGGTTACCTCCTGGTGTTTGATGGGTCGGATCACCAACGCGAGCGGGCGACGCATCGCGTGTTGGCGGGCTCGCTTACGAGCGCGCGCTGCCTTGATGCGGCGACGCTCGGCAGGGCGCACGTAGAACCGGCGACCGCGGAGCTCGCGCAGGTGGTCCGCGCTGGCGCGGCGGAACTCCGAGAGCAGCTCAGAGAACGGCGGCGGCGTCATGCGCTCCGCTTCCGCGCAGGGACGACGTTGTCCCTCGCCGCCGCAGGCCTCGTGCAGTCGATGCAGGTACGGAAGAACAGGCCGTAGGGTCCGGATCCGCGACGCCGCCACGCTGGATCCAGCGGGACCGACTGCACGATCGGCGCGTATCGTCCGCACGAGTCGCAGCGATCCAAGTCGTCACCCTCCAGGTCCGCGTCGGCGATCTCGTCCAGCTCCTGATCGCTCGGGCTGTTTCGTCGCTCAGCCACGACCGGCTCCTGTTGTTCCTCGAAGAAGCTCCTGGCGTCGCCCTGCGACAGAGACGTGGTTATTTCCCTCCGGGCCTCGCGGCCGCTCTACCTCTTCAACCTCTCCGTTCTTCTTCTCTCTAGGGGGGATAGATAAGGGGGGTGCGCTGCCTGAACTTGCCGACTGGACTGTTTCCGGCCCGAAACCGTCCGCTACTGCGTGGACTCTTTCCTTATAAATGTGTCCGCTCCCTGTGGACTCTTTCGGGGGTAGCCACGTGCGGTGATCCGCGACCTGGTACGCGGACGGGTGACCGCGCCCGCCGCCCTGCCGGACCGTGACCATGCGCCGGTCCCTCAGCTCGCGCAGCGCCTCGTAGATCCACGACCGCGAGTAGCCCGTCACGTCGCATAGCTCGGGGACGGTGATCGCGACCGGCTCGAAGCCCCTGTACGTGCGTTGGTGCCGCCAGAAGATCGCGAGCAAGACTGCGCTGCTCACGTAGCTGGACAGTTGCGCTCCGACCATCGCGAGCGCGAGGTCGTCAGGCAGCTTCACGAATCCGACCTTCCCGGACTCGCGACCGACGCGAGGAGTCCACGGGGTACGATTCCGGTCACGGGGTTCGCGCTGCAGCGACAGCTCGGACCTCCTCGCCGACCTGACTCGTCCCCAGGTCGGCATTCTTCTTCTCTCGCCTTCGCGCGCGCCACGCGGGCTGGTAGTCGCGGAGATAGTGCATTCGACAGAGACCATGTGCGACGTGCGGTCGCTGGCATCCGCGGACTGAGCAGCCCCGCAGCGTGACGGTGACCAGCTTCATGCCGCTCGCCTCCGGCGTTTGGCGGGGACGGCTACGCGGTCGATGAGGCTCGCGATCCGGTCCAGGGCGACGGGATCGGTTATGCGGACCGGGAGTCCCTGAGCCTTGCGCTCAGCTGCGACTAGACGTGCGACATGGCGTTCGAGTTCGTCGTCGCCTCTCGACGCCTGACTCATGTTGACCTCTGCCGCAGACCACGAAAATCAGGTTCCTCCTGAATCGTGGTCCGAGGTCAGGGGTCTGCCGAATCCGACCCGGGCTGGGTAGAAGTCTAAGCAGGTGCCCCGGTCGTGTCCACGTCAGACCTGCCAGTGAACCTTCACGCGGTTCGGGTCGAACACCGGACCGCGACCCTTCGCGGGTTTGATTTCGACGTGGTCGATCAGCGTCTGAAGGACCGCCCGCCGCTTGTGCGGCTCCAGCTCCGGCCAGCGCGTCCGCAGCGGCGCGTCCTCGATTCCGTCCAGCGACAGCTGCTTGTTCTTGGCGTCGACGCGGCGTCGCAGGACCTCGAGCTGCAAGGCCAGCGGCGAGCGTGCGGTCTGCCACTCTCGCATCGTTATCTTGCGGGCCGTCCATGCGGTCGCCAGGTCGTCGAGCTGCACCCGCACCTTCTCTAGCTCCTTACTGGAGTCGCTGCCCTTTCGCGAGGCCTTCATCGCCCGACGCAGAGCGCCATGATCGACGGCCGCGAAGACGCGATCGACGACCTCCTTCTCGACTGGCTCCGCGTTTATGCGCATGCGGCCGCAGCCGCCGCTGAAGCCCGGTCCGCTGATGCAGGCATATGCCCGACGTTGACCCTGCTTCGCGGCGATTCCCCTCTGCGGATCGGCCTCGCGCTTCTTACGCGGCGTCATCGTGTGCATCGGCTTCCCGCAGCGAGAGCAGCGCAGCAGCCCGCCTGCGAGCAGGTACTTGCGCGGGTGAGCCTCGCGTACCCGGTCCTCCGCCAGCAGCAGCGACCGCAGTCGGTCCGAGGTCGTGGCGTCGATGATGTTCGGCCAGTCGGCGTGGTAGTTCGTGATCTCGCCGTGGTTGCCCTGATTGCCGTCGACGGTCTTCAGCTCGCGCCGTCCGCTGATCCGAGCGCTCATGAGGATCCGACGAAGGACCTGCGGGGACCAGCGTCCCGCGTTGATGCGCTCGCGGCCCTTGACCCTGACTTGGCGACCGGCCCACGGCGACGGGATGCCTCTCTCCGTCCAGTCCCGGCAGATCGTGCGCAGCGGCTCGCCAGTGAGCGCGCGACGCGCAGCCTCGCGGATCAGCGCGACCTCGTCGACCTCGACTTCGTGCCGGTCCTTGACATGGCACATCGAGACCTTCTCGCGCAGGGTGTGCCGGTCTGCCTCGTACCCGAACGGTCGGCCCCCACCGGCGTCGTGGCCGTTCTCCGCCAGCTCCTGGTGCTTGCGGGCCGTGCGCGAGCGGATCTTCCTCAGCGCCTCCCGCGCGAAGGTGCCGCGCATCTCCATCTCGAACAGTCCGGTGCCGGTCGCGAAGTCAGCCTCACCGCCGCCGTTCCAGGCGACCACGATCTTTTTCTTCTCGCACGCCTGGTAGAGCCGGAAGAAGTCGAACAGGCCTCGGTTCAGTCGATCCAGGTCGTAGGCGAGGACGATGTCCACCTCGCCGGCCGTGACCGCCTCGATGAGCTGCTCGTACGCCGGTCGGAGGACCTTCCCTGAGCCGGACAAGTCGTTGTCCCTGAGGACCATGGTGACCTGCGCGCCTCGGCTCTTCGCGATGGCTCGCATGTCCTTCTCCTGGCGGGCGATCCCGAGACCTTTCTTCTTGTCGTCCTTCGATACCCGAACGTAGATGGCTGCACGGGAGTTTTTCATAGTGTCCTAAGACTAACCCAATCCCTTCGCGTTGGCGTAGCGGCGCTGGTCGAATGGATCGACCAGCACGGGAGAGCCTGTGGCCGCGTTGCGACCCACGAACAGCCCACCAGCCTGCTGCAGGTCGGGCTCGTGCCACGGGAAGAAGGTCACGAGAGCGCTGGAGTCGATGACGCGCCGTCGCTGAAGGCGGTCGGGACCACGCGGTCGAGTGGCGAGGTAGCCCTCGAGCATGCGAAACGTACATGGCTGCAGCTCGCAGAGGATCGCGCGCGCCGCCGCCTCGACCTTTCGCGAGTCGCGCTCGAGGTCTGTCTGTGTCGGCGAGGTCAGCGTCAGGTAGACCGCGACGTGGAACGCCTTGTCCTGGCTGGAGGCGAGGCGGCGCTGCAGGTCCTCCGCATTCGGGATCGCGCCCGCGAGTGCGGGATCGTTGCTGTCCTGCATCCGGGTCGCGCGCATGCTGATCAGCTGGCGTTGGAGGTAGTTGACGATCCACGACGCGGGCAGCGGCGTCGCGTGCCAGGAAAGGGTGAGCTTGAGTCCGGACGGGAGGAGCCTGAACAGCCATCCTGGTTCAACGTCGGTTCCGGGCAGGCGCTCGACGTACCAGGTGCGGCTGAGGCCGGCATGGTTCTGAAAACTGTTGGCGACCTGAGCGCCAAAGACTTCGTCGCCCGCGTGCGAGGGATCGCACTCGACGCTCATCTCGGCCAGCACCGACGTCAAACGAAGGGCGTGCTTCTCGGGCGCGATGAGAGCCGTGCTGAAGCGGTGCGAGGCGGTCGACCGCCGGACGTCGTGCGCGAATGCGAGGTCTGCGCCGCGCATATCGTCGAGCGTGGCGGGGAACGACGCTGGCGCATCCGTCTGCTCGTCGGGCCCAGGCGTAACGGTGATCACAACCTGCAGCGGACCGTCGAGGCCATCGACCATGCGCCGGAACGAGTTGAGCCATCGACGCCGGTCGTCCTCCGCGGCGCCTGCGAATCCGATCGATCCGGTGTCGATGACGGCGAGACCAAGGTCCGCGCTCCAGCGCGTAGCCGGCCCGCGGCGGACGATGCGGATCAACGCCGCCTGCGCAATCGCGGTCGTGGGAGCTGCCACTTCACGCGGTGGTTGTCAACCAGGTAGATCGCGACGTCGATCGCCCATCCGTCCAGCGGCCTGCCACGCCACCGGCCCCACGCGGCGATCGCACCAACAACCGCAATCACCACCGCGATGCTGCCGCGCACCGCCGGCGGCGCCCAATGCGTCGACCACGTTGCGAAACCGGCAAGCAATGCGATGACGAGATAGATAAGCCGTATCGGCGTCAGGCCGTAGATGAGCTTGTCTTCGAGGTCGACGTCGAGTGGGATGCGTGCGTGCACATCGCGAGGCTATCGGCGATTGCGTCGAAATGGCACCCAGGGTGTTAAGGACGTGAGGCCCTTAAAATCGACGGACGGCCTTTACTCACGCGCTCGCGTAGCTCAACTGGCAGAGCAGGGGACTCTTAATCCCAAGGTTCAGGGTTCGACTCCCTGCGCGAGCACCATCAGGGTCAGTTCGAAAAGGTCAGGGATGCGTCTGTGTCGTGCCTACGTTGTGACTCGGCGGCGTTAGGCTCCGGACAATCAGCAGAACTTCGTTAGCGGCTAGCCCTCAACAGCGCGGTTGCTCCTTCGAAGCTGCTTTTCCAGACACTGGTCGCGACACGGACAGCCAGTTTTGCTGCTGCTTTTGGTGCCATGGTCAACCACGTGCCGACCTCCGGTTTCCGCGCCAAGGCCTCGCGTAGTGCCGCCTGCTTCGCTTCCGCACGTAAGTCGGCCTGCTTGAAGGTGACCAGCTTCTCGGCGATGAATGGGTCCACGGCTTTTCCTCCCCTGGATTCGGTGGTTGATCCCACCGTATGGGGCGCGCGGACCCCCGGCATCCGGGAAAGTACTGAGGCCTGGTGCGCATTCGAGTACGGACCGCGGATTGAGCCGTCCAAACCGGTTGGCTACGGTCACCATTGGATGGTGCTCGGCTCTCCCCAAACCTCATTCATAGGGCGCGTTTCCGAGATGGAACTCGTGCGCGAACTACTGGAACAGACCCGGCTCCTCACGATCATGGGTACCGCGGGTAGCGGCAAGACCCGCCTCGCCTACGAGGCTGTCAAGAAGCTGGGTGCGAGATATCCGGGCGGCATATTCACGTGCGAGCTGGCACCGCTCACCAACGGCGAGCGTCTTGCGGCGACGATCGCCGCCGCCTTCGAGATCGGCACTGACCCAGGCGACCGCCTCGCAGAGGTTGTGGCACAACAGGTCGGCCCGCGGGCTGCGCTACTTGTGCTCGATAACTGCGAGCATCTACGCGCGGCCGTCGCCAACGTGATCGTCCGACTTCTGGCGAGCGCCCGCGATCTGTCGATTCTCGCCACCAGCCGCGAACGCTTGAAGGTGGCGGGCGAGACCGCCTGGCCAATCCCGCCAATGTCCCTTCCGGTGGAATCGGCCGGACTTGAGGGCTCGGACGCGGCGCAGCTGCTTCTGGAACGCGTGCTCGCGATTGAACCCAGCTATGCCTTATCCGCCGATGCGACCCGGGCCGTGGCGCAGATCTGTAAACGGCTCGAGGGGTTGCCGTTAGCCATCGAGCTAGCTGCCAGCCGGTTGGTGGTCGTGCCGCCGGCCCAGTTGATGAAGATGCTGGATGACGCTATCGCACTCCTCGCCGGTGGCGAAAGTGTGCCTCGGCAGCGAACCCTTCGCGCGGCGCTCGATTGGAGCTACGACCTGCTGACCGAGGAGGATCGGTCAACCTTCCGCCGGCTCTCGGTGTTCGCCGGCCCATTTAGCCTGGCGGCCGCGAGTGCCGTACTGGAAATGAACGACAGCGCCGCGCTGGACCGGCTGGCTGCTCTGCGCGACTGCTCGCTGTTGGCCGCTGATACCAGGAGCTCAATCGCGAGCTTCCGGCTCCTAGAGCCGGTGCGTCAGTATGCCGATGGCCGCCTACGGGGGGGCATTGACGAAGGCAACGCCCGGCGCCTCCACGCGAGGTGGGTCATTGATTTGATCGAGGATCTCGGTGTCAGGGTCCTGGGTCACCGCCAGCTGGCGGCAGTGAGGAGCTTCCAGGAGCTTATGCCGGACTTTCGCCAGGCATTCAATTGGTCTCTCGAGGCGGAGCCAGAATGGGCCGCACGCATGGCAGCAGCCACCGACCTGCTCTGGGACATATCCGGCCAGTTGGCTGAGGGCGATACGACCATGCGGGCTGCGCTCCAGGCTGTTCCGACGGGTGTCGAAATGGCCCGCATCCACTTCGGGCTTGCGCACTTGGCCGGACGGCGGGGTGATGCGAGGACATTGGAATACGCGCGACGCGCGGTGGGGAGCGCCAGGGCGTGGGCGGCCGGCGCTGAGCTCGGCCACGCGCTCATCATGCTCGGATACGCACTGGCCGAAAACGGTGAGTACGACCTCTCGAGCGCAGCCTTTGACGAAGCTGCAGAAGTCGGCGAGCGGATCGGCGACCGCCTACTTCACGCATGGGCTGAGGACGTGCGTGGAGTGGGCTTGGCCCTAGCAGGCAGGCTGGCCGAGGCTCGCAGCGCGTGGGAAGCGCAAATCCCTGTCCTGCGCGAGCTCGGCGACGTTCACAACTCTGCCATCTCGTACAACAATCTCGCGTTTGTTTGCTTGCTGCAGGGTGACAACGTGGGAGCCCGCCGTGCACTGCGCGCGAACCTAAGACTGTTCGCCCAGCATTCGAATTGGGCAGTCAACGCTCCCGCCTTGAACGCGGCCGCGATACTCGCAGCACGGGCGGGTCGGGCCCGCGAAGCAGCCCGACTGGCGGGGGCCTGTTTGCGCCTCTGCGAGCTTTTCGATCGAAGGCGGTTCGAAAGCGAGCCCCATCTGGCGGTGGCTCGAGCCCGCCTAAGTGCGACGGAATACGAAGCGGCGGTCGCTGAGGGCGCTGCTCTGCCCATCGCGGAGATGTACGAGCTAGCCCGACAGGAAGCCGAGAGGTCGGATCCAGTGGACTCCGGGCAACTTACCGACCGGGAATTGCAAGTGGCGGAACTCGTCGCTCGGGGCCAATCCAACAAAGAGGTTGCGACGCGACTTCGGCGCTCGGAGCGAACTGTGGAGAGCCATATACAGCACGCACTCAGGAAGTTGAATATGAGCTCGCGGACTGAACTCGGGGCCTGGGCGCAGAAGCACGGACTCCTCGACTAAGACCACGGGCCGACGCGCCTTGGGCGCGCGTTGACACCCTAATTGACACCTTCACGCAGACACTGGCTGACACTCCCTGACACTCAGAGACACTGCTGCGTCAAAGATTTGCGCTCGTTTGGCACTCCCTGACACTCGCTGACACTCCCTGAGACTGGATGCCCGCAGCCTCTTAATCCCAAGGTTCAGGGTTCGATTCCCTGCGCGAGCATCTATATGTTGTCCCTGCGCCGGTTCCACTATCTACATGTTGTGGTCAGTCTGCTGCGGTGCGCCATATTTGCGGCATTTGACAGCGTCGTTTGACAGCTTCGCGAGCCAGCGAGAGTTGTCGGCGCGCCGGAGTGGCACCGAGGATGGTTCGAGCCCTTCGCGGCTCAACCAAACTCCACCACGCCCGAAATAGAGCGAACGGGCGGTGTTCTTGTGCTTGGCATTGTTTCCGCGCCTACTATCTTCGGCATTGGCCGCTGACCGGCACGTTCGCTACGCCATTGGCTTACCCGGCGTTTACCGCGGGATGCTTGTCGGGTTCTTGGCCGTAGCCGCCCTAATAGCAATTGCCGTCTGGTGGTACGCCGTTCTCAATCCGCCATGGCCACTTATCTTCGCCAGCTTCTGGACCGTGATCGTCATTGGGATCGCGTACCGGGATCTATTCCGCGCCTCAATCGAGCTGAGTTCGGACAATGAACACGTTGAATGGAAGGGCGTGTTTCTCCACGGCCGGACTTCGTTATGGGGTCTGCGCCGCATCCGCCCGAGCCGTTTCGATCCTTACCGTTATCAGGTGATCGAACGCGCCAACGGGCGCTCTGTTCTCGTGTGGACGCCGCTGCCTATCTCGCGCGGCAATTTCCGATCGTTCTCCCGAGCGCTCCAGGAGCGAAATCCTGGTATCAAGGTTCAATTGGGTTGGTGGGAACGCCTCTCGCACGCGTTACCTAGATGCTGGACGGTTGCGTCGCAGTTGTGGCGCCGATAGGCTAACGGCTGCGACAGAGATCGATAGGCTGCGAGGTTGGGCGCGCGGCGAGTTCTACCCGCTTAGCCCTGAAGAACTCGGAAGGAACGCGCTCGACGATCTTTACGACGAGATGAAGCTCCAAAGCAAGGCTTGGTGGGCTGCGTTCAAGATCCTCTTCGCTGAAGCCGATCGGGGCGCTGCGCGGAACCTGATCATGCCGTTTGCCGCTCTCCTTGATGCAGGCGGTGAGTCGCTGCGCGAAGAGGCCGCAGAGGCGGCTCGAGCCGATCCCAGGCTGAGGAATGCATTCTGGGGCGCAATGGACTTCGCGCAGCGCTCACGTGAGGCCTATTGGAAGTTCGGAAGGCCGATGATGGTGGAAGCGTTTGCCCGCCATCAAACTCGGATTCCAAGTGCACGTGACCACCCTTGGCCAAACGAGGGCGACGAGTGGTCGGGCGACGCGCTCATCTATCTCATCAACGACGATCCTAACGAAGCATGGTCCGTCGCTCTGGATCTGCTGGCAATGTCCGTAGACCCCGAAACGATTGGTGTCTTCATCATTGAGGATCTGCTTCGCGAGCATGGCGATGACTTGATCGAGCGAATTGAGGCTGAGGCTGCAAGAAACGAACGCCTACGAGAAGCCCTGCCTAGTACGCGGAACCTCGTGCCTCATCACCTTCTGGGTCGGGTCAAAGTCGCGGCGGGACTTTATTGGAAGGAGTGAGCCGGAGTTCATGTGGCTAGAGATCGTGATTGCAGTCTTGCTCTTGTGCACTACGGTGGGCGCGGTGTTCGCGTTAAATGTCGGGCACGCAAGCGACCATACCGCGTCGCGTCTGGCTTTTGATGTCCTTCTTCGGAATGCATTGCGGCGTTGCCTATAACGCCCACCGGCCGCATGTTGCGCCAGAAGGTCCGCAGTCGCTGGGCCCGTTTCGCCCTCTCCTTCATGGCACCTAGTTTCCACGTCCAATCGTTGCGTACGACACCGTCAACATTCCCGGCACCTGCGCATCCTCGATCTCGGTCATCTGCCCGACATTCAGGCCAACCTGATGCCGCATCCGTCGAGCGTTGCGGAGCTCCTGCGCGTGCGCGGAATGGGAGAGTCGAAGCTGCGCAAGTACTGTGAAGGGGTGCTGGAGATCTGCCCTCCGAGTAAGACGTCAGGAACGGGTCACGAAAAACAGTCCCGTAATCAAGCCGGCGTCGAACAGCCAGTGACATACAAACGCCGCGGCGAGATTGCGTGTGCGCAAACGCAGGAGCGCGAATATCACTCCGCCAGCGAAGAGTCCCGCGAAGGCGAGGCCCATGGCCGGGACGATCTGCCAAGGGCTGGGGAAATTGGTCACGGCCAGCGTTTGCACCTGAACCACGACATGCCAGGCGACAAAGATGGCGGACGTCAGTAGCGTCGCGCGCAATGGGGTCAGCGTCCGCATCAACAAACCCAGTAGCAGCCCGCGAAATGCGAGCTCTTCTGGAATCGCGGTCTGCAGTGGCAGGCTCACCAGGGCGTGAGTCAGGACGGCTGAAATCGACGCTCCACGCAATGGCTGGTAAGTAATCGGCGTCCCTACGTGAGCACCAACTTCTAGCGCCACGAGAACCACGGCGGCCACCCCGAGGCCAATCCCTGCGCCGATTAAGCTGGATCGCAGCAGATTGGTCTGGCCGATGCCCGCCTCGGCCCAGGTCAGCCCGCACCAGCGTGAGGCAACGATGACGATCAGCAGTGTGCCGGCACTCTGGGCGACCGCCGCCCAGGAAACGGTGACAACGTTTGGACCGATGACGATGCCGGCGGCGTTGCCGTAGACGACAAGGATGGTCGCGATCATCGCTACGCGCCATCCCGATGTCGTCGGCATCCCGGTCAGTTGAGAACCCACGTGAAGCATGGCCGATCGACGAATGCCGTCATGACCGGGCTCATCGGTCGCTACTTGCGGATGGAAAGGCTTCCGCTTGACAGCTGCGTTGACAGCTTCGCGGGGAGACTCGTTGAGGCATCTGGAGACGCGCTGAGACTACTGCGTCATAACCCGAATACGGGAGTGGCGCGCTGACATGCTCTGAGATGCACTGAGACGATTTGGCGCAAGTCTCTTAATCCCAAGGTTCAGGGTTCGACTCCCTGCGCGAGCACCACCATGTTGTGCAAGTTCGGCTGACGCGTCCCAAGAGGCCGTCGGCTGATGTGTCGCAGACCTTCGGCTGATGTGTCACAGCTACTTCGGGTGATTTGTCGCTCCCGGCCATGACGGAGATGAGCGTGGCTGGAGCGGTACAAAGCATCTCTGATGCCCAATTGAGAGGACTCATAACGCCACGTGCGCTAAGACCGTTTAGCCATCAAGCGTGCGCAAGCAGGCAGTTGCTGGCATCTTGCTCATTCCGGCGCTCGTCATTGCCGTCGTGGTGGTGTCGGCGGTCGGAACCGCGTTCGATGATCAGGTTGGAGAGACCAATGCTCTCGACCCCATCGTCGACTCCTATGAGAGTCCGAACGACACCCCGCAGCTCTTCTGCAGCTTGTCTGATCCGAGCCCATTGCCCGACGCCAGCGCCACGAGCCTCGTTCTACAGGATTGCGACGCTGGAAAGACGTTCAGCATCGCACGCGGCAAGACGATTGCCGTCGATCTCACGACCTACGGGCTTACGGGATTCGCAATTCACGATCTCGCTGTCTCTGATTCGTCGATTCTGCAAACTGTCACCGCTCCAAGAACCGTCTCGACTTTTGGCGATTACTTCGCTGTCTACCAAGGGGTTCGCAGCGGACGCGTGGACATAAACGCCCTGTGGAGCTACTGCTTCAACGGCTGCCGTGACAGCATGCGGTGGGAGGCTACTGTCCAGGTGACGTGAAAGGCCGGCGTCGTCGCCTCGCCCGCGTACAGGAGCCGGCGCGAATGCCGGGACCATCTCATCGGGGTGCTGGCTCTTCAGCGAGATCTGATTGAACATGTACGCGTGCTCACCTGGCTCACAGTAGCCGCCTGGATCTCGATCGGCATCGCCTTGATTGCATGCAACGTGATCGTCTTCGACATCTTCGTGCGTGGTCATGTCGACCGCTGGCCGCTATATGCGTCGGTCACCGTGCTCGGGTGCGGGTCCCTGGTGTCCTTCTTCGCTGGCTCCGACGAGTGGACGGAGCAATACACAGAAGGCGTCGGCTCGGTGCACGCAGCGGCAGTGCACGCACGTTTTGCGATTGAGCTATGCGCGATCGGAGCGCTCGACCTCCTAGCCTCCATCGTCTTACTTGTTCGCCGATGGGGCTGGGGTTGGTGGCTCGTAATCGGTTTGCAGTTGGGGGCTTTCGTTTTGGCACAGGTCGAGGCTCAGTTTGTCGATCCGGATTCCCCGGGCTGGTTAACCTTCAGCAGGTTCCCGCTGGTGACCTTGTTTGCGCTGTTCGCGTTCCGAATAGCTCAGGCCCGACTGAAGCCTCAAGTTCAGCGCAATCTGGCGCTTTAATCGACATCTTGACCGTGGCTCGCGTGCTAGTCCGCTCGGTCGACTGAAGTGCCGATCGATCGCAGCCCATGGGGTGTTTCGACATGTGCCACGACGTAGGGCCGCGTGCCGGTGGCCAATTGGTGGATCCCAACTTCTGAGCGAATCTCAAGACAGTCAAGGATGTTGGTGACCGCGTCCACGTTTGGATGGAACAAGTCCAGCTGCCTCAGGGCACAGCCCTTGTCTTCAAGCGCTCTTGCCGGGTGTTTGGCAGTCCGCCATTCAATCAGCATCGGCATGACGCCGCCGGCGATTAAAGCTCCTTGCGCTGGAATGGTGATCAGCCAGTTGAGACTTCCACGGCTCATTGGTTCGATGTCACCGAACTCACCATGGCACGCAGTTGTCGTTGCCTTTATATCGTCCGTGCGAGCGACCCAGGTCGCGAGTCTTGCTGATTGGTCAGCGGTCATGCGATCGAGCTCGAACCACCGTGGGTGGTCGGGGCGCAACGCTGCCGGGTTGGGCGCAATTACCTCCAGATACGTTGATTCGCCGAGACGGAGTAGAGCATTGTGAGTCGCCATGATTTGATGCTCCCCGCCCTTTTGGAGAGCAACGCCGAGTATCGATTCAACCCAAGCCACTCCGGCCGTCAATGCTGATGCCGTAACAACAAGGTGGTCGAGCTCACACGCTCGACGGCCCCTCATGGCCCGAGGATTCTGCGCGCCAACTTCCTGATTGACACCCTATCGGAAGATGAGACCCTCGGCTGCCCGAAGCCTTGCAGTCGCCCAGCGCCAGGAGTCGGAGATTGAGGTGTGTGCGACCTATAACCTTTCCACGTGCCTACGGGTGAAGAGCGCGAACGCATGCTGAAGAACAGACACGCATGGGGTCTCAGAACCTCCGTCCACATGAAATCCGACTTCTATGACCTCGCGTCATTCAAACAAGGGCGCAATTCACTACTACCAATTGAGCGGGAAGAGTTGCGTGACGTACGTGGGCGTTCGCTGCTTCACCTGCAGTGCCACTTTGGGATGGACACGCTCTCGTGGGCGAGGCTCGGAGCCCGGGTCACGGGAGTTGACTTCTCCGAAGAAGCGATCACGGCAGCGCGTTCGCTGGCTGCCGAGCTTGGGCTTGAGGCCCGTTTCGTATGCGCCAACCTTTATGACCTGCCCAACGTCCTTGATGAGGAGTTCGACATCGTTGTCACGACCTACGGCGTACTCTCGTGGCTTCCCGACCTCGAGGCGTGGGCGCGCGTGGTCGCTCACTTTCTAAGAAAAGGCGGCACATTCTGTATTGTCGAAATCCATCCTAAGTGGGGTTTCATCGACGAGGTGGACGGCAAGCTAGAGGTCACGGACTCGATTTTTCGCCCAGACCCGTGGGAAACGGAGACGGTTGAGACCTACACCGACGGCCCCTCCCTGCCTCCACATGTGGAATACAACTGGCCGTGGACTGTTGGCCGCTTGGTTTCGGTGTTGATCAACGCGGGCTTGCGCATCGAACGCCTGCGGGAACTGCCGATCGACGTCCGCCAACGGGTCCCGATGATGGTGCGATCTGACGATGGATTTTGGCGCCTACCGGGAGACCCGTTGCCATTAATGGTCACCTGCGTCGCGACCCGGCCGATCTGATTGCGTCTGTCGAGGTTCAATGGGCGGGGAATTGTGACGACTCCCCGACCAACCAGATCGACAGCTCGTCGACCGTTGTGAACCCCAATTTGTCGTACAGCGGTTTGCCAGCCGCTGTCGCGATCAGATAGAAGGTTTCGGCTCCGCGTTTCGCATGGTCTTGCATTGCCGCCAGAAGGACTGCCCGGCCGGCGCCCTGACGCTGCTTGTCTGGTGGCGTGCTCATCGTCCAGATTCCCACCGTGGAGCCGGCCCCTGAGGTGCAGACGGCGCTCATGGGTACATCTCCTCGATACACGACGTAGAAAGCCAGTGCGGGTGCATCGAGCAGCGATGGGGCCGCGAATGTGCGATCGACCTATGGACGATCCATTGCGAAGGCCGACGCCGCGAGCTCGCCGAAGACTGACATCTCCCGCGCCTCAGTCACTCGTTTCGTGACAAATTCCGAAATCGTCGGGTCAGGCAAAGCCTCGGACCTGGCCATAAGGGGCGCCGTACCCGCCTCGACAAGTCCTTTCATCTTTGCCACCGGACCCAGACGTCGGCTGGACGCACCCGACAGCATCGCGAGGGCGGATATACGACTGGCATTCACCCTGGAAACGAAGTCATCGAAAACGGCTACGTCGTCAGGGTCTTCGTCAAAAAGGGCCATGTTGAAGTCCGCCGCAGGGCCGCCGGTGAGGCCGATGATTGCGTTCCCGCGAAGCACCACCTCGGCTCCGTCGATGTAGCTGAAGAACATCGCTAGATCACGCCGCGCCGCTGTCCAAAGACTCGCCGTGCTCGCGGTCACGACCGATATTCTCTCTCGCGTTCTCCGATCTTGAAAATCGTCGAGGCTGATTCTTTACACCTAGTTCGGCTGAGCCTTGACACTCGGGAACCCGAAGGTGCCGCCGGGCGCCGAAGTGTGACGCACTATCGCCAGCGCTTCCTTCACGTGATGAAGCGCCCCGCCGAGGTCTGATCGACCTTCGAGTAGAGAGGCATATGCAGCATGCATCTCAACGAGGCGATCCGACAGTTCCTCGCGGCGAAGAATCGCCATACCGCTATGGAACTCCTCATCGGCTTCGATCGGACGACCAAGCCGCTCCAATGCCTCCCCGAGAAGCTGATGGCCCGCGCTTTCGGCGAGAGGCTCCTCCAGACGATGTGCCCGCTCCATGGCGTCGCGGATGATCGCGACAGCTTCCGCGAGTCTTCCGGCCGCGATGTACATCTCGCCGAGACTCAACATGACGTGGCTGTGTCCAATCTCAGTCCCGCTGCTCTCGAGGTGACGCAGCGCGCTGAGAAAGAGTTCTTCGGCACGCTCGAGTTGCTGTTCCCGGATGAGAAGCAGACCAAGCTCGTTCTCAGCGCGCGCCGTCATGGCGGCGTCATCTTCGAGGCTGTACAGGCTGATCGCCTTGTGCACGAATTCGATGGCTCGGTCAGTTTCGCCGCGGCCGTCGTACGCGGCGGCGAGGCCGTGGTAGACGCGCGCCAAGCGGGGCAGGTCGCGGATGGCGCCCGCCGCTTCAAGTGCCTGCTCATAACACTCGATCGCAGTGTCGAAGCCGTGGTTGCGCACGTGGATCGAACCGAGGTGCTCGAGAATGCGCGCCTCCAGGAGCGGAGCCGGCTCACTGAGCTCGCGGCAAAGATCGAGTGCTTCCTCCCCCACAGCCAACGCGCGGCTGTCCTCCAGCAGGTACAGGCAGGCGGCCTCCCAATCGGTGCACTCGGCGAGAAGCAGCGGCAGTCGCTGCGCGGCCAGGATCTCCCTGGCGCGGCGCAGGTGCTCGAGGGCGGGCTTCGGACGAGAGGAACGCCCCAGGGCCTGGCCCGCGAGGACCCTGACCCTCGCCTCGTCTTGTGGCGGCAGCGGACCGGCGAGCAGTGCCTCGCACATCTCGACTGCCTGGCCGAAAGCACGCCGGGCGCAAAGCGCCTCGATCTCGGCGATCGAGTCATTCCCCGGCCCTTCGAGGGTTTGCATGGTCGGCATTATCTGCGGACCATCCTCGCGAGGTACGGCCTCGACGAGTTTGGCCGACATCGTCGGGGCGGGTAGATTGGTCCGATGGCGGAACGCGGGATTCTGGCCGCGATCGGCTCCCTCGAGCCAGACCGGGACTATCAACGCATCTGCTTCCTGAGCACGAACTACGACTTTCCGTGGGATGTCGAGCAGGCGCTGAGCCTGGCGTTCTTCAAGACCTACGGCGTGCCAACCATCAGCGCGCTGCTCGAGCAGACGGGAGAGTTCCGCGACCGCGCGCAAAAACGTTACGACGACACCAAGCTGATCCTTGCCGAGATGTTCGACCACGGCCTGGACAGCGAGCGCGGGCGCGAGGCGAATCGACGCCTGAACCGGATGCATGGGCGTTTCCCGATCAGCAACGACGAGTACCTCTATGTCTGGTCGGTGATTCTGCTCGAGCCGATCCGCTGGAACCGTAACTGGGGCTGGCGCCGCTACACGCCGAAGGAGATCGAGGCTCAGCTCGACTACGCACACGAGCTGGCAAGGCGTATGGGCATTCGCGACGTGCCCGCAACCATCGACGAGACAGATCGCTGGAGCCGCGCCTACGAGGCGGCCAATTTTCACTTTGCGGAGTCAAATCGCAGGGTCGCCGACTACACGCTCAACCTGTACCTGTCCTGGTATCCCGGCTTCATGCGGCCGCTGGTCAAAGCCGCGACGCTCGCTCTGCTCGACGACGAGCTGCTCGTGGCCTTCAGCTATCGGCCGCCTCCAGGATGGATCAGGACTCTTGTCCACTTTGCCCTCCGCATCCGCGCATTCGCGTTGCGGTTCTTGCCGCGGCGGCGCACGCCGCGCCTGGTCACAGAAGAGCGGATGCGCAGCTATCCCAACGGTTACTCGCTCCGGGACCTGGGCGTGTCGGACCCCGACACCTCCTAAGGGAACGGTTGGGTGTTTCGAGCAAGCGCTGCCGCAGGTTGATTCTGGAGCAGCGCCTTACGCAACTCGTCGACCGGCTTCGTCAGGCGCGCGTGAATCCACCGAGGTGATAGAGGTGAACGCGGTACTGCACTCCCCCGCCAGCGGCCTCTTGCAGCATCTCCATGATTCTTGGCGTCGGCGATCCGAACACCTCGATTCCCGTCGTGGCGTCCAGTGTCTCCTGGTAGGCGCTGGACGCACGTTCCCGGACAGCCTCCATGTGGAACTCGAAGGAATCGGTGTCGGGATGAATCTGAACCACCGCGACCTCCGTTCCTTCCTTGTTCGCATACTCGTTGAACGCCAGGAGGCGAGGTTCGCTCTCCTCGATGAAGGCGACCAAGCCCGGAACCCGAGCTCTCTCGGCCTCGAGCTTGCCTGGCTTCAAGCGATTGGTCGCGATAAAGATGAATGGGCCGGCCATCGTTTCTCCTTTACCGGTTCGTTATGGAATCTCCCTAAGGCCAGTGCCTAGCTCACCTTGGCGGCGAGGTCCTGATAGGGAGCGACGAGCTCGTTCCAGCGCGCCTCACCGTCGATGGGTGCTCGCCCGGCGAGGTAGGCGGCGAGGTTTTCGGCATGGATCTGCCAACCGGCCCCGTAGGCTGCGATCGCATCCAGGGGCAAACCGCGCACCTCGATGACCAGGATGGTCTGGTCGCCGTCGCCGCTCAGAGTTGCCTCGATCGACTCGTCAAACGGCGGCGCGCCCCGACCCTTCCGCCACGACTCGTCCGATTCTCTGGTCGTCACCAGCAGCCGTCGTGGTGGCTCGCACGCTTCCACCCGCCCGGTGCCTTCCCAGCCATCTGACTCGAGGTACAAGTGAAGCTCTCCGCCTGGGCGAAGGTCACCTTCAACCTGGCCGTACCAACCGGCCAAGCGACCGGGATCGGTGAGTGCTGACCACAGGTCATCGATATTGGTGTCGTAGCGGTCCTCGATGCGCACGACGCCCTTGCCATCTGCCGATCGCAGGCTGCCGAGGGTCTTGGTACCCGCACTTTCATTGCTGGTCATCTGGTGCTCCTTCGTTGGCCTTCTGCCCGAGCCATCTCGCTCAAGGTACCTTGCCGATTTGCGATCGTGCAGTGTCAAATTGGCGTCTGCATGGTCTACGTCGCGTTTCTGAGGGGCGTCAACGTGGGAGGGAACGGCATCGTCTCGATGGCGGCCGTCAAGGAGGCCTTTGTCGACCTCGGCCTGTCAGAGGTGCGCACGTACATCACTTCAGGCAACGTCATCTTCTCGACCCCGATGTCGGGCACGCAGAAGCTCGCAGCCAGAATCGAGAAAGCACTCGAGAACCGCACGCGAATGCCGATCAAGGTGCTGGTCATGGATCACACGGACCTGAAGAAGCTGGTCGAGGCGATCCCACGCAACTGGGTCGACGACAAGGCCATGCGCACCTACGTCCTTCTGTTGTGGAAGGAGCTGGACGACCGCAAGATCCTCGGGCGAATGCCAATCAGGCCCGGGGTCGACAACGTTCAGTACGCGCGGGGAGCTGTGATCTGGCAGGTCGACCGCAAGGACATTACGAAGAGCTACATGAGCAGGCTCGTGGGCACGCCCGACTACAAGCAGATCACGATCCGCAGCGCCAACACGATGCGCAAGCTCAACGAGCTGACTGCTGGCTCAGCTTGAGGGCCGTCGAGGGGGCGAGGCCGAAATCCGGGCCTCGCCCTCGCAGGTCCGACAGACTCGCTTCTGCCCCGGCCGCCGTGCGAGACTGCGGTTTCGATCAGCCCTGTATCTGAGACAAAGGAGGTACGGCCTCGTCCGACGACCGCCGTCCCTTAGCCGATTACTACTTCGTGCTCGGCGTCCCGCCTGACGCAACGGAGGCGGAGCTGCACGCCGCCTGGCGCCGGCAACTCAAGTACTGGCACCCTGACCGTGGCAACCACCCGGACGCGCTCGAGCACGCGAAGTTGATCAACCTGGCCCACGACGTTCTGACCAACAGCACTAAGCGCGTCGCATACGACCGACAGCGGGCAACCGCCGGCTGGCGCCCCTCCGCGTCGGCCCCCTCATATCGCCGCCCTGTCCAATGGAAAACGGTGAGCCACGAGGGCCCGCCCCGCGCGCCGCAGGGATTCGACCGGCACGGTTTCGTCGCACGGCTGGAGGAGATGATGAACAGGGGCCGGCTGATGATCGAAAAGCGCAAGGACCTCGCGTCGGCGTCGAAATGGGAGGCGCAGACTCAGGCCTTGCTGCGAGATGAGCTCGGCGACCATGCCTACACAAAGCGCTTCGAAGCAGCCCTGAGCCAGCCCCGCCCTGAAGGCCTGGTGGCGGCGTATGGGGTGCTGTGGGCCGCGTATGAGGATGCGCTGAAGGGCGATCTCAAGCCGGTGCCACAGCAAAGGCGCCCGTCCTGATCGTTGATCCCGAAAGGGCTCGCGAGCTGACCCAGGCTGATGTTGAGCTGCTGCCTGAGACCCGGGCGTGGCCACCCGGCGCGACCGTCGTCTACTCCCATGCTTCCGGGACTTGGGAAGGGCACGGGTTCGACAACTTCATGATGAGTGCGAGCCTGGACCGCTACTTCGTCGGACCGTACCGGTTTGACGGTGTGGTCGAGTGGTACGAGAGACACCTCGCATCACTCGGGTGGCCTGCAGGCACATCGGTCCGCAGCGCAGACGGAACTGCCTGGCATCGCTGGCGCTGGAATCTCGAGTCAATCGACCTGATCGACCGCGTGCTCCGGCCAGAGGATCCACTCGCTCAGATCGGGGCCGAATGGCGAGGACCGCGGCTTGCTTCCGAGCTTCCCACGGGAAGTTGGATGTGGTCCCTGACTTACGACAGAGAGCCACCACCTGGAAAAGAACGTCCTGCGGCTATGACACCGCCGTCTGAAGAAGAGAGATTTGACGCCACGTTTCGATTGCTCGAGAAGTTCGTTGCTCGCGAAGGTCACGCTGACGTCCCGATCGACCACATTGAAGATGGTGTCCACATCGGGGTGTGGGTATCCAATCTTCGATTTGAGCAGGCCAACCTGTCTCTGCGCGAAGACTGGGCGGTGCGCCTCGCCGCCTTACCGCGATGGAAATGGCTTTCCGGAAGCGACTTCTTCCTCCTTGAGCGGTATGTGAAGCGCACCGGGAGCAGCCAGATCCCCAAAGACTTCTTTGACGAGGGGCGACCACTCGGTGAATGGGTAGCGCAAGTGCGCCGAATGCATGCGACGGGGCAGCTCGCGCCGGAAACGCGAGCTCGCCTCGAACGGATCCCAGGCTGGGAGTGGTAAGCGGGATGGCCGTGACGGGGTCAGGCCCAGGATTCGCCGGCCAGCCCGCGAACGTCGATCTCCAGGTTGAGGTCATCGATCGGGGGCCGAGAGAAGAACCAGCGTAGGCCTGGCCGAACCACCTCCCCGAATCGGGGCAGTTCACCTTCGCCGAACATCTCATGGTCGGCACGGGTCGCGTATAACTGCGCTTCGGTTACGTCGCCCCAGTCCACCCCGAGCGCGGTCATGTTCGCGTCGATCGTCTCGACGATGGCCTTCCAGAAGGCGGGAGGTCCGCCCTTCGTGCCCAGCGGCTCAGCCACCCCGGCGATCACGAAGGTATTTCGAGGCGCCTTGTCCTCGATCGTGTAGCAGAAGGCATGCAGGCTGGGCTCGTCGGGAGGGTCGACCTCGGGCGCGACGTTGGTGCGGGCCGGGGCCATGTGACCATCAACCCGCAGACCCCAACGCTCGTGCTGAGCTACGTATCCGCGGTTGAACTCTTCAAAGCCCGCGCGCGACATGGGCTTCGGGACGCGGAGCTCCATGGCGCATAGGGCCGCCGGAGTCCTGCCGGCAACCTCGAGCGTCCGCTCGACCATCCGGAACCCTTCCGCGAGCGGTGTGTAACGAGGCGCGATCAGCCGGACGATCGCGTAGCCTGGCTCGGCCGCGACCCCGGCGGAAAACGGACCGTCCGTCGCCAGGAAACGGAATCCACCCGGAGCTTTGATCGCCGGCATCGACCCAACCCTAAACCGCTTCCGCGCAGTAGGCGTAGATCGCGTCGCAGATCGCCGAGCCCAGCCTCAGTCGCTCCTCGTCACTGGAGATGCTGTCCCGAACGCCGTCAAACACCGCGAGCACGCCGGGCGACTCGACCGGCGCGCCCTCCTGATGTGGAAGGTCGGCGCCGTGGATGATGGCGGCCATCCGGCGCAGCGCCGGGTCCGGCAGCTCGTACTTCTCGAGCAGGGTCTCGAACGTACAGCGGCCATCCCGGTGGCTCAGCTCGGCGCCGCGGATGTCGAAGGGCTCTCCATCGACGCGGCTGATGTCGCGGGTCCGCGGAACGAATTCGAAGGTCGCGTCCGGATCGACGAATCTCCGGATCGCCCACGCCGTCGCAATTCGGTCGACATGAATGTGCTCGCGGGTGACGAAGTGCACGCCCTTTTAGATACTAGACTGCAACATACGTTGCATGTAATGTATGTTGCATTTGATGCGAGGCTTGCTGCGACTCTTCAACCCTGAGCTGCCGAGCAAGGTCTGGCTGCTCCAGCTCGGCGTCTTCATCAACTTCCTCGGCAATGGGATGGTCGCACCTTTCCTCGTGATCTATCTCCATTTCGGCCGCGGCATGCCTCTGGCGCTCGCCGGATCGGCCGTAGCGCTGGGAGGCATCACCGCGGTCAGCTCGGGTCTGGTCGCCGGATCGCTTGCCGACAGGATTGGACCGCGCAACATCCTGGTGGCCGCGATGATCAGCAATGCCGCTGCCTACCTCCTGTACACCCAGGTCACGATTCCGTGGCAGGCCTTCGCGGTAGGACTCATGGTCGGGTTCGGCACCGGTTCCTACGGCCCCAGCTCGCAGAACCTGATCGCTTCCCTCGTCGCGGCCGACAAGCGCCAGGCGGCGTTTGCTCAGAACCGGGTCACGTCAGTCGTCGGACTCGGAGCCGGCGGAGCGATCGGCGGGGTCGTAGCATCTACCGGGCTGAGCGGCTACCTGCATCTGCTCGTGCTCGACGCAGTCACTTTCCTGACGTTTGCGGCCCTGATGCTGCTGCTCCCGTCCGCAAGGACGTTGACGCAGCCCACTCCCAACGGCGGCTATGTCGCAGTGATGCGAGACCGCGCATTCCTCTGGCTGGTCGCGGTCAATATCGCCATGGTCGCGGCGGGCATCGCGCCGATGCTGGTGCTCCTACCTGCGTTCGCCAAGATTCAGACCCACGTCGGCGAGGCGGCGATCGGCGCAATCTACGCTCTCAATACGTTCACGATCGTCGCGGCACAGCTCCCCATCACGAAACTCACGGCGGCGCTTCCGCGGATGCTCATCCTCCGCGGCGCCGCCGGCCTGTGGATCGTCTCCTGGCTCGTCAGCTTTGCCGCCGGCGCTTCCCTCAGAGCCGGCGCGGCGATACTGGTGATCGCGATCGCCGTGGTGATCTATGCGCTCGGTGAGTGCCTGTACAGCTCGGTGATGCTGCCGACGGCGATAGCGCTCGCTCCCGCGGAGCTTCGGGGCCGCTACCTCGGCGCGATGGGGCTGGCATGGCAGAGCGGTTTTCTGATCGGCCCGTCCGCCGGCAGCGCAATCCTGGGAGTCGCGCCGCTTGCGCTCCCAGCCTTCTGCGCCGTCGGATGCGTCGCCGCCGCGCTCGGGACGCGGCTCGTCGAACGCAACCTGTCGCCGACCCTCAGCCGGAACGCCTTGGCGGTCGCGCGCCCGTGACCGCGGTGAAGTGGCTGGTGCTGACCTGGCGCCTGCCGGCCGCCAGCAGCACCCCGCGGGTCGCCACATGGCGCAGCCTTCAACGCCTCGGGGCCGTGACCCTGACGCCTGGCGCCGCGGTCGTGCCCTTCACAGAAGACCTTCTCGAACAGCTCGAGTGGATCGCCGAGGAGATCGTCCAGCGCGGCGGGGAAGCTTACGTGCTGCCCGTCACCGACCTGCGCGAGGCGGACGAAGCCGAGATCCGTCGCCGAATCCGAGCCGAGCGCAAAGCAGAGTTCAGCGAGCTGAGGGACGCCGCCGATCGCCTGGCCGGCAGCGAGCTCGACCGGGCCCGGTACGAACGCGAGCTGGCCGCGCTCGAACGGGCCTTCGCCCGCGCCATCGGACGCGACCACTTCGTCTCGGGCGGGCGGAGCGGGGCGCAGCGCGCAATCCGTCAGGCAGGAAAACGAAAGGAGCATTGATCCAGTGCGATTTGTGACTCGAAAGAACGCGGCGGTCGACCGGATCGCATGCCCCTGGTTGATCAGACGTTTCATCGACGCCAACGCCGAGTTCCTCTACGTGGAGCCCGCCGACGTCGCTCGGATAGCGGGTGAGATGGACGCCATCCCCTTCGATGTGGAAGGGGCTGAGCTCGGCCACGTCGACGGCCGTTGCTCGTTCGAGTCGATCGTGTTGAAGTACGTACTGGACGATCCCGCGCTGCGCCGGCTGGCGACGATCGTCCACGGCGCGGACGTTGCTGCGGACATCGACAAGACGCCAGAGGCGGCGGGTCTCAAGGCGGTCGCCATGGGATTCCGGGTGATCTACGGGGACCGCGACCTCGAAAAGCTCGAGGCGCAGATGCCGCTTTATGACGCGCTCTACGCCTGGTGTCGCCAGCGCTAGCGAGGCACGATTCGGAACGTGGTCGCGCGCGCCTCGGGCGTCAGGCAGCTGTTGAGGATCCTGCCGGCGTACCTGCGGTACTTGGTGCGGTAGGCGGCATCCACATGGTCATTGAGGGAGGCGTCGGCTTCCTCAAACCGCACGTCCCTCGTCGCGCCGCCGCCTGAGATGCGGCCCTCATGCGTCTTCTGCACCGCGCGGTACCACGCCGCGTTGCGGCCCTTGACCGCTGACCTTACGTAAAGGTCGTCATCTGCTCGAACCAGCCAGACCGTCACCGGCGGTCGCACCTTTCCGTCGCCGTCGCGCACCGCGATCTCGACTTCTTCCGCGCCGCCGATCCGCGTCAGCTCGTCACTCTTCCAAGCCGCCATCACGCGGCTCTAGGCCCCCTCGATCGGTGGCGCGGCGGCGTACTCGGCCTCGCTCACGTGGTCACCCCACGTCGCGTTGTTTCCCTTGTCGTCGACTTCGAGCATCGCGATGTGGGTCATGAACCGCGTCGGCGCGGCCCCGTGCCAGTGGTGTTCCCCCGGCTCGAAGAACACGCGGTCGCCCGGACGGATGACTTCCACCGGACCGCCCCGGCTCTGCGCCAGCCCGACGCCTTCGGTCACGAAGATTGTCTGGCCGTTCGGGTGCGTGTGCCAGGCCGTCCGCGCGCCCGGCGTGAAGTGGACCGCGCTCGCGCTGATGCGGAAGGCGCCCGACGGCGTCGCGACCGGGTCGACGAAGACGTCGCCGGTAAACCAATCGCTCGGCCCCGCCGTGGTTGGGGTCCTGTTCCTCGCCACCTGCATGCCTCCATTCCCCCTTGTGTTCAAGTGCCGACTGTCAGGACGACGTTGCCCACCTTCTGCTGCGTCTCGACATACCTCGTCGCCTCGACCACCTGCTCGAGCGGATAGCGCCGGTCGATCACCGCGCGGTATTTCCCCGCCTCGATGAGCTGCTTCAGAAACAGCATGTCTTGCTGCGTGTATCGCGGCGGAATGGCGAAGATCACCTTCTTGTCGCCGAAGCGCCCCGTCCAGGCGGCAAGGAAGATGTTGCCCAGGTGGTCGGTCGCGATGTACCGGCCCCCAGCTTTGAGCGAACCCTTGCTGCGCCCGAACGATTGCTTGCCGACAGCGTCGAAGATGACGTCATAGGTCTTGCCGTTCTTGGTGAAGTCGTTCTGCAGGTAGTCGATCACCTCGTCGGCGCCGAGCGAGCGCACCAGCTCCACGTTCTTGGTGTTGCACACGGCGGTCACATACGCTCCGAAGCTCTTCGCGAGCTGCACGCCGGCGGTGCCGATCGAGCCGGAGGCGCCGTAGATCAGGATCGACTCGCCCTTGCGAAGCGGGGCGCTGCGAAAGCACGAGAGGCAGTTCAACGCCCCATCCGTGACAGCCGCCGCCTCCTCGAAGCTCATGTTCAGCGGCTTGAGGGCGATGCGCCCCTTCTCAGGCACCGTTGCGTACTCCGCGTTGGCCCCAAACCTGAACCCGGTGTTGGCGAACACCTCGTCACCCACCGCGAACTTGCGCACCAACGCCCCGACCGCGGCCACCTCGCCCGCCAGCTCGGTACCAAGGATTCGCTGTCGCGGTCCTCCCCACCCCGACACCATGCGGCTGATGAACATCAGCACCGGCCCGTTGCTGCGGTTCGCCTCGCGCGTGTGGACGTCGCTCCGGTTCACGGTCGCGGCGTGGACCTTCACCAGCACCTCGTCTTCCTTCGGCACCGGCCGCTCGACCTCGGCGATGCGCAGGACGTCCGGCGGACCGTAGCGGTCATAGACCACAGCCCTCACCGAGGTCTGGTCCCTATCACGCGGTCGCGCGACGGCATGAACGGAACCACCCGAGGGCGGAGACCCGCCGCCTCGAACGCCGCCACGTACTCCGCCGTGGGGACAAGGGCGAGACGGTGCTGCTCTTTGAAATATTCGACGCCCGAAGAATCACCCACGAGGTGGTGGAGATCCAGCTCAGTGATCGAGCCATCCCGACGGCTCGCGCTCAGTCGCACCACGGTTGTGGAATCGTCGATCGCGATTTCTGGCTCTGCACGGAAGCCATCCCGCCAATCCTCGGGCCTGACCCAGCCGTCGACGATGAGCACCCCTCCAGGGGCGACGTGGTCCGCGAGGCGATGAATCGTCGAGAGCATCTCGGACGGGTCCGTCACGTATCCGATCGCGCTGAACAGGCACGTGACCGCGTCGAACCTCCGTCCCAGGTCGAGGGTGCGCATGTCGGCGACCCGCAGCGGCACATCCGGCAATCGCGCGCGAGCGACCTCGAGCATCTCGGGACTGAGGTCCACGCCTTCCACCTCGTACCGGCGCCGGAGGATCTCCAGGTGGGCGCCGGTCCCGCAAGCGACGTCGAGGAGCGTGCGCGCGGCGGGCGACGCCTCCTGGATGATCGCGTGCAGGGCCTCAGACTCGGCGGGGTAGTCCTTTATCCCGATGCCGGTGTACAGCAGGTCGTATATGCGCGCGACCTTGCCGTACACGGATCACGACGCGCCGGCTGCCGCCGCCGCGATTGCGGCCGCGAGCGCGCAGCCCGGGCGGTGCCCGTGACCTTCAGGCGGCTGGACTCCCGCGCACTCGGGACACGCACCGGCCGCACCGACCGGCGTCAGACCGGCCCATTGATGCTTCGAGAGCAGGCGACGGAGCTCGGCAACCTCGGCCCGAAGCCGCTGGATCTCGTCTTCCATCGGTGCAGCTTAAGTCGCGCGCGCAGATTCGGCGGGCACCGTGTAGCTGCTGAAACCCGCGATCGTCGGGACTAACCACCCGTTTGGCGTCCCTGAGTGCGCGATAGTCGCGACTATCCCGCCTCGCCAGGCGGTCGCAGGCTGCGCTCGAGCTAGGCCGCGCGGAGCTCGAAGACGGGCCGGTGCTCGGCCGCCGCCGTCGGGTCGCTCAGGATTTCCTTCGCGCCGAGAATCGCCAGGAGCAGACCCCCGATTCGCATGCGGCGCACGTAGGGTCCGATCACGTCGCGGAAGAACTTCGCGCGGCCCTCGACGTCCAGTTCGTCGGCGAGAACCATTTCCCGTTTGCGGCCGACCGTCAGCGTCGCCTCGCGCGCCGCCCGCAGGTTGCGGACCCAGTTCGTATCACCGAACGTGCCGATGACCCAGCGTTTGCCGTCGATCTCGACGAGCGCGACCGGTGTCGTGCGCGGCACGCCCGACTTGCGGCCGCGAACGGTGATCAGGGCATTGGGTCCGAGCAGTGGGCCCGCCCTCAGGATGCGGCGGGCGACGGGATTGAGCAGACCAACGAATGATGGAGCTTTGGCTGGGGCGCTCACGGTTCTCATGCTATCAACAACCGATCAATCAGTTGATTGATTCCGTGGCGGAGAGCCCTAGCGGTTCGCGACTCCCAGCCAGCGCTCCAGCTCGTGCAGCGCCTGGTCGCCCCGCCTCCCGTCCCTCATCTGGGGCAGCGCCAAGGCCGACAACGTGGCGACGATCAGTGCGGCGGCTGATTCCGTGTCGAGGCCCCGGCGCAGCTTGCCCTCACGCGCGGCCCGCTTCAGCAGTCCCCGAACGGCGCCGTCCCACTGCTCGTGCATCTCGTCCAGGATCCGTCGCGTCCCCGCATCCCTGACCGAGCGCAGCGCCAGCTCCGACATCACTGCTCCCAGCTCCGGTTCGTCGTGCAGCAGCTTGCGTGTTGCGCGCAGATGGTTGCGCAGCTGCGAATCGGGCGAACCATGCGGCTCCAGAGTCGTGCGAAATCGGTCCATCGCGTGCTGCAGGACGGCGCCGATCAGCTTCTCCTTGGTTGGGAAGTAGTAGTGGAGCGTGGCGATGTTGACCCCGACCTCGTTCGCGACATCACGGGTGCGCAAGCCCTCGAAGCCGCGCTCGGCGATCTGGCGGTACGCGGCGAGCACCAGCGCATCCGCTCGTTTCTCTGAAACCCGCACGCTCACCGCCGGCTAATTAAACGCTTGATCGGGTGGAGATCTTGGCGTAGCGCTCGTACTGCAAGCGGAAACCCATGGAGCGCGAGCTCAGTTCGTCCGGACGATCGGAGGTCCGGCGATCCAGGAAGGCCAGTTCGTCCGGACGATCCGCCAACCAGGGGAACGCGTCTAGTCCGGGACCGTGACTCCCATCGTCTCGTTGGCAAGCATGTCGACCACCGCGCGCGTGTCCCCCGTCGCCCTGAACACGGCGAGCTGCCGGTCCGCGCTCGTGCCGTCGCGCAGCAACGTGTGCACGTACGCGACCGCCGACCGCGAGCCGAGATCGTCCACCACGTCGTCGACGAAGTCGACGAGCTCGAGCGCCAGCTCGCGCATCGGGACCTCCGCCTGTTTGCCGAAATCGATCAGCTTGCCGTCGAGGCCGTAGCGGATCGCGCGCCATTTGTTTTCGGCGATGAGCGCCGGCATGTACTTGCGAAAGCCGAGGTTCTTCTCGCGCAACCGCAGCAGCTTGGCGCAGATCGCCTGCATCAACGCGGCGAGACAGATTGTCTCCTCGAGTCGCGTCGGCATGTCGCACACGCGGAACTCGATGGTGGGAAAGTTCGGGTGAGCCCGGAGGTCCCACCAGATCTTCTTGCCGTTGTCGATCGATCCGGTCTTGACCAGGAGGTCGACGTAGTTCTGGTACTCGTCGTAGGACCCGAGGTCCGGCGGAATACCGGTGCGCGGAAAGTTCGACCAGATCACGCTGCGGTACGACTTGAGGCCGGTGTTGCGGCCCATCCAGAACGGGCTCGACGTGCTCAGCGCGAGCAGGTGCGGCAGGAAGTAGCGCGCCTCGTTCAACACCTCGATTCGCCGCTCCTGATCGGGAATCGCGACGTGGACGTGGAGACCGAAGATGACGAGCGCGCGCACGACGTCCTGCAGCTCTTCCTCGAGCATCTTGTAGCGGTCGTAGTCGGTGATCTGCTGGTCCTGCCAGCGCGAGATGGGGTGCGTGCCGGCGCAAGCGATGCGCATGCCTTCAGGCTCGAGGAGGTCGGAAAGCGTCTGGCGCATCTCGCCCAGTTGCTGCCGCGCCTCGCCGACGTCGCGGCAGATGGTGGTGCCGACCTCCACCACCGACTGCATCATCTCGCGCTTCACCTTGTCGCCCAGCTTGGGAGCAGCACCGCGGAGGAGCGTGTCGATGTGCGAGTGGAGCTGACCGGAGGAATCGATGATCTGGTATTCCTCCTCGACGCCGACCGTCAGCATCCCGTCTCGAGTCATGCGGCTCCCTCGACGACGAATGTTGGCACGACGCTGCCTGCCCCAGCGGTGACATTGAGCAGGGCGGCCGCGGAAACCCGCGTCATGAAGCCTCCCGCCCGGCCGTCGAACAGGTAGGGGTCGAGGTCGACCATCAGGTCCAGGTAGTGCAACCCGTCGAGCACAACGGGGAAGGGAACCTGCGGGATCTTGACCGCCTCCTGCACCACGTAACGCTGGCTGGCCGCAGCCTCGATCGCCGCCTCCCACTCCGGCTGGCTGACGGTCCAGCCCAGGATCACGCCTTTGCCCCCGTACTCATCGTTGGGCTTCAGGACGAGCTTCTCGCGGCGCCGGGCTATGTCCTCGGCCAGCTCTGGTCGGACCTTGCGCGTCCATGGGATGTGGCGCCGGATGGCGGCGCGTTGCCTTGTTGTATAGAGGCGCGCGTAGCTGGGGTCGGAGAGCAGCGCGAAGCTCATCTTCTTGTGCAGCAGCTTGGCCCGGAAGCTGTTGACGACGCATGCGGCGCCGGCCACGTACGCGTCGCGCAGCACGCGCGTGTCGTCGCCGCGGGCCAGCAGCTCGCTCGTCAGCACGCGACGGTAGACGAGGTTGACCGCCTTTCCCTGCGCGTACAGACGGCCGCGCCGCAGCTCGAGCGCACGCGGGTCGCAGATCAGCGTCTTCACGCCCGCCTCCTCGAAGAACGACTTGAACATCTCGAACTCGGGCGCGGTGGGTAGCCCCTCCCAATCGACGATCGCGATGACCGGCGTGGCGCCCTTGCCCCACTGCCGGAAGGCGTTGAGCATCGAGCGCAGCTGGCGCCGGCGCGTGGGCATGAACGCGCCGCGAAACTGCTTGCGGAAAGCCTTCATCACCGGCAGACCCGAGAAGATCGCCGCGAGGTTGTCGCCGTACGCCATCCCGGCCGGCGACTCGGCGTTGTACTCGACGAAGCGCACCTCGTCGGCGAAGAAGCTGTCCAGTCGCACCGACGGCGACGAGTGCTCGAAGCCCGGGTCCGCCATCGCGAGGCGCTCTTCCTCCGCCTCGAGCCCGAGCTCTTGTCTCAGCTCCTCGTCTTTCAAGATGGCTTTCTCGAGAGCCGCCAGCGCGCTGTACACGCCCTGAGCCGCGGCGACCGCGCGCTGGTAGCGCTTGCGTGTCATCAGCTGCGGGCGCACGCAAACGCAAAGGGGACGCTCGCCGAACATGAGGTGACGCTCGCGCTGCCCGGCGGCGAGAAGCTCGGCGCTCGCCGCGGCCAGGCGCTCGTTCTCGAGGAGCGCGTGGTAGGCCGCGACGGGGTCTTTCAAGCCTGCTGCGTGCTTGCCAGCGGGCGATCAACGTACTTCCACCAGCGCTGCTCGCCGCTCCAGGGCGGCGTCGCCTCGCCCCGCGCATAAGAAAGGACGAGATCCGACATCGTGTCGAGCACCCAGCGGAAGTTGTCTTCCTTGATCGAGAAGTTGTCGAAGTCGGGGGCGGGATTCAGGAAGTCGATCGCGTACAGCACGTCACCGCGCACCGCGAACTCCACGGTGTCCATGTCGTAGCCGAGCGCGTCGACCAGAGTGCGCGCGTCGTGTATCGCTTGCTCCCTCAGCCGGCCCTGGGGCGGGTTGTTGATCTGGTAGCGCTCCTCGAACGGTGCGCGCGGGTTGTAGCGGATCGGCATGATGTGCTCGCGGCCGATGCAGATGCACCGCACGTAGTCGTCCCAGTCAATGAACTCCTGCAGGATCATCGTCTTCAGCCCGGTCTGGTCGTAAGCGGTGATCAGCTCCTCGATGTTGCGGACCACGAACACGTCCTTCCACCCTCCGCCTGTGTTGGGCTTGAGGACGGCGGGCAGACCCGTGTACGAGACGATGTGCTCCCAATCCAGTGGGAACTGCAGGTTGCGCAGCGAGTAGCTGTGGTCGATGTCGGGGATGTACTGCTTGTTCGGCAGCACCACCGTCTTCGGCACGGCGACGCCGAGCTTGCGCGCCAGCGTGCACTCGAAGAACTTTTCGTCGGCCTCCCACCAGAACGGGTCGTTGATCACGGTCGTTCCCAGGAGGACGGCGCTCTTCAGGTGCGCGCGGTAGTAGGGGACCTCGTGCGAGATGCGGTCGACCAGCACCGCGTGGTACGGCTCGAAGAGTTCGGACGTCCCGCCGAGAACCGCGAGCTCGGCCGTGATGCCGTCGCTCCTGCCCTTCTCGTTGACCGTCTCGATGAAAGGCGCGGGGAAGGTGTTTTCGCGTCCGACGAGTAGCCCGATGACCTTCTTCTTCATCCCCATGTCCCCTCCGCTGCCGGCGGTCTAGGCTGCCAGGTACCTGCGCATCATGTCCTTCCAGTAGGGCCAATCGTGCGCCCATCCAGGCCAGATTTCGAGCCCCACCTCGACGCCTTTCGCGCGCAAAAGGCCGGCTAGCTTGCGCGAGTCCTCAACGTTCGGGTCCTGCTCGCCGGTGGCGATGACCTTCGGGTGCTCGCGGCGGAGCGGGCCAAGGTAAGCCTCGTCGGTCAGGCCGGGCAGGAACTCGAACAGGTTCGTGAAGTAGGTGTCGTCGTCGTGGTAGCCGTCGAGCCACCGCGACGTGTCGTAGGCGCCGCTGAGCGCGATAAAGCCGTCAACTCTCGAGGGGTGACGCGCGGCCAGCAGCACGGCGTGGAGCGCGCCGAACGAAGTGCCCGCGGCCACAGGGGGGCCGGCCAGGCGCGGAAGGATCTCGTTGAGGAGGTAGCTCTCGTACTGGAGGTGCCGGCGCACGCGCTCGGCCGGCGGTTTGTCGCGCGCGTACCACGACTCGCCGTCGACGCTGTCGACGCAGACGAGCTGGACCGCGCCCGACTCGATGAAGTCGGAGATGGCGCCGACCAGGCCGAAGTCCTCCCACTGGTAGAAGCGGCCCATCGACGTGGGGAACACGAGCAGCGTCCGGCCGGAGTGGCCGAAGTGCAGGAGCTCCATGTCACGGCCGAGGCTTGGGCTGTATTCCTTGACGTAGTCGCGCTGCATCTCAGGGGTGGTGATGGTGCTCGTGGACATGGTGATCGTGAACCATCTCATGTCCGGGCTGCGGGCTGCTTTCCATCGCGCGCAGCATCTCGACGCCGCCGGTCCGGAGGAAACGCCAACCCAGCAGGGCCGCCAGCGCGAGTGCGGCGAGGTTGAGGTAGGTCGTGTAGTTCCAGGTCGGGCCCGACTGGAAGACCGTGATCAGGTGATGAGCCGGCGCCAGGCCGAGCGCCGCGAAGATGCCGCCGATCGCCAGGCCGGCAAGGACCATCGCCCCGTACGACGTGACGAGCAGGTACAGGCTCGTCCGCCAGCCGTAGTAGCGCCGGTAGATGTCGACGATGGGCAGGATGACCAGGTCGGCGAAGATGAAGCTGATCACGCCTCCGAAGCTGATCCCGCCGTTCCACAGGACGACTGCGAGAGGGACGTTGCCGACGGAACAGACAAAGCTGAGCAGGGCGAGGAGCGGCGCGATGATCGGACCCCAGAAAGCGTTGACGTTGGGCTGACTGGTCAGGAAGAGGCCCTGCCAGAAGCTGTTCGGCACCCAGGCCGCGAGCGCGCCGGCGATCAGGAATCCCAGAACGACGTCCTGGGCGACGCTGGCGACGTCCATGTAGAAGTAGTGGGCGACCGACGTGAGGCGGTCGGCGGCGTGGGGCTCCATCGCGGCGTGGCCCTCCATGCGGCCGGGCAAGCCCTTCTCGGCCTGGGCGCGCGCCCGTTCGACCAGGCCGGCGCGCAGGGTGTACTTGAAGACCACGGCGAGGATCCCGATCATCAGCAGCCCGCCGGCGAACTCGGCCGCGAGGAACTGCCATCCAAGGAATACGAGGATCACGAGCCCGAGCTCGAAGACGAGATTGGTGCTCGCGAACTCGAAGAGGATGGCGTTGGCGAACGTGGCTCCCTTGCGAAACAGGGCGCGAGCCACCGCGACCGCGGCGTACGAGCAGCTCGAGCTCGCCGCGCCGAACAGTGTGGCGAAGGCGACGCCGCGCGGGTCGTCCCTGCCCAGCAGCCTGGTGATCGCGCTTCGAGGAACGGCCGCCTGGACCACGGCCGAGATCAGGAAGCCGAGGACGAGCGGCCAGAGGACGTCCCAGAACATGAAGAACGCGGTCTCCAGTGCCTGCCCGATCGCGTGGAGGATCGTCACCCTTTGACCAGCCGCTCGACCGCGCCGTTGAGCTCGCGGACCTTGCTCCCGCCCCGCCCTGCTCGAATCGCCTCGGTCACGCAGTGCTCGGTGTGATCCGCGAGCAGGATGAGGGCGACGCTGTCGAGGGCGGACTTGACCGCGCCCACCTGGGTCAGGACGTCAATGCAGTACCGATCGTCCTCGACCATCTTCTCGAGGCCCCGGACCTGACCTTCGATCCGCCGCAAACGACTCTCGACCTGGCGTTTGTGAGCTGAATAACCTGGCATGCGAACAATATACCCCAGGGGGGTATTAACGGCCGCGATTCGTGGCCGCGGGATCCCCGATCGAGGTGCACGTTGCGACCGGGTGCAGTCCAGGCGCGCTGCCCCCGCCACAGGCCCACGCGCGTCCTTCATATGTGGCGAGCTCGAACCCGTGGCGCGGGTCGAGCATGGTTTCGCCGCCGCTCCATGCGTCTCCGGGGCCGTACCTCGTCAGCTGGGTGACGATTCGCGTCTCGCTCGCGTCCTGGCCGCCGAGGACGACGACGTCCCCTCCATTGAAGGCGGCTGCGCCGCCGCCGCTGGTCGGCTGGGGCAGCGCCGGCAGACTCGACCAGGCGCTTTTCGCGGGGTCGAAGCAGTCGACCCGCGCCGTCGTCGGCGAGCGGCCGCCCGCCACGCACACCTGCCCGCCGAAGACGAAGCCCATCAGGTGATTCCGCGGATCCGGCAGGGAGGTGACCACTGTCCAGGTATCTGTGGCGGGGTCGTAGGACTCGACCGGTCCGACGTTGGCCCGCGCGGTGTTGCCGCCGACGGCGTAGAGCTTGCCCTGCGCCGCGATCAACGCGTGGCCGCCGCGGGCGTAGTGCATCGGTGCGAGCTCCGTCCAGTGGTCGGCGTCGAGCCGGAAAAGGCGCGCGCTGTCGCGCCCGTTGCTGTGCCCGCCGGCGATGTAGAGCCGGCCATCGAGGGTGGTCGCCGACGGGTGATCGAGCCCGAGCGGGAGCTGGGGACCTGCGTGCCAGGAGCTGCCGTCGAAGACGTAGGTCGTGCTGAGGCTGAGGCCCGCCGCGTTGAAGCCACCCATCACGTAGAGGCTTCCGTTGACCGCGGCTGCGCCCGTCTCCTCGATCGCGACCGGCAGCGAGGGCTCTTGCTTCTGCGCCGGCTGTGCGGGTGATGGCGCGAACGGCGTGAATGTCGCGTCGGGCGGCGTGGGCGTGGGAGTGGTCGCGGCCGCACTTCCGCCGCCGCAGCCAGCGATCAGGATCAGGAACATCGCGGCGACGATCCTCAGAGGTTCGCGAGCACCTCGCGTGTCTCGTCGACCCCGGTGCGCCACACCCGCATCATGTCCTCGTCCGGTCTCCAATACCAACCGCCAAAGGATCCATCACCGGCGTTGGCCCGCACCTCTTTCGGATCTTGTCTGGTTCGCGGCGAGGATGGCTTATGACTGTCCGGAAGCACGACACCGGCAAGGCGCGTCCAGGGAAAGTTCTCCATCCAGGATGCATGCGACGCCTCGGGGTCGATGTCGCGAACCACAGCCAGCGTCCTGGGCGCGCTCCACCAGCTGTGGAGAGCAACCCCCGGGCGCGCCAGCGCTTCGACGGGCTGATTGCCCCCATGTCCGTTGACCATCAGCAATCGCTTGAAGCCCTGGCCTCGAAGCGACTCGAGGAGCTCGCCGACGAAAGAAAGGTATGTGTCCTCATTCACGCTCGGGCTGCCCGGAAAGGCGGCGAAGTACGGCGTGATGCCGAAGGCAAGGACTGGCAGCACGGGAACGCCGAGCGGTTCGGCGGCCTCGATTGCCATGCGCTCGGCGAGGATGGCGTCGGTCGCGAGCGACAGGTAGCCGTGCTGCTCGGTCGAGCCGAGGGGCAGGACGATGCGGTCGTCTCGCCGGAGGTATTCCTCCAGCTGCATCCAGTTGAGGTCGGCGATCCTCACTGCAGGGAGTTTGCTACCTGCCAGAACTCCTTGTCAGTCAACCCGGACGCAGAGAGGAAGTAGTAAACGCCACCATTGAAAGCTGTCGGGTTCGTGGCACTGCCCGGCTCGAGCCACATGAGCCAGCGCGCGCTCGTCGGGGATGATGTGTCGTAGACGTAGTACTCCGCATAGCCATTGGGGGCGTATTTGAGCCCGACCGCGCGGCGGAATGGCACACGCGTGTCGCTTGGATTGGCTCCTCCCGGCGGTGGGTTTGCGGCCATGATGCCGAACGTGATCGTGCGATCCCGCAAGTCGCTCTGATACGTGATGGAGAAGTCATCGGCGGTGGCCACCGCACGTGCGTCGTATGGGCCGTTCGGAAACACCGTCGGTAGAAGAACGGGACGTGTGTTCTTCACCGTCGCGCGGACCGTCCTGGCCGCCTCGTCGACGCTCACCGGCGGGTTGAAAGCGCCGTTGCTGTAGCCAGAGGGCGGAACCACCGTTCCGGGCTCGAGGAGCTTCCAGTCCGAGCCGTCCCATCCGAACATCTCGTTGTCCGCACCGGAGATGCTGTCTCCCCAGGACACGACCTCGTGAACCGCCGGCACGAACGCCAGGTAGCCAACTGCCCGCGGCTGAACGGCGGGATGCTGCCGCGTCCACGTCGATCCGTCCCACGTCCACGTGTCGCTGGACAGGACCACGATCTGGCGCCGCACAGGGTCATAGGTGGCCATGAACCATCCCAGCGACGGAAGGTTGACGGTCGGGTTCAGGACGGTCCAGCTGGAGCCGTCCCAGCGCCAGGTTTGGGTGAGGTAGCGGCCGCCGACGTTCGCGGGTTCGAGGAAAAGCAAATCCTTCTGATCCGTGACCATCACACCGTCGACGCTAGGCATGATCGACGGCGACAGCTGTTTCCAGTCGGTTCCGTTCCACGACCACATCTCGGGTTGTTTGTCGGTCATTGCCTCGGTGTGGCTTTGGGTGAAGCCGAACAGCAGGACTGATTTCGCGGTCGGGTCGTACGCCAACGAGGGACGGAAATCAAAACCGATCGGCGGCAGGTGTTGGGGATGTCGTTCCTGCCACGTCGTGCCGTTCCAGGTCCACGTGTCGTCAACCGGCGCGTACGAGCAGCAGCCGCCTTTGCCGCTGACTTTCTGGAGCACGTTGCCGCCGAACAGCACCACGTCGTGATGCGCTGGGTCGTAGGCCATCACCGCCATCTGGCGCGCGGGCGGACTGACAGCCGGGCGCAGCTTCAGCCAGTACTTGCCGTCCCAGGTCCAGGTCGTGCTGTCCGGAGGGGTCTGGCCGGAGGCGCCGCCGAAGACCACCATGACGCCGTGCGCCTCGTCATAGGTCGAGGCCGCGAGGGTCCTAGGAGCCGGCGGGATCGTCGTGCCTGCCGGCATCGGCGTGTTGGAACGCAGATGGGTGCCGACGAAAACAGCGGCCGTCAGTCCTATCACCAGCAGCGCGGCGACGAGCGCGAGGACCTGCGGCGCGGCCGGCCGACGCGGGGGCGCCGCCACCGCCGCGCGCACCGAGAGCGACCGGAGGCTCGGCGGCACCGGAGCGTTCGAAAGCTCGTCGTCAAACGCCGCGTTGATGCGATTGCGCGTGCGGTCGGTCATTCGGGCACCTCCACCATGCCCAGCCGCAGTTTCCTGATCGCGCGGTGCACACGCGACTTCGCGGCCTGGGGCGAGACCTTCAAGACGCGGGCGACCTCGGCCAGAGGAAGGTCGACATAGAAGAAAAGGAAAAGTGCGGCGCGGTCGGTCGCCGGCAGGCGCGACATCTCGCGGCTGAGGTCGAGGCGGTCGTCCGGCGGGTTCTCGACCTCGTCACGACGAGGCGACTCCACGCGAAGCACCGACCACCACCGGCCCCGCCGCATGCTCCGGCACTGGTTGGCGACGATCGAGAGGAACCAGGCCCGCGCGGCGCGCTCGTCCCGCAATCGGTCCAGGCTCCGCCACGCCTTCAACGTCGCCTCCTGGACTGCGTCCTCGGCCTCGTGCGGATCGCGCAAGAACACGACCGCCAGCTTGAACGCCGGCTCGATCAGCGGCCCGACGAGCGCGTCGAAATCCGCCTCCCGATCGGCCGCAGCCTGCCCGATCGCCGAGGTCACCAACGCTTTATATGACGCCGGCACCGCCGGAAAGGTTCCGCCGAACACGCAATTTGGCCTGCTTGACAGGCCTCTTTAGAATGTCGGCCTCGCAGCCGTTGGCCTGGGGTTCGTGTGGAGGGTCTGGCCCGTGAAGCTTTCCCGCATTGGAATCGCCGTTCTCCTGGCGGCGTTGGGCACGATGGCATTCGCCACGTCGCCATCCGCCATCTCGCCGTCGCCCTATCAAGTACCGACGTGGTGGAGCAAAGCCCAGTGGCTGCTGAACGCCAGCACGTCCCCGCCTTGCCAGGTTCAGACCACTGACTTCTCCCAGACGCCCAACATCGATATCAGCAACGAGCTGACGCCCCAGAGCGAGACGTCGATCGCGATCAATCCATCGAACCCCTCGCAAATCGTCGCCGGATCGAACGAGATCTTCTGTCTGCCGATGGATGCGTTCGCGTCGGCGAAAAGCGGGGCCGCAGGCTTCTGGACGGAATCGCAACCTCCGCTGCCACCCGCGATCAGCACCAACGGAACGGACTTCGGTTCTGACCCGGGTGTGGCGTGGGATACGAAGGGCAACGTCTACTACTCGTACATCGTCGTCTTCTTCAACCGCACGTTCCACGCCGTGCAGGGCAGCGAGATGGCCGTCGCGCGATCGAGCAATCTCGGCGCGACATGGAACGCAACTTTCTTCAACCTCAACGTGGGCAACGGCAAGTTCAACGACAAGCCGATGATCGCGGTCGACACGAACCCAGGGCCAGGTCAGAACACGATCTACGTGGCCTGGGACAACGCCAGCCCGAGGAACGGGAAGTCGTCCGACAACGACGTCATCCTGGTGAGCCATTCGACCGACGGCGGCGTGAGCTTCTCGGCCCCCGTCCAGGCCAGTCCCAGCCAGGGCGGCCAGGCGGCCGTGATCGGCGCAGATCCTTTTGTCGGTCCCGACCACACCCTCTACGTGGCCTGGCAGGACGCCGCCAACCCGGCGATCCGCGTCGCATCGTCGACCAACGGCGGCCAGTCGTTCGGACCCACAAGCCAGATCTCGACCACCAACGCCGTCTTCCAGGTCCTACCTCCGGCCCAAGCGTTGCGTGGAGCGTTGATCTACCCGGCGTGCGCCGCGGCACCGGCCGGGACCCGGCTCTACTGCTCGTGGTCAGACGCAACGGCTTCCGACGGCATGCGGGTTTTCGTCTCGCACTCCGACGACCGCGGCGCAACATGGAGCTCGGCGCAGCGCGTGAGCGAACCGGGCACGCTGAGCGACCAGTTCAACCAGTGGCTCGCCGTCGACCCGACCACCGGCCACGTCGTCCTGAGCTGGAACGACTCTCGCAACGATTTGACCCGGGCGCAGACGGACATCTTCTTCGCCGAGTCGATCGACTCGGGGGCGACGTTCACCACGTCGAAGGTGACGAACGCGCGGACCGATGAGACCGTCGCCGGGGCCGACCTCGGCAACCAGTACGGCGACTACGAGGGCATATCGGCGTTCGGCGGCGTTGCGCAGCCGATCTGGACCGATCGCCGTGCCAGAACCAACGCTCCGTCCAAGCTGGACGAGGAAATCTTCACCGAGACCATCGGCATCTGATCTTCCAGGGCGCCGTCGCATAATCGCTTCGATGGCGACGGCGCTCTCCCTCAGTCACCTCGGCTCGCTCATGCGCGGCGTGCGCAGCGTGGACGAGGTGGGCGCCGACGAGCGGGCCGCCTCGCTGGCCAAGCGGTCGATCAAGAAATCCTCCAAGCTCTGGGCGCTCGACCTGGCCATCCGCTGCATGGACCTGACCACGCTCGAGGGCCAGGACACGCCGGGCAAGATCGCCGCGATTTGCGCCAAGGCCATCCGGCCCAAGCCTGGCGACGCCAGCATCCCCTCGGTCGCGTCGGTGTGCGTCTATCCGCTGCGCATCGCCGACTGTGTCGAGCACCTGCGGGGCAGCACGGTCCTCACGTGCTCTGTTGCGACTGCCTTCCCTTCGGGCCAGAGCTTTACGTCAATCAAAGTCGCAGAGACGGAGCAAGCAGTGCACGCCGGCGCACAGGAGATCGACATGGTGATCGACCGCGGGGCGTTCCTCTCCGGCGACTACCAGCGCGTCTACGACGAGATCGTCGCCGTCAAGGAGGCCTGCGGCGACGCGCACCTCAAAGTCATCCTCGAGACCGGGGAGCTCGGCACCTATGACGCCGTGCGACGCGCCAGCATCCTGGCGATGGCGGCGGGCGCGGACTTCATCAAGACGTCGACCGGCAAGATCCAGCCGGCTGCGACGCTGCCGGTGGCGCTGGTGATGATGGAGGCGATTCGCGATTTCGTGCGCGAGACCGGCCGGCCGGTCGGTTTCAAGGCAGCCGGTGGGATCCGCACCGCCAAGCAGGCGATCTCTTACCTCGTCACCACCTACGAAACCCTGGGCGCCGATTGGATGACGCCCGACCGGCTCCGGCTTGGCGCGTCGACCCTGCTGAACGACGTGCTCATGCAGATCGACAAGGAGAGGACCGGCGCGTATCAGTCCCCCGACTACTTCACGGTCGACTGATGGCAATCACCAAGAAAGAGTCGCAAGCGCTGGCGAAGCAGACGTTCGAGTACGCGCCCGCGCCCGAGGCGATCGACCACGTCAAGATCCAGCCGCGCTACGGATTGTTCATCGGGGGCAAGTTCGTCACGGCGCATTCGAAGAAGCGCTTCCCGACCATCAACCCTGCGACCGAGCAAAAGCTGGCCGAGGTCGTGGAAGCTGACGAGGTCGACGTCGACCGCGCGGTCAAGGCGGCGAGCAAAGCCTTCGACTCGTGGGCGCGGCTGTCACCCTCGCGTCGCGCGCGCTATCTCTTCCGCATCTCCCGCCTGCTCCAGGAGCGCTCGCGTGAGCTCGCCGTCGTCGAGACGATGGACGGCGGCAAGCCGATCAAGGAATCGCGCGACGTCGACATCCCTCTCAGTGCCGCGCACTTCTTCTACTACGCGGGCTGGGCGGACAAGCTCGAGTGGGCGTTTCCCAACCGCAAGCCGCGACCGTTGGGTGTCGCCGGCCAGGTGATCCCGTGGAACTTTCCTCTGCTGATGCTGGCCTGGAAGATTGCTCCCGCGCTGGCGGCCGGCAACACCGTGGTGCTGAAGCCGGCTGAGACGACGCCGCTGTCGGCCATGGTGTTCGCGGAGATCTGCATGCAGGCCGACCTGCCGCCGGGCGTGGTCAACATCGTCACCGGCGCGGGCAAGACCGGCTCTCTGGTCGTGACTCATCCCGACGTGAAGAAGGTCGCGTTCACCGGCTCGACCGAGGTCGGCAAGCTGATCCAGCGGGCCGTCGCGGGCACCGGCAAGAAGCTCACGCTGGAGCTCGGAGGCAAGGCGGCGAACATCGTCTTCGAGGACGCGCCGCTCGACCAAGCGGTGGAGGGAATCGTCAACGGCATCTACTTCAACCAGGGCCACGTGTGCTGCGCGGGCTCGCGACTGCTGGTGCAGGAGTCGATCGCCGAGCCGCTGCTGGAGAAGCTGAAGCGCCGGCTGTCAACCCTGCGGTTGGGCGATCCGCTCGACAAGAACACGGACATCGGCGCCATCAACTCGCGCGCCCAGCTCGAGAAGATCCAGGAGCTCGTCGAGTCCGGGATCGAGGAAGGCGCCGAGCTCTATCAGCCGGAGTGCGTGCTGCCCGCGCGAGGGTTCTGGTTTCCGCCGTCGCTGTTCACGAACGTCGCGCAGTCATACCGCATCGCGCGCGAGGAGATCTTCGGTCCGGTCCTGTCGGTGCTCACGTTCCGCACGCCCGACGAAGCGGTGGCGAAGGCCAACAACACGCCGTACGGATTGTCGGCCGGCGTGTGGACGGACAAGGGCTCGCGCATCTTGTGGATGGCCGAGCGCATGCGCGCCGGCGTCGTGTGGGCCAACACCTTCAACCGCTTCGACCCGACGTCGCCGTTCGGCGGATACAAGGAATCGGGCTTCGGCCGCGAGGGCGGCGTGCACGGGTTGCTCCCTTACCTGGAGCTCAACTAGGTGGACGTCCGCAAGACCTACAAGCTCTTCGTCAACGGCGAGTTCGTGCGCTCGGAGTCGGGCCGCGCGTACAGGCCTGACGGCGGGATGGTCAACGTACCGCGTGGATCGCGCAAGGACCTCCGCGACGCGGTGCGCGCCGGGCGCACAGCGCTTCCCGGGTGGGCCGGCCGCACGGCGATGAACCGCGGCCAGATCCTCTACCGCGCCGCCGAGATGCTCGACGGCCGCGCGGCGCAGTTCGTCGAACTGCTGGGCGGCGGCGCGAGATCGCGCCGCGAGCTGGATTCGGCCGTGGAGACGCTCATCTGGTACGCCGGCTGGACGGACAAGCTGTCGCAGGTCACCGGCACGGTGAATCCGGTGGCCGGCCCCTACTTCAACTTCACCATTCCCGAACCGATGGGCATCGTCGGGATCATCGCCCCCGAAAACGCGCCGCTGGCGGGGTTGGTGCGCCGGCTTGCGCCGGCGTTGTGTGGAGGCAACGTCGTCGTTGCGCTCGCTGCGGAGTCGCATCCACTCGCCGCTCTCACCCTCGCGGAGGTGCTGGCCACGAGCGATGTCCCCGCCGGTGTGGTCAACATCATCAGCGGCCAGCGCAAGGAGCTGCTGCCGTGGCTGGCGTCGCACATGGACGTGAACGCGATCGATGCCGCAGGCTGCACCGGCGACGAAATCAAAGCAATCGAGGAATCAGCGGCTGGCAACGTCAAGCGAGTGATCAAGGTCGCGGATAACGAGCAGAGTCCTTACCTCATCGCCGCTTTCATGGAAATGAAGACCGTCTGGCATCCAATCGGGGTTTGACGTTTTCTTAGAATTGCTACTGCATGACTGAGGTCCTGACCCAGACAGCTCCGGAGCAGAGTTCGGAGCTGCGGCTGGACAGAGCCACAGGAAAGCCGATGATCACAGCCGAGCAGATCGCTCGCCGGGTGCACCGCCTGGGGCGGCAGGTTTCCAGCACTTACGCCGAGATCGATACGCCGCTCGTGATGGTCGTCATCCTCAAGGGCGCGACCGTTTTCGCTGCCGACCTGCTCCGCAGCCTTGCCATTCCTGCCGAGCTAGAGTTCATCCGCGCGTCGAGCTACGGCGGCGGCACTTCGAGCAGCGGCAAGCTCCGCCTGGCGCACATGGTCGAAGGACCGCTGGTGGGGAGGCACGTGCTGCTGGTCGAAGACATCGTCGACTCCGGCCTGACCGTGAGCGTGATCCACCGGCGAATCCGGCGGCTGGGCGCTGCGTCGGTTCGCCTGGCGACCCTGCTCGACCGTCCTGCGCGGCGCCAGGTCGAGGTGAAGATCGACTTCACGGGGTTTGTCATCCCCGACCGGTTCGTGATCGGCTACGGCCTCGACTACGCCGGGCTGTATCGCGAGCTGCCCCACATCTACTCGCTGACCTAACGACCTCTCGCTTTTTCGGCTGGAAGAAGGCCGAGCTGCACAGCCACCTCGACGGGGCGGTGCGCATCGCGACCGCGCGGGAGCTCTCCGGGCGTGCAGACCTGCGCATGGTCGCGCCCGACGATTGCCCGAGCCAGGCGGAGTACATCAAGTACTTCGACGACGCGATCGCGGTGATGCAGACCGCTCCGGCGCTGGAGCGGATCGCCTACGAGCTGTGCGTCGATTCGGCCGCGGAGAACATCGACTACCTCGAGGTGCGCTGGGCGCCGCGCCTTCATTTGCGCTTGGGGCTATCAATCGAGGCCGTGATCGAACCGGTGCTTCGCGGACTGAAGGCTGGTCCAATCACGGCAGTCGCGATCGTGACTGCGATGCGCCAGCACAATCCGTTGGACAACGTCGACCTCGCCAAGATCGCCGGCACATTCGCCGGACATGGCGTCGTCGGCTTTGACCTCGCCGGTGACGAAGCCCGGTACCCAGCGTCACCGCAGCGCCCTGCCTTCGAGGCCGCGCGAGCCGCGGGACTGCATCTGACCTGCCACGCGGGCGAGGCCGGGGAGCCGTCGAGCGTCGAAGAGGCGCTCGACCTCGGCGTCGAGCGGATCGCCCACGGCGTCATTGGCGCGCGCGACCCGCGGATCGTCGAACGTGTTCGCCGGGAAGGGATCGTCCTCGACATGTGCCCGACCGCGAACTGGAAGTGCAAGGCGGTGCAAACGCTCTCCGAGCATCCGCTGCCGCGCCTGGTGCGGGGCGGCGTGCGGTGCACGATCAGCACCGACTCGCGGACGGTCGCGGACACGACGCTGACGCATGAGTTCGACCTGATGTCAGAGGTTGGAATGACGGACGACGAGCTACGCGTTTGCAACGAAACGGCGTACGCCGCGAAGTTCGGCTAGGCAGCCAGCTCCACTTAGTCCGGCTTATCAGGTCGTTTCGGGTGAGATAACCCCGGATAGTCCGGACTATCCGGGCTAGCCGGTGCCGAAGAGGCGGTCCCCGAAGTCCCCCAGGCCCGGGACGATGTAGGCCTTGTCGTTGAGGTGAGAGTCGAGAGCGGCCGTGTACACGTCGACCTCGGGGTGTCGCTCCGCAAGCACCTTCACGCCCTCGGGCGCGGCGACTATGCAGACCATCCGCGTGTCCCGGCCGCCGGCCTCCTTGATCAGGTCCAGAGCCTGCGCGGCCGAGCCGCCGGTCGCAAGCATCGGGTCGAGCAGCAGCGGGATCTTGCCCTGTAGCCGCGGGAGCTTGTTGTAGTAGATCCGCGCGACTGCGGTCTGCTCGTCGCGCTCGAGCCCGATGTACCCGACGCTCACCCGCGGCAGCAGCTCGAGCACCGGCGCCAGAAGACCCAGGCCCGCGCGCAGGACCGGGATGGCCACGACCTCTGTTTCGAGCTCGACCGCGTCCGCATCCGCAAGGGGCGTGCGCACCTTGCCGTGCTTCACCGGTAGGTCCGAGGTGGCCTCGTAAAGAAGCATGGTGATCACGTTGCGCGCGAGCGTCCGGAACTCTTCGGGCTCAGTGGTCGCGTCTCGCAACCCGCGCAGGCTGTCCGCGACGAGCGGGTGGTTACTTACGTGAAGAGGCACTGGCTGCGTCGTACTTGATCAGCCGGCGTATCGCGTCGACCGCGACCGAGAGCATGCGGTCCATGTACGAAGGGTCGAGGTGATGGATCTCGCCCGCCCCCACCTCGTCCACGACCAGGCATATCGTCCCGGCGCGCATGTTGCGCAGCCGTGAGACGACGTACAGCGTCGATGTTTCCATGTCGTTCCCGAGCACGCCGGCCCTGGTCCATGTCTCGAGCTCGGTGCGCAGGTCGGGGCGCGGCATCTGGTCGGGCACCAGGTCCGAGTACAGCGCATCCACAGAGCGCATGACCCCGACGTGGTACGGCACTCCCGCCGCGCTGGCTGCGTCGACGAGGGCGTTGACCACCTGCAGCGAAGCGACCGCCGGATACTCCTTGGGCACATAGCCATCCGGCGTGCCCTCGCTACGCACCGCGCCGATGGCGATGACCAGGTCGCCCATCTTCACCTCGGGCTGCAAGGCGCCGCAAGTTCCGACTCGCAGCAACGTGTGGACGCCGAGCTCGTGGAGCTCCTCGACCCCGATCGCGACCGACGGACCGCCCATGCCGGTCGACATCGCGGACACCCGGACGCCATCGACCTTGCCGGTGAACGTCCGGTACTCGCGGCTGAACGCGATCTCCTTGGCACCCTCGAGGTGCTTCGCGATCAACGGGGTGCGGAAAGGGTCACCTGGCACCAGCACGTAATCGCCGACGTCGCCGGGCCCGAGACCGACGTGGTACTTCTTTTCAGTTACGGCCATTCCGCCGAATGTTAATCCGCCCTCGTTACCCCGTTCTTGTCGACGCGGGCGAGGACGTGCGGCGGGCGGCGCACTTCGTGGTCGACGATGCGCCACGCATTGCGAACACGTTCGGTCACACGGTCGGCGAGCTCGTGGGAACGGGCGTGCACGGTGACGAGCGCGTCGCCCACGCGCACGCGGGCTCCGACCGGAGCCTCGACAACGAACCCGGCCGCATGGTCGATCCGGTCCTCTTTGCGCAGCCGGCCGGCGCCCAGGTCGACCGCGGAGAGACCGATCTCGAGCGCGTCGATCGATTCGACGAAGCCGTCTCGCGCTGCCACGATGGGAACCTGGACCGGCGCCACGGGCAAACCCTGCTCGAGGCGACCGCCCTGGGCCGACAGCATCTCCTCGAACTTCGCGCGCCCGGCGCCTGACTTCAAGACTCGGCCGACATCCGCCTCGACGCCGGCCAGCTCGCACATCTCACGCGTCACGCGGAGGCAGACCTCGAGCAGCTCCTCGTCACCCTCACCGGCAAGCGCATCCAGCGCCTCCTTGACCTCGAGCGCATTGCCGACCGACCGGCCCAGCGGATTGTCCATGGCCGTCACGAGCGCCACGGTCCGCCGTCTTGCCCCCTCGCCCAGGGTCACCATCTCGCGCGCCAGCTCTTCGGCCGACGCGACGTCCGGCATGAACGCGCCGCGGCCGAACTTGACGTCGAGGACGATGGCATCGGCCCCCGCGGCGATCTTCTTCGACATCACGCTCGAGGCGATCAGGGGAATCGACGGCACGGTGGCGGTCACGTCGCGCAGCGCGTACATCATCTTGTCGGCCGGCACCATGCGCGGGGACTGTCCTGCGACCGCGATGCCAACTTCGCGCACCTGCGCGATGAACCTCTCCGGCGCCAGCTCGACGGTCAGGCCCGGCACCGACTCGAGCTTGTCCAGGGTGCCACCGCTGTGGGCGAGACCGCGCCCGCTGAGCTTGGGCACCTTCACGCCGCAGGCAGCGGCGAGGGGAGCGGCGATGAGCGTCACCTTGTCGCCCACGCCGCCCGTCGAATGCTTGTCGACCTTGACGCCCGGGATGGAGCTGAGGTCCAGGACCTCGCCGCTCGCGATCATCGCCTGGGTCAACGCCAGCGTCTCGGCGGGCGTCATGCCGCGGATGCACACAGCCATCAGCCACGCGGCCATCTGGTAGTCGGGGATGGACCCGCTCACGTAACCGCCCACGAGGAACTGGATCTCCGCGGCGGAGTGCTCGTGCCCGTCGCGTTTGCGCCCGATCACCTCCAGCGCGTTCACGCAGCTCATTTTCGCCTCCAAAACAGTCAGAAATTGGGGGTGTACAATCCGCCCCGACCGAGCGAATACGGGCCCGGTGTTTTGTCCGGGCCTTTCAGCTGTAAAAGGGAGAGCAACGAGGATGGGTCATATGCGCCTTCGGGTCCTGGGTGTGGTGGCCGCTGCGCTGATGCTTGCGGTCGCCTGTGGCGGCAGCACCGGCGGCGGAAACGCGAAGCAGATCAAGGTCGGCCTGGTGACCGACACCGGCGGCCTGAACGACAAGTCGTTCAACCACCTGGCCTACGTCGGCCTGCAGAGCGCGATCTCGAAGCTGGGCGTCAAGGGCGACGTGATCGAGTCCAAGACCGGCGACGACTACGTCCCCAACCTGACCAACTTTGCCCAGAAGGGCTACGACCTCGTCATCGGCAACGGCTTCCTCATGCAGCCCGCCATCGGCACGGTGGCCGCGCAGTTCCCGAACATCAAGTTCGCCATTGTCGACGGCGCGGGCACCGACGCCAAGTTCAACGACCTCAAGCAGACGAACGTGATGGACCTGTTCTTCAAGGAGCAAGAGTCCGGAGCGCTCGTGGGTGCGATCGCGGGCTTGCTCGAGAAGCAGGGGAAGGCGCCCAAGAACACGCACGTGATAAGCGCGGTCGGAGGCATCAAGATCCCGCCCGTGGACCACTACCTCGCCGGGTACCAGTGGGCCGCCAAGATCTACGACCCGTCGATCAAGGTCCTGATCGGCTACTCCAATGACTTCAACGCCACCGACAAGTGCAAGGCGGTCGCCAACAGCCAGATCGGGCAGGGCTCGGAATTCGTCTTCCAGGTCGCCGGCGGATGCGGCGTCGGTGCTCTGCAGGCCGCGGGCCAGGCGCACGTCTACAGCTTCGGCGTCGACGCGGACCAGAAGGACGCCGACCCGTCGGTCATCGCGAGCGCGTTGAAGAAGGTCGACGTGGCCGTCTACGACGCGATCAAGAGCGTGGTCGATGGAAAGTTCACGGGCGGCGCGAACCGTTTCAGCCTCGCCAACGACGCCACCGGCTACCAGGTCGACAACTTCAGCCTTCCTGCCGACATCAAGACGGAGATCGACAACCTGGCCGCGGCGATGAAGTCCGGTTCCAAGACGCCTCCGGACGTCGTCTCCTAATAGCCGACGCGATGGGGGCGGGCAAAGCGTCCCGCCCCCGTTTCGGAATCGTCCCCAGGTTCACCGGCCTGGCGGTTCCGGTGGGCTCGGTCTTGTTCGCCTTCGTCGCCGGCGGACTCATCGTCCTCATCAGCGGCGCGAACCCGATCGACGCGTACCAGGGCCTGCTCTGCGGTGTCGGTCTTTTGTGCGCAGGCGGCGAGAATCCGGCGCTGGAGATCTCGAACACGATCGTCTTCGTGACGCCGCTGATCACGGCTGGCGTTGCGGTCGCGATCCCGTTTCGCGCGGGCCTGTTCAACATCGGAGCGGAGGGACAGCTGCTGGTCGGGACGGTCGCCTGCCTGGTCGTCGGCCTGAAGCTCGGCTCGCTGCCGGGCATCTTGCTGGTTCCCCTCGAGCTGATCGCGGGCATGGCGGCCGGAGCGGCATGGGCCGGTATCGCCGGCGTGCTCAAGGCCACCGTCGGCGCGCACGAGGTCGTGACCACGATCATGCTCAACTACGTCGCCCAATATCTGGTGCAGTACCTGATCATCGGCGGTCCGCTGCAGGCGCCCGGCGCCTTTTCCGCCTCATCGCCGATCTCCGTCAACGGCCGGCTCCCGACTTTCTTCCCGGCGAGCAACTCGCTGATCGTGTTGGGCCTCCCCTCAAGCGTGTACCGGGTGCACACCGGCCTGATCATCGCGCTGGTGGCGGCCGCGGTATTTGCCTTCCTGCTCTGGCGGACGTCGCTCGGATATGAGATCCGCGCCGTCGGGCAGAGCCAGAAGGCCGCGCGCTACGCCGGGGTGAGCGTGCCGCGGACGATCATCGTGACCATGCTGATCGCGGGCGCCTTCGCGGGCCTGGCGGGCGCGATCCAGATCGCCGGCGTCGACAAGCAACTGACCGACAAGTACTTCAACGACACGACCGGTTTCGACGCGATCGCGGTCGCCCTGCTGGGACTCGGAAGCGCGGTCGGAATCGTTCTCGCGGCGGTGCTGTTCGGCGCCCTTCACGCGGGAGGCGCGGTCATGCAGAGCGATGCGGGCCTGTCCTCCAATCTCGTGCTCGTCCTCCAGGCGCTCATCCTTTTCAGCATCGCGGGCAACTTCGTCGGCCAGATCAGCAGGCTGATCCCAGGTCTGCGCCCGCCGCCCACGCTGCCTAGCGAGCTTCCGCCGGCGGCGCCGCTGATGACTGAGGCGGCGGCACCACCCCCGGAGACGGCATGAGCGGTCTTGGAGACATCGGCCACCTTCTTCTCACCGCCAACCTGTGGCAGTTGACGCTCGCGTCCGCGGTGCTGTTCCTGCTGCCGGCGCTCGGTGGCGTGACGTCGGAGCGGAGCGGCGTGGTCAATATCGCGATGGAAGGCATGATGCTGACCGGCGCATTCTTCGCGGTCGTCGCCGACCTCAAGCTGCACAATCCGTGGCTGTCCACGCTCGTGGCGATGCTCGCCGGCGGATTGATGGCGTTGATCCACGCGGTTGTCTCCATCCGGTTCCGCGCGGACCAGATCGTGAGCGGCATCGCGATCAACATCTTTGCCGCCGGGCTGACGGTGTTTCTCGCCAATCGGATCTACGGCGTCCCGGGCGTGGGCCATGTCGGCGACAGCGAGCTCTTACCCAACATCAACATCCCGGTGCTCGACCAGATCCCGTTTCTTGGCCAGGTCGTGTTCCAGCAGAACGTGATCGTCTACGTCGCTCTGATCGTTCTCGTCCTGACGCAAGTCGTGCTGTTCCGAACGCGTCTGGGGTTGCGCATCCGAGCGGTCGGCGAACACCCGCAGGCCGCCGACACCGCCGGAATCAACGTTTTCAGATTGCGGTACGGGTCGGTGCTGGTGAGCGGCCTTCTGTCGGGACTCGCGGGTGCCTACCTGGCGATAGGGATCTCCAACACGTTCGTCCCCAACATCACGGCCGGCCGTGGCTACATCGCGCTGGCCGCCATGATCTTCGGCAAGTGGACACCGTACGGCGCGTTCGTCGCGTGCCTGATCTTCGGCCTCGGCTTCGCAATCTTCGCCAACAACTCGTTTATCCACATCTCGGCGTACCTGCTGAACATGCTGCCGTACATCATCACGCTCGTCGTGCTCGCGGGCGTCGTTGGCCGGAGCACTCCGCCGGCCGCTGACGGCCTGCCGTACGTCCCAGGATCGGAGTGAAAACCCCACAAAATCTTCGATTTTGCGGGGGCCCCGAGTGAGCGACACCTCAACGCTCGCGGTCGATATGCGAGGGATCACCAAGCAGTTCCCCGGCGTGCTCGCCAACAACCACGTCGACTTCAGCGTCCGGCACGGCGAGATCCACGCGCTCGTCGGCGAGAACGGCGCCGGCAAGAGCACTCTGATGAACGAGCTCTACGGCCTGGTCCATCCCGACTCCGGCGAGATCCTCGTCAACGGCAAGCAGGTGCACATCATCGGGCCGCGTGACGCGATCGCGCTGGGCATCGGGATGGTGCACCAGCACTTCATGCTCATACCCGTCTTCTCCGTCGGCGAGAACATCATGCTCGGCCGCGAGCCTGTGACCGGCCCGGATTTCTACGACCGCGCCCGCGCGCGGACGGAGATCGCCGAGCTGACCAAGCGCTATGGGCTCGCGCTCGATCCCGATGCGCGGATGGGCAACCTGCCGGTCGGCCTACAGCAGCGGGCCGAGATCGTGAAGGTGCTCTACCGCGGCGCAAGCATCCTGATCCTCGACGAGCCGACAGGCGTGCTCACGCCGCAGGAGAGCCACGAGCTGTTCGGCGTCCTTCGCGATCTGGTCAAGTCGGGCAAGACGATCATCTTCATCAGCCACAAGCTGAAGGAGGTGCTCGACATCTCGGACCGCATCACGGTTATGCGGCGCGGCAAGGTGGTCGGGCACCTGATCACCAAGGACACCAACGAGGAGGAGATCGCGACCCTCATGGTCGGGCGCGAGGTTCTGCTGCGTGTGGACAAGGCCCCGGCGAAGCCTGGCGGCGTCGCCTTGAAGGTGGACGGCCTGACGGCCAACTCGGACCAGGGCGTTCCCGCGCTGAAGGGCGTTTCGTTCGAGTTGCGTTACGGCGAGATCCTCGGTATCGCGGGCGTGGAGGGCAACGGGCAGAGCGAGCTCACGGAGGTGCTGGCGGGCATACGCCACGCAACCGGCGGCCACGTCACGCTCGGCGGTCGGGACATCACCACGATGGATGCGAATTCCGAGCGCGACGCCGGCGTTGCGTTCATCCCCGAGGACCGGCGCGGTACCGGGCTGGTGCTGAGCTTCTCCATCGCGGAGAACTCGATCCTCGGTCGTGAGCGGGCGTCGCTTTTCTCATGGCGCCATGTGGTCCTGCGGTTGGTCGCCATTCGAGACTGGGCGCGTCGCCTGGTCAAGGATTTCGACATCCGCACGCCCTCGATCGACGTCGCCGCGCGCAACCTCTCCGGAGGCAATCAGCAGAAGGTCATCGTGGCGCGCGAGATGGGCAGCCGGCCGAAGGTGCTGCTGGCCGCCCAGCCCACGCGCGGCGTCGACATCGGAGCGATCGAGTTCATCCACCGCCAGATCGTCAAGGAGCGTGACGAGGGTGCGGCGGTGCTGCTGGTCTCCGCCGAGCTCGACGAGGTGCGATCGCTGTCCGACCGGATAGCCGTGATGTACGAGGGCGGGATCGTGGCGATCGTCTCGCCGGACACGCCGGAAGAGCGTCTGGGATTGCTGATGACCGGGGGCGGCACCAGGGCAGGGGCGGCCTAGGACCCTTCGGATCGTCCGGACGATCCGGGGTTCTAGCGGTCCGGAAGCCCGGATTGGCCGGACGAACCGAAGTCCTGGAGCGTCGCAAGCGCGGACGGCAGCTCGCGGATTGTCTCCAGCCGGCGCCATCCGTGCTTCGGTAGCTCGTCCTCCGGCACCTCCTCGTGCGCCCAGGTGACCTCATAAGGAATGTGGACGGCGCGGCCGCCGAGCTCGACCACGGGCACGATGTCCGACCGCAGCGAGTTCCCGACCATCACGAATTCCTCGGGCTTGATCGCTCGGCGCTGAAAGATGCCTGTGTAGGTCTCCTTGTTCTTCTCGCTGACGATCTCGACGCCCAGAAAGAGGTCGCCGAGCCCTGAGCGCGCGAGCTTGCTTTCCTGGTCGAACAGGTCGCCCTTGGTGATGAGAACCAGGTCGTGCCGGCCGCTCAAAGAGCGAAGCGTTGCTTCGACCCCATCGAGCAGCTCGGTCGGCTCCATCAGCATTCGCTTGCCCCAGGCGAGGATCACGTCGAGGTCGGCGGCCGGTATGCGCTTCTCGGTGAGCTCCATCGCGGTCTCGAGCATCGACAGGGTGAACGACTTGACGCCATAGCCGTAGATGGAGAGGTTCTTCATCTCGGTCCCGGCCAGGCGCGCATCGACGTCGACATCGGGCACATGGCGCCGCAGCAGCTCGCGAAACTCGCCCTGGGTGACGTGAAAGCGCGTCTCGCTGTGCCACAGCGTGTCGTCGCCGTCGAACCCCAGAACACGGATCGGCACGTCGCCGATTATCGCGGCGGTCGGGTCAAGGCCGGGTCTGATTGCTCACGAGCCCCGTGCGTCCATCATTTACGCGTGCACCAGGTGAAGCTCGAGTCCGTTCGCCGCAAGTCCGGTGGGCGGATTCATCTGACTCCCAAAGTCCCGCGCAGCGGTCCGGTCACGACCCTGTGCGGCCAAACGCTCGCCGACGGATCCTACGCAGCTGTCGACGCTGATGCAGACTGCGCCAACTGCATACGCGGCTCCCACGACCCCTCCCGCATCTCGGGCGCGTTCTTCGCCCAGGAGGAAGGCTCCGAGCTGCTGCGGCTTTCCCTCGAGCAGGCGCGCTCGCGCAAGCCCGACCTTCGGGTCCTGCCGAGCCCGCACGCCGGGGGAGAAAGACCGGTGGTCTGGCCCTCGCCGAAACCGCCGGAGGAAACCATCCCCGACCAGATCGGCGAGCTGGTCACGCGCGGGTTCAAGGCGTCGGGCGAGGGCGTCTGGCGGAGCCCGGAAGGCGTCGTCGTGCGCATGCGCAAGCACGGCAAGGAGCTGCGATTCGCCGAGCTCGTCTACGAAGGAGAGGTCATCGCGACCCGGGTCGAAAACGGGATCCGAATCCGGGCGGGAGACGTCGAGGTAAGCCCGTCCAAAGACGGCCTCGAGGTCCGGATCAAGAAGAAGGCCGGGACCTAGGGAAGACGGGCGCTGCAGATTTAGAGGGTTTCTACCCACTAAAGACCGGCTACCCTGGTCTTGTCAAGACGGCTGGGGCTTAGGCGCTGACCTCCCGCGTACCGGAAGGTTGGGTCGGGAGCTGGACGATCTCGCCCCTGTTGGCCTTGAAGTCGTAGAGGTCGCGGTCGGCCCTGGCGAGCAGCGAGACGACGTCGTCGTTCTTTCTCAGCTCGGTGACCCCGGTCGAGAACCGGATCCCCGCTTTGGCGGCCTCGAGCTGGACGTCGCCGAGCCTGCTTCGCGCTTCCCTGGCGTTCCTGTCCGGCATGACGGCGACGAACTCGTCTCCGCCGTAGCGGAGCAGGACGTCCTCGGCGCGCAGGCCTTCCCTCAACGCCTTGACCAGGCCGCACAGCAGGTTGTCGCCGGCGGGATGCCCGTCCTTGTCGTTGGCCTCCTTCAGGCCGTCGAAGTCGACGAATGCGACGGACAGCGGCGAGCTGTGGCGGCGCGCCCGGGCGATCTCACGTTCCACCGCCGAGATGCCGGCGGCCCTTCGCAGCACCCCCGTCAGCTCGTCGAACGCCGACTTCTCGCGCAGGCTGAACAAGGATTTCGTGCTCATCGAGGTTAGATCGCGCGGCCTCAGTCCAAGGTCGGCGGCCAGCATCAAGCGCACCTGCGCGTCGCGAGCTCGTCGGGCTTCGGCGATGGTGCGACCGAACACCAGGAGCCAGATGCCGAACAGCAGCGGTAGGGTCGCCAGCGCCGCGAGCAGCGCGATGTTGAGAGGCGAGTCGACGTAGATCGCCGTGAACGGAATCACGACTCCACGCCGCGGCGGGCCGCTGCGCGCCGTGGTCGGGACGGGCTGGCCGTTCTGCGCAGGCGACCCCGCGTTTGCTGGAGAAGTCGGAGTCTGCTGGGTGATCGTCACTGGAACTGCCGGCGAGGGCGCGACGATCGTCGGCAGGCTCGGCGATGGCAGCGGCGTCGGCAGCGGAAGAGGCGGAATTGGCAGACCCAGAAGGGCCACTGCCCCCAGGCCGCCGATGAGCTTCCCACGGCATCCAGCCGCCATCCGAATCACCCCCCGAAAGCCGTTGACCTCAATTATGAAACGCCGATGCCCAGCCAATCCTGTTTCTCCAGCCGACAAACCCTTCCAAACGCGTTATATGCTCGAAGAGATGGCGGGGGACATGGAGCGGGCGCTGGGCGCCCTCAAGGACTTCACAAGGCGTGACATCCTTCTTCGCTTCTACGCCGACCGCAAGCCGCGCAGCGTCGAAGACGTGGCTCGTGAGGCGGGCGTGCATCGATCGGTTGCCTTCGAGCATCTGGAACGCCTGGTGGCGCTCGGCTACCTCGAGGTCGCGCATCGCCGGGGCCTTCCGGGAAAACCGGCCAAGATCTACAAGCTCACCGGCGGCCCGGTCCAGATCAGCCATCCGATGCGCCGCTACGACATCGTCGCCGAGTCGCTCGGGCGAGCCTTCGACGAGCTCGGTGACGTAGGGAGCCATGCGGTGCGGCGCGCGGGTCGCAACTTCGGCGAGTCGATATCGCTGCCGGGCGCGAAATCACCGATGGCCGCCCTCGAACCAATGCTCGAGATGGGCGCGGAGTATGAAGCGGAGCGCGACGGGATCATCACCTGCAGCAACTGCCTTTTCGCCGAGGTGTGCAGGCGAGCGCCGGTGATCTGCCGCTTCCACGCGGGCATCATCGAAGGCCTTTTCCTGCACACCGAGATGAACATCAGCGTGAAGGCGCTGGGGTTCCGCGACCCTTACGGGTGCGCGTACATGCTTCAGGAAAACATTGTCGGAGCCGACCTAGAGGCCGAAGCCGCCGGCTGAGGCTCGGTCGAAAACCCTCGGCGAGAGATTCGGCGATCCAGGTGGCCCAGATCCGGGTGAAGCGACGAGCAGCGCAGCGAGCGCATCCGTTGATGCGTGATTGAGCAGCGCAGAAGCTGAACCCGGAGATAGGCCGCATGGGCGCCGAAGATCCGTCGAGGGCTTTTCGACCGAGCCTCTAGCGCGGGCATTATTCCCGCGTGAGGATCGTCGCCGAATCTTTCGCGTGGCCGTTTCGCGCGAAGCCCGCCACATGGGTCTGGGGCTGCCTGTGCGTGCTGCTCCTGCCGCTGCTGTTCATCCCACTGCTGGGATACGCAATCGCCGCAACGCGTTCGGCTGAGCTCAACCCGGACCGACCGCCGCCGCCGTGGCGCCTCTCGTGGTCGCTCATCCGGGCCGGTACCTGGACATCGGTCGTCGTGATCCTCACGCTGCTTCCGTTCGCGGTGGCGTTGAATCCGCTGGCGACGTCTCTCGGGGACAACGTCTACTCGCACGTCATCGCGTTCTTCGTCCTGCTGTTTCTGTGGGGCGTTCTCGCGCTGCTTCTACTGCCGCACGCGACCGCCTCGTTTGCGGCGACCGGGGTCGACACCGACCTGTTCCGTGTGACCGCAGCGCTGCGCGGCGTGCGGCGCGACCTGACGACATGGAACCTCGCCGTGGCCGCCATGGTGACGGCGTGGGCGATCGGGATCGCATGCGCCGGTTTGCTCTGCGTCGGGATCGTGCCCGGTGTGTTCTACGCCATCCTTGTGAGCGCACATGCCGCGGCGGCGCTCCACCATCCGATCGCCTCGAGTCCGGATCCAACCGCTCGGTGACACGGCTGTTCTCGCCGAGCTGGGGTCGCGCCTTGACACGGCTCTGAACACGCGCGCGATCGCGCTCGCGGCTGCCTTGAAACGGCGCCGTGACGTGCGTCAGGCAGTCGCGGGCCATGCCAGCGTCACGGTTTCTTTCGACCCCGACCAGATCACGCACGACGCCCTGGCGGCGGCGATCCGGCGCCTCGCCACCAAACGGCCGCCGATGGAGGAACCCGGGCGGCTCCACCGCATCCCGGTCGTATACGACGGACCGGACCTTGACGAAGCCGCGGAACGACTCGGGCTGACACGGCAGCGAATCATCGATCTCCACGGCCGGCCGATCTACCGCGCATTCCTGGTCGGGTTCGTTCCGGGATGGGCGTATCTCGGGCCGCTGCCCGACGAGCTCGTCCTCGCGCGCCGTGCGACCCCGCGCACGCAGGTGCCCGCGGGCTCGGTCGCCATCGCGGGCCAGCAGACCGGCATCTACCCGCTCGACTCGCCCGGTGGTTGGAACCTCATCGGCCGCACGACGGTGAAGCTCTTCCTGCCGGACTCCGACCCGCCTTCGCTTTTTCGCGCCGGCGACAGGGTCAAGTTCTTCGCGATCGAGGCGTGACCGAAACCCTCCGTGTGCTGCAGCCGGGGATCCTGACGACGATCCAGGACGTAGGGCGCCCGAACGCCGTCGCCTCCGGCGTTCCGCCCGGCGGTGCGATGGATCGGTTTGCGCACTCGGCGGCGAACCTGATCGTCGGTAACGACCGCGGAGCCGCGACGCTCGAGTGCACGCTAACCGGGCCGCGCCTGGTGGCGATCAACTCATGCGTGATCGCCATCACAGGGGGTGACCTCGGTCCGTCGATTCCGATGTGGACGGCGGTCATGCTGGCGGCCGGCGACGAGGTTTCTTTCGCCGGCCGCCGGAGCGGCGCGAGGGCGTACGTCGCGATCGGCGGCGGCGTGCTCGGCGATCGCTGGCTCGGGTCGATGTCCACCAACCTGATGTGCGCGCGCGGCGGGATGCACGGCCGGGCGCTGATCGCGGGCGACGTGATCTCGACTGGGGAGTGGCATGACCCGCCGGTCGCCGGACGAACGCTCGGCGAGCCGCTTCGTCCCGACTACGGCGACCACAGGCTCCGGGCCATCCCCGGTCCGCACTACTCGCGGCTTGGGCATGAATCCCAGCACGAGCTCTGGAACGCGTCGTTCACGGTCAACCCGAGCTCCAACCGCATGGGCTACCGCCTCGATGGCGCCTCGCTCCGTGCGCCGGCTGATGAGCTTCTGTCGTTCCCGGTGCTGGCCGGCGTCGTTCAGCTTCCTTCAGGCGGTCAGCCGATCCTGCTGATGGCCGACCACCAGACCGCCGGAGGCTACCCGGTGATCGCCACCGTGACCAGTGCATCGATGCCCATGGCGGCCCAGCTCGCGCCGGGCGACGAGCTGGAGTTCGAGGAGACGTCGATCGAGGTCGCGCTCAGCGCCCGCGCCGCTCAGCGCGCGGCGCTCGAATCCTTGACCAGCTGACCGATCCAGTCGATGTGCTCGGCGTAATGCTCGTAGGTGTTGCCCGCGACCCAATCGAGCGCCGGCCGGTTGTCATTCGCATTGCGCGGCTCGTTCGGTTGGTAGTGGTTGTACGGGCGCCGCAGGTCGTCGTCGCTCATGGTGCGCAGCAGCTTCAGGAGCAGCGCATGCGTCTGGTGGAAATAGTCGAGCGCTTCCTCGGGCGTCTTGTTGCGGTGCATGGCCCAGACTGCCGCGTTGATCGCATCGGTCTCCTCGACCTCCCTCCCTACACCCATCGCCTGATGACGGTCAGCCCCCTCGAGCAGGGCGAGCAGCGAGTGCTCCCACGCCGCGATGTGGATGAGGTGATCCTTCACCGCCCAGCCGTCGGCGCCGGTGATGCTCAGGCGGCTCGCGCCCAGCGACTCCACCAGCGAGTTGAGCTCCGTCCACGACTTCTGGATGGGCTCCACCACGCTGTTGGCCTGGGTCAAGAGCCCGCGATCTTCCTGGCCTCGGCTATCACCGCGTCGTAGTCCGGCTGCGGCTGCTCACGCGACCCAACCCACGTGTACCGAATCACGCCCTCGTGGTCGATCACGAAGATGGTGCGCCGGGCCATACCCGAATAGCCTGCGACGTCGTCGCGGCGTACACCGTAGTCGGTCACCATCTTGCGCTCGAAGTCACCGATCAGGTCGAACGGCAGACCTCCAAGCTCTTTCGCGAAAGCCTGGTGGCTGAAAACCGAATCGACGCTGATGCCGTAGATGCCGATTCCATTAGCGACCGCGTCATCGTTCCTCGACCGAAACTCGGTCAGCTCGGTCCTTCAACCACCTGTGAAGTCGAGGACGTAGAAAAGGAAGATGAGCGCGCGGTGCTTCTCGAGCGCCTGCTCGAGCGTCAGCTCCTGACCGGCCGTGGTCGGCAGCTTGAAGTCAGGTGCTTTGTCCCCAACCTGCAGCACTCGAAAAATTCTAGGGTGCGGTCGATTCCAGCACGTACCAGCCCGACCGCGTGGCGCCGATGATGGCGTACCCCCGGTCCATCGCTCCACCGAGCGCCCGCCGGAGAGCGGAGCGCCACGCACGTGCGAGCGCCGGGTCGGAGTGGCGCAGCGCGACGATGTCCTCCGGGACCTGGCATATAAGGACGCGCGCGGACGAGTCGGTCGTTGCCGGCTCGCCCGACGGACCGACTGCGAGGATCGCGTCCCGGCCCCACTCGCGCAGCTTGTCCGCGTCCGGCTCCCAGGGCCGGCCCCTGGCGGCAAATTCCGCGCGCTTCGAGTCGAGCCGCCATCGAATCAGCAGTCGATCAGACTCGTCGCCGGCGTTGATCCCGTCCTGCATCTGGCCGTAGAAGTTCACGAAATAGCTCGGCGCCTCGGCGCCGAGCTTGGTCAGGTTGAAGTACACGTTGCGCCTCACGAGCGGGTCGGTTGTCCACTCCATGACCCTGACCTCGCGCTCCAGGCACCAGCGCCGCTGATGCTGCTTCAGGTCGAAACCAAGGCCACGCGCCTCGCTGTCGGGCAGCACACCGAGGATGTGGGAGTGCATGTGCAGCTCCTGGCGCGGGTCACCGCCCAGCCATCCCACCAACCCGCCGATCAACCTGCCCTGCGCAAACGCGCCGGCGACGTAGCTGCCCGAGTACGCCAACGCCTTCAGGACATCCGAGTCGAGCGACGGTTCGCCGGGTATTCCCCAAACCACGGCGAACAGGTCGGCAAGCAGCCGCAGGTCGTCGATGTCGCGGAGCTCTCTGATCTCGGCGCTCACGCGATCCCGAGCCTGCGCACGAGGAGCAGCGATGCGCTCAACCCTCTAGGGGCGCCGTCTCGATGCCGGCCTCGCGCAGCGCTTTGCGGACGGCGGCGGCGATCTGACCCGCGCCGCTCGTGTCTCCATGAACACAGATCGTGTCGTACAGGCCGGATCGCGCCAGCGTCACCGCCTGCACCGCCGCCTGCGCCGCATCGAGGACAGAGCCGGGCTCGCTCCGCGGCGCCAGCGCTCCGTCCGGCAGCATCCGGCGGTCGGCGAATCCCTCGCGGTAGGCCGGGACGCGGGCGCGGCGCGCCGCCGCGACGATCTCGAAATCCGGTTGACCCATGACACCCGCACCGTGCGCACGGGCGACGCGCACGAGCGCGTTGGCAGCTTCCACGTCGCGCTGGCAGCGATGGTAGAGCGCGCCGTGCGCCTTGATGTACGCGATGGGAGCGACCGCGGCGAGGCCGCCCACCTGGAACGCGATGAGGTCCTCGATCTCTTTGGCCGTGAGCGGCACTTCCTCACGGCCGAAGTTGGCGCGGTCGTCGTAACCCGGATGCGCGCCGACCTGCACGCCAAGCTCGCGGCACCGTCGCGCCGTGGCGATCGCGATCGACGCCGATCCGGCGTGCAGGCCACAGGCGACGTTGGCGCTGTCGATGCAAGCGAGGACGGCTTCGTCCTCGCCGGCGCCTTCGCCGATGTCCGAGTTGAGGTTCACTCGTGACTGGTGTGGCCGTGAAGCAGATGGATCGCGTGACCGAGCACCGGCAGGAGCGACTCGAGCGATTCGGCCGCGCCTTTCGCGCTGCCCGGGACGTTGATGACGAGCGAGCGACCGCGCACGCCCACAACCCCGCGCGACAGCGACGCCATCGGTGTGCTCTTCTCTCCTACCCTCCGCATCAGCTCGCCGAGGCCCGGCACCTCGTAGTCGATCAGCATCGACGTTGCCTGCGGGGTGACGTCTCGGGGACCGAGGCCCGTGCCACCCGTCGTGACGACGACGTCGGCGCCCGCCACCACAGCGGCAACGATCGCGTCGGTGATGCGGGTCTGGTCATCCGGGACGACCTCGGGCCCGGTGACCTGGAATCGATCGCCTTCGAGCAGCTGCTTGAGGGCGTGGCCGCTCTTGTCGGTCCGCGTCCCGGCCGACACTCCGTCGCTTACCGTGATCACGTGCGCAAGGTGCGTCAAGCTCCGCGCTTCCAGCTGCCCGAGCGCCCGCCCGACTTCTCGAGAAGGCGGACGTTCTCGAGGTACACGCCGCGCTCCACGCCCTTGGTCATGTCGATGAGCGTCAGGCCCGCGACCGCCGCCGCGGTCAGCGCCTCCATCTCGACGCCGGTCTGGCCGGTGACTCGAGCCTGCGCGACGACCCGCACACCGGATTCGACGAACTCGAAGTCGACGCTGACGCTCGTGATCGGAAGCGGATGCGCGAGCGGAATGAGGTCTGGAGTCTTCTTCGCCGCCATGATGCCCGCGATCCGCGCGACCTGCAGAGCGTCTCCCTTGGCCGTGCCTTCGCGCACCGCGGCGATCGTCTCCGGCTGCATGCGCACCACGCACTCGGCGATCGCCTCGCGCACAGTCGCGGCCTTGTCGCCAACGTCGACCATCTTGGCGGCGCCTTTGTCATCGAGATGCGTGAGCCGCTTTGCCACCGCGATCAGGATATGCGGATGCGTGATATCGACGGCGTGCTGTTCGACTACGGCCGCACGCTGGTCACGTTCACGCCGTACCCGAAAGATGAGCTGCTCGCCGTCGTCCGCGAATACCGCCCCCGGATCGAGGCCGCGATGGGTGTTCCTGCGCCCGAGGCGGAGTCCATCCTCCGCGATGTGCTGCAACCGCTCGAGGAGTACGTCTCGAGCGAAAGCGAGGACGAGGTCGATTACGTCGACGTCTACCGCGACACGTGGCACGGCGCCGGGTTGAAGCTTCCGGACGATCTGCTGCACGAGATCCTCGATTCCGAGCAGAAGGTGTGGGATCGAGCCGTCCGGGTGGTTCCCGACGCTCCGGTCGTGCTGTCGGCGTTGAGGGAGCAAGGGTTGCGACGCGGCATCTGCTCCAATGCACCATTCCCGCCGGCGATGATGCGCCGGCAGATGCAGAGCAACGGCATCGCGCCGATGGTCGACGCGATCGTTTTCTCCAGTGAGGTCGGCAAGAGGAAGCCGTCACCCGAGCTGTATCGCGCCGCGCTCGACGCCATGGGCACCTCCGCGGAACGGACTTTGTTTGTCGGTGATCGCGTTCGCGAGGACTACGAGGGCCCGCGCGCGATAGGCATGCGCGCCGTCATCGTGACGGCGCACGCCGAGGACCCGCCACCCGACGGAATTCCCTGCATCGAAACGTTGGCGGAGCTGGTGACGCTGGTGTGAAAAAGCGACCGAGCGCGCTCTGGCTTTTCTTTTACGGGCGGCCGCGGCGCGGCTTTCCGTGGCTGCTTGCCGGGATCTTCGTCGCGGTGGTCCTGCTGGCCGCGGTATTTGCCCTGCCCGGGGGCGCCGACGTATCACGCACGATCGCCGCGGCCTTCTTTGGATTGCTCCTGGTAGGCGCGCTGGTGTTTGCGCTCGTCGCGGTGCTGCGACCGCGTCGCCGTCCCTGAGCGGCGCGGGCCGCGATCAGGGCAGCGGCTGCTCCCGCGCCAACCCCGTTGTCGATGTTGACCACCGTCAGGCCGGTCGAGCACGACTGCAGCATGGTCGTCAGCGCACCCTCGCCCGCGCCTCCGCGGCCGTAGCCGGTCGAGACCGGCAGACCGATCACCGGCACATCCGTGAGGCCGGCGACAAGTCCAGGGAGCACGCCATCCATCCCTGCCGCGACGATGATCACGTCTGCGCCCCACTCGAGCATCGCGGCGAGCGGGCCGACGAAGCGGTGGAGTCCCGCCACGCCGAGGTCGGCCTCCAATCGCGCCTCCAGCCCGCAGGCCTCGACGACCATGCGCGCCTCATCCGCAACAGGGACGTCAGAGGTGCCTGCCGTCAATATCCCAACTTTTGCTTCGACGGGCTCCGGTGTGAAGCCGTCGCGAAGCACTCGCGCCGACGAGTGGTAGTCGACGATGCGCATCGCGCCGGCCGCTGCGACCAGCGCCGGACGATACGCCGCGGACATCCGGCTGATCAGTCCCTGCCCGTGCTGCTCGGCCATGCGGACCGCGAGTCGCGCCGCGTCCCGCGGAGACTTGCCCGTCGCGAGGACGACCTCGGGGATTCCTCGACGCAGGTAACGTCCGAGGTCGAGGCGCGCTCGGCCGCCGAGCTCATCGAGCTGGATTCGCCGGATCTCCGCAAGGGCATCGTCCTCGCTCAGCTCGCCCGCGACGAGCCGCCGCATGACGTCCCTCACAACCCGAGAAGGACCTCGCGCATCCGCTGCCAGTGCGTGCCGGCCCAATAGATCCTTCCGCACTCCGGGCATTCCGAGTAGCGCGACTGCGTGCGCCGGACGTAGGGTGGAACGCGTTCTGCGACCACCGCCGGGACGCGTGACTCGAGCTCGGAGTTGCACTCGATGCATCGCGTCAGCGCTTCCTTAAGCTCGAGTCCGAGCTCGGAGAAGACCTGCCGCAGCTGCTTGGTGACGTCGTCGTCGCGGATGAGGATTGCACGCACGACACCGGTCTGGATGACACGACGCTTGGTCAGGTCGCGATCGCGTGTGAGCAGCACCCTGTCTTCCGCAGCCGCCTCGCGGACGAGCGCCGAGTCGTCGATGCGCGCGTGGTACGAAGCGTCGTAGCCGAGAGCGCGCAGCCACCGCGCGAGCCTCCCTACGTTGCAATCGGCCAAAAACCTGGGCCTCACCGAAGCCATCTTAGAATCGGGCCGTCGTGCCCACGCTGGACGAGCTGATGGTGAAGCTTCGCACCGAGGCGAGCGGCTGCTACTCGTGGTCGAACGGGCCTGGCGACCGGTACGCCGCCCACACCCACAACTTCGAGAAGGTGCTCTATTGCGTCGACGGATCGATCACCTTCGACCTCGAGAACGAGGGTCGCACGCTGGAGTTGAAACCAGGGGACCGGATGGTGCTGCCCGCCGGAACTGTGCACTCCGCGGTGGTGGGTTCTCGCGGTTGCACATGCATCGAAGGCCACCGGTAGCAAATCCCTAAGAACTGAGGGCCCGGGCGTAACATAGGTCGCGCGATGAGCATCATCGAGTTCATCCGCGACCGCGCTCGTTTTTACAACTGCCCGGTCTGCGGACGCAGCCTGAAGGGCTGCGATGTGCAGGTCCTCAGCCACGAGGACGAGCGGTTCCACCTCCAGGTGACGTGCGCTCAGTGCCAGGTCACGTTCGTCGTCGTGCTGGCGATCGCCGGCGGCGCGGTGGAAGAGATCGGCGCGCCCGAGCCCGCGGTGGCGACCGAGCCCGCGCCGGAGCCGATCAGCGTCGACGAGATCCTCGACCTGCACCTCTTCCTGAAGGGCTACCAGGGCACGCTCAAAGAGCTCATCCACCAGCACACACCCTGACGACCCGCATATACCTGGATGACGCCGGCTCCGCGCCGGTCCTCCCCGAGGTCGTCGCCGCGATTCGCGATGCGCCGGCCGGCAACCCCTCGAGCCCCCACACCGAAGGCCGGGCCGGGCGCGCAGCTCTCGACCGCGCACGAGACCTGGCGGCCGAAGCGCTCGGCGCGCAGAGGACGGAGATCACCTTCGTCTCGTCGGGGACCGAGGCGGTCAACCTCGCGCTCTTCGGCGCCGGCGGCCGCCTCGTCACGTGGGCGGCGGAGCATCAGTCGGTTCTCGGCGCGGCCCGACGCATGCAGTTTCTCGGCCGCGAGGTGATCATCGCCGCGGTCGACGCACATGCGATGGCGGACCTCGACGCAATCACCGCGGGCACAGCGCTCGTGTCGATCAGTGCCGCCAACAACGAGGTCGGAACGATCCAGCCCGTGACCGAAGCCATCGCCCGGGCGCATGAAGTGGGCGCATTGATCCACGTGGACGCGTGCGCAGGCCCGCGGTGGATCCCCATCCCACCTGGTGCGGATCTCGTTTCGTTCAGCGGGCACAAGCTCGGAGCCGGTCGCGGCGGCCTTCTGTACGTGCGTGATGGTGTGCGCCTCGACCCGTTGCTGTTCGGTGGCCCGCAGGAGTGGGGCCGGCGCGCCGGACACGAGGACGTCGGTGCCGCTGTCGCTACCGCAACCGCGCTGTCGGTTGCCGCTCGCGAGCGGGATGGGCGCTCGGAGACGGCGCGGCGTCAGTCGATGGAGCTTCGCGACGCCCTCAGCGAGCTAGGCGGCGCATTGACAGGATCCCAAGACCGCCTGCCGAACTTTGCGTCCTGCACATTTGCCGACCGCAAGGGTGAGGACATGCTGCTCGCCCTGGACATGGCCGGCGTGTCGGCGTCGAGCGGCTCGGCGTGCGCGTCCGGTTCTCTCGATCCATCGCACGTGCTGCTCGCGATGGGGCTGAGCCTCGAGGAGTCGCTGGGCAGCCTTCGTCTCACCACCGGATACACGACGACCGATGAGGAGATCGCGCGCTCGGTCGAGATCCTGCGTCGCGTTTTCGCTCGTGCACCATCGCATGCCTAGCGGCGTCGAAGCGGAGCTCGCGCAACGGGTCGGGCGCGGCGAGGAGGTCGTGCTCGCGACGGTGATCAAGCTCGACGGCGAGCCGCCTTCGCAGCGCGGTGCGAAGCTCCTGATGTCGCGCTCTTCGGCGCTCGCGGGCACGCTGGGCTGCAGCGAGTTCGACTCCGCAGCGCTCGAGGACTCGCCGTCGGTCGCGGAGTCCGGATCGCCCCAGCTGCGCACGTACCGGCACGACCTGGGCTCGATCGAGGTCTACCTGGAGCCCTACGCGGCGTCGCCCGAACTTGTCGTCTTCGCCAACACGCCGGTCGGGAGGGCGCTGACCCGGTGGGCTCTCGAGGTCGGATTCCGGGCGGTGCTCGTCGACTCCGCCCGGGATCTTCCCGAAAACCTCGCCGACGAGCTTTACGTCATCCACACCAACCACGACGCCGCGGACCTGGTCGAGGCGCTCGAGGCGGTGCTGCCCCGGAGCCCGCGCTTCATCGGCCTGGTGGGCAGCCGCCGCCACACCGGGCATCACCTCGAGGCGCTTCGGGCCAAGGGTGTGCCTGAGGACGTGATCGCCCGGATCCAGAGCCCGGTCGGGCTCGACATAGGAGCGCGGACCGCGGAAGAGATCGCCCTGTCCATCCTCGCCGGCCTTGTCGCCGTCCGGCGCGGCGGATCGGGCGGTTGGAAGTCAACGATCGGTTAAGTCGAATTGAGTTCGCCGGACCCGACCGCATAATCAGCAGCCGTGCCGATCGGACCGGGGACCAGGCTGGGCCAGTACGAGGTCCAGGAATTCATTGGCCAGGGCGCCATGGGCGTGGTCTACCGCGCCTACCACTCGCAGCTGGAGAGGACCGGCGCGGTGAAGGTGATGCAGGCCATCTCGCCCGACGCCGACAACGTCGCCCGCTTCCGCCACGAGGCCCAGGCGATCGCCAAGCTTCGCCACCCCAACATCGTCGACGTCTATGACTTCGGCGAGTTCGAGGGGACTCCCTACATGATCGTGGAGTACGTCCCTGGGGGCAGCCTGTCTTCGCGCATGAGCCACGGGCCGCTCGACGAGGCGACGGCCATCAAATACCTGCGCGGCATCGCCGCGGGCCTCGACTACGCGCACCAGCACGGGGTCGTCCACCGCGACGTAAAGCCTGCGAACGTTCTCCTCACCGACGACGACGCGCCGGTGCTCGCCGACTTCGGGCTGGCGAAGCTGCTCCAGGGCTCATCGCTGAAGTCGATGACCGGAGTCACGACCGGCACGCCTGCCTACATGGCTCCTGAGCAGGTGACTGGAAGCAGGGTCGGGCCCGCAGCGGATCGCTACTCGCTCGCGACGATCGGTTACGAGATGTTGACGGGAGTCATTCCCTTCGACGGCGAGGCGTTGATGGAGCTGCTCTATGCGCAGGTCCACCGGGACCCCGTGCCACCAAGCGCGCGCCTGTCGTCGCTCAACAGATCCGTCGATATAGTCGTCATGCGCGGCCTCGCCAAGGACCCGGCGGCACGGTGGGAGTCATGCGGCGCATTCGTCGACGCGCTGAGCTCCGCACTGCGGACGGGACCAGTGCCGCGGGCCGCCGCGACGATGGTGATGGCACCCGCGGTCGCGTCGACGGTACCGATCGCTACCGCCGCCGGCGCCGCTGCGGTGGCCGAGCGGGTCGCGACGGAGTCAGAGCCGGAGCTTGCGACCATGGCGACGGCCTATCCGTCTCCGCCCTCCGGCGCCCCGCCCAGGATCAAGAGGCGGAGATCGACCATCGCGTTGATCGCGCTGGGCCTGATCCTGGTGGTCGCGGCGGGAGGCGTTTTCGCGTGGTCGATCATCAACCAGCCGGCAACAGTCTCGGTGTCGCCGGACACCGTGGTGGCTGGCAGCACGGTCGTGGTGACCGCGAGCCACGTGCCACCCCACCAGGTCGGCGAGGTGCAGCTGTGGAGCGTGGAGCGCATCGTGCCGTTTCGAGCGGATGGAGACGGCAATGTCTCGATCACGCTCGACATACCGCGTTATCTCGACCCCGGCGACCACCTGGTCAAGGTCTGCTGGAGCGGCGTGTGCCACGCGAACCGGGTTCTTCACGTGATGGCACCTCTCGCGTCGCCAAGCCCTTCGCCATCAGCCTCACCATCACCGACTCACCCGGCCACGCCGTCGGCCACTCCGCCGGTGGTCGAGGTGCTGACGGCGTCCGTCAAGCCGGGCGACAGCGAAACGGTCGGCGGTAGGTACTTCCCCGGCACGACCGTCGCCATCTACTTCGTGCAGGGCACGAGCGTGGTGGGACTCGGCACGGCTCCGATCAGCAGCGGGCGGTTCACCACGACCGTCCGGATCCCCTCGACCGCGAAGGCCGGCGCCGCCGCGATCAGGGTGTGCTACACCGGCGGCTGCGCGTTCGCGACGATCAACGTCGCCTAGTGGCCCGGACCTCTAGAACACCTCGGCCGCGACCAGGTCGTCGAGCGTCTCGCGCCGGCGCATCACGCGTGCCTCGCCGTCGCGCACCATGAGCACCTCCGGCCTTGGCATCCCGTTGTAGTTGCTCGCCATCGCGAGGCAGTACGCGCCCGCGGCCGGCACCGCGATCACGTCGCCCGGGTGCAGACGTGGCATCTCGATGTCGGTGATCAGGATGTCGGTCGACTCGCAATACTTGCCCGCGATGGTGACGCGACCGTCGGTCGCGCCGTCGGGGTCGGAGGCGAGAAAGGCTTCGTAGCGCGCGCCGTAGAGCTTGGGACGGATGTTGTCACCCATCCCGCCGTCGACCGCGACGTAGCGGCGGACACCGGGGATGTCCTTGATCGAGCCCACCGAGTAGAGCGCGACCCCTGCGGGCCCGGCGATGGAGCGTCCAGGCTCGACTACAAGTAGCGGCACATTCAGCGATCGCTGTGAGCAGCCGGCGTCGAGCGCGTGACGCACCGTCTCGACGAAATGACGCGGCGTCGGCGGGTCGTCGTTCTCCGTGTAGGCGATGCCGAGCCCACCTCCCGCGCCGAGCTTTCGCGGCTGGAAATCGAGCTCGTCACGGAGCTCGACCAGCAGGTCGAGCATGATCTCCATCGCCTGCTCGTAGGCACCCAGGGCGAAGATCTGCGACCCGATATGCGAGTGCAGCCCGACCAACTGGAGACGCGGGTGCTGCAGCGCGACCTCCACCGCCGAGCGCGCGGCGCCCGACTCGATCGAGAAGCCGAACTTCGAATCCAGCTGTCCGGTCGAGATGTGGTCGTGAGTATCGGGCTTGACGCCAGGCGAGAGCCGCAGCATCACCTGCGCCCGCTCGCCCTCGGGAATGACGTCGCGCAACAGCTCGAACTCATAGCCGCCGTCGATCACGATGGTCGACCCTGCGCCGTACGCCGAGCGGAGGTCCTCGGCGCTCTTGTTGTTGCCGAGGAAGTGGATGCGGTCGCGCGGAAAACCCGATTTGAGAGCCAGGTGCAGCTCTCCGGCCGACACCACGTCAAGGCCGAGCCCCTCCTCGGCGACTGTGCGCAGGAACTGCGGAGACGCGAACGCCTTGGCCGAGTACAGGACCTGGCCTGCGTCCCCCATCGCGGCGACGTACTCGGATGCGCGTTGGCGGACGGTGGCCTCGTCATACACGTACAGAGGCGTGCCGTGCCGGTGGGCAAGCTCGACGAGGTCGCAGCCACCCACCTCCATGTGGCCGGCGGCGTTGACCCGGTACGTGACCGGGAAGAGCAATTTTGCTTAGGGGCCGGCTAGTTCGGGGATCCGCAGGAGCAGGCGCCGCCGCAAGCGCACCCACCGCCGCTCGACTCGCTCGAGAAGTCGGCGAACGACGACGTGTCGTCGCCTCCGGCGACGGCGAAGCTCGAGACCAGCACCCGCGTCTTCGTCGACTCGCACGCGGGGCACACCTGCGCCTTGTCGCGCTCGGCGAATCCGGTCAGGACCTCGAACTTCTGCGCGCAGCTCTCGCACCGATACTCATAGATGGGCATCTCGATGAGTGATTCTAAGCTGGCCGAACTCGTGCGGATGATCGGGGCCTGGCCAGGCCTTGTTTCGGGCCCGCCGGCGGAGCTCGTCGACGATTCCCTGGTGCTGCTGGACTTTCTGGGCGACGCGAGGAGCCTCGTCGACGTCGGCTCGGGCGGCGGCCTCCCCGGATTGCCCCTCAAGCTTGCCCGCCCAGACCTGCACGTAACGCTCATCGAGTCGGACCAGAGCAAAGCCGCCTTCCTCGTCCGGGCGGCCGCGAGGTTGCTGCTCACTGATGTCGAGGTCGTCGGACGCCCGGCGGAGGAGGTAGGCCGAGACCCACGCTATCGCGAGAGCTTCGACGTGGCCGTCGCACGCGCCCTCGCGCCCATGCCGGTGCTGGCCGAGCTGTGCCTTCCCCTCGTCCGGGTGGGCGGACGCCTGCTTGCGCAGAAGACCGCAAGAGAGGAAATATCGCGTGCGACCCACGCCATCGAGCTTCTCGGCGGATCACTCGACGCGGTCGCCGACGCTCACTCCCAGGCCAGAAACGAAGGCACCGTCGTCATCGTGCGCAAGGTGGCCGCGACGCCGGCCGAATATCCCCGTCGGCCCGGCGTCCCCAGGCGCCGACCGCTCTAGGAAATAAGGAGCGGCGCGGGGCTCGAATCCCACGCCGCTCCGTGCCGGGGAAGCGCTTCTGCTTGCTCTAGCTCAGGACCGCCGCGCCGTTGGCCTTGATGAGCTTCAGGTTGGTCAACGCCAGCTGCTGCACGGCCGACGGAAGCGGCGCGTACTGCAGGTCGGAGCCGTCGCTCTGGCCAGATGTGACCAGCCACTTGAAGAGGAAGACGACCGCCTTGCCCTTGGCGGCGTCCGAGTAGTTGGTCGAGAGGATCACCCAGCTGAACCCCGCGATCGGGTAGCACGCGTCGCAGGCGGCGTTGGTGATCGAGAAGTTGGTCGGGCTGACGCTGGAGTTCGTGCCCGCCGCGGCGGTCGCCCCGGCGACGCTGGCCTGCACGAACTTGCCGTTGGCGTTCTTCATCGATGCCTGCTTCATGCCCGTCTGTACGACGTAGGCCAGCTCGACGTAGCCGAGCGCGCCGTCCGTCGAGCTGATGGCCTGGGCTACGGCCTGGTTGCCGCTCGCGCCGACGCCCGTCGGCCAGCTCACGGACTTCGCTGTGCCGACCTTGGACTTCCATTCGTCCGAGACCTTCGCCAGGTAGTCGGTGAAATGGAAGGTCGTGCCGCTGCCATCGGAGCGGTGCACCACAGTGATCGCCTTGTTCGGGAGAGTGGTGCCGCTGTTGAGCGCCGCAATCGCCGGGTCGTTCCAGTTCTTGACGTGGCCCAGAAAGATGTTGCTGAGCGTGGGCCCGTCTAGGTTCAGGTTGCTGACGCCGGAGACGTTGAATGCAATGGAAACGACACCAAGCGTTGTCGGGATCTGCGTCAGCGTGTCAGGGCCGCCGGCCTTCGTGATGTCGGCGGCTGCCATCGGCACGTCGCTGGCGCCGAAGTCGACGGTCTTGGCCTCGAACTGGGCGATTCCCGCGCCGGAGCCGACTGCCTGGTAGTTGATCGTCACCTGCGGGTACCTCGCCGAGTAGTCCGCGAACGCCTTCAGATAGAAAGGACCCGGAAACGTCGCGCCGGCGCCGGTCAGCGACCCGGATCCGACGTCGACCTGCGAAGGCGACGCCGACCCGCTGCTGTTTGAGCCACCACACGCTGCGGCGAGCATGGCGGCGGCCCCTGTGACGAGCACCATCCGCCCAAGCGATGAAAGTCGAACCATCTATCCCTCCTGATTGGCTCCGCTGTCGATACGGGCCACGGTAAGAGAGGACCGTTTAAGTGCGGGTTAATCGCCGGCTAAAGGTCGGTGCTTTCAGTTCGCTCATATACTCGCGGCGAACCGTGATATGGGATCGACGGCGTGGTGGCGACGACCTTTCCGAGCCGATTCCGGCGCGTCACGACGCGTTCGGGGAGGTCCTCGAGGGCGCACCCATAATCGCGCTGGTGCTCGACGCGGACGGCCGCGTGCTGCGCGCGAACAAAGCCGCGCGCGAATTCTTCGCGATCGACATCGCGCGACTGCCGGCGAGCCTGGTCGAGGTCACGCTCGAGTCGCGGCTCTTCGAGATCGTCTCCCAGCGCGAGGTGCGGGCTGAGGCCAACCTCGTGCATCACCGGCGCGCCGTCCAGACCCTCCTTGTCCCCGGCCCTGAGACGTTTCAGAACACCCTCTTCGTCGTCGACATCAGCGAGCTGCGCCGCCTCGCGACCGTGCGCCAGGAGTTCGTCGCCAACCTGGTGCACGAGCTCAAGACGCCGATCACATCCCTGCGCCTGACGGCCGAGAGCCTCCTCGGCGATCCCCAACCGAAAGACCGCAGGCGGTTCGCCGAGCGCATCGTGCGCGAGGCCGACCTGATCAGCAAGATCATCGACAACCTTCGCCAGCTCGGCGACATCGAGACCGGGTTGATGGCCGTCGACATCTCCACCTTCGACCTCGAGCAGCTCGTCACCGACAGCATCGCGCGCCTCGCGCTAGACAGGCCGGTCAACGCCACCATCGCGGAAGGCCTGACGATCGAGACCGACCGCGCGAAGCTGGTGCAGGCGCTGGACAACCTGCTCGACAACGCTGCCAAGTTCTCGCCCCCGGGGACGGCGATCGACGTCGAGGCCCGGCTCGTAGGCGACGAGCTGGTGATAAGCGTCCGCGACCGCGGCCCCGGCATCTCGCCCGAGCACTGGAGCCGGGTGTTCGAGCGCTTCTACAAGGTCGATCGGGCCAGGCCCCGCGAGGCCGGCGGCTTCGGCCTGGGCCTGGCCATCACCAAGCACCTGGTGCAGGTGCTGGGCGGGCGCATCTGGACCGAGGCGGCGCGCGACGGCGGCCAGGTGTTCAGCATCGGGCTGCCGCGCCAAGTCTTAACGACCACATAAATTCGCGTTAATCCGGCCCTGCCTATCCTGAAATCGGGGAATGGCAGACGTGAGGCCGTACGTCGAGGTGCCGGCGCAGCCGGGAAGGCCCGAGCTGCGTGCCTTGCATGGAGCGGGCATGGCCAAGCTCAAGGTCGATGACCTGTCGTTCTACTACGGCAAGTTCAAGGCCCTGAACGGGGTCACGTTCGATATCCCGGAGAGGCGGATCACGGCGATCATCGGCCCCTCTGGCTGCGGCAAGAGCACCCTGCTGCGGGTCTTCAACCGCATGTACGACCTTGTGCCCAACTCGAGGGCCGTCGGCGACGTGCTGCTGGACGGTGAGAACATCGTCACCACGCGCCGTCTCCTGGAGCTGCGGCAGAAGGTCGGCATGGTGTTTCAGCGCCCGAGCCCGTTCCCGATGTCGATCCGCGACAACATCGCTTTCGCGCCGCGCCTGCTCGGCTGGTCGGCGCCCCGGATCCGACAGGCGGTGGCGGACAGTCTGGAGCGGGCTGCGCTTCTCGACGAGGTGAAGGACAGGCTCGACGACCCGGCCACGTCGCTCTCGGGCGGCCAGCAGCAGCGCCTCGCGATCGCCAGATGCATCGCCGTCAGCCCAGAGGTGATCCTGATGGACGAGCCCTGCTCGGCCCTCGACCCGGTCGCGACGCTGAAGATCGAGGACCTGATGGCCACGCTCACGCGCGATTTCACGATCGTGATCGTCACCCACAACATGCAGCAGGCGGCGCGGGTCTCCGACTTCACCGCCTTCATGCTCATGAACCCTGAGGGCCGCTACGGCGAGCTCATCGAGTTCGCCCCTACCGCCTACCTCTTCAATCAGCCCCAGGACCAGCGGACCGAGGCCTACATCACCGGAAGGTTCGGCTAGAGCGCATGCCACGACTCACGTTTGAAAGAGAGCTCGCGAGCCTCCGCGAGTCACTGGTCCGGATGGGGACGCTGGTCGAGTCGCAGATCGAGGCCGCGCTCGACGCCCTTCGCCGCCGCGACGGTGGGTCGGCCGAGAAGGTGCGCACGCAGGACCAGTACCTCAACGAGCTGTTCCGCCAGATCCGCGAGCAGGTCTTCATGGTCATCTCTACGCAGCAGCCGGTGGCGCGTGACCTGCGCTACCTGATGGGTCTGCAGTGGATCGCGACCGAGCTCGAGCGTATGGGTGACTACGCCGTGCGCATCGCGCGCATGACCGGCACGCTTGTGGTGCTCCCTGACCGGCCCCTCCGCGCCGAGTTCGGGCTCATGGGCGAGCTCGCCATCGGCCAGGTGCATGACATCCTCGAGGCGCTCATCGACCAGAACGAGCCGCGGGCCCGTGAGGTCGCCGCGCGCGACAACGAGATCGACCGGCTGTACCACCGCGTTTTCGAGGACCTGGTCAAGGAGATGGGCAACGGCCACGGCGACAGCGACGACGCGCTCCGCGACGTCACGCTGCTGCTCGTCGCCCACAACCTGGAACGCATCTCCGACCGCGTCACCAACGTGGCCGAGGACATCGTGTTCCTCGAGTCCGGACAGGTAGTCGAGCTCGGATGACGCGCTCGGCCAACGGGAGCGCCGGTCGTGTCCTCGTCGTCGAGGACGACGAGGGTATCCGCGAGATGCTGAAGTACAACCTCGTCACCGCGGGCTTTTCGGTGCACGAGGCGAGCGACGGAGCGTCCGGCCTTCGCACCGCGCGCACCGCGCGCCCGGACCTGATCCTGCTCGACCTGATGCTTCCAGGGATGAGCGGCTTCGACTTCTGCCGCGCGCTGCGCAAGTCGAGCCGGGTGCCGATCATCATGATCACCGCCAAAGACGCGGAGGTCGACAAGATCGTCGGCCTCGAGCTCGGCGCCGACGACTACATCACCAAGCCCTTCTCGGTGCGCGAGGTGCTTGCTCGCGTCAACGCGGTCATGCGCCGGGCCGCGCCAGATGCCAACGAGCCGAAGTCGGTGCCCGAGCGAGACGTGATCGGCGATTTCATGATCGACCGCGCCGCGCGCCGGGTCGTGATGAACGACCGCGACGTCAAGCTCACCGCTCGCGAGTTCGACCTCCTCTCCTATCTGCTCGCCCATCCCGGTCGCGTGCACACGCGCGACACGCTGCTCGAAAACGTCTGGGGTCATGAGTTCTCCGGCGACCGCAAGACGGTGGACGTGCACGTGCGCTGGTTGCGCGAGAAGTTCGCCGACGTCGCGCCGTTCGAGATCGTGACCGTCCGGGGCATCGGCTACCGCCTCGACCGGCAGCAGGCCGGCGCCGCCTGACCGAATGGCGACCTCAGTCCCGGCCGCGCAGGCCCTGCCTGTAACCCGCCGGCCATTCGACGGGTTCAAGGCGGTGATCGGCGTGGTCGCCAGCCTGGTCCCGGCCGCGCTCGTGCTCATCACGCTCACTCTTCTGCAGCAGGCCAGGCCGGCGATCCAGCAGTTCGGATTGCGCTTCGTGGTCGGAACGGCCTGGAACCCGGTCACCAACGATTTTGGCGCCCTGCCCGGGATCTTCGGGACGGTCGCTACGTCGTTCATGGCGCTGGCGCTGGCGCTGCCGGTCGGCGTCGCGGTCGCGGTGATCCTGGTCGAGCCCGGGCAAACGAGGATCCGCGGCGTCATCGGCATCGGCATCGAGCTGCTGGCGGCGATCCCAAGCGTGGTCTACGGGATCTGGGCGCTCTACGTGCTGGCGCCGTGGGCGTACGAGCACGTCGAGATCCCGGTTGCGGGGCGTCTGACCACTGTCGGGTTCTTGGCCGACCCCGCACCACGCGGGCTGTTCACCGCGGCCCTCGTGCTCGCGGTGATGATCCTCCCGACCCTCACCGCCATCTCGCGCGACGTCATCCGCGCCGTACCCCGCGGCCTGAAGGAAAACGCCATCGCCCTCGGTGCGACCTGGTGGGAGACGACGTGGAAGGTTATCCTCCCCTCCGCCCGGGCCGGCATCTTCGGCGCCACGATCCTGGCACTGGGCCGCGCACTCGGCGAGACCATAGCCGTGACGATGGTGATCGGCAACGCCTACGTCATCCCGCATTCGATCTTCTCGCCGGCCTACACGCTGTCGGCGATCATCGCCAACGAGTTCTCCGAGGCGACCGGACCGATCTACCCGGCGGCGCTGATCGAGCTGGGCCTGATCCTCATCATGGTCACGCTCGTCGTCAACGTCTTCGCCCTTCTCCTCGTCCATTCCACCTCGCGCGAGGCCAGCCTGGCCGCATGAACCGCACGAACAGGCGTCACTTCATGAGCCAGGCCTCGCTCGGCATCATGTACCTCCTCACCGTCCTGGCCCTCATCCCGCTCGCCCTCGTCCTCTGGTTCACGATCGACAAAGGCCTGCCGTCCGTGATCCACCCGCAGTTTTTCTTCAACGCGGAGCTTCCGCCATGCGAACCGAGGTGCCCGGCGGTACTCAACGGCGGCGTCGGGCACGCGATCGCGGGCACCGCGATCATGGTCGGCCTCGCGTCGCTGATGGCGATCCCGATCGGCGTCCTCGCCGGCGTCTACCTCGCGGAGTACAGCAACGCTCAGTGGTCGGCGTGGGTCCGGCTGGGGTGCGACGTGCTGGTCGGCACACCGTCCATCGCGATCGGCCTGTTCGTCTACGCGTTTCTCGTGGTCCCGTTCCACCACTTCTCCGGATTCTCAGGAGCCGTGGCGCTCGCGATCCTCATGCTTCCGATCATCGCTCGGACCACAGAAGGCGCCGTTGCGCTAATTCCCAACGGCCTGCGCGAGTCCGGCCTCGCCCTCGGCCTGGCCCGGTGGCGTGTCTCGCTCCAGCTGATCCTCCCGGCCGCCGCGCCCGGTGTGATCACGGGGGCGCTGCTTGCGGTCGCGCGGGCGGGTGGAGAGACTGCTCCGCTTCTGTTCACCGCCTTCGGAGCTCACATCCTTGTCCTGACCCCCAACGAGCCCATGCAGGCCCTCCCGCTGACAGTGTTTCGCTACGCGCTGCTTCCGTACAAGTCGCTGCAGGCACAGGCGTGGGGCGCTGCGCTCGTGCTCATCGTGCTCGTGCTCGCGGTCAACCTGGTCAGCCGCTGGGTGCTCCGCCGCCAGATCGCGCTGGCGAGGTCGCTCTAGTCGTCAGATGTCGCGGGTCCTCTTCGTTTGTCTGCACAACGCGGGACGATCACAGATGAGCCTGGCGCTCTTCGAACGTCTCGCGGGCTCGCATCATCAGGCGCGGTCTGCAGGCACCGACCCCGCGGATCGGATCCATCCCAACGTCGTGGCAGTGATGCGCGAGGTGGGCATCGACCTGAGCGCGCGCGTGCCGCAGCGGCTCACGAACGACCTCGCGCAGTGGGCCGACGTCGTCATCACGATGGGCTGCGGCGACGCGTGCCCGGTGATTCCCGGCAAGACGTACATCGACTGGGAGCTTCGCGATCCGAAGGACCTGCCGATCGAAGATGTGAAAGCGATCCGCGATGACATCGAGTCGCGCGTCACGACGCTCGTTAAGGATCTCGACCATGCGGCGATTCGCAGTTAAACTCACAGCGACGTCAGTGACCGCCGCGCAGGGATCCCGCCTCACCAAACGTATCAGCTGACTAAGGAGCAACGGTGGCAACGAGAATCCTTGAAGTAGCGGAAGTGAACGTGATCAGAGCGGCGGGCGGCGTGGTGGTGCGCAGGTCGAGGTCTGGCGAGACCGAGATCGCCGTCGTCCACCGGCCCGAGTACGACGACTGGACGCTCCCCAAGGGCAAGGTCGAACCCGATGAATCACCGGAGGACTGCGCGCTCCGCGAGGTGCGTGAAGAGACGGGACTGCGCTGCGAGCTCGGCCGGCCGCTCGGCTGCACTGCGTATGTGGACCGCCGCGGCCGCGACAAGGTCGCGTGCTACTGGGTGATGGAGGTGCGCGGCGGACGGTTCCGACCGGGCATCGAGGTCGACAGGCTGCTCTGGCTGCCGCTGCAGGACGCGGTGAAGCGCCTGACTTACGGCCGCGACAAGACGCTGCTGCTGCAGCAGGACCTGTAAATCCGCCCGTAAGCTTTAGCGCAGTGCAGGTCCTAACGCACGCGGACCCTCTCGTCGTCGCGGGTGTCGAGCTGCGCTCGCGCCTGTTCGTCGGCACCGGCAAGTACGCCACCGACGAGGTGATGAACGCGGCGCTGGAAGCGTCCGGCTGCGAGCTGGTCACGGTCGCGCTGCGCCGGCTCGACCTTGACGACCCGAAAAAGAAGACGATCCTCGACGTCGTCGACTGGAAGCGGTACCGCATCCTGCCCAACACCGCCGGGTGCCGCACCGCCGACGAGGCGATCCGGATCGCTCGCCTCGCGCGTTCCATGGGACTTTCGGATTGGGTCAAGCTCGAGGTGATCCCCGACCCTCGGTACCTCTTTCCCGACCCGGAGGAAACTCTGAAAGCCGCCCGTGTGCTCGTCGGCGAAGGCTTCAAGGTGCTGCCGTACATCAACGCGGACCCCGTCCTCGCGCGCAAGCTCGAGGAGATCGGCACCGTGACGGTGATGCCGCTGGGCTCGCCGATCGGCTCCGGGCAGGGTCTCCAGACCCTCGAACAGATCCGCATCATCGTGGAGGAGGCTCGTGTCCCGGTCGTGGTCGACGCGGGTATCGGAGCGGCGTCCGACGCTGCGCTCGCGATGGAGACCGGCGCGGATGCCGTGCTCGTCAACACCGCCATCGCGCTGGCCAAAGACCCTGCGCTGATGGCCGAGTCGATAAGGCTCGGCGTCGAGGGCGGACGCAAGGCGTACCTGGCTGGTCGCATTCCCCGGCGAGCGGACGCCAGCCCTAGCTCGCCGCCCGAGGGCGTGTCGCGCCCGAGCTCGCCACCTGAGGGCGTGTCGCGCCCGAGTTAGTTGCGCCGGTTGCGATGGCGATCGTCTCCAGCGCCGGCGCAGGGTTGCGTGCGGCGTCTCGCGCGACCGTCCTCCAGCTCCGCGCGCCGCAGCTGACAGCCGCGCAGGTGGAGACCGAAGCGATGAAGCTGGTCACGTCGTCGCCCGTGCCCGTGGTCATCAGCTCGCGCGCCGACCTCGCCCTCGCGTGCGATGCAGCCGGCGTTCATCTGCCGGAGCTCGACATCGCCACCGCGGGCGCGCGGAAGCTCGTGGGCAAGCGGCTCGTGGGGCGATCGGTCCATTCGCTCGACAGCGCTGTAGCCGCCGAGGGCGAAGGCGCGGATTACGTCATCTACGGCCCCGTCTGGCCGAGCGCAAGCCACCCGGGCGTAGCGCCCGTCGGCATCGACGCTCTGGCATCGGTGGCGCGGTCGCTCCGCATCCCCGTGCTGGCGATCGGTGGTGTGACTGCGGAGCGCGTCGCCGAATGCCACCGCGCCGGTGCCGCCGGTTTCGCGGCCATTCGAATGTTCGAATGATCACGCTGCAGGTCAACGGCAAGCAGGTCGAGCTGGAGGCGCCGATTCCGCTCGTGCTCTACATCGAAGAGCTCGGGATCAATCCCCGCTCGGTGGCGGTGGAGCACAACGGCGAGATCATCCAGCGCGACCACTTTGCATCCGTGGTGCTCGACGAAGGCGACAGGGTCGAGATCGTGCGGATGGTCGGCGGCGGATTTACGCCGGGCGCGCGCAGGGCGCACCACGCTAGCTGACCGCCAGGCGTTCCTTGATGGCGGCCTCGGCCTCGGCGCGCTCGTCCCAGGGCTCCGAGCCGCGGGCGGTGCGCATGGAGCGCTCGTGGCCCTTGCCCGCCAGCAGGATCGTGTCGCCGGGCTTGGCGATCTCGATCGCGCGACGAATCGCCGCGCGCCGATCGATCACGACCTCGTAGTCCCGACCCGGAGCCTTGCCGCTGGCGCCCGACTGCACGTCACGAGCGATCTCCACAGGGTCTTCACTGAGCGGGTCGTCGGTCGTGATGATGAAGAAGTCGGAGAACTCGGCCGCCGCCCGTCCCATGCCCGGCCGGTCGTGGTCGGACCGGGCCGTCGAACCGAAGACGGCGATCAATCGCCCTCGCGTGAACGGTCGCAGCTCCGCGAGCGCGCTGGCCAGAGAGCCCGCGGCGTGCGCAAAATCGATGTAGACGCGAAAGTCCTGGCCCAGGTCGACGGGCTCCAGGCGCCCGCGCACTCCTTCGAATCCGTCGAGCCCATTGCCGACGTCCTCGACCGCGACTCCCAGGGCGAGGCAGACCCCGGCAGCGCAGAGCGCGTTGTAGATGTTGAACTTCGCGGGAACGTTGAGCGACACCTCGGCCTCGCCGAGCGGGGTCTTCATGCGGAAGCGTGAGCCTGAACCGGTGATCGAGAGGTCGAGCGGATGCAGGTCGGCGGCGGTCGTCATGCCGTACGTCCAGCGGCGCGCAATCGCCCGGCGTGCCAACCGTTCGTAGCTGACGTCGTCGCGGTTGAGCACCGCGGTCTTCTCGATTCCCTTGTCGGCGGCGTGGGCGGTGAGGTCAATGAGCCGCGCCTTGGCCTCGAGGTAGTCATCCCACGACGCGTGGTAGTCGAGGTGGTCGTGGCCAACGTTGGTGAAGGCCGCGACGTCGAACTCGCAGGCGCGGACCCGCTCCTGCACGAGCGCGTGCGAAGTCGTCTCGATCACAGCGGCCTGGGCGCCGGCCTCGACCATGCGCGCCAGCCACGCCTGCACCTCGGGCGCCTCCGTCGTCGTCTGACCGCTGACGTTGTCGACCTCGCGTCCGCTCACCTTGAACGCCACCGTGCTCATGGCGCCGGCCACGATGCCGCTCGCCTGCAGCACGTGCTCGGCCATGTGCGTGACGGTGGTCTTGCCGTCGGTGCCGGTGATGCCGGCCAACCTCAGCTGTCGCGACGGGCGCCCATGGAGCTCGGCCGACAACTCGGCCAGGCCGATGCGGGTCGAGGGCATGCGAAGCACCGGCACGCCCTCGGGCACTCGCACGGGGCGCTCGACCGCGACCGCGACCGCGCCCTTTGCGATTGCCTCGCTCAGATAGTGGTGTCCGTCGACGTGGATGCCCTGCACCGCGACGAACAGGTCGCCCGGATTGACGCGCCGCGAGTCGTAGGCGATGCCGGTTACGTCGACGTCGGGGTCGCCTTCGAGGACCGCGCCCGCACCTCGCGCCAGCTCCTCCAGCCTCATGTCTGGTGCCGAGCATAATCGGGCTGTGATCGCTGAAATCGGGCGGCGTCGGTTCGAGTGGGGATCGCGTACTTATGTGATGGGCATAGTCAACGTCACGCCCGACTCGTTCAGCGGGGACGGGCTCGGCAGCGACGTCGAGGCGGCCATCGACCAGGGTCTCCGTATGGTCCGCGAGGGCGCGGACATGCTCGACGTCGGAGGCGAATCGACCAGGCCTGGGCACGTCCCGATCACGGCCGCGGAAGAGATTGAACGCGTCGATGACGTGGTGCGCCGGCTCGCCGCCGATGCGGGCGTGCCTGTCTCGATCGACACATACAAGGAGGAGGTCGCGGCGCGCGCGATCGCCGGAGGCGCCACCATCCTCAACGACGTCTGGGGACTCACGCGCTCACCGGCGCTCGCAGACCTCGCGGCGCGTCACGACGGCGCGCTCGTCCTGATGCACAACCAGGACGGAACCGACTACGCGGGCGACCTGATGGACGAGATCAAGCGGTTCCTTTCGGTGGCCGCGGCGCGCGCGATCGCGGCCGGCGTGCCGCGCGAGAAGGTGATCCTCGACCCCGGCATCGGCTTCGGCAAGACCGCCGACCAGAACTGGGAGGTGATGCGGCGCCTGGAAGAGCTCAGGGAGCTCGGACATCCCATCCTGGTCGGCACCTCGCGCAAGTCGTTCATCGGCAAGCTGCTCGACCTGCCGGTGACGGACAGGCTCGAGGGCACCGAGGCCACCGTCGTCGCGGCGGTGCTGCGCGGGGCCGACATAGTGCGCGTGCACGACGTGCTGCCCACGACGCGCGCCGTGCGCGTCGCCGATCGGATGAAGTGACCGCTGTCGTCCTAGGCCTGGGATCGAATGTCGGCTCGCGCTCGCGCAACCTCAGCGCGGCGCGGCGCCGGCTGCGGGAAAAGGGTGTGCACATCCTGCGCCAGAGCAGGGTCATAGAGACCGAGCCCTGGGGCATCACCGATCAGCCGCTATTCCTCAACCAGGTCGTGGAGGGCGAATGGAGCGGCTCACCGCAGCAGCTGTTGAAGGCGGCAAAAGACGTCGAACGCGAGGCCGGTCGCGTCGAGACGAAACGCTGGGGTCCGCGGGTCGTCGACGTCGACATTCTTTTCTTCGGCGATCTCACAGTGGACGAACCCGACCTCGTCATTCCTCATCCGCGCATCAAGGAGCGGCCATTTGTGCTTCAGTCGCTCGAAGAGCTTGGGATCAGCCCGGACGCGCGTTCGTGAAGCGGTAGCCGATCCCGGGCACGGCCAGGATGTAATAAGGACGCGAGGGCTGCGTCTCGATCTTGCGCCGCAGGTTGCGGATGTGCACGTCGATCACCCGAGTCTCGATCGGGTACTCGTAACCCCAGATGGAGTTCAGGATCTTCTCCCGGCTGAGCACCTTGCCCGCGTTGCTGGCGAGGAAAGTGAGCAGGTCGAACTCCGTGTGCGTCAGCTCCACTTCCTTGCCCGACTTGTAGGTGCGCCGCTCGTTGACGTCGATCACGAGGTCGCGAAACTCCAGCCGGCTCCGCATCGCCTCTGCGTTCTCGAGGCGCGCCCGGCGCAGGTGGGCCGCCATCCGCGCCACGAGCTCACGCAGACGCAACGGCTTGGTGACGTAGTCGTCGGCGCCGATCTCGAGCGCGACCACCGCGTCGATCTCGTCCGACCGCGAGCTCATCATGATCACCGGCACGGCGGGGTCGACCTTGCGCATCTCGCGGCAGACGTCGAAGCCTGCTGCATCGGGCAACGTGACTTCGAGAAGCACCACGTTCGGTCGCGTCGACTCGATCTGCCTGAGCGCCTCCGAGCCCGCATCCGCCTCGACGACCTGGTATCCGTCCTGCTCGCAGACCAGCCTGATCTCGCGTCGGGTCGAGCTGTCGGGCTCCACGACCAGGACTTTCCGGGAGGACTCCACCACAGCCACAGAAACAGCCTAACTGATCTGAAGGATTGTTAGGGAATGTTTCGTTTCAGACCCCGAATGGAGGCTCGCACTTTGCGGTCGGCGCTCAGCACGGCGGCGCCTGAGGCAGACAGGACCAGCTCCCACGCGCCGCAGTAGGCAACCTCGGCGCCGCCAAACTCCGACTTGAAAACGCCGATCCCAATCCATGGATGGTTGGGACGCGCGCGCGGCGGCGGCACTCCCCAGAGGTCGAAATCTTTGCATCCCGCTTCAGCGGCGGAGGAGATGGCGGACCACCACGCAAGGTCGTTGCCCATGAGCCCGGTGCGCCGGCCGCTACGTCCGGCGAAGAGGCTGTAAGCGCGACCGTCGTGTCGCGCGACCAGGACTGTCGCGAGGGGCTCGTGGTCGTCGGGTGCGAATGCCGTGTAGGTCCGGCACCACGGAAGCAGGTCGAGCAGCAGCTGGTAGTAGCGCCGGTCGGGCAGGCTGATCGATTCACGGCGCTCCACCGCGGCCGACTGGCGCGCGAGCTCGACCGCGTCTCTGCCCTCCTCGACGACCACTCCGCGCTTGATGCCGGTGCGGATGTTGTACCGGCGCCCATGTTTGAACGTCTTCAGTAGATCGTCAGGCGGCGACAGCGGAAGGATGCGTGTGTGCTGGGGCTGAATCGCTGCCGTCGCTGCGAAGCCGCGCGCGGTCAGAGCTTCGCTGAAATCCACGCTTGCTTCCGGCTCGACAACGATGCGCGCAATACGTTGGCTTCGCGCCCATTCGATCAGCGAATCGATCGCTTCGGCGGTTGCCGGCACCGGTCCGCGTGGAACGTAAGCCTCGCGCGCCGGTCCGATCTTGCGCACGAGGACCGCGGCCATTGCCGCGCCCAAGCGCACGCGCTCGATCGACCATCCCGCGCTGGACTGCACCTCGCCCCATGCCCAGGACTGCAGCATCGGCGCGGGCGAGGCGAGCTCGCCGAGCTCCGCGTCCCATCGTTCGGAGTCGATGCTCATCCGGGCCCAACGTCGGTCACGAGCGCCGACTCGAGGTGCGCGATGTCGTTGACTCCACCGATGATCGTGCGCCCGTTGCGCTTCTCGATCAAAGAGATCGATGCGTTCTGGATTTTGAAAGGAAAAAGGCCGCGGCTCGCGCGACCGACGACGCGGTGCAGGGCGACCTGGATCACACCGCCGTGCGTCACGACCAGCACGTCCTCATGCGGATGTCGATCGACGATGGCGTCGATCGCCGCCGCGATTCGAGCTTCGAACATGGCTGCGCCCTCTCCGCCGGGCACCACGTCCCAGTCGGGCTTTTCGACCCATGCCGCCCACGCGTCCGGAAAACGCGCCGCGATGTCGGAAGTGGTGAGCCCTTCCCAGTCACCGAGGAAGATCTCGCGCAGCGACTGATTCGGAATCGGCGTCTCCCCGATGGACGCACTGATCGCTTCGGCGGTATCGAGAGCCCGCCTGAGGTCGCTCGCGTAGAAACCTGCGAACCGCCGCCGGGCGAGGCGCCTGCCCAGGAGATCCGCCTGGCGGAGCCCTTGTGGCGATAGAGGGGGGTCGAGCTGGCCCTGGATACGGTGCTCCCGGTTCCACGTGGACTGGCCGTGGCGAACCAGAACCAGGCGCGTGGGGGCGGGTTCAGGGGGTAGCGGGAGCTGCGGCGGCTCCGCCGGCTCCGGGCGCCTTGCTGCGATCTCGATGCCTATACTAACTTTCTCTTAAACCCCGATCGGTTCCCGCCGGTCGATCAGGAGAAGGCTTTTGCAGTCACACGGCTCGCTGGCCGAAACCCCCCTTCGTTCGATTCTCGAATCCGCTCAGGGCGAGCGGTCCACAGGGACCCTCAACGTCCGCAGTGGGAACGGTCAGTCCGCCGCCCTCTACTTTCTGTTCGGCCATCTCTTTCACGCCCAGAGCGATGGGAAGTCCGGCGACGAGGCGGTGGTCAACGCGCTCCACTGGACGCGCGGCGACTTCGACTTCGACGCCAAGGCCAAGCTCCCCTCCGACGAGACCGTCAAGGCCGGCATTCCTGAGCTCGTCCACGCGGCGGAGGCGGCGCCCAAGCAGGCTCCAGCCGAGTCGCATCCCGAGCCGCAAAACCAGCACCCGGAGCCTCAGGCCGCGCCTCAGCCCGAGCCGCAGCCCGAGCCTCGAGTCGAGCGGAAAGAGCATGCTGAGTCGGAGCGAAAAGTGGAAGCACCACAACCAAGACGTGGCGTGAAGCACCGCCCGCAGCCGAAACACGGCCGCGAGCCGATACCCGTTCCCGCGGGTCAGATCCTTTACGACTCGCTCAAAACGTCGTTCGTCGACTTCCCGCGCCTGCTGACGACGCTCGAGCGCGAGGGCTACACCGGGTATGTGCGGCTGCTTACCGACGAGGCGTCGGGCCTGATCCTGTTCCGTGAGGGCTCGGCGCTCGAGTGCCTGTACGACGGCGCCGCGGAAGCCGGAAGCCTCGTCCTCGGCAAGTCTGCCCTGCAGCAGTTCAACGACGACGTCACAGCAGGGCATGGCGTGCTCGACGTCGTGGGTCTGTCGCCGGAGCTGATCGACGGACTTTACGAGCTGACGGTTTCCCGACCCATGTACACCGAGCTGTACGCGGGTTGGGTGGACATGAAGGCGCTCCTGAATTTCTTGAGCGATCGCAAGCTCAGCGGCAGTGTGATGGTGCGCTCCGGTTCTGGAACCGGAGTGATCATCCTGGCCGAAGGCGACCTCGCGGGCGCTTACACGAGCGAGTCGCGCGACATCTCGGACAAGCCCGACCGCGTGCTTGCGCTGTGCGACGACCCCGGCGCCATGATCGAGGTCAAGGCAGCGGACACGACCAAGCACCCGCCGCTCGACGTCGACGAAGTCGTCGCCGGACAGAGGCGGCCTGCGCAGGCCGCGTTCGCGGCGGCGCCGGCGCCGGCTCCTCCGCAGCCTGAGCCGCTCCAGCCGACCAGCCCAACGCTGCCGATCATGCCGACGATGCAGCCCATTCCACCGGAACCACCCACCGCGCAGATACCGACGCCGCCGTTCTCGGGATTCGCACCGCCGGCCCCGGCTCCGGCCCCGGTCGCGGCCACCGCACCGCCGCGGTCGGGCGGGCCGCAGCTCGACTGGGGCTCGGTCGTGTCGGAGCTGCAGGCGATGGCGGAGGATGCGCTCGGCAACCGGGCGCGCAAGGTGAAGGACATCCTCGGCGCGTCCGATCAGTCGCTCGCCGGCATCGAGGCGGCGATCGACCAGATCCCCAGCATCTCGCTGCTGTTCGTCGACAGCTCACGCCTCGAGCAGCTGGCGCAGGAGATGAGGGCGCGGCTCAAGGCCCACCTCTAGGCGCTCGGTACAAACCCTTAACAGGGTGGGTTGGCACCACGTTTTCTCGAAGCTAGGCTCAGGCCAGGTGCGTCGGCTTGGGGGTGGGAGCGACGGGAGGAGGGTGGGCCCGCAGAAGGTGGCTGCGCTTCTGGCGGGCGGCCTCGCGGCGCTGATCCTCCTCCCTCTCACCGCCTGCGGAGGTAGCCCGCCCCAGATTGTCGACTACTCCCCCCAGCGCAACACCATCGACGTCTCCACCGCGGCGCCGATACGCATCGCGTTCGACCACGACGTCGACCAGGCGTCGGTCGCGAGCCGCCTGCACCTCTCCCCCGCGACCTCGGGGCAGGTCGATTGGCTCAACCAACACACGCTGGTCTACAACCACTCCACGCTGCGGACCTCGACCACGTACCAGGTGATCCTCGATCCCGGCTACCGCGACCCGGCCGGCAACACCTACACGCTGCGCCACCACTGGTCCTTCACCACCGAGTCGCCGCCGTCGCTCGGCGGCTCTACACCCGCCGATGGAGAAGGCAGCATCGATCCGTCCGCTTACCTCAGCCTCGATTTCAGCCGCGCCATGGACGCCACGAGCTTGAAGGGAGCGATCGCGATCAACCCCTCGATCCCGTTCGACGTGCGACTGGATCCCGGCGACGGTCGCCGCGCGATCATCGCGCCGGCGGAGCTGCTCGCACCCAACACCGATTACCAGGTGCTCGTCAACACCGCAGCCGTCGACGTCGACGGCAACCAGCTCGGACGCGATGAGGTGGTGCGATTCTCGACCGGTCCGCTGCAGCCACTCCATCACTGGATAGCGTTTGCGACCGACAGCGCCAACGGCTCGCCTGATGGGCTCTGGATAGTCAATGAGGCGGGCTTCCCGCGACAGCTTTTCGATTCCGGAAGCGTCCGCTCCTTCAACTGGTCGCCGAACGGCGACTCGCTCCTCGTCCAGGACCAGGACCAGGGCTGGTGGCAGTACGTGCCCGGCGGGATGAGCGCCCGTCTCAGCTTTGCGGCGACCTGGGCGAGCGCCCTCGCTAGCGGAATGGGATTCGTCTACATCGATGCGGCGGGTGTGCTGCATCGCCAGGCTGCCGACGGATCCGACACGGTCATCGCCACCGACGTCGGCGAGGCGGCCGTCGCCCCGGGAGGATTGCGCGTTGCGTTCGTCCATGCCTCAACCAACGCTAATCAGGTCTGGGGCTATGACGTGGGCTTGCGGGCGCAGTACGTCCTCGTGACCGACTCGGCGCCCGTGAACAGCGTCGCCTGGGATCCCGCCGGCAACCGGATCGCCTACCTCCGGAGCGATCCGAGCACGGTCTCGCTTCGGCTTCGCAGCCTGACCGGAGCGTCCGCGACCACGACGCTGATCAGCGGCGACATCGGCGCGCCGGCATGGCTGCCTGACTCGAGCCACCTCGTCTTTGCCGCCAGGTCGGCGGTGGGCGCTGCGACTCTGCGCAAGGCGTTCGTGATCAACGTCGTGTCTCCACCCTCCGCCTTGGGCGCGGCGATCGGACTGCCGTCCGATCCCATCGACGTCGGGTCTCCGGTGTCGTCACCGGACGGGCATCAGATCGCGTTTCTGAGCGGCGACCAGGTCTGGCTCATGAACGCGGACGGCACGCGGCCGATCCCCCTGACGAAGCTCGACCCGCTGACCTTTCCCTATTCCTGCCGCGCGTTGGCGTGGACCCGCACCTGAGCCCTCTCGACCACCCCGTCGAACAGCCCCTGCAGCCGATCCGCCGTGCGAGTCCAGGAAAACCTCTGCGCGAGCAGTCGCCCGCGCCGGCCCATCTGCTGCGCGAGCTCGGGGTTGTCGATCAACCGGCCGATACGCTCGGCGTACATCGCGGGGTCGTGTGACTCGAGCAGGTAACCGCTCACCTCGTCGCGGACGACCGAACGGAGACCGGTGACGTCGGATCCCACCACAGGTCGACCGCAAGCCTGCGCTTCGAGCCCAACCAGGCCAAACGACTCGCTGTACGAGGGCATGACGCAAACGTCGGCGGCCGAGTAGAAGAACGGAAGCTCGTGGTGCGCCACCGAGCCGAGGAAGTCGACGCGATCGCGCACGCCGGCCGCCGCCGCGATCTCCTTCAAACGGTCTTTCTCGCTCTCATCGCCCTCGCGTGAGTCCTCGCCGAGGATCAAAAGCCTCACGTCGTCGTGCGCGCGGTCGCGCAGCAGCGCGAGAGCGCGGATGGCGACCTCGACTCCCTTCAATCGCTCGAGGCGACCGACAAACAAGAGCAGCCGGCCCGCCCCATAACCGATCTTGCGGCGCGCCTCGTCGCGGTCGATCGGCTGGAACATGGCCAGGTCGACGCCGGGCGGCACCACCGCGATGTGGTCGGGGTCGGCTCCGTACAGGCGCATGAGGTCGGCGCGCTCGTCGTCCGTCGACGCGATCAGCAGATCCGCCTGGGCCGCGATCTCCCTTTCGACCTGGATGCGCAGCTCGGGTTCGGGCCGCGCCCCCGCGGCCAGCGTCAGGTTCTTGACCAGGCCCAGCGTGTGCGCGACGTGTGCCCAACCGGCGGCCAGCCGAGGCCGCAGCAGACACGCAACCTCGCCCGAGAGCCAGTAATGGGAGAAGAGCAGGTCGTAGCTGATGTCCTCGACGACAGCGAACTGTTGGATGCGATTCGCAAAACCGGGCGCCTCTGCGTACAGCGAGTACTTGTCGAGATCCTGGCCCGCGGGCAGGTAGATCACGCGCGACAGTGGCGTCAGGTGTTCGAGCTCGGGATCCGTGGGCGTGCATCGGGTGAAGATGTCGGTCGCGATGCCGCGGTCGCTGAACGCGGTCGCGATTTCGTGGACATAGACATTGAGACCGCCGTTTGCGTTCTGGCCCAAAGAGGCCGTCGGCGAGGTGTGCATGGATATGACCGCGATCCGCGAGGGGCCGCGGTCCGCCAACAACTGGGTCTCTTCAGCCACGGTATGCCGATCTCGCGTCGAGCCAGCGCCGGGTGACGCAGACAAAGCCAGCACGAGAGACCGGCGAGCAACAGCCCATAACCGTTTAAACCTACGACGACCAGGGCTATTCCCGCCTGAACCGAGCGCTGGGCGGTGGATATGATTGGCCCTAGATGCGGGTTTCCAGAGGCCTGCTGCTGGTGGTGGGCGTGCCGGCGCTGTTCATCCTGACGGCGCTCACGACGCTGGCCGACTCCTCACCGTCCCCGGCGCCAAACTCGACCGCCAGCGGCGCGACCACGCTTCCCGGCGACCCGACTAAAGGCGGGACGCTTTACGCACAGAACTGTGCGACCTGCCACGGAGCCGGCCTGGAGGGCGGAATCGGCGCCGTGCTGAACCCGATCGACAAGCTGCCGGGCATCGCGAACTCACTCGACCCGAACTTCCTGATCGACATCATCACCAACGGACGAAATCCCCAGGCCGGTGACCCCAAACAGGTACCAATGCCCCCGAAGGGCGGCAACACGAAGCTGACCGACCAGGACGTCAGGGACCTGGCGGCCTACATCATTCAGCAGAACCGGACGCCGGGCGGCGGCACGCTCTCGCCCAACGAGCTGGCCAAGCGAACGATCCTCTGGGTGAGCATCGCGATCATCGCCATGGGGTTCATCACGTACCTGCTGGCGACGTACAACATGCGCTGGATCGCGCGCCGCGCCGCGGCCCGAAAGAAGTAGCGCAGGCCGCCCCCCTCTTCCCGACTCCGACCGGCGCGTCCCCGCGCGTCCTCATTCTTTTCAGCGATACGGGCGGAGGGCATCGCGCGGCCGCGCACGCGCTCACCGACGCGCTGCGGCTACTCGACCCCACGTGCGTCGTGATCGTCGCCGACCCGCTCATCGGCGAGGGTCCGGCCATCGTGCGCAGGCTTGCGTCGCTTTACTCGCCGGTCATCCGTCGGTCTCGTGCCGCCTGGGGCGCGGTCTATCACTCGAGCAATACGCAGCCGACCTTCGCCGCGATTCGCGCAGTATTCGGCCCTGCGGTGCGCGGCGTCCTGCGTGAGCTGATACGTCAGCACGACCCCGACGTCATCCTCTCGGTCCACCCCCTTCTGAACCACGTGGCCCACCAGGCGATCCGCGCCAGCGGAAGACCGCGCGCGCTGATGACTGTCATCACCGACCTGGTCGATTTTCATCGCGGTTGGACGTTCAGCCAGGCCGACCTGGTCGTCGCCCCCACGGAAAGGGCGCGCAAGGTCGCGCTTCGCCGGCGAGTGCCGCCGGATCGCGTCAAGCTGCTCGGCCTCCCCGTCGACCTTCGCTTCCGCCCGCCGGCCCCCGGTGAAAAGCCGGCTCTGCGTAGGCGGTTTGGCCTGGCGGAGGACCGGTTCACCGTGCTCGTGATCGGCGGTGCGGCGGGTGTCGGCCACCTCGCGGCCCAGGTCCGCGCCCTCGCGCTCGACTCGCATCCGTGGCAGGTGGCCGTTGTCTGCGGACGCAACGAGAAGTTGCGGCGGCGGCTGCTCGAGATTCCGGTGGCGACCCCGATGCTGATCCTCGGATTCGTCGACTACATGCCCGAGCTGATGCGGGCGTGCGATCTTGTGGTGACCAAGGCAGGACCAGGCGCCATCGCCGAGGCCCTCGCCACCGGACTCCCTCTTGTGATCACGGGCTTCCTTCCCGGACAGGAGTCACCCAACGTGGATTTCGTCGTCGAGTCACGCATCGGCTTTTTCGCGCCGAAAGAGAGCGACCTGCTCGACGAGGTCCGGGTGCTGGCCGAAGGCGGGCCCACGTGGCGCGAGATGTCTGCGAACGCAGAAGAGCTGGCGCATCCGTATGCGTCGTCGGACATCGCGCGCGAGTGTCTTTTGCTGGCTGCGCGCTACAGGGCGTCGGAGCAGGCGAGCCGGTAAGGGCACAGCCGGCAGCGGCGCCGCTCCGGTTTCGAGGGAAACCGTCCGGCCCTGATACCGTCAGCGACCTCGGTGCCTCGCGCTTCCGCCTGACGCACGAGCCCGGCGGCATTCTCGAGCTGCACCGACTCGCCTGACGCGAGATAGACCACCTCGAGGTCGAGGGGCTCGAGCTGCATCGCGGAGGATGCGCCGAGCGCGTACAGGGCCACCTGCAGATCACGCTTCTTGCGCGCGATCGGCCGGCCGCTCTTGTAATCGATGATCTTCCAGCCTGCCTCGGTCCGGTCGATGCGGTCGATCACGCCACGCAGGTTCCAACCGTCGACCGCGACCTCGAAGGGCTGCTCGAGGTACGCGGGCGTGCCGTCGAATCCGCCACCCGCGCGAAAGGCCTCGAGCTCGGCCGCGCCGTTGCGCTGGAACGCGCGAGCACGACGCGGATCGGGGAACGGCGTCTTTCGCCAAACCTCGGCATGGATGGTGCGCAGCCCGGCTGCGGTGACGCTGCTACCCTCCCGGCGCAGCTCGCCCGCACGCCGCAGCACCTCGTGGAGGATCACGCCGTGCACCGCCTCGGCGCTCTGCGCCACCGGCAGCCGCTGGATGTGCCGGTACCAGTACTGCCGCGGGCAGTCGTCGTAAGCGGCGATTGCGCTGTAGGAGAGCTGCACGGTGGCCTGATGCTCGGTCGCCTGCTCAACGAGCTTCTCCGATGCGACCGTTGCAAATTCTCGCTCGACCACGACGTTGGCTCCCACCGCGCGCACCTCGTCGAGGAATCGCGACGGCCGCCAACGCCGCCCGCCCTCGTAGTGAGTCGCATGAGTCAGGTAGAGCAGGCGACGGGCGCGCGTCATCGCCACATAGAGGAGCCGCCGCTCCTCACCCATCACGTCCTCGCGGCCGCGTACAAGTGGTTCGAGCACCGTCGCCGGGAGCTCGAAGCGCGGCGAACGACCCGATTGCGGAAGCCGGCCATCGACCAGCGATGGCACGAAGACCACGTCGAATTCCAGGCCCTTGGACTGATGGATCGTCATGACCTGGACCGCGTCGCCGACGTCTTCGGTCGCCGGTTCCTCATCCTCGCCGGAAAGGAGGACCAGGTCGAGGTGACGCATGTACGCGTCGAGCGAGTGGTCGGGCGACGTTTCGCAGAACTCGGCGATGTTTTCGGCGAACCGGCTGACGTTTGCGGTCGCTGGATACCTGGACTGCTCCATCAGCTCGAAGAAGAGGTCGCGCATGTCCAGCGTCGTCGCGACCACGGCGAAGCGTTCGAGCAACGGCTCGAGAACTGTTGCCGCCGGCCGGGCGAGCGCGACAAGGTCCGACGGGTCGCGGATCACGCGCAGCATCGCGATCACGTCCTTGATCTCGGGTTGGTCATGAAATCCGTGCCCGCCGATCAAGGCGCGAGGCACTCCGCGCGCGGCCATCGCCGCTGCGACCGGGCGGGCGATCGCGTTGGTGCGGCAGAGCACCGCGATGGCGTTCACTGGCACGCCGGAGTCGACCAGTCGGGCCGTTTCGCCAGCGATCGCGCCCGCCTCCGAGGCGCCGTCCTCGAACCGCCAGAGCTCGACGCGAGGGCCCACGGAGTCAGAGCGCAGCCGCTTGGTGAGGCGATCAGCATTGTTTGCGATCAAACCGGAGGCGGCGGTCACGATCCGGCGCGAGCTGCGCCGATTCTTGCCGAGAGTGACGGTGCGGGCGTTGGGGAAGCTGCCCAGAAAGCGATCAAGGCTCGCCCGAGACGCGCCGCGGAACCGGTAGATGGATTGGTCGTCGTCGCCGACGACGAACGGATCGCCGCGCGCCGCGATCAGCTGCACCAATCGCTCCTGAGCCAGGTTCAGGTCCTGGTACTCGTCGACGAGGACGTGCGGATGGCGGGCCGCGTAGCGCTCGAGAATGCGTGGGTTCTTCTCAAACATCCTGACGGCGAGCAGCAGCAGGTCGTCGAAGTCGAGGAGTCGCTGCTTGCGGCACTCTCTCTCGTACGCACGGAACAATCGGACGCAAGCGCGCATCAACGCCGCACGCTCGGGGTCGTCGGCCGCGGTCGCCCATGCGGCAAGGCGCTCGAACGGGACTAGCTCCTGCTTCATGCGCTCGAGCATCTGCAGAACGGGCGACACCAGGTCGTCGGGACGCTCGTCGCCCGTGAGCGCCGCATCGCCGATGCTCCACATCAGCTCGCGGGCGAGGATCCAGCGGTCGGCGCCCATCAGGATCCGGAAGCCGGGCTGGACCCCGACCGACCGGCCGTCTTCGCGCAGCCATCCCAGCGCGATGGAGTGGAACGTGCCGACCGACGGCGCCTCCTCGCCGACCAGCGCCTCGATGCGCTGGCGCATCTCGCGGGCGGCGCGCTCGGTGAAGGTCATGACGAGGATCGACTCCGGAGACGCCCCCGACGCGACCAGGCGGCGGAATCGCTCGGCGATCACGGCGGTCTTGCCCGTACCGGCGCCGGCCACGACCCGGACCGGGCCGCCGCCCGGGACGGCCGCAGCCAGCTGCTCACGACCCAATTTCATTGCGGGGTGGACCGCCCGATCCGGACACGAACGGACCGGACCTTTCTTCCGAGCTCCGGCTGGTTGAGGCGGGCGACGATCGTCTCCGCGTCGAGCCTCAGCTGGTGTGCGAGTGCCGGACTCGAGGTGGTGACCAGGAGAGTGCCGGCGCGGAGCTCGACCTCGTCGCACAAACGGGCCACGTCCGGCCCGAGCAGGACCCGAAACGCAACCGCCACCTGCATGCCCATCAGGCGTGCTCCACCAGGCTGGCGGCGGACGATCCGCGGCAGAATATTGCCCAACTTATCCACAGGGCGCGATCCTGCCCTGAGCGACGGTCCAGACCATCGCACGGGCGATCAGATCAGGCGGAAACGGGCCCGCCTCGACCGACGTGATGATCACCTGCCCGCCTCCGCCAACCTCCCCCAGCAGCGCGGCGCGGCGGTCGCCGTCCAGCTCGGAGAGAACGTCGTCCAGCAAGAGCACGGGACGATCGCCGGTGCGGGTCTCGATCAGGCGTGATTCGGCCAGCTTCAAGCTAACGACGGCCGTCCGTTGCTGACCCTGGGAGGCGAAGGACCTGGCCTCCTGGGTGTCGAGCAGGATGAGCATGTCGTCGCGGTGGGGACCCACGCTGGTCGAGCCTCGGCGCAGGTCTTCCGCCCGCGAGTTATGCACAGCTTCGGCCAGGTTTTCCGGAGGGCCCAGATACCTCACTTCGAGGCGCTCTCCGGCTGCGATCTGGGCATGGCAGCGGGCCGCTTCGGGTTCGAGCTGGCCCACGGCTTTGGCGCGGGCGTCAACAATCTCGCGACTGACCTGAACAAGCTCGGCGTCCCACACGTCGAGCATGTCTTCGCCTCCTTCGCCCGCCGCCATGCGCTTGAGGAGGCTGTTGCGCTGCTCCAGCACTCGCCGCAGGCCGGCCAGCGAACGCGCGTAGCCGGGCTCGACCTGCACGAGCATCTGGTTGAGGAAGCGTCGGCGCAGCTCAGGCCCGGCCTTGACCAGTCCCAGGTCGTCCGGCCAGAACAGCGCCACCCGGAAGTGACCCGGCAGGTCGAAGGCGCGGCGCCTGGCTCCGTCGACCTCGATCGTCCGCCGCGTCCGCTCGCCCTCGAGGTCGAGAGAGATGCTGAGCTCCCGCCGGAGGGCGCCCGTCTCGATCTCAGCCTCTATCCGCGACGCCCTGGCGACCGGGCCGACGAGCTCGGACTCACGCCGCGCGCGTGGTGACGACGAGAGGGCCAGCATCGCCACGGCCTCGAGCAGGTTCGTCTTGCCCTGCCCGTTCGCCCCGATGAAAACGTTCACGGCCGGCCCGGGCCTCAGGTCGAGCTGTGAGTAGTTGCGGTGGTTACGAAGACGTAGGCTGCGAAGGACCAATCGCCCTCCGCGCTAGGACATTGCGACTCGTACGGGCATGATCACGTAGAGGTAGTGGTCCTTACCCGGCGGTCGCATGAGCCCCGGGCTGAGAGGTCCGTCGAACAGCAGCTCGACCGTATCCTCCCCAATCACACCGAGGGCGTCCAGGACGTAGCGGGCATTGAACGCGATCTGGATGTCGGAGCCGTCCACGTCGGCGTTGATGTCGGCCTTACTGTCGCCGACCTCGTTGGTGGTTGCAGAAAGCGTCAGCACGCCGGATTGCGCCTTGACGCGGATGACGTTGGCGCTGTCCCGGGCGAACAGGGAGACGGCGCGCACCGTCTGGGTGAGCTCGCTCGTCGGCACGCGCACCTTGGTCGAGCTCTTGCTGGGGATAACCTGTGCGTAGTTGGGATACTTCCCGTCGATCAGCCTCGACGTCAGCTCCGAGCTGCCGGCGCGGAAGAACACCTGGTTGCGAGCCTTGGAGATGATCACCTCGACCTTTCCCGGCTCGCCCTTCAAAACCCGGGACAGCTCGGCAAGCGCGCGGGCGGGCACGATGAGGCTCGCCTCGAGGTCGCTCGGCGCCGATGCCGCCAGCTTGCGCACGGCGAGGCGGTGCCCGTCCGTCGCGGCCAGCGTCAGGCTTGCCCCCTGGACCTGGACCAGCACGCCGGTGAGAACCGGCCGGGCTTCGTCGGTGGAGGCGGCCATCTGCGTCTGCTCCACGGCGCTGACCAGGTCGTCGAGCGCCACCTCGAGCCTGTCGCCTTCGTCCGGCCGCGGACCGGGCGGGAACTCTTCCGCCTCGATGCACTTGATGTGGGTGTCGAAACGCGCGCACCGGAGGTTGAGCGACTGCGTCGGTGCGTCCAGCGTCATCTCGAGGTCGTCGTCGGGCAGCGTGCCCACGAAGTCGGTGAGCAGCCGGGCGGGGGCGGTGGTCGACCCTTCGACCGACACCTCGGCGGGGACGACTTTGCGGATGCCGATCTCCAGGTTGGTCGCGGTTAGAGCGAGGCCATCCGACGTGGTCTCGATGAGGATGTTGTTGAGGATCGGAAGCGTCGTCCGGCTTGAGATGGCTCGCGACACGACCTGGAGCGCTTGACCAAGGACAGCAGGCCTACAAGTGACTTTCATCTGTGCAGTCATCAGCTTGGCATTCACGAAAGTTGTCCCCCGTTGAAATTGGTTCTTTTGATTGAACTCATTCGTAACCGATAACAGTAAGCGCTGTGCAAGCTGTGGATGTCGAGATCATTTACAGGTCGAAATGACCCGTGGACAAGCTCTGGGAAATCGTACTGAGGACCCGGCCGGGCTGTTGATTGGCGGGGGAGCGGAGCGGCGGCATCGGTTTGCCAGAAGCTAATCCCAAAGCGTTTCTCAAAAGCTGTTGAAACCGTCACTGGACGTACAGCTTCTCGCGAATCGCCTGCACCTCGTAGCGCAAGCGCTCGTCCTCTTTCAGCTCGTTGGCGATCTTCTCTATGGAGTGGAGCGCGGTGGTGTGGTCACGACCTCCGAACGCCTTGCCGATGGCGGGCAATGAAGACGGAGTTTCCTCGCGCACCAGGTACATCGCGACCTGGCGCGGGAAGACGATGTGCTTGTCCCGGCGCTTGCCCTTCATGTCGTCGAGCGTGACGTTGTAGTAGTCCGCGACCAGCACCTGGATCCGCTCGACGTTGATCGGCTTGCGCGTTCCTGCCGGGATGATGTCGGAGAGAAGGCGCGCTGCCTCGTCCTCGTCGACCTGGCGCTGATGGACCGCGGCGAAGGCCTGCACGCGCGTGAGCGCCCCCTCGAGCTCGCGGATGTTTCGCTGGACCTTGTGGGCGATGAAGCTCAGCACTTCCTCCGGGATCAGGCTTCCGCCGTTGCTGAGCTTGGAGTGAAGGATGGCGAGCCGGGTCTCGAAGTCCGCCGGCTGGATGTCGGCGATGAGACCCCACTCGAAACGCGAGCGCAGCCGGTCTTCCAGCGTGGGGATTTCCTTTGGCGGACGGTCGGATGAGATGACGATCTGCTTGTTGATCTCGTGCAGCGCGTTGAAGGTGTGGAAGAACTCTTCTTTGGTGCGGTCCTTGCCCGCGAGGAACTGCACGTCGTCGATCAGCAGCACGTCGACGGTGCGGTACTTGTGCCGGAACTCACCCATGCGTGCGGTCGCGATCGAGCTGATCACCTCGTTGGTGAACTGCTCCGATGTGAGATACACCACGCGCTTGCGCGGGAACCGATCGTGTACCTCGTGCCCGATGGCGTGCATGAGGTGGGTCTTGCCGAGTCCCACTCCTCCATAAAGGAAGAGCGGGTTGTAGCTGTCACCTGGAGCCTCCGCCACCGCTTTGGCGGCGGCGTGGGCGAACTGCGAGTTATGACCGACGACGAATGATGAGAACCGGAATCGCGCGTTGAGCTCCGATGGCTCGACTCCAGCAACTTCGACCGCCAGCTCATTGCCGTTCTCGTGTCCGTTTTCTGATCCGCGGTCGTCGTCCTCGAACATCGCGTGGGCCGGTCGGTGGCCGGACGGCGCGATGACGAAATCGATGTCGACCTCAGAACCTGTGACCGCCTGCAGCGTTTCCTGGATCAGGCCGGAGAAACGGTCCTCGAGCCAGTCTTTGGCCAGCTTGCTCGGCACCCCGATGCGAAACGTCCCACCGTCGGCCGACACGACCGAAGTGTTCTTGAGCCACATGTCATAGGTGCGTTTGGCGAGCTGAAAGCGGAGCTCTTCCTGCACCTGCGACCAGATCTGGTCCTGGTTCAAACCACCACCCCCCATGCCTCCCCGACCGCACCCCACGAGGCTGTGGAGTCGACCTCGCAGCCTTTTGCAAAACCTGTGGACAAACTGCCTTTAACCTTGTCGCTGTCGGCGACCGCGTGCTCGCCCGGGCTGCGACCCCAAGATCGCGCTCCCGGCGACCGCGGATTCAACCGAAGCTCTTCGAGCATGAGCTCCGCCTCCTTGGTGCCTGTGGAAAAGAGCGGAGCGGATTTCCACAGGTTGGCGGCACAGACCCGTCCGAAATCCCCTATCCGGTCCTTCCCGAAATATGGAAGCGGTGCTGTTCGACTAAGTGTTGCTTACTTGTAGGATTTGCCGCGACCGAGTGGTGCAATTCGTACTGGGACAGTGCTTTGACGCGGTAGGCCTTTAGCTTCCGGCCGGGGACTATAACACTGGCCTGTGGATACCGCAAGGCCAGTCGGCGCATGATGAAGTTATAGAGTTGGTATCACAGGTTCCCGAAGGAGCGTCCGGTACACTGGCGCGATCAAACGCACCTATCAACCCAAGAAACGTTACCGCCGGCGCGTCCACGGCTTCCTGCGCCGGATGAGCACCCGAGGCGGGGTCAATGTGCTCCGCAACCGCCGCCGCAAGGGTCGCCAGCGGCTGGCCTAGGCCGGCTTTCCCTTTCTGTGAAACGCCGTTTGCGGCTACGACGCCGCTCGGATTTTTCGGCCGCCGTCGGAGGCCGGCGATTTCACCAGGGTCGGGCGCTGGTCGGGTTTGTCGTTCCCAGCGACGCCGGCGAGGCCGGCGACGGCCGGGTCCGCATCGGCGTGACGGTGAGCCGGAACATCAGGAGCGCGGCCGCGCGAAATCGTGCCCGGCGCCGGTTGCGCGAGGTGGCACGGGCGGAGATCCTCGCGAACGATTCGCCCTTGCGTCGGGGGGGAATACGATATGACGTGGTCCTGATCGCCCGCCCGGCTGCGCTCGAGATGTCATTCGCCGACCTGAGGGCGGAGGCTTCGCAGGCAGCGCTCAGGCTCGCGAACACCAAGCCATGACGAAGCTTCTGCTGCTCTTGATCCGCGGTTATCAACTCTCCTTTTCCCGGATTCTGCCGCCCGCCTGCCGCTACTACCCCTCGTGCTCGCACTACACGTACGAGGCGATTGAGCGGTACGGCTGGATGAGGGGATCGTGGATGGGCGCCGCCCGCATCGCCCGCTGCCACCCCTTTGCTCCCGGCGGCTACGACCCGGTGCCCTGACGTGCCGATCTTCCTGAACACGATCACCGACTTCTTCAATTTCCTGAAGCCGGTCCACGACGTGTGGTGGGCGATCTTCGGGGTCACCCTCCAGACCGCGCTCTCGTTCATCTACTCACACGTGGCAGGGGTGCCGGTGATCAGCACGATCGGCGCCTACGGCGTGGCGATCATCGTCCTCACGATCATCATTCGCGTCCTCCTCTCACCGCTGCAGCAGTTCCAGCTGGTGACGCAGCGCAAGACGATGGTCGAGCAGCGCAAGCTCGCGCCCCAGGTCGCGGAGCTCCGCAAGAAGTACAAGAAAGACCCGCAGCGCCTGAACACCGAGATGATGAAGATGTACCAGGAGCACGGGGTCAACCCGCTGGGCGGCCTGATCGGCTGCCTGCCGCTCATCGTGCAGCTGCCGATACTGACCGCGCTCTACTACGTCTTCACCGGCTTCGCCCGAAGTCACGACGTGGTCGGTCACTTCCTGTTCGTCCCAAACCTGAACGAGAACCCGTCGCACCACCTGCTGATCCCAGGCATCCCGTACATCCCTGTCATCGCCTACATCGTGTTCCCGCTGCTGGCCGGGGTCACGACCTTCATCCAGTCGAAGATGCTGCAGATGCCCGCGCCGCCCAACCCGACGGACCAGGAGCTGCAGACGCAGCAGATGCAGCGAACGATGGTGATCATCTCGCCGCTGATGATCGCGTGGTTTGCCCTCAACGTCCCGGCCGGCCTGGGCCTCTATTGGTTCGTCGGGAACTGCGTCAGTATCATTCAGCAGAGCTTCGTCGTCGGGTGGGGAAACCTCTGGCCGTCCAGGGCCAAAGCGCTTCCCGGAACCGCACCCTCGATCCCCGCGTCGAGCAAGGGATTGCCGAGCAAGTTGCCCCCGGGCGGTCCGGTCCGCAAGAACGGACCGGCCCCGAATCCGAACGGCGCGAACCTGAGCAAGTCCAGCTTGAACAAGCAAAAAAAGGCAAAGAACAAGCCAAGGAGTGATTTGAATTGAAATCGGCTGAAGGTCGCGGCCGGACGCTGGACGAGGCCGTGGATGCGGCGCTGATCGAGCTGCAGGAGAGCCGCCGCAACGTCGACGTCAAAATCCTCAGCGAGACGGTCGAGGAGACCGTGGTCGAGGTGACCGTGGTCGACCAGGGCGACCCTGCTGCAGGAGTCGCGGCGGCACCCGCGAACGGCAAAGCCGAGACGGCCCGGGCGCTGGTCGAAGGGCTGCTCAAACACATGGGCGTGCGCGCCCAGGTGAGCGTGCGGACGGGATCCGACCCGATCACGCTCGACATCAGCGGCCGCGACCTCGGCACTCTGATCGGCTGGCGCGGCGAGACCCTGCGCGCCCTTCAGTCGGTGACCAACGTCATGGTCGGCAAGCACCTCGACGAGGGCGAGCGCGTGATCGTCGATGTCGAGCGCTACCGCCAGCGCCGCGAGCACACCGTGCGCGAAATCGCGATGCGGGCCGCGCGGCAGGTGAAGATGACCGGCGACGCGATCACGCTGGATGCGATGCAGCCGTTCGAGCGGCGCGCCATCCACCTGGCGCTCGAGGGAGATCCGGACGTGACGTCCTCGAGCATCGGTGAAGAGCCTGACCGGCGGGTCGTCGTCGGGCCGCGCAAGCCGGCCGAGGCCTAACGTCCACCAACGGCGGCTTGCCCGCCCGCGCCGCGGAGCGCATTCGCCGCGCGATCGCGCTCGTCAACTCGGTCGCCGACGAGGCGGGTGACGAGGAGCTGACTCCGACCGAGATCGCCGAGGCAATCCGCGATTGCCTCGAGCTGGACGAGATCGACCTGGTGCCCAACGTGCGGCGCTACCTCGGCGAAGCGCTCGACGCGGTATCCGATGGGATGCCTGCCGACTTCGTCGCGATGACCCTCTACGCGGCGCTTGGCGCGTTGCGCGAAGGAGGCTCTTCCTAGATCGGTCGGTTCCTATACTGACCGTCCCATGTCCTTCTCTCCGCCAGTGCATCGTCTGCCGGGCGGAGCACGGATGATCGTCGAGGCGATGCCCGAGCGGCAGTCGGCCAGCGTGGTCCTGATGTTCGCCGGCGGCTCGCGATTGGAGGACGACCGCCTCGCCGGCGTCTCTCATTTCATCGAGCACCTCTACTTCAAGGGCACCGCTCGCCGCCCCACCTCCAAGGAGATCGCCGACGCGATCGAGGGCGTGGGCGGCTTCATCAACGCATCGACCGACAAAGAGCTCACCGCTTACTGGGCCCGCGTCCCGTCGGAGCACATCACCCTGGGCCTCGACGTGCTCTTCGACATCGTGACCAACTCTCGGCTCGACCCCGCCGACGTCGAGCGTGAGCGCATGGTGATCCTCGAGGAGCTGCGCATGTATCAGGACCAGCCGCAGGACCTCGTCCAGAACCTGTTCGAGGAGCTGATCTGGCCCGGTCATCCCCTGGGCCGCGACATAGCGGGCACAGAGGAGTCCGTGTCGCGAATCGACCGCGAAGACATCCTCGAGTACGCGGACGCGCACTACCGCCTGCCGAACCTCGTGATCGGCGCGGCGGGCTCGCTCGATGTTTCCGCGACCATCGCCGACGTCAGGCGCAACCTCTCATTGCGCGCCGATCTCGACGGCGCGATGAACGGATCGTCACCGGGCCCGCTCGACGGTCCGCATGTGCTCGTGCGTCGCCGCAACACAGAGCAGGCGCACATCTGCCTGGGGGTCCGCGCGTTCAGCTACCGCCATCCGGACCGCTACGCATTCGACCTGTTGAACACCGTGCTGGGTGAGGGCATGAGCTCGCGCCTCTTCCTCAACATCCGCGAGCGCCTTGGCCTCGCCTACGACGTGCACAGCTTCACCCAGAAGCACCGCGACACCGGATACCTCGCCGTCTACATCGGCGTCGATCCGAAGAAGGCGGTCGACACCGTGAACGCGGTCATGGGTGAGCTGCGCAGCCTCGCCGCCACCGAGGTCGTCCCAGCTGAGCTCGCGCGGGCCAAGGAGTTCACCAAGGGTCGCCTGCGTCTCGAGCTCGAAACGACCAACGGCGTTGCGTTCTGGCTCACGTACCAGGAATCGCTGCTCGGAGAGATCAAGACGATCGAGGAAGAGCTCGCGCTGGTGGATGCGGTGACGGCCGCCGACGTGCGGCGCGTCGCCGATGAAGTTTTGCGCGCTCCAGTTCAGATGTCGGTGATCGGGCCGTTCAACCGCGACGGCGGATTCCGGCTCGCGATAGGCGCTTAGAGGCCTTTAGGCCGCCGCGCTCCGCGGCGCGCTCGCGCCGACCGCGATCGAGCCGGTTTCGAGCACGGGCATCTTGTCGTAGATGTTGCCGAACCTGTCCAGTGGCCAGATCCGGAACCAGGCTTTGCCGTCGATCCGGTCACGGCTGATCGGGCCGAAGAAGCGCGAGTCCTGGGATCGGTTGCGATTGTCGCCCATGACGAAGTACTCGTTCGCAGGGATCAACGCCTCGGCGCCGCCGTTCCATGTGCTGTCGATCGTCCATTCCTCCGGAAGGTAGGGCTCGGACAGCTTGTGTCCGTTGATGTAGACGGTCCCATCGCGAATCAGCAACCGCTCACCTGGCAGCGCGACGATGCGTTTGATGAAGTCGGTGGAATTGTTCGTCGGCGGCCGCAGGATGACGATGTCGCCGCGCTGCGGTGCGTGCAGGCGGTAGTCGATCTTGTTGGCGATCAAATAATCGTTGTCGTCGAGGGTGGCGAACATCGAGAGGCCTTCGACGTGCACCGCCTGGACCGCGAAGCTGATGCCGATGTAGAGGATGACCGCAAGAACGACAACCTCGGCAACCTCGCGCAGCAGCGAAGAGACGCCCGAGCTTTCCGTCGTGGCGGCGCCAGCCGCGCGTTGGTGTTGGGCCGCCATCGGTCTCAGGTGACGAGCTTAGCGCAGACCCGTTCCAACTCTTCGCGGCTCGAGTAACGCAGCTCCACCTTGCCGCGATTGAGACTTCCGCTGATCTTGATCGGGAGACCAAGGCTCGATTCCACGTCGGCCGCGATGGCGCGCAGCTCCACGATCGACTCGTCTCGCCGCCGGCGTCGCGGTCGATAGGTCCTGACCCAGTTCTCCGTCTGCCGGACGGAAAGATGCTTCGCGATGACGACCTTCAGGCCCTGTTCCTGCGCGGCCTGCGTCTCGAGCGCGACCAGCGCGCGCGCGTGTCCGGCGCTGATGACGCCCGAGGCAACCGCTGACTGCACCGCAGCGCAACCGCCGAGCAGTCTGAGTGACTGCGTCACCGAGACGCGGTGCTTGCCAACTCTGCGCGCGACGTCTTCGTGCGTCAGTCCGAACTCTTCGATCAGCCTGCTCAGCCCGTGCGCCTCTTCGATCGGATCGAGGTCGGTGCGCTGCAGGTTCTCGATGAGCCCCAGCACGAGCTGCTCGTCGCTGCCCGCCTCGGTGCGGACCACGGCGGGGACCGCATCGAGACCGGCGAGTCGCGCCGCGCGCCATCGCCGTTCGCCCGCGATCAGCTCGAAACCATCCGCAAGCTTGCGCACGAGCAACGGTTGGAGCACGCCATGAAGGCGAATCGACTCCGCCAGCTCGCCGAGCGGCTCCGCATCGAAGCGAGACCTGACCTGCTGGCGCGAAGGGCGAATCTGGTCCACCGCGATCATCTGCGGCACCAACGCTTCGCCCTCGCCCGACATCGGGATCAGTGCGTCGAGACCGCGTCCAAGTCCCCGCGGGCGTGGTTGACTCATCTCTCGATCAGCTCCTTCGCGAGCGCGCGGTACGCGGCCGCGCCTCGACACGTGGGGTCGTACTCGAGCACAGACTTGCCGTGGCTCGGTGCTTCGCTCAACCTGACGTTGCGCGGGATGGTCGTCTCCAGGACGTGATGAGGGTGCGACCTGCGCACCGAATGCAGCACGTCCCAGGCCAGAGTCGTCCGTGCGTCAAATTGCGTCATGAGGATGCCGGCGATGGCCAGCCGCGGATTGAGGCGTGCGCGCACGAGCTGGTGTGTGTACATGAGATGACGCAAGCCCTCGAGCGCGAAATACTCGCACTGCGTCGGGATCAGCATGCTGTCCGCGGCGACGAGCGCGTTGAGCGTCAGCAGTCCGAGGGACGGCGGGCAGTCGACGATGACGATCTCAGCACCCGGTGCGCCAGGGGCCAGCGCTCGGCGAAGCAGCGATTCCCGTTCTGCGACTGCCGCCAGCTCGATCTCGGCGCCGGCGAGGTCGATGTGGGAGGGGACCAGGCTCAAACCGGTCTGGCTTGTCGGCTGAAGGACCTCTTCCAGGGTGGTCTCGCCCGTGAGCAGGTGGTAGACGTTCAGGCGCGCGCGCGCCGGATCGAAGCCCAGCCCAGAGGTCGAGTTGGCCTGGGGATCGAGGTCGATCAGGAGCGTGGAGTGACCAGCCTCCGCGAAGGCAGCGCCGAGGTTGATCGCCGTGGTCGTCTTGCCCACTCCGCCCTTCTGGTTCACCACGGCCATGACGGGGGGAGAGGTTGTGGCCAACATGTTGGGCCTGAATTGAGCCGCGGATCCTACATCTGGGGCCATTGGCGCGAATTCTAGGTCCGGCCTGGCCAGAAGACCAGCCATCTTGTTAAGAAGCCTGCTCCGCCGCTGATGCCTCCTTCTGGCGGCTCGACCACAAACCGTAGGCCGTCGCCGCGACAAGCATGGCCTCGATCGCGATCGCCGGCCAGACTGCCGCACCCGCGACCCCGATGCCAGCCAACAGGTTGTAGCTGATGTGGCAGGTGCATGAAGCGGTGGTATTGGCATACTTGCGGATCAGCCCGAGCCCGACGGCGATCAGAAGGATCGCCAGGGTGTCGACCGAGAGGCCGTACTGGGTGTGGATCGCTGTGAACAGGAGCGCAGTGGCGACAAGCCCCAGCCGCGGCTGAAGGGCGCCGCGGAACAGGATCTCCTCGCAGAGTCCGGGGATCACCGCCACGGCTGCGATTCCCACCGGGCTGCTCAGCTGCCCGAACAGGTGCTGCGTAGTCGCGTCGACTTTCCGGGCGACGGCGGGCGCCCAGGCGTGGTTGAGGGCATCCGAGCCTGAGGCGAGCGCGAAGAAGGCTCCGGCGGCGGCCAGGGCGAGCGCAATGTGCCACCACGCCGGCACGACCAGCCCAACCCGGGTTTCTGTCTCGGCCGCATTCCGGCGCATCAAGAGGCCGACGCCGGCCAGCGCGAGGAGGAGAAAAGGCGTTTCGTTCAAGAACAGGTCGGCGATCGTGAGCGGTGGCGTCGCCAGGTCGGCCGCGAGGACGTCCGTGAAGACGATGAAAGTGACCTGGGTGCCGAAGAAGATCAGCGCGAGCGACAGGGCGAGTGCGTGAACCGGGTTGTCGGGGTCGATCTGAAGGAATGCGGCCATGTCGCGACGGATCGGCCTGAACACGAAGCCCGCCGCCGCCGCACCGGTCACGACGAAGCCCGCGTCGACGGCAAACCTCGCCTGGGCGCCCAGGCCGCCGCTCAGTATCCCGGTGCCGAACTGCGAGGCCAGGAGATCGAGGCCGCCGACAAGCACCGTGATCACCGGCGCATACGCGGTGAGGATCGGCGTGGCGACGTTTGCCCACGATTTGCCGACCGCGACGTTCGCGACGATCACAAGCGGAAGAGGGCTCAGCTCGATGAACGCCGAGATGGCGTCGAGCGGGAGGTGGTGGGTCAGCCGGTCTTGGCGCCCTTTTCCGGTTGGGGAGAGCGGGACGCACCGTCCACGCTGCCCCCGAACTCGAGCAGAGGCCGGATCAGCTCGATGGGCAGCGGAAGGATGATCGTAGTGTTCTTCTCGGCGCCGATCTCGACCATCGTCTGAAGGAACCTCAGCTGGAGCGCGCCCTGCTGGGACGAGATCACCTGCGCGGCGTTGGCCAGGGTCTGCGAGGCCTGGAACTCACCGTCAGCGTTGATGATCTTTGCTCGCTTCTCACGCTCGGCCTCGGCCTGCTTGGCCATGGCGCGCTGCATTGTCTGAGGCAGCTCGACGTCTTTGATCTCGACCGTTGAGACCTTGATGCCCCAAGGCTCGGTCTGCTCGTCGATGATCTTCTGCAGGTTCTGGTTGATCCTGTCCCGCTCGGCAAGGAGCTCATCGAGGGACGACTGACCGAGCACCGCCCGCAAGGTGGTCTGTGCGATCTGCGAAGACGCATTGATGTAGTTCAAGACCTGGACCACGGCCCGGCGCGCGTCGACGACCTGGAAGTAGATGACGGCGTTGACCTTGGCGGTGACGTTGTCCTTGGTGATGATCTCCTGGGGCGGCACCTCGAGCGTGATCACCCGGAGGTCGATCTTCACGAGACGGTCCACCCCGAACGGGATGATGAAGAAGAGGCCGGGTCCTTTGAGCGCGATCAGGCGGCCGAGGCGGAAGACGACTCCACGCTCGTACTCCGCGGCGATGCGGAGGCTGGAGAAGAGCGCGATCAGCAAGATCACGACGATGACGGCGATGACGATGAGCGGGGCCGCGTCCACTTAGTTCTTCTCCTTAGCCTCTCCGTTGGCCTGACCGTTCTCAGGCGCGACCTCGAGCTCGAAGCCGCGCCGGCCGACCACGCGCACCGGGACGCCGGCCGCGATCGGCTTTTCGGCGCTGGCCTTCCACAGGGCGCCTCTGACAAAGACTAGTCCCTCCGGCGATATGGCCTCCCGCACCTCGCCGACGGCTCCGACCAGGCTCTCGGGACCGGAAAACGCAGGCTGACGCCGCGCCTGCCACACCTTGCGGATGAAGAACGTGAAGAACGCAAGCGTCACCAGGCCGGTGACCACGGAGACGATCGGGTTCACGCCGAGACCAACCGGGCCTGTGTTGATGAGGAATGCCATGCCGAGGACGAGCGCGAAGGCGCCGCCGACGGAGAGGAAGCCATGGGTCGGAGCCTTGATGTCGGCGATGAACAGCAACAGCGCGAGCAGCATCAGCAGGCCACCGGCGATGTTCACTGGCAGGTTGGCGAGCGAGACGATGGCGAGCACGCCTGCGATTCCGCCCACGACTCCAGGGAGAATCAGGCCGGGGTTGGAAAGCTCGGTGATGATGCCGTAGCCCGCGACCAGGATCAGCAGGGCGGCGATCGTTGGGTCGATGAGCGCGTTCAGAAACACCTGCCAGAAGGGCATCGGAAAGTCGTCGACCACGGCGCCCGCGGAATGGATGGTGAGTGTGCCGCTGGTGCGGGTGAGCTCACGCCCGTCTATCTGTCGCAGAAGCGAACCGATGTCGTTGGCCTCGAGGTCCGCGACATGCAGCCGGACCGCCTCCTCCGCGTCGATGTTCACGCTGTTGCGCACGGCCTGCTCGGCCCAGTCGGCATTACGGCCGTGCATCGACGCAAGGCCACGCACGCGTGTGACGGCGTCGTTCAGCACCTTCGCGCCAAGGTCGCCCGTGAGGTTGCCGCCAGTGGCGTCGATGGGATGCGCGGAACCGATGTTGGTCCCTGGGGCCATCGCGACGATGTCGGCCGCCTGCGCCACGAAGAGCCCGGCCGAAGCGGCGCGCGCGCCGCTGGGATAGACGTAGACCACGACCGGTACGGTCGAGTTGAGCAGGTTGGTGACGATCTCGTCCATCGAAGTCGAGATTCCGCCAGGGGTGTTCATGACCACGAGCAGCGCGTCGGCGTGGTCGGCCTCGGCGCGATTGACCGAGGTCTGGATGTAAGCCGACATGATGTTGTTGATGTCGCCGTTCAGGTCCGCCTGCTCGACGTGTGGCGTGGCTGCGGATGCGTTCAGTGGCACCAGCAACGCGGCCGCGGCGAAGATCAACCAGCCCAACCGGACCGCCGCCCACCCGCGCATGTAGCGAGTATGGCAAGCCTGTGTAAAACGTGGAACATCGGCCGCCGGGGAGGGCTTAAGGCCGGGCGTAGAATCGGACGCGATGGGGGCGCAGACGGTACGTTCGGACGGGGACGACGCCGTGATGCGCGACGTGCGCAGGCAGGCGCGACTCAACCCTCCGCTCGACGCAGCCGAGCAACGCCGCCGCCTCGGGCTGGCGGCGAATGGAGACAAGGAAAGCCAGGAGCGCCTGGTCGCCGCCAATCTCGCCATGGTCCTCCGGCTCGCCGAGGCTCGCGACGACAAGGGCCTGTCGGTGCCCGACCTGGTGCAGGAGGGATCGGTGGGCCTCGTCGACGCCGTGCTGACCTTCTCGCGAAGCGGGGCCCAGGACTTCGATGCTTTTGCCGAGCAGAAGGTCGGCGAGCAGATGGACGCCGCCATCGCGGCGGAGGCGGCCGCGGTGCGCGACGGGGAGCTGCTGGTGGCGGCCGCGAGCGATTACGAGCGCACCGAGCTCTTGCTGGCTCGCGAGCTGCGTCGCCCGGCGACCGCCAGCGAGATCGCCGAGAAGCTCGAATGGACTGTGGAACGTACGCAGTACGTCGCCGGCGTCGTCGCGGAGGCGCGGCGGAGACACGACGAAGAGCTCCTCGAGTTCATCGACCCCGACGCGATCGATTTCGACGACACCGTTGACGGCGAATAGCTCCCTGCAGCGCACCCCGCTCTACGACCGCCACGTCGCCCTCGGCGGACGCATGGTCGACTTCGGCGGCTGGGAGATGCCCCAGCAGTACACGTCCATCCGCGACGAGCACTTCGCGGTGCGCAAGGCGGCCGGTCTCTTCGACGTGTCGCACATGGGCCGTTTTCGCATCACCGGCCCTTCGACCACCGCCTTCCTGCAGCGCCTCGTCACCAACGACGTGTCTCGCCTGGAGCAGGGTCAGGCGCAGTACAACCTGATGTGCAACGAGTCGGGCGGGATCGTCGACGACCTCGTCGTGTACTGCTCCGAGGAGGGATTTCTTGCCGTCGTCAACGCGTCCAATCGCGAGAAAGACCTCGACTGGATGCGGTCGCACGCGCCCGCGGACGTGAACATCGAGGACCGCACCTTTGAGCTGGCGTTGGTCGCGTTCCAGGGGCCAGAGGCGGAGCGGCTGCTGCCGTCGCAGGGACTTCACGATCTACCGTACTTCGGATTTCGCACTCGTTCCGTCGCCGGCGTCCCGGCTGTCATCTCGCGCACCGGGTACACCGGGGAAGACGGCTTCGAGATCATGGTCGGGAGCGAGCGTGTGGGCCAGGTGTGGGACGCGATCCTCGAGAACGGAGCCAACCGGGGTATCCTGCCGGCCGGTCTCGGCGCGCGCGATGCCGCACGGCTCGAGGCGGCGCTTCGCCTTTGGGGCAACGACATGGACGAGACAGTCAACGCCTACGAGGCAGGTCTGGGCTGGACGGTCAAGCTCGACAAAGGTGAGTTCGTCGGCCGCGAGGCCCTCCAGAAGGTGAAGTCCGAGGGTCCGCGCCGCAAGCTGGTTGGACTCAAGATGCAGCCCGGCGACATCGCCCGCCACGGCGCCGCCGTTTCGACAGGTGGCCGCCACCTCGGTGTGATCACAAGCGGCACGCACTCCTTCTTCCTGGGCTACCCGGTCGCGCTCGCGATGGTGGAAGCGCGATCATTGTCGGTCGGAGACAGGGCTGTGGTCGAGGTCCGGGGCAGGGAGGCTCCGGCCGAGGTGGTCAAGCTGCCTTTCTACCGGGGCTCCGCCCACTCATTCACCGAGAAGAAGGAGAGTCGGAATGGCTGACCGGCGCTATACGAAGACGCACGAGTGGGTCGCGCTCGACGGCAAGCACGCCACCATCGGCATCACCGACTTCGCGCAGTCGCAGCTCGGCGACGTGGTGTTCCTCGAGCTTCCCAAGCCCGGTCGAAAGCTCGACATCGGCGAGACCTTCGGGGTTGTGGAGTCGGTCAAGGCGGCGAGCGACCTCTACTCGCCGGTCGCAGGGCGGATCAGCGAGGTCAATGACAAGCTCGCCTCCAAGCCGGAGCTGATCAACTCCGACCCTTTCGGCGACGGCTGGATCCTCAAGCTGGAGTTGACGGGAGATCTGCCCTCCGACCTGCTCGACGAGGACGCCTACAAGAAGGTGACCGAGGCCAACCACTAGGTTGCCTTACCTCGTCCATTCCCCTGAGGATCGCGCCGCCATGCTCGAGAAGCTGGGCGTTCAGTCGATCAACGACCTCTTGATCGACATCCCCCCGTCGCTGCGCCTCGAGGGGCTGCAGCTGCCCAGCGGTCTTTCAGAGCTGGAGACGATGGCCCAGGTGTCGGCGCTCGCCAACCGCAACAAGGTCTATCCCGACCGGCTGACGTTTCGCGGCGGAGGCGTCTATCGCCGCTTCATCCCGGCCGCGGTGGCGGCGGTGACCTCCAAGCCGGAGTTCTACACGGCCTACACGCCGTATCAGGCCGAGGCGAGCCAGGGCACGCTGCAAGCGATTTTCGAGTACCAGTCGCTGATCGCCGAGCTCACTGGGCTCGACGTCTCGAACGCCTCCCTTTATGACGGGGCGACGGCGGTCGCGGAGGCGGCGATGATGGCCTACGTCCACACGGGCCGGAACGAGGTGATCGTCTCCGGCTACGTGCATCCCGAGTACGTGCAGGTTCTTCGTGCCTTTGGCGACGGCCGCGGGATCAAGGTCCGCAAGGGCGGCGAGCCGAACAAGAAGACGGCGGCCGTCATCTTCCAGCAGCCCGACTTCCTCGGGCTGCTCGTCGACGCGCGAGGCCTGACCACCGCGGCCCACGACGCAGGTGCGCTTGCGATCGCCTGCGTCGACCCGATCAGTCTTGCCCTTCTCGCGCCCCCGGGCGAGTACGACGCGGACATCGCGGTCGGCGAGGGCCAGCAGCTCGGCCTGGCTCCGAGCTTTGGCGGCCCGCATGTCGGTTTCATCGCATGCAAAAAGGACCTGGTGCGCAAGCTGCCGGGGCGACTCGTCGGCACAGCGCACGACGCCCAGGGCCGGCGTGGATTCGTCCTGGCGCTGGCGGCGCGAGAGCAGCACATCCGGCGCGAAAAAGCAACCTCCAACATCTGTACCAACCACTCGCTCTGTGCCCTGGCGGCGGCGGTGTACCTGACGTACATGGGGCCCTACGGGCTGCGCCAGGTCGCCGACGTCAGCTTCCGGCGGGCCCACGCGCTGGCCGAGCGGCTCCAATCGCTGCCGGGTTGGGAGCTCGCATTTCCCGATCGCCAGTTCGTCAACGAGTTCCCCATGCGCGTGCCCAAGGCCCCCGCGGTGCTGCGCAAGCTCTCGAAAAAGGGCATCCTCGGTGGCCTGGAGGCAGGTCGCTGGTTTCGCGAGCTGAAAGGCGTGGTCACGTTCACCTGCACGGAGGTCAACGATGGACGGGCGCTGGATGAGCTGGTGGAGGCTTTGACGGCGTGACCGAGCCGCTCAGCTTCGAGCTAAGCCGTCCGGCGGTAGACCCCCCGCGCCTGCCCGAGGCCGACGTGAGCGGCCCGGGACCGGCGGAGGTCCTGCCCCACGAGGCGCTGCGCTCCCGCCCGCTCGGGCTCCCAAGGCTGAGCGAGCCGGAGATCATGCGCCATTACAGCCGGCTCGCCTCGCTCAACTACTCGATCAGCGAGAACTTTTACCCGCTCGGCAGCTGCACGATGAAGTACAACCCGGTCGCCAACGAGCTGGCGGCAGCGCTGCCCGGGTTCGCGGGCCTGCACCCCTACCAGGACGAGGATTCGGTCCAGGGCGCTCTCGAGCTGATGTGGAGGCTGGAGCGCGCGCTTTGCGCCGTCGTCGGTGTCGAGCGCGTCACGCTGCAGCCGGCCGCCGGGGCGCACGGGGAGTGGACTGCGCTGCGGATGATCGCCGCCTTCCACGGCTCGCGCGGCGAGAACCGAACCGAGGTCCTCGTCCCGGATTCCGCCCACGGCACCAACCCGGCCAGCGCCGCCCTGAGCGGCTTCCACGTCGTCGAGGTCAACTCGGGGCCGGACGGCCGGATCAGCCTCGCGGACCTCGAATCGAAGCTCTCGCCTCGGACCGCCGCGTTGATGCTGACGAACCCCAATACCTTGGGCCTGTTCGAGCGCGAGATCCTGGATATCGCGGAGATGGTGCACGCCACGGGGGCGATGCTGTACTACGACGGCGCCAACCTCAACGCCTTCATGGGCATCTGCCGGCCGGGCGACATGGGCTTCGATGCGGTCCATATGAACCTCCACAAGACGTTCACGACGCCGCACGGCGGAGGCGGGCCCGGGGCCGGACCAGTCGGGGTCAAAGCCGAGCTCGTCCCGTTTCTGCCGAGCCCCACCGTCGAACGGCAAAACGGTCGCCTTACCCTGGACCACAAGCGGCCGCAGTCGATCGGCCGGGTGAGGAGCTTCTACGGCAACTTCGGGATGCTCGTCCGCGCATACACCTACATCCTGGCCATGGGCGGCGACGGGCTGAGCCAGGCGTCGCAGGACGCGGTCCTATCGGCCAACTACCTGCGCAAGCTGGTCGAGAACGACCTCGAGATGCCGCACGAGGGGCCGTGCATGCACGAGTTCGTCGCGAGCGCGCAGAACCTGCACGAGAACGGCGTCCGGGCCCTCGACGTGGCGAAGGCGCTGCTCGACAAGGAGTTCTACGCCCCGACGGTCTACTTCCCGCTGGTCGTCCCGGAAGCCATCATGGTCGAGCCGACAGAGACCGAGAGCATGGCGACCCTCGACTCCTTCGCCGCCGCCATCAAGGAGATCGTCGCCAGGGCCAGGACCGACCCCCAGAGCCTTCACGCCGAGCCGACCAGACTGCCCGTCGGACGCCTCGACGAGGTGGCGGCGGCGAGGCGGATCAACGCCTACCTGCAGGGCTCGAGCGACGACCCGGTTTTGAGGTGGAAGGCACCTTCCGACGGGGCCTCGTAACGAGGGCTGTTAAGACCCCTCCGCGGGCGTCTTTCGTATTCAAAATCCGGTAGAATTGGGATCCTGAAGTTCTGCCCAGTAAACCCGCAAAATTCTTCGCGCTGGGAGGGCCGAAAACCCCGGTCGCGGGGCGCGCGCAGGGCGCCCTAGATGGCTGTTAGAAAGCCACTTCCGGGGCCGGGCGCCCGCAGGGCGCAACCGGAGATTCGGAGCCCTCGAGCTCTAGGCGCGGACGTTGCCTACACCGCCGAGCAGATCCAGGTCCTGGAGGGCCGGGAGCATGTCCGGCGGCGTCCGAGCATGTACATCGGCTCGACCAGCTCGACGGGGCTCCACCACCTGGTCAACGAGGTCGTCGACAACGCCGTGGACGAGGCCCTAGCCGGCTACGCGTCCAGGATCCTGGTCACCCTGTTCGAGGACGGCAGCGTCCAGGTCGACGACAACGGCCGGGGCATTCCCGTCGACATCCACAAGAAGGAAGGCCTCTCGGCGCTGGAGCTGGTCATGACCCGCCTCAACGCCGGCGGTAAGTTCGGCGGCGGCGGGTACAAGGTCTCGTCCGGCCTCCACGGCGTCGGCGTGTCGGCGGTCAACTTTCTCAGCGAGAAGATGGAGGTCTGGGTCGAGCGCGGCGGCAAGACTTACTTCCAGGAGTACACCCGCGGCGTGCCCAGGGCGGCCGTCAAGGCGATCGGCAAAGCAGATGGCACTGGCACGCGCGTCCGCTTCTCGCCGGACCCTCAGATCTTCCCCGACACCAAGTTCGACCGCGAGACCATCCAGCACCGCCTGCGCGAGATGGCCTATCTCAACAAACGCCTGGAGATCGCACTCGCGGACGAGGCGCTCGGCATCACCAACACGTTCTACTTCGAGGGCGGCATCGTCGCCTACGTGCGCGCCCTCAACCGCGACAAGCAGGTGGTCAACGTGCCGCCCTTCTACGTGGAGCGCGAGATCGAGGGCACGCAAGTCGAGATCGCGCTGCAGTACAACGAGACCTTCGTCGAGAACGTGGTCGCCTTCGCCAACACGATCCACACGACCGAAGGCGGCAGCCACGTCACCGGGTTCCGCTCGGCGCTGACCGCGGTCCTCAACCGCTACGCGCGCAAGGCCGGCCTGCTCAAGGAGTCGGACCCGAACCTCACCGGTGAGGACGTTCGCGAGGGACTAACGGCCGTGATCAGCGTCAAGGTCCTCGAGCCCCAGTTCGAGGGGCAGACCAAGGGCAAGCTTGGCAACGCCGAGGTGCAGGGCCACGTGTCGGTCGCGATCACTGAGGGCCTGACGCAGTACCTCGAGGAGAACCCTTCCGAAGGCAGACGAGTGATCGAGAAGTCTCTGACCGCCGCGCGTGCGCGTGAGGCAGCGCGCAAGGCCCGCGACCTGGTCCAGCGCAAGAGCCTGCTCGAGTCGAGCATGCTGCCGGGCAAGCTTGCGGACTGCTCCGAGCGCGATCCGGCGCTCTGCGAGCTCTACATCGTCGAGGGTGACTCGGCCGGCGGCACCGCGAAGGGCGGGCGCGACCGGCGCACTCAGGCGATCCTCCCGCTGCGCGGCAAGATCCTCAACGTCGAGAAGGCGCGCCTTGACAAGGTGCTCACCTCAGACGAGATCCGCAACCTCATCACCGCGATGGGCGCCGGCGTCGGCGACAACTTCAACATCGACAAGATCCGCTACCACCGCATCGTGACCATGACCGATGCCGACGTCGACGGAAGCCACATCCGCACGCTGCTCCTGACGTTCTTCTTCCGCTATTTCCCGGCGGTCATCGACAAGGGCTACCTCTACATGGCTCAGCCGCCGCTGTTCAAGGTTTCGAAAGGCACCGGCAAGAACATGAAGGTGATCTGGTGCCAGTCCGAGGCGGAGCGCGACAAGGCGCTGCGCCAGCTCGGCAAGGGCGCCGAGGCGGCGCGCATGAAGGGCCTCGGGGAGATGAACGCCGAGGAGCTGTGGGAGACGACCATGAACCCCGCGACTAGGGTGCTGCTGCAGGTAAAGGTCGAGGATGTCGCCGCGGTCAACGACACGTTCGAGAAGCTCATGGGGCCCGATGTGGAGCCGCGCAAGAAATTCATCCAGGCGCACGCCAAGAGCGTCCGCAACCTCGATATCTGACATGGCTAGGTCGAACGGAGCATGCGTATAGCAGTTGACGCCATGGGCGGCGATCACGCGCCGGCCGAGATCGTCAAGGGAGCGGCCATGGCGGCGCAGGAATACGGACTGGACATCTCGCTCGTCGGTCTTCCCCGCGAGGTGCAGCCGCTGCTCGACAGTCATCCGCGGTTGCAGCTGGTGCCTTGCACGCAGGTCATCGCGATGGACGAACACCCCGCGCAGGCGGTGCGCTCCAAGCCCGACGCTTCGATCAACGTTTGCGCGCGCCTCGTCAAGGAGCGCCGCGCCGACGGCTGGACGTCGGCGGGCAACTCCGGAGCGATCATGGCCGCGGCGCTCTTCATCCAGGGACGGATTCGCGGTGTCGATCGGCCGGCGCTTGGATCGATCGTCCCCACCCAAAATGGCTTCGCGTACTTTCTCGACGTCGGCGCGAACGTCGACTCGAAGCCCGAGTACATGACGCAGTTCGCGCTAATGGGCTCGGTGTACGCGCGGGAGATGCTTGGCCGCGCGCAACCGAAGGTTGCGCTTTTGAGCAACGGCGAGGAAGAGGGCAAAGGCGACGAGCGCGTGCGCGAGACCTCGAGGCGCCTTCGCGGGTCGATGCCTGGCTTCATCGGAAATGTCGAACCGAAGGACATTTACGCCGCGCGCGCGGACGTCGTCGTCGCCGATGGGTTCGTGGGCAACGTGGCGATCAAGATGGCCGAGGCAACCGCGGAATTTCTCTTCAGGTCTTTGCGTGAAGAGATACCCAAGACGCTCGGCGGCAGGGTCGGCGGTGCGCTGATCCGCCCGCGCGTGCGCGAGATCCGGGATCGCATCGACTGGCGCGAGTTCGGAGGTGCGCCGCTCCTGGGCATCGACGGCGTCGCGGTCGTTGCGCACGGTCGCTCCGACGCGCGCGCGATGAAGAACGCGATCCGAGTCACGCGTGACGCGGTCGAGAACGACCTCGTCGGTAAGATTCGCGCGGAGGTTGGGAAGGCATGACCGCCAGAAATGGCCGCACCCGCGTAGTCGTCACGGGGATGGGGACCGTCAACCCGATCGGCAAGAATCTCGACGAGTACTGGCACAGCTTGATCGAGGGGCGCAGCGGCGCCAGCCCGATCGAGCGCTTCCCGACCGACAAGCTCGCGACCAAGTTTGCCTGCCAGGTCAGCAACTGGGACCCGAGGGACTACATCGACCCCAAGGCGGCCAAGCGCATGGCGCGCTTCTCGCAGATGGCGGTCGCGGCGTCGGGCATGGCGCTCGCCGATTCGGGTCTCGACCTTTCCAAAGAGGACAGCTTTCGCGTCGGTGTGGCGATGGGCACCGGCATCGGGGCGTTCGACGACATGACCGAAGGCGCGGCCACCTTTCTCACCAAGGGCCGCCTCAATCCGCTTTACGCCCCGATGATCATCCCCAACATGGCCGGCGCGTCGGTGGCCATGCAGTTCCACCTGCGCGGTCCGAACACGACGGTGACGACGGCGTGCGCCGCGTCGACGCAGACGCTCGGTGACGCGACTCACGTGATCCAGCGCGGCGACGCCGACGTGATGCTCGCCGGCGGCACCGAGGCTTCTTTATGCGAAGTCGGCATCGCGTCGTTCAACGCCATACGTGCGCTGTCGACGCGCAACGATGCGCCTGAGAAGGCCAGCCGGCCCTTCGACAGGGATCGCGACGGATTCGTGCCCGGCGAAGGAGCGGGCACATTGATCCTGGAGTCACGCGAGCACGCGATCAATCGCGGCGCGCGGATCTACGGCGAGGTGCTCGGTTTCGGCACCACCAACGACGCGTTCCACCAGGTCGCGCCCGACGAGACCGGCGAGGCACCCGCGCGCGCCGTGACCATCGCGTTGAACGACGCGCGGATCGAACCAGGTGACGTCGACTACGTCAACGCGCACGGCACGTCGACCCAGCTCAACGACGCGGGCGAGACGAAGGCGTTGAAGATCGCGCTCGGCCGGCACGCGTACAAGGTCGCGATCAGCAGCACCAAGTCGATGATCGGCCACCTGCTCGGCGCCGCCGGCGCCGTGGAGGCCATCGCGACGCTGCTCACGATCAACCGCGGAATGATTCATCCGACCATCAACTACGAAAATCCAGACCCCGAATGCGACCTCGACTACGTGCCCAACACCGCTCGCCGCAAGGACGTGAACATCGCGATCTCCAACGGCTTTGGTTTCGGCGGGCACAACGCGGTGGTCGTCCTGGGCAAGTACAAGGACTCATAGATGGCTGACGAAACGATCGGCACCGTCCTCTCGCGCGACCTCCAGACGGAGATGCAGAACTCCTACATAGAGTACGCGATGTCCGTCATCATCAGCCGGGCGCTGCCCGACGTGCGTGACGGGCTGAAGCCGGTGCAGCGCCGGATCCTCTACGCGATGCAGCAGGCGGGCGCGACCAACGCTGCGCGCACGAAGAAGTCGGCCGCGTTCGTCGGCGACGTGCTGAAGCTCTACCACCCGCACAGCGACACCGCCGTGTACGACGCCCTGGTGCGCATGGCACAGCCGTTCTCGCTGCGCTATCCGCTGATCGAAGGCCAGGGCAACTTCGGGAGCGTCGACGGCGATCCGCCGGCGGCGATGCGCTACACGGAGGCCAAGCTGTCTGCAATCACGGCGGAGCTGATGGCCGACATCGACAAGCAGACGGTCGACATGACACCGAACTACGACAACTCCGAGGAGGAGCCCACCGTCCTGCCGGCGCGCGTGCCGAACCTTCTCATCAACGGCGCATCCGGCATCGCCGTCGGCATGACAACCAACATCCCGCCGCACAACCTGCGCGAGGTGGCCGCGGGAGTGAAGCACCTGGTCGACAATCCCGACGCGACGGCGGAGGACCTGCTGAGCTTCGTGAAGGGTCCGGATTTTCCGACCGGCGGCCTGATCATGGGCACCGCGGGCATCAAGGCCGCGTACTCGACGGGGCACGGCCGGATCATCGTGCGAGCGCGCCACACCTTCGAGCAGGCGCCGAACGGTCGGGAGCGGATCATCATTGACGAGCTGCCCTACGCGGTGAACAAGGCGGCTCTGGTGGCGAAGATCGCCGAGCTGGTCTCCGACCGAAAGCTCGAGGGCATCGCCGACCTGCGCGACGAGTCAGACCGTCAGGGCATGCGCGTCGTGATCGAGCTCAAGCGCGAGGCGAAGGTCTTCACCGTGCTCAACAACCTCTACAAGCACACCCAGCTGCAGACGACGTTCGGCGTGATCATGCTCGCGATCGTCGACGGCCGGCCGGTTGTGCTGAGCCTCAAGCAGGCGCTGCAGCTGTTCGTCGATCACCGCCGCGGTGTCATCGTGCGCCGCACACGTTTCGACCTCGAGCGCGCGCAGGAGCGTGCCCACATCCTCGAAGGGCTCAAGATCTGCCTCGATCACCTGGACGAGGTGATCGCGACGATCCGCGCCGCCGCTGACCAGGACATCGCTTCGACCCAGCTGCAGGAGAAGTTCGGGCTGAGCGAGCGCCAGGCCAAGGCCGTGCTCGCCCTGACGCTCGGCCGGTTGACCCGGCTCGAGCGCGGCAAGATCGACGAGGAGTACGAGCAGGTCATCAAGACGATCGCGTACCTCGAGTCGATTCTTGCGAGCGAGCAGAAGGTCCGGATGATCATCAAGGAAGAGATGGACGAGGTCGTCAGGAAGTACGGCGACGACCGGCGCACGGAGATCACCGACCAGGAAGCCACCGAGCTCTCGGCAGAGGACCTCGTCCCGAAAGAAGAGGTGGTGGTCACGCTCACGCATCGCGGCTACGTAAAGCGCCAGCCGCTGCGGGTGTTCCGCGCCCAGAAGCGCGGCGGTGTCGGCCTCAAGGGTGCGAAACCGACGGCGGGGTCGGACGCGCCCAGCGGTACGCGCGAAGAGGACTACGCGCTGCACCTGCTGACGACGCACACGCACGCATCGATGCTCTTCTTCACCCAGAGCGGTCGGGTGTTCCAGCTGCGCGTGCATGAGGTGCCGGAGCGCGAACGCCAGGCCAAGGGCATGCCCATCAACAACTTGATCGACATTGGCTCCAACGAGCGAATCACCGCGGTGTTCGTGCGACCCGAGACGGACAGCGAGGCGCACTACATGCTGATGGTGACCAAGAACGGTTACATGAAGAAGACCGCGATGGCGGAGTACGCCAACGTCCGCCGCAACGGACTGATCGCCATCAAGCTGCAGGAAGGCGACGAGCTCGACTGGGTCACGCCGACGACCGGTAAGGACGAGGTGATCATCGCCACCGAGCTCGGCAAGGCGATCCGTTTCGGCGAAACCGAAGTCCGGGCGATGGGACGCGACACGCAGGGCGTGATCGGGATCAAGCTGGGCAAGGGCGATGCGGTCGCGGGCATGGCGGCGGTCGTCGAGGGTGGCGACCTGCTCGTCATAACGCAGCGCGGCTACGGCAAGCGGACACCGACTTCCGATTACCCGATGCACCATCGCGGCGGCCAGGGCGTGTTCACATTGAAGGTGACCGACCGCGTGGGCAAGCTGGCAGCGGTGCGCGTCGTATCGGACCCCGAGGAGGAGATCCTGGTCATCAGCGCCAGCGGCATGGTTCTGCGTACGTCGGTTGGCGCCATCTCGCAGATAGGGCGCCAGACCCAGGGCGTGATCGTGATGCGCCTTGCGCCGGACGACCAGGTGGTCGCGATCGCTCCGGTGGCGGCGATCGAAGAGGGCGACGAGAAGGAGTGAGGTGGGGGTCACGCACAGCGATCCTCGACGGAGCTTTGGCGTCTAGGGCGCCCATCTCCGTCGTCGCCGCCTGCGCGCGCTCGGTCGCGCAGACACACTGCGCTCCCTCACGTGCTCGGCGGCTCCTAGGATCTGGGCACCCGATCCGCCAAATCTCTCGCCGAGGCCGCTGCCCGTGACCCCGGATCCGCAATGGATCGGCATCTGGCTCCTCGTCGCCGCAGCCGTGGTGATCATGCTCGAGGGCGCGCTGACCGTGCTCTGGTCGGTGCGTTTGTCGCGGAAAGCTCGCGCTATCAGCGAGCTCATGGCTTCGCAGCGGGCGGCACTCACCGCGGACGTTGAGCGTCTGCGCGCCAATATCGCGGAGATGCATGAACTCTGGGAGCCCTACCGCCGCCTCTTGCGCTTGCTGCGTCATCCGCTCACCATCGCCCTGATGCAGTCCTTCGCCCGGCGCGGCGCAGCGGCACGTTGACCGACACCTTCGCCCATCAGGCGGTCGACGACGCTGTCGGGCGCGAGCGCGCACGCATCGCAAGAGAGCTTCACGATGGCATCGCCACCGAGCTCGCGGGCGCGATCTCGCTCTTCAAGGTGTACCTCGAGAGGCAGAACGGACAGCCAGACGAGACGCTGACCAACGTCTTCGAGATACTCGAGGGCGCACTCAAGGCCGTACGCGAATCGCTCGCCGAGCTGCGTCCGGCGGCCATCGGACCGGAAGGCGTCGTCGTCGACCTGCGCCGGCAAGCGGATGAGTTCTCGCGCATGTACGGAATCCGGGTCGAGATCTCCACGGTCGGGACCGAGGACATGGTCTCGACGCAGCAGCGTGAGGTCGTGGCCCAGGTGGTGCGTGAGTCGCTGACCAACGTGCGGCGGCACTCCGGTTCGACGATCTGCCGCGTCAGGCTGGGATTCGCCGCCCGTCCGTTCCTTATCGAGATCTCCGACGAGGGACGTGGTTTTGGCGGAGGAGCACCGGGCGGCTATGGACTGATGGGAATGCGCGAGCGGGCGGCGGGCATCGGCGGGAGGCTCGAGGTGGTCAGCACGCGCGGCCGCGGAACCACGGTCTTCCTCTTCGGCCCCAACTAGCCCCTACCAGGTCATCCGCTTCAGCTGCATCGCCGGAAACGCGAGGTCCTGGTTGCTGACGGTCTGGAGCTTCCGCGTGACGCTGTCGACCAACGTGCGCGCACGCCGCTCGTCGGTCCCCATTGCGCGGCCGATCTCCTCGCTCGAAAAGCCATGACCGAGCAGATGCGCGACCGCGGTCTCGTTCTCGTTGAGGCGGGCGAGCGGTCCCCGCAGGGCCGCCACCATCGGTGCCAGGCTCCGACCAAGTGCCTGCGCGTACGCCACGTCCTCGTCCGAGTACCAGTGGTCGCGCCGGCATCCGACGATCAAAAGTCCGATCGGGCGCCGGCCTGACTCGCCGATCGGGACATAAAGGATGCACGGCCAGTCCAGCTCCCAGTCGTACTCGTTCGCGGGCTCCTCGGCCTCGATCACGGTGTTGACCACGATCGGTTTCTGCTCGTAGAGCGCCCGCCGCGAAAGGGGCCGCAGCTGCTGGCCCTGGAGGAAGCGGCGAGAGATCTCAGACGCGGCGATGGGCCGAACGCAGCCGCCCCGGAGGTACCCGACCACCCATCGGTCGTTGGCAAGGCCGCTCAGGGCCAGCCCCAGCCGGCGCCTGGCTTGCTGGAGGTCTGGAAGCTGGCCCATGTCCGCAGGTTAGGTCGCACGATCGCGGCTGACCTCACGCGCGGTTCAGCGTTTCCTCAAGAAACCCTGAACCTGCTACTTTGCGCGCGGGGACTAGGGAGGCGTGACCGCCAAGCTTCTGGTGGTTGATGACGAGCCGCGCACGGCGGAGCTCACGGCCGAGATCCTGCGCCGCGCGGGCTACTCCGTCGACGTTGCGGGCAGCGGAGGCGAGGCGCTCGAGCGCGTGCGCGCGGGGTCACCGGACCTGATGCTGCTCGACTACGAGATGCCCGATATGGAAGCCCCCGAGGTTCTCGACTCACTGCGGTCAGGCGCCGACCGGATTCCGTTTCCGGTGATCATCCTGACCGGCGCTCGGCATTCCCCTGCGGACCAGGTGGTCGGCATCGAACGCGGCGCCGCGGACTACATCGTCAAGGGCACGGACAGGCAGGTGATGCTCGCGCGCGTGCGTGGGATCTTGCGCGAACGCGCTGCTCACCTTGGTTCGGTCGTTCGCGGCCGTCTGGCGGTCGATGCCGCACGCGGCGAGGCGCGGCTGGGCGACCGACCGCTCAAGCTCGAACGCCGGCCGCTGCTGATGCTTCAGGTCCTGGCCGCGCGGTCGCCGGATGTGGTGCTGCGGAGCGAGCTCCTCGACCGCGTGTGGGGCAGCACGTACTCGGGTTTCGAGCACAGCCTCGAGCAGGCGGTCCACCAGATCCGGCGCGAGCTTCGCGAGCCCGGTTGGATCGAGACGGTGCGCGGGATTGGGTACCGGCTCACCGTCCAGCCCTGAGCTGGCCGCGGCGCTGCATCGCGTGCGGTCGACGCTCGCGCGAATGAAGGCCGAGCTCGAGCTCGCGGAGTCCGATGGCGAGCTGGCGCTTGCCGGGCGATTGAGCGACGACCTGAGCGAAGCACTCGACTTGATTGGCCTGGTCGAGTCCTCCCTTTTTCATGTGGTCCGAGTCCTTGTCCTCGACGACGACGAGCGACTGGCCGAGCTGACCGCGCGTGGGCTGCGGCGGCTGGGTTACGAGGCCGAGTCGGCGACGTCGGTCCGCAAGCTGCGGCCTGGCGAGGTCGTGGTCCTCGACCTGAGCCTGTACGAGTCGCTCCGTCCAAACGAGCGCGGGATCCTTTTGGCCTCGCGACCCATCGTCGTCACCGGCGCCGCGGACCCTGCATCGCGTGCGATGGCGGATGAGCTCGGCGCAGCTGAATACCTCGTCAAACCGGTCGATATCGGCGCCCTCGCGGCGGCGATTCAGCGGCGCGTCGAGCTGAAGTTGTAGTTGGGCGCCGGCGGCGTCGCCGGCGGCTTGCCGAGCTCGACCACGATGTTGAAGAAGTTCGCGAGCTCGACCTCGCGCGGATCGCCGCTTGTGCGAACGCCGTTGACCAGGACCGCCACCGGCCCATTGAATTCAAACGCGCTGTCGGCGGTGATCGGATGGCCCCAGACTGAGAACAGCTGTCCGAGGTTGAATGACTTCTCCTCAGGACCGGCGATGTGCACGACACCGGTCGTGTCATGCGTGTGGATCCACGCGAAGCACGACCCCGTGCTTACGAACCCGTCGGGATCGACGCCCCACGGCCGGCCGACCCCGATGCCGGCCGGTACGGTCACGTTGGCGCCGTCCTCGAGGACGACGAGGTGGACGTGGATGTGCTCCATAGGCAGCTCCTGTGTAAGGCAAGGCACGCTGTCGACGACCTGGCCTGCATGGAGCGAAGCGACACTCGTGTCGATCGCGGCGGCGGGGCTTGCTACCGGTTGCGAAACGCCGCCGCAGGCGCCGGCAAGTACGACCGCCCCCAGGACGATCTCATTGAACCGCAAGGTCCGTTTCGGCCTGGCCCACCAGCGTGTTCGAGGTAGTTGTCAGGACCGCGAGCCTGACCGCCGCCTTCGCGAGCGGCACGTCGATCGTGGCATGACCGGTGGCGTCAGTCGTCACGGTGGTCCAGGCGGCCAGCTGGCCAGGATTGGTCGCAGCGGGCTGGCCCGTGTTGAAGCCGCCACCGCACCTGCCGCCGTAGTTGCCGATGCCGACGAGCGAGCTCGAAGCGTTTGTTCCGCGCGTCGCCGGCGTAAAGAAGACCTGACCGAGGGAGTTCTGGTCCTGGAGCTTGTACGCCGACATCGCCGAGTCGTAAGCGTCCACCAGGATGGTGCCCTGCACCGCCTTGCCTGTGCTGTCTGTCACGGCGATGGTTATGTGCGCGGTCTGCCCGGCGCTGTAAGAGGTGTGGTCGGGTGAGAGTGTGACGGTCAGGAGTTGAGCTGCGTTGTTAACCGCCACAGGCGTCGCCTCTGACATGTAGTTGCCATGGTCGAAGTAGCTGAATGTCAGCGAGAACCCAGGAGCGAGATCAGCCGTGATGGGGAGGCTCAGCGGTGTGTCTCCCTGCGCCAGGGCCAACCACCTGTACTGGTGGATGCGGCCGCGCTCGATCGAGAGGAGCACGTTGCGCGCGCTGGGTGAGGTGATCGTCAGATGCGCTGTATCGCCGCTGGCGTATGCGACTTTGTCGGACGAGACCGAGAGCTGAACCAGGACACCGTTGGTCGCGACTCCGAGCTCCGCGGATGCGTCGGAGCCGATGTTCAGCCACTTCACGTCCTGGAACACGTTTCCGTTGGTGTCTTTGCCTTTGACACGAAGCTCCACCCCTGTGGCCGCTCCGGTGTACTGGACATGCACCGCTCCGATGCCATTGGTGTCCGTCGTAACGGTTCCGCTTTGGACGACCGTCGTGGTCGAGGTCGTTCCGCTGTAGTCGGTCCTGTCGAACTCGTAGGCGACTGGAACGTTGGCCAGGCGGTCGCCGCTGCGCGTCTCGGCGACGAAGGGAGCGTTGACGGTCTCACCGACGACGTAGACGACGCGCGACGGCAGCAGGAAAAGCTCGTCGGCGGCCTCGTAGACGATCGTCGAACGCGCTCCGAGCGCAGCCGTTGAACCTGCGCCATAAGTCGCGGCCACCGTGACCTGCTGATCCGCAGAGAGCTGAGCTGCGTTGGCTGCGAACGAGTACGAGCCGTGACCGTTCGCGTCGAGCGTGACAGCCACGTTTTGCTTCACCGCGACGCCCCACGTCGTGGGCGTCGCGAATGCGTCCATCTCGTGCGGCAGCGTCTGGTGCTGGGTCGAGTAAACCGTGACGCTGACCGGCTTCCCAGCGGGGCCGCTGATGGTCGCGACTATGGTGTCGCTCGCCACGTAGTCGGGCTTGTCAAAGCTCACGGTCACTTTCGCGGCCGGGTTGTGCGGCGCCAGCGTCTGGATGACGGTGTACATGGTCGCGAAGTCGGTCGGCTGACTCGACTGGAGGCTCGCGTAGAGCGTCATCTGTCCGTCGGTGCCATCAGGGTTGAAAGCGGCCGCAGGCACTGCAAACGATCCCGAGAAGGAGCCGTCCGCTGCAGTCGAGACCTTCTGGTCGACCATGCGGTTTGGACTGTTGCCGGCCCAAACGTCGATGGCCGTCGCAGCAGGAACTGTGTAGGCCTGGTCGTTGCTGAGTCGCACGACGCCGTAGAACTTCGCGGTGTCGCCGGCGCTGTACGCCGCGCGGTCCGTGGTGAGAAAGATCTGAGCCTGCTGGGACAGATCGCCGATCACTTTGACGTCGGCGTTCGTCGCGGGCATGGCGATCGGAACGACGACGTCTTCGCCCGACGTCGAAGCGATCGCGAGGTCGAGGGTGTTCGGATAGCGAACGGCGAATTCGCCAGTGCCCGTGAACGTGCCCGAGGCGACTTTCTGTACCTGGTCGGTCAGCTTGTAGAAGGCGATCGAGAAGCTGGGCGTCGTGTCACCGGTCGATAGGTCCTCGCCGGCGACGACGACTTTCTGATCGTCCTGACGCAGAAGCAAACCGAACTTGCTGACGTCTAGCCACATCGCGCCGTGCTGTCCACGCGAGCTGGTGGCGAGGATGAGGTAAACGCCGTCAGGCTCGGTGAGCGCGAACTGGTCGTTGTTCCTGACGGCGGGTTTCGTGTCGAGCAGCTGCATGGCGGCCGTGTCGATGGGGTTGGAGTTGTACTGCCCATTCGCCGAATGGACAAGAGCGGGAAGCAGGTCGTTCGAGCTTGCCTTGTAGATCTTCACCACGGCATCGGGTGGAACCTGGGCGCCGAGCTGAAGCGTGACATTGAGAGTGCGACCCGCCGGGAGGTTGAAAAGCGTGGCCATCATGTTGTTGGCCTGGAAGGAGACGCCCTGGTCCGAGACTTCAGTGCCGAACGTGAACGAGTAGTCGTTTTGAAGCCCGAACCCGTCACGGCTTGTGAGGCCCTGCCGGATCACAACGTTGACCGAAGAACCGGTGGCGAAGTTGCTGGAGGGAGTGAAAACCACGTCGGTCGGTGCGTTGCCCTGGCCGAAAGTCCCGGGAACGCCCGGAAGAACCGAGAAGAAATTCTGCACGCTGGCCGGCCAGACCGGAAGGTTGAAGCTGACGGTGACGGGAGTGTTGACCGCCGCTCCTTGCGCGTTCGCCGAAGGGGTCGTGTTGACCACGGTGAGGAACTCAGCGCTTGGGGCCTGGCCCACCGTGGTCGATCCGGTCGTCGTCGATCCAACTTTGACGACCGGGGGCGCTGCAAGCGTGTGGCGGTTCGGTTTGGAGTGGGTGGTGGCGTAGATGACGCCGCCGGCGGTGCCGGCCAAAACAAGGGCGACAACTGCTCCGATGATTGCGACCTTCGAACGGAGAACGAGCATTTCTGGGCCCTGACCGGTGAACGGTCCTTCCTCTAATTAGTGCCCGGACTCGGGCACTGGCTTGCCGTTGGAACGCGACCGCCTAGCGGTAAGTTACTCGCGCTCGGGGCTTATTGGGCGAGTTTCAGTGAAACGGCGGCAGGACGACCGTGAATACAGCCCCGTGACGGTTGCCTTCGTACACGAGCTGGCCCTGGTGCTCGCGGACGATGCCGTAGGACATGAACAGTCCGAGCCCAGTTCCGGTCTCTTTGGTCGTGAAGTGGGGCTCGAAAAGGTGGTGACGGTTCTCGTCGGCGACACCGGGTCCGTTGTCAGCGACGCTGAAATAAGGCCAGCCGTTTGACCTTCGCCCGGTGGAGAGCTCGACGTGGCCGTGTTGCGGTGCTGCATCGATCGCGTTGTTGACGAGGTTAGTGATCACCTCTCGTAGCAACAGCGGGTCAGCCTTCACTTGGACGGCTTCCTGCGATTCCCTCAACCCAAGCTCAACTTCTTTGGATCGCGCGCGGGAGCGCGCCATGCCGAGAGCCCGAGTGGCGATGTCATTGAGATCGATGGCCTCTCCCGCATACGTGACCTTAGGAGTCGCGCCCTGCGATAGCGTATGCAGTACCGAAACGGCGTCATTTGCTGCGGCTGTTGCGATCTCGATCGCTTCACGGTTCGCACCGTCGAGGCGACGCGGATCGATCTCCTTCAGATATCCGACCGCAGTAGCCATGTGGTTGCGAAGGTTATGGACGACACCTTCAATCGCGCGACTATGGAACAGGTGACGATCGGCATCGGAAAGTTCAGTCTCCAGGACACGTCTGACTCGGCGGCCGGCGATCGTATCCGCGAGTGCGAGCGACAGGACGAAAACAATGGTCGCAAGTAGATAGCCAAGTGCGGAGCCGTCAAGAACGTAACTCGTGAGCAGAGCGGCTAACCCAAAGTAGACATTTGCCGCGTAGAACTCACTCCGGAAGTTGTGTCTAACAATGCTCGGAATGTCCTCGCCGGTCAGCAGAGATAGACCCACCGCCACGACAATCCAGCTGGCGAGGTATGCAAGGGCAAGGACCAAGCACCGGACCAGCAAGCTGGGGCTGCCTCCATGCGAGAGACTTATGGCAACTATTGCGGCGAAGCACGCATATGACGACGCAGTTGCCGCGTTCGCAAAGGCCCAGCGTCCCCTGCGGGCCATAGGAATTCCAAGCGAAAGCCCAACTAGAGTTGAGTCAATCGGGTTCAGCAAGAGTGCGGCGGCTCCTATACCTATACCAGCAAGGACCAGACGGCCTCGTTCGATTCGTGTCTGGATCGTGCTCAACAGCACCACAGCAAGGATCAAGAACACCACTTCGACGACGTTGTCAGGATGAGCAGTCGTCTCGTTTCGAGTTACGAAGTCAGCGAAAACCACGCTCCCAGCCAGTGCGAGCAGAAAGGCGTACGCAGCCACCCGCTTTCCTGACGGCGGATTGCTAAGCTGCAGCGCATCGCGAAGTCGGCGACCGATCACAAGAAGTACCGCGTCCTAGTCGTGGACGACAGCATAGTTCCGCGCACGGCCGCGAGGGCGATGCTTGGTACGACTCCCGAACTGCGCTTTGTGGGCGAGGCCTCGTCGGGCGCGGAGGCGCTACGAGCGGTGAACTCGCTTCGGCCGGACCTAGTCTTGATGGACGTTCACATGCCGCATATGGACGGGCCAACAACTGCCCGCGAGTTGCTCGCACAGTATCCATCGGCGAAGATCGTTGCTTGGACTGTTTCCGAATCCAGCGACGATCTCCTGAGAATGATGCAGGCTGGCTGCTCAGGCTACGTCCTGAAGGATGTTGGGCCAACTGAGCTTCAGCGAGCTCTGTTGGCCGCAATTCGCAGCGAGAGTCCTGTGCCGCGCCGCATGATCCCGGAGGTTCTTCGTCGGGTCGCTGATGCGGCTCCACTTGCGAGGCATGAAAACGTCAGTCTGACGTCGCGGGAGATGCAAGTTCTGAGGGGCGTGGCAAAAGGTCATACAACCAAGCGGCTGGCAAGAGACCTCGGGCTCGCTGCGCCATCCGTTGACACCCACCTCCGCAACATCTTCAAGAAGCTGGACGCGACTAACCGGGGAGAAGCGGTCAGCACTGCCCTCAAAGTTGGTTTGATCACCCTCGCCGATCTGTAACTAGCCGTTCTCCGGCCTCCCCCTCATTGATTTCCATTACCCGCGCCCATGGAAATTGACGATTCTCGAGGTTCTTACCTCCGACCACACTTGCACCAAGAAAGTGACCTGGACAACGCACTTGCAAACGACGGGAATCTAAGGGAAGGAGGGCGAACATGGTTCGCATGTTCAGACGGCTGCTGCGCGGTGGTGCCAAGCAACACGTCACTGGTTACTGGGTCTGGTAGTAGTCATCGTTCTTAATCCCGGATTGGAGGCACGGATCCGGGTCTAGAATTCCTCAGTCTTGACGCCTTTTGCATCGATGCCGCGGGCGGCAAAACTGTTCATTGGCGGGGCGATCGCAGCGGGGGTGTTGGCCAGCCTTTTGAGTTGGCTGGTCGCACCTGTTGGCCCCGACAAGTTCCTCACGCTCCTGTACCTAGGCATCTTGACCCAGATAGCTGCGTTGCGCCCGATCCCTTGGCGTGGTGGCCATCACCAGTGGGTAGTTGATCCCCTTCTAGTTGCTGCCAGCTTGTACGCCCCTGGAGCCGGCGTGGCCTTGATCGCCTGGTTCGCCGTCTTTGATGGAAGACTGCCCGGTCGAGCGATTCCATGGTGGGCGTTCCTATTCAACCGGGCGATGATTGCCAACGCAAACATTGTCCCGTCGATAGCAGTCGCCACTCTAGGAAGCGGCGCCGACTGGAGCTTGCCTCTCCGAACGCTGATCCTCGTCGTCGCCGGATTGGGACTTAATTACCTAATCACTGCTCTGAGCGTCTCGTTTGTGACCCGGACACCGGTACTTTCAATACTCTTCGAAAACATCGGTGGTCCCGCGGTACTGGGTACGGCCGCATTGAGTTTTTCCGGTGGGATCATCTACCTGCTCCTCCAGACGCCTGTTGGTTACGTGATGGCTCCTGGCTTGTTCGGCTTTGTCCTAGCGGTTCGAGGAAACGTGTCTGACGCTCAACGCCAGTCCGTTCTTAAGGAACAAACCCTCGAACTGGCTGCACAGGCGCTCGACGCGCGCGACAAGTACACGGAGTCGCACTCGATCCGAGTCGCGGAGCTTGCGGGCCGATTGAGCGAACGTCTCGAGTTGGGCGATCGCGAAGTTGAGCTGATCAGAACGGCAGCGTCTCTGCACGATCTCGGAAAGATCGGCGTGCGCGATGACATCCTCAACAAGCCCGGCCCTCTGACAGAAGAAGAGTGGGAGATCATGCGACGTCATCCGGACATTGGCGCCGACATGATTGCCCAGCATTCCGCCCTCGCCGAAGTCGCGCCCGTCGTGCGCCACCACCATGAACGATGGGATGGGTCCGGGTATCCAGCGGGTCTCAAGGGTGACGTGATCCCGTTTGGGGCGCGGATTCTGACGGTGGCGGACTCATACGACACGATTACAGGTGCTCGTCTTTATCGACGATCGCTGATGACCCCGATCGAGGGGGTTGAAGACATCAGTCGCCGTGCGAGCCAGTGGTATGACCCAAACGTTGTCGACGCGCTTCGCGAGCTCCACGGTCTCCCACCAATGGAGGTCCCGGAGCGACCCGAGGTGCCCCGGCGCATTACCAGCACTCGGGTACTGCGATCAAATCCTGGGTTCGCGAGCCTGGTTGCGGCAGTTGGAATCTCATCCCTCGGAGATCCCTTGACCCAGGTCGCGTCGCTGATTTCGATTTACGCCCGGACACACGATCCCCGCCTCGTAGCGCTTGGCTTCATTGTTCAAGCCGTCGCCACGATCGTCGTTACCAGTTTGATCGGAGGGATTGCGGATCGTCTCCCACGTCGCGGCTTGGTAGTCGGCCTCGAGGTAGTCAGGGCTGCGTGCTTGGTCGCGACCCCAATGCTCATCGGAGTGGACTGGCGCCTGATCGTGCCGATCTTGTTCTTGCTTTCGAGCATCACCGCTGTAGTGCAGCCGGCCAAACAAGCGGCGATTCCAAATCTCGTATCTGTTGGTCAGGTAGGAAAGGCAAACGCGATCGTCGCCGCGACCACCATGCTCTTCGGATCGCTTGGATTCGCGATCGCCGCGGCAGTTCTAACCAAATTCCCGACTTCCATCAACGCGTTGTTTATCGGCGACGCGATGACCTTCGTGGTTGCTGCCTTGATCATCGTCGGCATTCCCAATCTTGGCGGCGGCGTACCAGCCATTTCAGTTTCTGGTGCTCTTCGGCGCTCATGGGCAGTAGTTGAAGCGAGGCCACAGCTCGCGATAAGTACCTTGGCCGCATTCCTTATTCCGATGAGCCTGCCCGCAGTTCTGGCGATCGCATACCAGGTCACCAATTCAGGTCCGCAGACCTACTCCACCCTGGAGCTCGTAGCGTCGCTGGGAATCTTTGTCGGCTCACTTATCGTGAGCCGCCTTGCTTCAATCGGCTCCATGCGGACGGTGGGCACTGGCCTCCTTCTGACTGGAATGTTTGCTGTGGCCATCGCCATGACGCAGGACCTCGCCGTCATCATCGCTGCGCTGTTCGTCGCTTCCATCGGGAACCCGGTCTACTCCGTGGCTAACCAGACTGCACTCGTGGAGGCTGCCGACCCGCAGAGCCGCGGAAGCGTAATGGCAACGCGATTTGGGCTGGCGCAGACAGCTGGAATCGTTGGCCTTGCTGTTGGCGGATTCCTAACAAAGGTCTACAGTCCGCAAGCAACATTTGGGGCGCTGGGGATAGGGCTTGTGATTCTTGCTCTTTACGCTCTTGCTGCTGGGCGGAGCACGGTCAACCCGCTTCACGGTGCCGCGTACGAAGAAGCGGCACTCCAGCAGGCCAAGACCTAATCCAGGCTCGGCCTCAGGCACTGCTGGTCATACTGCGGCTGTTTGCGTAACGTGCGAACCACCCCGCAGCACGGAACCCCTCATGAGAAACAGGTCGAGAGTCCCGCCCCAATCGGTGGCGTGACCGCCTCGACCTGGTCGATCGATCCGAAGCGCCGGCGCCGCTACTCGCAGATCGCGTTCGGAGTTGCCGCGCTCGTTGTCGCTATCGCCGTCCTCTATCTGCTGCGCGACTTTCTTGGTGCCTTCGTCCTTGGATCGGCGATCGCATTTCTGATTCAACCGGCTGTCACGCGACTGCACGCTCTCGGCACCCCGCGCCTGCTCGCGATCACGGTCGTCTTCATCGGCATCCTGATAGCGCTCGGGGGTCTGGTCCTGCTGATCGTTCCGCTCGGCGTCAGCGAAGTCGGCCAGCTGCAAGTCCAGGCGCCGGCGCTCGCGGCCACGGCTCAGGACCGTCTGAACGGCTTGCAGCCGATCGCGGTATTTGGAATCGAGATCGATCTCAAGGGCGTGACGCAAACGATCAACTCCCACCTTCGCGAGTACCTTCTAGGACAATTCGGCAACGCTTTGACGCTCGGGCTGACCGCTCTGACGATTGTCCTGCAGCTCCTGCTCATGTTCATCGTCGCGTTCCTGCTCGCGATCGAGGCCCCAGCTGTGCGGCGCGACGTGCGACGTTTCGTGCCCAGCGACTACCGCTCCGACTTCGACCAGATCTGGCGCCAGGTGCGCAAGATGCTCTACGCCTACGTACGCGGCCAGCTTGTCATCGCCGGCCTGATCGGAATCACCTCTGGCGTCGTTTGCGCGCTGCTTCGATTACCCGACGCCGTTGCGCTTGGCGTGATCGCGGGCGTGACCGCTTTGATTCCGTACCTCGGTCCCTACATCGGCGCGGTGCCCGCGATCCTGGTCGGTCTGGCTCAGAGCCCGGGGCAAGCCTTGCTCGTGCTCGTCGCGTACGTGCTCATTCCGAACTTCTATCTCAATTTCATCTACCCGAAGGTGATGGGCGACGCGGTCCGCCTCCCGCCGATCCTCGTCATCGTCGCCCTGATCGCCGGCTTCAGCTGGGCAGGCATCCTCGGGATGTTCGTCGCCGTCCCAATCGCGGCGACGCTGCGCATCCTCTTCGACCACATCTACCCGCGCCTCTACGAGAGGCCGGCTTGAGGATCGCGATTGTCTCCGACATTCATGCCAACTGGCAGGCGCTCGAAGCCGTGTTGCGCGACTGCCCACCAGTAGACGAGACGCTGTGTCTCGGCGACGTGGTCGGTTACGGCGGAGATCCGAAGCGTTGCGCCGACGAGGTGATCAAGCGAGGCTGGCTCACTCTGGTCGGAAACCACGATCGCGCCTGTACTGACCCCGAGATTCTCGAGTGGTTCAACGACGACGCCGCGTCCGTCGTTCGTTGGACCATTGAAGTGATCGGGGACGAGCGGCTGAAGTGGTTGCGGGGGCTGCCGGACAGCCACGTTGAGCACGATGTCTTGCTCGTGCACGCAAGCCCCCGCGACCATATCTACGAGTACGTCCTCGACACCGCGGTCGCACACGCCAATCTCGATCTGCTTGACGGACGAATCTGTTTTCACGGCCATACTCACGTCCCCGGAATCTTCGGAGTGGTCAACGGCGCTGTCACGCACGAATATCGGGTCGACACTTTTCCGCTTTCCGGGCCGGCCCTCGTGAATCCCGGCAGCGTCGGTCAGCCCCGTGATGGCCTTCCGACCGCGAGCTATGGCGTATGGGACGTGGACGCAAAGTCGTTCGAGTTTCGTCGTGTCCGGTACGACATCAAAGGTGCACAGCGCGCGATCCGCAAGGCAAAGCTCCCTGAGCGTTTCGCCCTTCGTCTCGAAAGCGGCCGATGAGCCCTCGGCTCGCCGCGCGTCTCGTCCGTCTTGGCTACGCGGCGGCGGCCGGCGCCGGCATTGGGTCGCTGCTGTTCTGGATCGTCTACTGGTTCACGTTCATCCGCGGAAACCTTCGCGGCCCCGACTTCTTCAACTTCTACGCTGCGGCAAAGCTCTACGTCACCAGCGGCGGCGCGGCCGTTTACGACATCGCGATGCAGCGCCAGATCGAGCTGCAGATAACCAGCCAGGACCCATCGCGCTTCATCGTCCTGCCCTACTTCCATCCTCCTTACTACACGTTGCTCATCGCTCCGCTGGCGTATCTCGATTACCGCCACGCGTACTACGCGATGGCCGCGCTCAACGTGCTGCTCGCCGCGGCACTCGTCGTGATCTTGGTGCGGACGAGCCTGCGCGTCCATGGTCGTGGCTGGCTCATCGCCGCATCGATGATCGGCGGCTTCTTTCCTCTCTTCGTCACGGTCCTGCAGGGCCAATCCGACCTGGTCGTGCTTGTGCCGCTGGCCGGCGCGTACGCGGCGTGGGCCCGCGGCCGCTACGGGATAGCGGGCGCGCTGAGCGCACTCGCGCTTTCCAAACCGCAGCTGCTCCTGCTCATACCCGTTCTCTTCCTTACCCGACGCGCGTGGCGAGCGCTTGCCGGCTTCGCCGGTGTGCTTCTCGTTCTCGGCGCGATCTCGGTCGCCGGCTTCGGATTCGGACCGGTGGTCGGATATCTGAGCGAGGTCGGGACCTGGGCCGTGACCGGTCATCTGCCGAACACAGGCCAGCTCGTCTACACCGACCCGGCTGTTTACTCACTCCGCAACGTCCTCGAGGCAATCCCCGGTGGAGGAAAGGTCGTCGCGTTCGTGATCCTCGTGGTGCTGCTCGCACTCGTTGCGCTCTCACTCAGCTGGAGGCCGGACAAACCGCGTCTGGATTTCGCGCTTGCCATCGCAGCCTCGCTCGTGCTCAGCCCACACCAGAACGTCCACGACCTGGCACTTCTCATCATTCCCGGCTTCGCGCTTGCGGACCTTGCCCTCGACGGTCAGCTGCGCTGGCCACATGCTGCCGTGGCCGTCCTGTTCTTTGCCTACGCAGCGATCAACCTCACGCTCACCATCAACTTCTGGTCGGCTGCAGTGGGCGCGCTCGCGTTGGCCGGATACCTCGCTGTCGAGCGCATGGCTGTGCGTCCCGACCCAATACCGCTGGGCGAGCTGCATTGGAGCGGTCCGCGTCCGCGGCGCGTGATCGTGCTGCCCGCCTATCGAGCCGCTAAGACGCTGGTCGAGGTCGTCGGCGACATCCCACAGGGTCACGCCGACCGCATCCTGCTGGTCGACGACGCGAGCGCGGACGCGACGGTCAGCGTGGCCACCGCGCTGCGCCTTGACGTGATCCGGCATCGACGCAACCTCGGCTACGGTGGAAATCAAAAGACGTGCTATCGCCAGGCGCTGGCGATGGGAGCCGACGTCGTCGTGATGCTGCACCCGGACGGCCAATACGACCCCGCCATAATTCCGAATCTTTGCCGTGTGATCGAGAGCGGTGAGGCCGACATCGTTCTGGGTTCTCGCTGGTTGGGACTCGACCCGGCCAAGGCCGGCATGCCGTGGTGGAAGCGGATCGGCAACCGATTTCTAACCGCGTCCGAAAACCGCGTTCTCGGGTTGAAGCTGTCCGAATATCACACCGGGTATCGCGCCTACTCGCGCCGGTTCCTTCAAGCGATTCCTTTTCTTCAGAACAGCAACGACTTCGTCTTCGATACGCAGGTGCTGATCCAGGCGGCCGCGTTTGGTTTCAAGATCGGCGAGGTGCCGGCCATCGGCAAGTACCACGAAGACGCCAGCTCTGTGAGTTTCAAGACGTCAACGGTCTACGGTCTGAAAACGCTCGGCGCATTGGTCACATACGTGTTGCACCGGGCCGGCTTTCGCAGTCGCTGGTTGACGCCGGCGTCAGAAGCCGACGAACAGCCGCTTGCGATAAGCCAGGTAGCCCACCACGGCGAGGTTTAGCGCGAGCGCACCGACCTTGAAAAGGCTTGGGTGCCGGATCACCTCGTAAGCCTCGTAGGGGATGAGGATTCCGGTGGCGATGACGGTGAGGTACTCGGCCCACCGGCGACGCATCGCCAGACCCACGCCTTCAGTCGCTTCGAGGGCGGCGTATGCCACGGCACTGAGCGCGAGAACCGTGATGTGGTTGAAGTTGCCGATGTACGCGAGCACGCGGAAAAGGAGCTGCAGGATGATGTTCTGGCCGACGTTGAGGTTCAGCTGATTTTCGGCGTAGTCGGCCCAGCGGTCGAGCAGTCCTGTGTGGCCGACCACGATGAGCGCGATCGCACCCACGACCAGGATTACGGACCTGATGATCTTCTCGACGATGATGAACTTGATGAACGCGTCGTGCTCGCCGCCCATGCGGCCGAGCTCGCGCCACAGGCGGGCGAAATAGTGGAGGCGAGGGGTGGCTGCCTGGGTCACGGCGTGTGACGTTAACAACCTGAGTTGTCAGGTGGCTCGGCGATGCCTAGGGTCATATGCCAGGCTCGGCTGGTCGGGGGAGGGGCGGCAGCGGGGAGGGAGGGGCCCCGGAAAGGGCGGCTGCGTTTGGGCGGCGGCGAGGACAGGACGGGGGGTGGCTAGTTTCCTTCTTCCTCGCGGTGCTCCCGGTGCTCCCGGAACAGCATCACCCTGCAGGTCGCGTTCTTCAACACGTAGGGCACGGTCTTGCCGAGGTTGAACTCCCCGAACCGCCTCTTGTACGGCAGCCCCATCACGATCAGGTCCGCGCCCCATTCGACCGCCTCGTCGACCAGCGCGGGTCCCGTGTCCCGCGCCTGCACCAGCTCCGTCTCAACGGGCAGCTGTGACGCGCCCGCGAGCTTCTCGACCTCATCCAGGATCTGCTCGCCTCTCTCGACCACGTCATCGAGAACAGCGCCCAGAGGCAGCGAACGGTTGACCTCGATGATGTGGACCCCGTACAGCCGTCCGCCCTGCGGGTCGGTCATCCGCAGCGCGAGCCGCACCGTCTCCGCATCGATGTCCTGACCGCCCACGGCCACCAGCACCTTGCGCGAGGTGGTGGGGTGCAAATGCCGGTCGCGATCGGCCATCAGTGCTGCGGTCCCCGCCGCACGCGTCGGACCAGCACGTAGACGCCAAACCCGAAACAGACCAACGCCGTCGCCCCGGCGAGCTCTTGCGAACCCGCGTCCAGCGACCGGTGCGCGGCCAGGTAGACGACCACCCACACCCCGATCGCGAGCGCCATGAAGCCCATGAACGTGAACGGGAAACGCACGCGTCCAAATCCTAGCAAGAGGCCGATCGGCCAAAGCAGGGCGGTCACAGGCCGTCCCTATAATCAACCGGCGTTGAGGCTGCTGATCGTGGGGTGTGGGCGGGTCGGTTCGCAGATTGCGACGGACATGGATCACGCGGGCCACGAGGTTGTGATCGTCGACCGCGACCCCAACGCTTTCTCGCGCGCCAGCAATCGGGGCGTCCTCAACCGGGACTTCAAGGGTGACCAGGTCGTCGGCAACGGCACCGACGTCGACGTCTTGCGGCGCGCCGGCGCCGAGCACGCTGACGGCTTCGTCGCGGTGACCGAGGGGGACAATCGCAACATCATGGCCGCGCAGATCGCCAAGAACATTTTCAAGGTCCCGCACGTGGTGGCGCGCATCTACGATCCCGAGCGCGCCGAGGCATACGAAAAGCTCGGCGTCCACACGATCTGCCCGACCCTCGAAGGCGCACGCCACATCGAGAAGGTCTTGCTCGAACGGGAGAGCCGCTAACCGCATGTACGTCATCGTCGTCGGCGGCGGAACGGTGGGCTACTACCTCTCGCGGGACCTGGTCGAGCGCGGACACGAGGTCACGCTGATCGAGAAGGACGCCAAGCGTGCGGACTGGCTGGAGACTCAGCTCGGAAGCATCGTCATGCGCGGCGACGGATGCGAGGTCCGCTTCCTGGCGCAAACGGGCATCGAACGCGCGGATGCGATCATCGCGGTCACAGCAGACGACGAAGACAACCTGATCGCTCTGCAGATGGCGAAGAAGCACTTTCGCGTCAAGAAGACGATCGCTCGCGTCAACAACCCGACGAACGTCGAGATCTTCAAGATGCTCGGCGTCGATGAGGCCGTCTCCGCGACGGATGTGCTGCTGGGCGCGCTCGAGCCGCCGCTCTCGACCTGACAAAAAAGGACCGCTCGCCCGCGAGCGGCCCTTGGATCTGAGTCCCTCTAAGCAGCCTTGCCGATCTTGTAGATCTTGGTGCCGCAGAATGGGCACGTGCCGACCGTTGCCGGCTTGCCGTTCTTCATCGTGATCGGCTGAGGATCTTTCATCTCAACCTTTCGCTTGTCCTTCAAGCAGTAGCCTTCCACAAACTCACCGTCCTTATCGAAGATTCTTGGGGGCGGACTCGCCCATTCTAGGGGTGGGTATTTGGGCAAGACAACCCCAATACGAATCGAATTCAGTCCGAATTGCCAAGCGGTGCGCGAAAAACGCCCCAGAATGCCGCCTCGAAAGGTCTTTTTGCGTCCTCACCAAAAAGAACAAATCGCACCTCTGACGCTTGCCAGCCGCCGCTCAGCGCCACCCTCAACGACTCGGCCATCACGCGTGCGCATTCATCGATTGGAAATCCTGCGATGCCTGTGCCGACTGCAGGCACGGCAAGACTCCTGATCTCGTGCGCGCGCGCAAGACGAAAGACATCGTCCATCGACGACCTGAGCGAGACACCCGTCGTGCGGCCACCGAGCGACATGCTCGCTGCGTGGATCACGTAACGGGCGCGCAGGCGGCCTGCACCCGTGATGGCGGCTTCACCGACGCGCACAGGACCGTGCGCGTCACATTCGTCTTGAATGCTTGGACCACCCGCGCGCCAGATCGCGCCGGCAACTCCGCCTCCGAGCTGAAGGTCGTTGTTCGCGGCGTTGACGATCGCGTCGACCTCTTGCTCGACGAGGTCGCCGGTGATGATCACGATTCGCGCTTCATCCATTCCCATACCTCGGCCATGCGTTCTTCGAGCAGCGCCGGCGTCGCGCTTGCGATGCCTCGAATTCCGATCGACTCGATGGTCAGCGAGGCGCACGCTACCCCACAGACCAGAGCGTCCTGCAGCCCCGATCGCTGCCCCCCGGTGCTGAGCCAGCGGGCGAGCATGCCTCCGGCCACAGCGTCGCCAGCTCCGGTGGTGTCAAACGCGGGGTGACCAAGTAGGGCGGGCACGTGCAGCAATCCGTCGGCGGTGCGGGCATCGACGCCCTGCGATCCCTTCTTGAGCACGAGGCCATCGAGCCACCACTGGCGGCGGAACTGTTCTGGATCGTGGCCGCCCAGCGCGGCGAATTCTTGCTCGTTGCAGAAGAACCATGCGGCGCGCCCCAGCACGTCCTTCGCCTCGGGCGTCTGCCGCTGAACGTACGAGAGCATGGCGTCGGCCGAGAGCAGGCTCGCAAAATGCAGCTGCCTCATCACCCGGGCCTGCTTGTCAGGCCGCATCGAGCCGACAAACGCCCACCCGCTGAAATCGGGTGGGATCACCGGATCCCAGTGGTCGTAGATGGTGTCCGCGCTCCCCATCTCCACGTTGCGGCCGTGCTGCTGGTGGGCGAGCCACCGATAGGTGGGCGCGTCCAGCACCGCGAGCAGCGTCGAGTCGATCGGTCTCCCGGCGAACGCCCGCGACACCTTGTCGACGCCGTCGTGTCCGACGGGCGCAACGACCCTGACAGGCATGATCAGGCTCGCCGCGAGCGCGAAATAAACCGCCGAGCCGCCGAGCTCTCCTTTGATCTTTCCGAAAGGACCGTCGCGCGTGTCGAGTGCGACCGAGCCGACGACCAGAAGCTCCGGCGTGTCAGGCACGCCGTCCGCTGCCGCTCGCCGCGGTCACCACGTGCCGAGCGTGGCGAAGCTTCTCGAGAAAATCGACGGCGCCGGAATACTCGTCCATCTCCATCCAGCTGCGCCCGAGCTCCTCCGCCGAATGCGCATCGGAGCCGGTGGCAGTGACCTTTCCGAGATCATGCGCCAGCGCCGCGGCCGCGCGGTTGGCGGCGGCGTCGCACCATGGGTTGTACGTCTCGACGATGTCGATGCCGTCCGCAAGGTCGACGATGCGCTCGGCTCGGAAGTGCGAGCGAGATTGGTCGAGCGGGTGAGGGATGTAGACGAGGCCGCCCATGGAGTGGACGAGGTCCATGACCTCTTCCGGTCGAAGGTAAGGCGGCAGGCGGCCCGTGATGAACAGGCCGATGACCTCTCCCTCGCGCGTCTTTGCCTCCTCGCCGACGATCGCAATAGATGGTGAGATGCTCGCAAGCTCGAGTGCGCCCTCGACCGTGTTGTGATCAGTGAGCGCGAGCCGGTCGATGCCGCACTCGCGCGCTCGATCGATCAGCTGTTGGAGAGAGCTCTGGCCGTCGTGAGAAAAGTGCGAGTGGAGATGAAGGTCGACGCGCAGCACGCGCCTAGAGCGCGGCTTCCTTCAGCGTGCGTTCGCGCGATCGCGCGAAAAGCGGGATCACTTCCGCGGGTCCGCGGCTGTTGCACGACTGCTCCATCAACGCAGCCTGCGCGTCGTAGATGATCTCCATCACCTGCTCTGGCCTGCGCTCGCGACCGAGTCGAGCCGGCAGCTCGGGGTGCGCATGCCGCAGCACCATCATCAATCGCGGGATCAACCATCCAGGCACGATCTTTATGCGCTGCACCTGGCACTCCTCGACCCAGTAGAGAAGCTCATCCGACTCCTGCAGCAACCGTCGCGGTGTCATCGCGCGTGTGCGCCGGCGATGCCATCGCCGATAGCGTTCCTGCTCCTCGATTGTCTGCTGAAACATGGGCCGAAACCCACTATATCAGCGAGCCGTCGCGGTTCCGGCAGCTCTTGCTCGCATCGGATAGCACAGCGTTCGCCAGCCGCCTGTCGCGGGAACGAGATGGACCTGGCGATCGAATGTCCACTCGCGCCATTGCTGGCGGACGCGATAGCGCATAACGAGTCGAGCCACGTTGTTGTAGGTGCGCTGGTGCAGATGATCGGTCCAGCTCTCCAGCATCGCGACGCTCGCGACCTGCATGTCGAGTATCTCCAGCCACTCATCCAGTCGCGGCATCTCGCGGATGAAGTTGTGGACGCTGCCCCATGCGCGCTGCGCGTCCTCGGCGATCAAGTCCCACATCTCATCGAAGCGTCCCTCGGCGTGGAGCTTCATGAACCGAATCTCGAACGTCGCCGGCGCGAGCGACGCGGGGGGAGGTGGCCGCATCGGTTCGACCGGCGGCGGCAGCGCCGCGAACGCCCCAGCAAGACCCGCGCCCACAGGCGCGCTGACGAAGCGGCCAAAGTCGTCGGCGGGCCAGGTGGTGAACTGCCCGGCAACGCGCAGCAGGATGCTTTCGAGGATGGGCCAGCGACGTAGCGGTCGAAATAACCTCTTGACCATTGCCTCTAGATGTAGTGTGATCTCCCCAGACTGTATACAGAATGTGGATAACTCGCAAGCCCCGAGCTGTCTGCAGGCGTCGCCGGCGGCTGCGGCCGTGGCAGCGGCAGCGCTCCCGCGGGAAGGTGAGGGCACGGCGAGGCGCATGATCCGGATAGGTGCGGCGGCCTGGCGGATGGCCCCGCGGCCCCAGCGGATGGTGATTCGCCGGAAGACGATCGCGACACCTCGGCCGGACGACGCAAGCCCGCCACCGCGCCTGGCCAAACCAAAGGACGCTTCCACGACTCTTCGCTGACGAGCCGAGACGTCTGGGAGCCTGCGCGCCGTGAATTGAGATGATTCCTCCTGGTGCGCGACTTCGATGAGGAGTTCGACCTGCTCGTCATTGGAGCCGGGATCATCGGCAGCCGGGTGGCGCTCGAGGCTGCCCAGGCCGGCCTCAAGGTGGCGCTCGTCGAGCGCTCCGACTTCGGATCCGGAACCTCGCAGGCGTCGTCCAAGCTCATACACGGAGGGCTCCGCTACCTGCCGATGGGCGACATCGGCCTGGTGCGCGAGAACCACCTCGAGCGAAGAGCGCTGCTTGACAGTGTGGCCCGCAACCTTGTCTGGCCGCTCGACTTCCTGGTCCCGATCTACGACGGAGCGCTGGCGGCGGCCGAGCTGTGGGCGGGACTCGTCGTGTACTCGGCCCTGTCCGGATTCCGCCACAGCCGCAACGGGCTCATCGGCCCGAAGCGAGCTCGGCAGCTGGTGCCGGATCTCAAACCCGAAGGCCTCACCGCGTGCGGGGTGCTGCAGGACGCACAGACCAACGACAGCAGGCTTGTCCTCGCGACCGTAACCGCAGCCGCGCGGATCGGTGTCGCGGTCGCCAACCGCGCAACGGTCGTCGGCATCGAGAAAGGGGCCGCGCACGTCGAAGCGCCTGCCGGGCCGCAAACGCTGCGCTGCCGTCAGATCGTCAACGCCGCCGGGCCCTGGGTCGACAAAGTGCGCCGGCTCGAAGATCCCGGCTCCGCGCCGGGTTCGCGTCTGTCCAAGGGAGTCCATGTCACCCTCCCACTGCCGCCCGGATGGCGCGCCGCCATCGCGCGAACGGTCGGAGGCAGTCGCGTCGCGTTCGCCCTTCCCTGGGAGGGCGTGCTGCTCATCGGGACCACCGACGCGCCCTATGAAGGCGAGCCAGAGGACCTCGATGTCGGGGGACCCGACCTGGACCAGGTCCTCCACGAGGCATCGCTTTCGCTCCCTAAGGAGATTCTGAACCGGGATCGAATCCTGTACAGCTTTGCGGGGCTGCGCGTGCTCGAGCTGGGCAGATCCACGACAGCTGAGGCGCCGCGCGAGCACGTCATCACGAGAGGGCCGCTCGGCATGGTCTCGGTCGCGGGTGGAAAGCTGACCACCCACCGGCGGATCGCGATGGACGTGCTTCACCGACTTGACGACGATCGCGCGCGCAATCACCGCTTGACAAACGTGCCGTTGCCCGGCGCTGGACCTGTGCCGGAACGTCCGGAAGACGTGGACCCCGAGGTCTGGGACAACCTCGTGCGCCACTACGGAAGCGAGACGCCGCGGCTGCTCGCGTATCGCGAGACCCACGCCGACGCGCTCGAGCGCGTTCACCCCGACGCCCCGGTCGTGTGGGCTCAGGTCCACCACGGGGTCGCCGCCGAATGGGCCAGTACGGTCGACGACATCGTGCGCCGTCGCACCACCCTCGCGGTTCGAGGACTGGCCACCGACGACGTCAGGGAAAAGATCGGACGGGTCGTGACGAAGTCGGTGCCGGCAACGGGGCCGAGTTAGCTGGCGGCCTCGTGCTCCTTCTGGAACTGGTCGATGATCGTCTTCGCGAGGTGTGCTGGCATCTCGTCGTAGTGGTCGAACTTCTTCGTGAAGCTTCCGCGACCTTGCGTGATGCTTCTCAGGTCGAGCGCGAAGCGCAGCATCTCCGACTCCGGCACCAGGGCCTTGACGTCCTGGTAGCCGTCCTGCGGTTCGGTGCCGAGGATCTTGCCGCGGCGCCCGTTGAGGTCGGACATGATGTCGCCGAGGTTGCGCTCGGGGACGCGGACGGTCGCCTCGACGATTGGCTCGAGCAGGACCGGGCCCGCTTCGAGGGCGCCCCTGCGGATCGCCAACGATCCCGCGATCTGGAAAGCCATGTCGTTGGAGTCGACCGTGTGGTATTTGCCGTCGAGCAGCGTCACTCGAACGTCGACCATCGGATAACCGGCGACGACCCCCTTGGCCATCGTGTCGACGATGCCCTTCTGCACCGACAGCCGGAAGTTCTGCGGAATCGAGCCGCCGAAGATCTTGTCCTCCCACACGAATCCCTCACCGCGCGCGGTCGGCCCGACCTCGATCACGCAGATCCCGTACTGGCCGTGACCGCCTGACTGCTTGACGTGGCGGCCCTCGGCACGAGCCGAGCCGTGCACCGTTTCGCGATAAGGGACGCGAGGTGTCGACGTCGTGGCGTCGACCCCGTGCTTGCGCTTCAGCTTCTCGAGGGTCACGTCGAGATGCACGTCACCGAGCCCGGCGATCACGAGCTGATGCGTCTCCTCGTTGCGTTCGACGTGCAGGGTCGGGTCCTCCTCGCTCAGGCGGGCGAGCCCCGACGAGATCTTGTCCTCATCCCCGCGCGCCTTGGGCACGATGGCAAAGCTGTACGCCAGCGGCGGGAGGTCGAGCGGCGGAAGCGGTCCGCCATCCTTCTGGCCGAGCGTATCGCCGGTGAGAGTGTGGGTCAGCTTGGTCGCGGCCCCGATGTCGCCTGCGCGGATCTCGGTCGCGGCGACGTGCTCTTTGCCGCGCGGGAAGAAGATCTGGGCGAGCCGCTCCTCGCCGCCTCGGCTGAGGTTGGGCAGGTGCGCGTCGGTCTTGACCGTGCCGGCGATCACCTTGAAGTAGCTGACCCGGCCGAACTGGTCACCCGCCGTGTTGAAGACGAACGCCTTGACGGGTTTGTCGACCTCTGCCTCGGGCGGCGGCATGAGCTCCGCGATCGTCGACATCAAGGTGCGCACGCCGAGCAGCTTGGTGGCGGAGCAGCACACGACAGGCGCCACCTTGCCCTCGAGGATGCCCTGGCGCAGCCCGCGCTGGATCTCGTCGTCGTTGAGCGTGCCGGCGTCGAGGTACTTCTCGAGAAGCGAGTCATCGCTCTCGGCCGCCGCTTCGATGAGCTGACCGCGATACTCCTCCACCCGCTGCTTCATGTCGTCCGGGATGGGGACCTCGCTACCCTTGCCGTCGTCCGCGGTCACGAACGCCTTCAGGTGCAGCAGGTCCACGATGCCGCGAAACTCCTGCTCGGCGCCGATCGGGAGGTGCAGAGGAAATGGACGAGGCGAGAGAGTCTCGCGCATCGCCGCCACGGCGCCGTAGAAGTCCGAGTTCTCCTTGTCGAGCTTGTTGACCACGACGATGCGCGGCTTGCTGGTCCGGTTGCAATGCTCCCAGGCGATCTCGGTGCCGACGGCCAGCTGCGAGGTCGGGCCGACCACCACCACCGCCCCCTCCGCCGCCCGCAATCCGCTGATCACCTGCCCGGCGAAGTCGAAGAAACCGGGTGCGTCGAGGATGTTGATCTTGAAACCGTTGTGCTCGGCAAACGCGACGCCGAGATTGATCGAGATCTTCCGCTTCTGTTCTTCCGGCTCGAAGTCTGTGGTGGCGGTGGAAGAGTCGGGCGAGCCCATCCGGGGAACTCCACCCGAGGCGAACAGCATCGCCTCGGTCAACATCGTCTTGCCGTCATGCGAATGGCCCAGCAGGACCACGTTTCTGATCTTGTCTGGAGCGTAGTCGTTAGCCATCCAAACCCCCACCAGGAGCGGCTTTTGTAAATACGAATGTTCAGTCTAAGGCCGGGTTAAAAACGACCCGGTACAATCGGATCTCCCCGTGAAGAAGAAGACCGCGTCCATCGAAGAGGTCCTGGCTGCCATCGAGGCAGCCCGAGACAAGGTGATGGCCGACGAGGTGAAGTCGCTCACCAAGCTCG
>Ga0070717_10000021_pt1 | contig 162915 bp, 104 predicted proteins | sample LARL113metaG_FD_71366 | JGI IMG/M metagenome (GOLD analysis project Ga0070717, IMG submission 71366) | Corn, switchgrass and miscanthus rhizosphere microbial communities from Kellogg Biological Station, Michigan, USA - LAR L11-3 metaG | ecosystem: Host-associated > Plants > Roots >...
ACGATTTCAAACCTCTCCAATTTAAAATCTCAGGTCTCAAATCCCACTTCCCCGCGCGCCAGCGCCACACTCGCACCTTCACACCTTCGGACTTTCACACCTTCGCACCTTCTGACGGCACGCCGGGACGTCGAGCCCCACCTCAATTCCTCCGAGAGTACGATCACGAGAACGATTTCAAACCTCTCCAATTTAAAATCTCAGGTCTCAAATCCCACTTCCCCGCGCGCCAGCGCCACACTCGCACCTTCACACCTTCGGACATTCACACCTTCGCACCTTCTGACGGCCCGCCGGGACGTCGAGCCCCACCTTCAGGCCGCGTTCGCCGAAATGCTCGCTCCTCGCCACCCGCTCCTCGCTACTGCCTTCCTTGCCTTCGCCCTCTGTTTCGGGCTCGCTCTCCCGCTTGCCGCTCAGCAACAGCAACAGGGCCAATGCGCTCGGGTGAAAATCGAGATCGTGCAGGAGCTGACGATCGAGCGGGTGGGCTTCGAGGCCACCTTGGAGGTGACGAACAACGACGGCGGAGATCCGATCACGGATTTCCTGGCCGCGTTGACCTTCGAGGATCCGACGCTCTCCACCGGCACCACGACGAATGATGCGTCGAACCTGTTCTTCGTCCAAAATCCGCGCCTGGAAAATATCTCCTCGGTCGACGGCAATGGCGTGATCGGCCCGACCAAGACGGCGGTGACGCGCTGGTTCATCATTCCCAAACCCTCGGCCGGCGGCACCACCCCGCAAGGAAAAGTGTACCGCGTCGGTGTGCGCATGAGCGGAAAAATGCTCGGCCAGCCGTTGCCCGACACCGTGCTGTTCGCCATTCCGGATACCATCACGGTCCGGCCCGAGCCGCTTCTCGACATCACTTATTTTCAACCGCGCGACGTGCAGGGCGACGATCCGTTCACGCCTGAAGTGGAATCTCCGATACCGTTTACCCTCGGCGTGCTGGTTAAAAATTCCGGTTACGCTCCGGCGCGCAACATCACGATCAATTCCCAGCAACCGAAAATCGTGGAAAACCGCCAAGGGCTATTGTTGGTCGCGCGCCTGCTCGGTACCCGCGTGATGGATTCACCGCTCAACGAATCCAGTCTGCAGGTCAACCTCGGCACGATCAATCCGGGCAATGCGCGCAAAGGCGCGTGGGACATGATCACTTCCCTCGCGGGCGAGTTCATCGAATTCAAAGCGTCGTACACCCACGACTCCGATCTCGGCGGCCGAGACACCTCGCTGATTCATTCGCTGGAGGCGCATTTTATCAGTCGCGAGTGCCTGGTCGATCTGCCCGGCCGCGACAACGTGAGAGATTTTCTGGCCGACACCGATCGCGACCCTGACATGATTCCAGACGCGATCTACGAGAGCGAAGGCAACATCCTTCCGGTCAATCAGCTCACCGGCCCCGTCATCACTCAGCCGCTGGCCGGACGCACTTTCCGCTTCAAGGTTTTGGCGGACAAAGGCGACTGGGTCTATCTGCGGATGGACGACCCGGGACAGGCCCGCCTCGCAATCGAGAAAGTGGTCCGGCTGAACGACGGAAAAATCATCAACCTGCGCAATGCCTGGACCAACGTTCGTTTTCGCCGGCCGGACAATTTCAAATACACTTACTTCAACCTGCTCGATTTGGCCGTCGCCGGCACGACCTACGAGTATGAGGTCACCTACGCCGCACCCGCGGCCGACACCACGCCGCCAGTCACGCGGTTGCGCTTCGCCGGCGACGTCACGGAAAGCGGCGGAAAATTTTATATTACCCGGCAGACCCAGTTGTTCTTCACCTCGGAAGACGCCAACCCGGTTTCGATTTTCTACAAACTGGGCAGCAGCGCCTACCTTCCAGGATTGCCGTTCTTCCTCACCACCCCAGGTGAGTATTCGATCAGCTACTACGCGCAGGACACCGCGGGCAACGCCGAGACGCCCAACGTCGCGGTCGTGGTCGTGCCCGGAAGCGGACCGAGTATTCCCAGCCTGAATACCTCCGCGCCCAACGTGACCCTCGCGGGCGACACCTTGTCTGTGCGCTCCAGCAGTTCCACCGTTTCCGCGACGATCGGCGCCTCGCCCTATCCGGTGACGGCCCGCATCGACATTTTCCAGGGCCTGCAGTCGAGCCCGACCCTGACCCAGGTGCCGGTTTCGCCCACGCCGCTGAGCACCGCGACCCTGACCGTCGGTGGCGCGTTCGTGGACTTCTATCGTTACAGCGTGAATGGCGGCGCGTTCAGTGCCGAAGCGCCTGTTTCGACCCCGCTGACCTTGACCGGTTTGAGCGGAAGCGTGACCCTGCGCGTTTTGGGCCGGAGCCTGTCCGGTAGTTACCCAGCCGATACCGAAGCGTTGCAGGCGCAGTGGACGGTCGATCCGACCGCGCCGCAGATCACCCTGACCGGAATCGGCGCGACGCCGACGCGGTTTGGCGACGCGGTGGTGCAGGTTGGAGGTCCCGGCATCGAACTCTATCGCTGGCGACCGACGGGTAGTTTCTTCCGCGCCGAGGCGCCACCGACGACACCGATCTCTCTCTCCGGTCTCGAGCCTGGACAACAGACGATCGAGATCATCGTGCGCAAAGGCGGCGTCTGGCAGGATCAAGCCAAAGCCTCGAGCTTCAGCTGGCTCTACGCGCCTAACTATGGTTTCGATTTCACCGGCCTTCCCATCGTGCGCACGGTCGAGTTTGCCAACGCGCAAGGGACCACGGTCAACTTCGCGTGGGACGGAAAAAATGGATCCGGCGTGTCCGTCGCTCCGGGCTGGTACGTCGTGCGGGTTTTGGCGACCGATAGTTTAGGCAAAGTATTTTCGGACGCGCAGCTGGTGCGGATCGACGATTTGCTCGGACCGCGCACGCTGCTGGTCGACGCGACCCAAGGCCCTCGCCGGCCGCACGCCAAGCACGGCTACCTCGTCTGGCAGCAGAACAACACTGGCAGCTGGAACATCCAGGCCCGCACCGTGGGCGGCTCGCTCGGAGCGCCCTTTGCAGTTACTACGGGAACGCTCGATCAGATCAATCCGCGGACCGATGGACGCTACGCCGTCTGGCAAAGCCGCCAGCCCAATGGCGGTTGGGATATTCAATACGCCAACCTCTCCACTGCGGGAGCGCCGATTTCGGTCACCTCCACGCCGACGCGAGACGAGATCAATCCGGCGATCGATTGGCCGTGGGTGGTTTATCAATACCGACCGACCGACAACACCGCGGCTCCCTGGCAACTGGAGGCGCGCAACCTGCAAACCGGCGCGGTCGTGACGCCGCTCCCGAGTTCGCAGGACATGCTCACGCCCGCCGTGGCCGACGGACGGGTGGTGTGGCAGGACTTCCGCGATGTCGGTTTCGGCGAAATTTATTACGCCAATTTGGAAACCGGCGAAACCCGCCGCATCACCACGAATCCAGGCGGCCAATACCTCCCGGACATCGCCGGCCACTGGATCGTCTGGCAGGACAACCGGAACGTGCAGAACGAGATTTACGGTTTCGATTTGCTGCGCGGCGCTGAAGTTCGCCTGACCAATTCGCCGGAAAACGAAGCGCACCCGGTCTTGAATGGCAATTGGGTCGTCTTCGAGGACGATAGTGCCGGAGTGAATACCGTGAATTTCCGTATCCTGGATCTCCTGACGCGGAAGAGCGCGCCTCTCACCCGCACGACCGAGAACAAAGCCGCGGGCACGCTCTCGTCCGGCTTGCTCTTTTATCAAGGCGAGGAGAGTGGGGCGGCGGTCATTCGCGCCGCGTCGCTGCCGGCCCTGCAGCCGGTCTTTGCGAACAACAACGCGGTTCCGGTCACGGCCGCGATGGCGACGCGCTACGGAAACGCCTTCGCCCTGCTCGCCGCCTGGCAGGCCCAGGCCGGCGTCGCCGCGATCTCGAAATACACCTCGCTCGTTCCGATCCCGGTGAAGCAAACCGCAACCTGGACCGGAAGCGCCGCTGCTGGGACCAACTTTGCTTTGGCCGAGGGCGATTTCCTCTGGCTGCAGTTCCCCGCGTTCGGCGTGCTCGACCTCGGGCCGGCCAGTGGACGAAGCGTGAATCTCAGCGCGGGGGTCAACGTCCTCGGTTACGACAGTTTCCCCCAGGGCACCACGCTCTACGGCCTGGTCCGCAGTCTCGGCCTCGATCACGTGATTTCGGTCCGTATGCTCGATGCGAATACCGGTAGTTGGCAAATGGTGACGGTCCAAGCCGGCACCATCGTCGGAGCCGACCACCCCGTGCCCGAGGTGGCGGTGGTGCTGCTCAACCTGAAAGACGCGCTGCCAAACTGGAAACCCTGAACTTCGTCTTTGTCATGCATTGTTCCTCTCCTTTTTCCTACGGTCTGTTCTGTCTCGGGCTCACCGCGCTCGCGCTCCCGCTGGGCGCGATCCAACCCGAGGCCCTGGCGGAACGGCTCGGCCAGGCCAAACCGCCGCGGATCATCGATGTCCGCGCGACCCACGAGTTTGAAATCGCGCACATTCCCGGCGCGCTCAACATCCCGCTCGAGGTGCTTTCCCGTCGAACGCTCCCGCCGCTCGGCGAGGTCGTGGTCGTGGCGGACGGGCAGGGCGTGGTGGATCCGGCCGCGGCGGTCGCGATTCTGAACGCGAAGCCCGGCATCACCGCGGACGTGCTCGAAGGAGGCCTGGCCGCCTGGGAAAGCGGACAGCGGCCGAGCACGCGGGCGTCCGGACTTTCCCAGGAGTCGCTCCCTGGAATCACTTACCAACAGCTGCTCAACGGCAAGGAATCCAACCTCGTGCTGGTGGACCTGCGCGCCGCCGAGGTATCCGCTTCATCGTTACAGGTCTCGCCCGCCACGCGCTCGGTCGCTAGCAGCACCGTCACGGCCATCACGCCGGTCAACAACGCGGCGCTCGGGCCTGATCCGATTGCCAACCTGGCGGGGAAACTGCGCGGTGCCCGGGTGGCTGGCGATCCCTTTGCGCCGCCGGACACGCTATCGGCGGTCGCGGCGGTATCCACGGTTAAAGGACAAAGCGCCCCGCCTTCGGTCAAGGCGGCGACTCCGGCCGCAGCCTCGACGCCCACGGCGGCGCCCGTGACCATACCCGCGGGCGTCGCGCCGCTCCTCGTCCTGATCGATCAAGGCGACGGCCGCGCGCAAGAGACGGCGCGCAGACTCTTGGCCAGCGGCAACCGACGCTTCGTCATCCTCTCCGGCGGAGTCGAAGCGGTGCGTCTGGAAGGACATTCGATGGTCGAACGGACCGGCGGCGCGGTCAATTTAGGAAGGAGCACGCAGTGAACACCTGGTTCTCATTTTGTTTTGCCAAGAAAGATCATTCAGAAGGTGGATCGGCCCGTCCCGGGGCGATTATTAGGGGCAGTGGACTCCGCGCCGTTGCGGCCGTGCTCGTTTTCTGTAGTACGATGGTCGTTACGTTGCACGCGCAAGTGCAGCTCACGCAACTCACGGTCTGTAATGTGACCACGAATACGTTCGTGGCCGTCTGGCGCACCTCCGCGGTTTCTACCCCCGGACTCGATCTGTATTCCGACGCCGCGGGAACGACCTCGTTGGCGGGGACGGCCCGGATCGAATTTTCCCCGCTGGGCCTGGGCGATGTTGAAGCGGCGTCGACCTTTGATGCGCGCCAGACGCGACGAGCGCTGCAGGACCTGATGGCCGGGCAGCTGCTGGTCGTGGCGCGCGTCTCGGGTTTGCCGACCAATGCGACGGTTTACTTTCGGCCCCGGACTTACAGCGCTGCTGGAGTGGACAACGGCACCGGGCTGCTCTCGCTCACGCCGGTGAATCTGGCCGCGCAAACGAGTTTTGTCGCGGATGCGCAGATCCTCGCGGTCAATTTCAGCGGAGCGCACGCGACCGGAATGGTGGCGCTCCTGAGTGGACCCGTGGATACAGTCCCCTTGGCCAGTGTGGTGGGCGACGGCGCAGATCCCGACGTGGCGCTCTTCAACCTGGCGGACATTCTTTCGCTCGCCCTCGATTCGAACGCGGCGTTTGGCGCGCCGATCTCTTTCACCGTGCGCCTGCTCGGCGCGAGTGCGCCGGCGACGACCTTGACCCACGTCGTGACTTTCCAAGCGAACACGATTGTGGCGGGTTTCGGTTCCGTTGCGTTTGGGGGCGGCACGACCGGCGGTGGTCCGGCTTACTTTACGATCGATCCCGTGTCGCCGCAGAACGCGGGCCTCGGGTTCACCGTTACGGTGCGAGCCATGCAGTCCAACGGCCAACCCCTGACCAGCTATGTGGGAACAGCGACGATCACGGGCTCGGGCCCAGTGGCGGCTGGGGCAGGGGAGTCGCCCGCTTTTGCCGCCGGCGTGTTATCCAATTATCCACTACGTATCGATCAGCCCGGCGCGTATTCGTTGACCGCCTCGCATGCCGGGAGCACTGGACTGAGCAATGTATTCACCGTGAGTTCCAGCTTTGGCTCCTGGGCGGCGATCAATTTCACTCCCGCGCAGCTGGCTGATCCCACCGTGAGCGACGCCGCGGCGGACCTTGGAAACGCCGGGGTCCCGAACCTCCTGCGCTACGCCTTCTCGACCGGCCTGAATCCGCCGAACCGGACCAAACTTCCGACCCTCGGCAAAGTGACGGTTGGAGGCGTGAGTTATCTGACCTTGAGCTTCGAGCGCCTGGCCTACGCCACCGGACTGACCTATCGCGTCGAAGGCTCGAGCGACCTGCAGAACTGGACAACAGTGCAGTCCCTCGCTCCGGGAACACCGACCTTCATGACCGTGCAGGACACGGTGGCCCTGGGCTCCGTGCCGAAGCGCTTCCTCCGCGTCTCGATTGTGCAGGACCCGACCTTCGTGAATTTCCTCAACCTCAACGCCTCACCCTCCGAACGCTCCAGCCCGTCGATTGAAGACGGCACCGCTGATCCCGGAAACCGCGGCGTGACCGTGCTCGAGCGCTACGCGTACGATTTGAATTATACAAATCCCGCGCTCTCGGGGTTGCCCGCCGTGCAAACCGTAGCCGTCGGCGGACAAAACTACCTCTCCATCACCTTCAATCGCCTCCCCGAAGGCGGCCAAGTCCGCTACCTCGTCCAAACCAGCACGGACCAACTCACCTGGACCACCCTCCAAACCATCCTCCCCGGCACGCCGCGATCCGTCACCATGCAAGACACCGTCCCCGTCGGCAGCACGCCGCGGTATATACGCGTATCCGTACAGCTCGCGCTCGGGCCGTGAGAGTGGTGGCCATAATGAAATTTTAGGCGGGCCCGTTTTCAGAGATGCACCCCTTTTCACGAAATAAACAATAAATGTTCTTTTCTACCTCAAAATATAAAATCCGATCTCTTTAAGCCGAACTCGATATAAAAATTAATATACAAATCGTCGACGTGAAATCGGGCCTAAAATATTTTGCCAAGCACACAGATAATTGGGCCAAACGTACATGGCCGTGTAATATATTAGCCAAAGGGATCATCTCCAGATATTGCCTGACGGCACAACGTTAGCCAAAATATATGAATTGGAACCACGCCGTAGATAAAATTTCGCCGTATATCGTTAAGATCCAGACTCCCTCGGGCAGTGGCACCGGCTTCTTGTGTGCATATAACGAGAATAAAACTTGGTGCGCGGTAGCGACGGCCTTGCACGTCGTTGCTGATGCGGATGAGTGGCAGCAACCTATAAAGATTCTTCACTACGCTTCGGGAAAAGAAGTCTTTTTAAAAGAGCCACAGCGAGTGGTCTTTTCGGAAGGCAACACAGATTCGGCTGTGGTTCTTTTCCATAAGGGTGAGCTTGAGTTCCCTGAAACGATTGTCGGCCTGTTACCGATAGACCGCGCGATCCCAATTGGAATGGAAGTCGCGTGGCTCGGATTTCCCGCGATCGAGCCTGGGACGTTGTGCTTTTTTTCTGGTAATATTAGTGCCCGAAAAGAAGACAGGAAGGCCTACCTTATCGACGGAGTGGCGATCAACGGGGTGAGCGGTGGCCCTGTTATCTTCTCGGACCTCGCCGAAGGTGTTTTGGTAGTGGGGACTGTGTCTGCATATCGGGCAAATAGGACCACAGGGGACGCTCTTCCAGGTCTTCTGATTGCGCAGGATGTATCGCATTTCCACGGTGTGATTCAGCATATTCGCTCCGTAGATGAGGCCCGAAAGAAAAAGCAAGAATTTCAGGCAAGTGACTCCAAGCAAATACAGGGCTAACCGGATGCTAGCGCCAACGAACCGAGCTGTCACCACTTTTGCTGCTCAGAAAGTCGAGCCAGCTGGATTCGGGGCTCATCTTTAACGTGAGCGAGTAAAATGCCCGCCAAACTCACTCCTCATCAGCTCACGATGCTCCGCAAACTTGAGCCGCAATTGCGTGCTCACGTAAAGGCGGCAGATCTTACCGCAGTCGAAGCTACGATCAGGCGGATCCAAGGACTCTTCATTAACGACCGCGACCATCATCGCGTTCTGCGAGCAAAGAATTGGTATTACCAGTGCCTGTTGGAACACGGGAAGACTGAGGATGCTAAGGCGGGTTTGGAGGCAGTACAGCAAAGATCTAAAGAGGGCACCCGCCTTTACCTCGAGGCAACCGCGCTACTCGCCGTGTGTTATTTAAGGCTGCAGATGATCGACAAGGCGAAAGACGCCTTACGAGTGGTGGTGACTCGAATCAATACCATCGGATCAGTGGTTCGACGACACCAGTTTCAAGAGCGCCTACTTATGAGGATCGACGACGAGATTATTCTTAGTCAGCTGATCGGCCGCAATGAGGGGACATTAGAGCCGGAAGAAATGCAAAAGGATGCGATCAGATTGCTCCAGACTAAATCGCCGGACGAGCTGTACGCATTAATTGGCGATCTGCTACCTGCATCGACCGGATTTTTACTCGGCGATGTTCGTGATTTCGCGACGCTCATGCTTCCGCCGTGCGATCAGAAGGCGCTAAGTGCGCCACGTGATACAACTCCGAAAGAGACAATAGGAAAGAAGACAGAAGCCGCATTGAAGCGTATTGGATGGCGCACACTTTGTGCTCCTGACAGTTCCATATATAAGATGTGGAAGCAGAGAATCCCCAACGTATTTTCGGAAGGATATTTTGCCGTCGCCATATCTACCACATTAGCTCAATGGAAGATCGGGATTCCTCAGCTCGGGATAGGGATTCTAGCAATTGCGATGCGTTACGGCTGCCAAGATTTTTGCGATACCTTCAAGCCCGAGGGCTTAATGATTCCGCAAGATGAAAAGAGCTAACCCGTCGTTAGGGCCAATTGACTCTCGCGATTCCTGCCAGGCAGAACGGCACGGTAGCAAGAGCGGAGGCTGAAAGGGGTCAAACCTTTTGCAATTTGTCACCGCTTTATCAAAGTGCAACATGTTGAGCCCTTTGGTTAGGCCCTCATTTGCTGGCGCCCAAACTTTCAATAAGAAATTTAAAGTCTATAAAAGCCTATGATCAAAATTATGAAATCAGTGAGACTAACTGAACCTCTAGATAAGAACCAATATGCCAAACCCTTTTGATATTAAAAACTCCATGTCTGCCGAGGCTCACGTGCACGCTGCGGAAGCAGGGGTCGGACGGCCGAAAGGGGTCGGGTTTCACCTGACACCTTTTTCGATACGCGCGGGTGGAGCTTCTACGGAAGGTGTCCTGTCTCGACCCACTACGAACGGTAGTCATCCATATTAAATTACTAAAATTCATCGGCGACTAATATTGATCTTCACCCCGCATGCAATTTTATCGCTCCGTGTACTTGGTGCCGTGAGGTCCCTGGCACCCGGTTTATGTCATTCATGTTGTCAGCCACCCCTCATGCAGACTTATATTCATCGTGCACTTCCGTGTTTGAACGCTGCAGTACTCGAGAGAGCTGTCCGCAAATCGCGGAAAATCTCCCGTCCGCCCCTTCTACTCACTGGCCGCGCGGGTCTGCGAGCTTGTTGGAAGCTGTTGCTGATCGGAACGATTCTCTCCAGTACGCTTAGCTTTTCCGTCGCCCAAAAAGTCAGCTTCAACTACGCCGAAGCGCTTCAGAAATCGCTCTATTTCTTCGATGCACAAAAATCTGGCGCAGGCGTCACCGGCGGGCGAATCGAGTGGCGCGGTGATTCTGAGTCGATTGAACGTTTCCTGCCACTGAGGGCTCTTGGTGCGAAGGGAAGTAACCAAACCAATCTTTCGGCCAGCTTTATAAAAGCCAATCAGGCCGTGCTCGATCCCTTCGGTTTTGGTTATATAAACGTGAGCGGAGGTTTTCATGATACCGGCGATCACGTTCGTGCTGGAGCTTCACATGCCTATGCGGCGTCCGCTCTGGCGTGGGCGTTATTCGAATACCCCAATGCCTTTGCCCAAACAGGGCAACGAGATCATTTGATCGAAGAACTGCGCTGGTTTGCCGACTGTTTCTTGCGTTGCACCTTTCGAGATTCAGGAGGCGATGTCGTCGCTTTCTGTTACGAAACGGGGATAAGTTCCATTGACCACGCTGATTGGATGCCGCCTGAGATCCAAGACACGTTAGGAGATCCGCGACCCGCTTTTTTCGCTTCCGCAGAGACGCCGGCCAGCGATCAAGTCGCGGCTCATGCCGCGGCCCTGGCAGCAATCGGCGTGGTTCTAAAATCGACCGATGCCGCTTACTCGGCTCGTTGTATAGAGACCGCCCAAGCGCTTTATCGTTATGCATTGCACCATCGAGGCCTCGCTCCGCCTGACGGCCTATATCCCTCCTCGTTTTACGACGAAGACAAAATGTCCTGGGCCGCGGTGTGGCTCTATCAAGCAACGGGAATCGCTCAATATTTGACGGATATCCAGTCGAGCGATGACAATGGCAATGCAACCGGTTATTTGAGTCGTATCCTACGTTCGTCAAACGATAATTGGAAAAACACCTGGGTGCATATGTACGATAGCTATTGGGGGGGAGTTTTCATCCGTTTAGCTGCACTAACGGGGAAACCCAATTACATGTACAACGTTTTGTGGAATGCCGAATATTGGTCTGGCGTGCCACATCAGGAACGAACAGACACGCAGTTTTTAGCGGCTACACCGGGAGGGCTCAAGATTTTGTTCCCGAATGGGGGATGCAATCAGTACAATTGTTCCGCTCAATTTTGCGCTCTCCTCGCGACGAAATACACCGGACGAAAGGAGTTCACCGACTGGGCGCTCAATCAGATGGATTATATCATGGGTAATAACCCGATTAAACGTTCGTATATTGTTGGATTTCCCACCCCCTCCACCGCGGCTCAACATCCTCACCATCGCGCTGCGCATGGTTCGACCACCAATAGTGTACTGGACCCTGTCATCCACCGGCATATTCTGTGGGGCGCACTCGTGAGCGGACCTGACCAGGGCGACAATCACGACGACAGCACCGGCAATTTTATCGGCAACGAAGTCGGAATTGCTTACAACGCCGCGCTGGTCGGTGCGCTCGCTGGCCTGTACAGTAATTATGGCGCAGGTCAGCTGCCGCTCACCGGATTTCCTCCCAGTGAGCACCCCGACCTTCAACCCTACTTCTCTACCGCAAAAATTGTGGCAGAAACCGCATCGAGCGCGACGATTGGGGTGACGGTTCATGCCGAGACAACTCACCCGCCTCAGGTCGAACAGGACCTCAGCGTGCGTTATTTTTTCGATATCAGTGAACTCATTGCCGCCGGCCAAAGCATTGCCGACGTGAGTGTCGACCCCGTCCCGGTCAATGGTATCATCAGTATTCCCGGACCGTTGGTCCCAGTATCATGGAACGGAGGTTCGATTTATTACGTAGAAATCCATTGGTCCAAGATGGCGGTTTATGGCCCGAGAGAATATCAATTCACCTTTAAGATTAAGCCCGATGGCGCAGGCGTGGATCGTTGGAGTTCGGCCAATGATTGGAGTCGTCAAAGCCTCGGCACGGCGTATTCCACGGCGCGACCCGCTATTCCTGTTTATCGTAACGGAGTGCGGGTTTTTGGACAGGAGCCGCCCCTTTCGTCGGCCCGCGATTTCATGCTCTCAGTCAACCCCGGGACGATTTATATAGGCCAAGGTACCTCGGCCGCGCGATTGCTATCCATTCTCCGCGCCAATGGGTTTACCGGCCTTGTCGGTCTGTCCGTCACCGGTCTGCCCAGCGGCGTGACAGCGCGTTTTGCGACTCCTGTGGTCAGCACCAGCATCGCAATGGGTTTTACCGCTAGTTCTACCGCCCCGTTTGGAACGACGCTGATCACCATCACCGGCAAAGGCGTGCCCGGGGTCCGAACTACGACGCTGAGTATGACGATCACACCACCTCCGAATTGAGGGTTTACCGAAGCTGCCTTGATAATCCCAGTTTAATGCCGAAGGGGCGCCCGGTACGAACTAAAGAAACCCGAAAAGGGGTCGGGTTTCAGCCTACACCTTTTTAGATATATTCATGACGGAGGAGCGACTGTATAGAGTCAGAGTGACCGTATATATGATCCTCTTCCTCTAACACCTGTCGGCACACCCGAATGCTTTTTCGGCCAGATGAAGAATCGAATGGGGATGCAGGTTTTGGGAGTGGAGTTGATCGTGAACGACTATTGGCCACCTCAAACCCCAAGGTCTGTATCTATCTTTTTTAGTGCAGCTTCCCCTTCGGTAAATTTTTAAAAACGCGTGGAGTACGGCGCTGAGCGAACTCTTCCCGTGAGCCGCGTTGTCTCGGGCTCCGCAGCCGTTCGGCCGCATTCGTTTTATTGCATTCGAAGCGAGGGATATCTTTCAGCAGGATTCCCGTCGATTACCTTGGTCCTAAAGTGGAGATGACCTGATCCCAGCAGGATCGATTTTCTGCGTCATTCATTTCCCGATACAAATTTTTTTGCTTCAATCGCGTAGTCAATCCATGAGGGCTTAATATCTAGACTCAGTTCGATCCACTCTTTCATGATGCGACCGTGGCCAGGGTCGAACCGCCGACCCCTGCCGGATGCGACAAGCTCATCTACTCGAGCCTTCGGAAGTTTCACGACAAATACATCCTTTGATGAAACCATCGCAAATATCTTGTCCCCTATGCGCAACGCTGACGCCCCGAAGCCTTTCTTTTCTTTCCCGCCAACGGTCACACCGCGCTGAGCGGACAATGCAGCAACCACTTTGGCATAACCCTCGGCGACCTGAGCGGATTTAGACATGCTTCAGCAATTTGATCAAGGTTGAAAACCTGCCAAGGCCCAACCGAAGGTCCTTTTGTGCGTAGCGACTCAGCACGAGGCTTGCAGACCTTGGATTTGGCGGTTGGAGAATCGTTGAACTCGAAGGCGCGTGCCCGCGATGATTTCACCGCTTTCCTCGAAGGGCAAAAGCAAGACCGACGCCAATGACAGCGCCAACGCCCACGCCGATCGCTAGATTCTTTATCGCCACCCCGACGGCGGTACCGATGGCCACGCCGAGAGCCAGCCAGACCCCATTGAACTTGCGACCCGCACTTGGAGATTTTTCGCTCATAAAGTAGATTATAGTTTTTCTAATATTAAAAGATGCCATTATGACTGTCGGTTAGAATGGCTTCTTTGCTGCAGCACCTGCATCGAGCGGCAAAGGTTTAAAATTAATATTCTGAGTCAAAACATAAAATATTTTAGAAAAAATACTGGGTGAAATTTTGGGTGCTGGGCGCTTCAATGAATCGTTACCAGTTAAGCCGTGATTATTCGTTCACCCGAGGAGGAACAGTGGGTCTGAAAGTGAGTCCAGCAGGCAAAGAGAAGGGCTGTGCTGCTATCGAAGCTGTATATACCGTCATCTTAGCTAGGTGATGCCCGGTGAAAAGTTCACATCGGTTTGTGTGTGAGTGAGCGACGAAGACGTTGGTGTAAATTGTAAGGTCCGTCTCAAAAATTATCTTCAAAAGTGATCGATTGAGTCAAGCGGCGGCCCGTTAGAGGACGGAACCGAATAAAATTGGCGCTTTACTCCGCTTCCGAGTCCCTGCATCCGAACTCGTAGATGGGCGAAGCTCCGCTACCCGACAAAGATTTTAGATCGTTTTATCGAACGACGCTCTCGCCCTTGCGACGTTATCTCGCGATGGTTCTCGGAAGTTCGCACGAAGCGCAGGACATTGCGCATGACGCGTATTTGCGAACCTACGCGGTCATGCAACAAAAGGATATTCGCCAACCCAAGGCCTTCCTCTTCACCACTGCGCGGAGACTGGCATTGAACTTTCGAATCAGGCGCGGCAGTCGGATGCGACCCGAGGAAAATGATGTGCTCGATCGCGAGGCTGCGGCTACTCCCGATGCCGCCACTCTTGCGATGGATCGACAGGAGCGAGAGGTCTTAGAATCTGCGATCGTCGATCTCCCGGAGGGCTGCCGAACTGTCCTGATTCTTCGAACGATGGAAGAACTATCGCACCAGCAAATTGCTGAGCGGCTGGGCATCTCCCGAAGCACGGTGGAAAAACACTTGGCTCGAGCGCTTCGGTTGTTGCGCGAGTCTATTGCGGCAAAACTTTCCAGTCCCAATCGTTATGGTCCTTAAATTCAGGATGGAGGATTTTCATTCCGAGCGGGTCTTATCTCTGGAGTTGCGGTCATGAACCTTGAATCACCCATGGACCAAGCAGCCCGCTGGGCGGCGCGCCTTGATTCTGGCTCATTGAGTCAGGAGGAGACGACTGAGTTCAAACAATGGCTGGAGGCCGATCCCTCCCACCCGCAACACCTCGAAGAGATTCAGCGGTTGTATCAGAAAGTTCGGATGACACTCCCCGAAATGGTCGCGGCCGGACGGATCCCGCGGCCCCCTGCACCACGGAGAAAACCGTTGGCTCGCTCCGTTTTGGCGTGGACGGCTGGTGTGGCCGCGGCTCTCGTCTTGGTGGTCACGATCGTGACTGAGCGGCCGACTCATTTCTCAACCCGAGCAGCGCAACGTCAAACCGTCGTTTTGGCGGATGGTACGAAAGCCGAAATGAATGCGATCACCTCGCTGAGATTCGCAATGCGCCAGGGCGAACGGCGCGTCTTGCTCGAAAAAGGCGAAGTGCTTTTTACGGTGGCCAAAAATCCAGCCAAGCCCTTTGTGGTCGAAACCGCCGCCGGTCGGGTGCGCGCGACGGGTACGGTATTTAACGTGAGCAGTCCGGCCCGCGACGTCCTGGAGGTGGTGCTTTTGGAAGGCTCAGTTGAAGCGGCCCAGGCTGCCGGTGGCGCGGTTCAAACGCTCGCCCCAGGTGATCAGTTCCTGACGCGCGCGAGTGGCAGTGAAATCCGGCGACTCTCGCCCGAAGAGCTGGCGGACGTCGTCGCCTGGCGAGAAGGGCGTATTGTTTTTAGGGATACTCCGCTCGATCGGGTGTCGGCCCAGTTCGCTCGGCATCATGGACGAGTCATCGAGGTAGCGCCGGACGCACGTGATCTTACCCTCGGAGGCCGCTTCGCTTTGGATGATCTGGAAGAATTTCTGCGGGACCTCGCGGTGGCGCTGCCGGTCGTGGTCCGACATGAGCCGAACGGAGTGATTCGGATTGAGCGGATCTTAAACGAGAAAAAATAATCGAGAGAAGACGATGGCGGATTTTCCGCTTGAGTGTGTTTAGCCAGCGGTCCCGTTGCACCGACCTGGGCACGGACCGCAACACCGATGATTCTCGCCGTCACTTCTTTTTCGCTGCTCCGGCGCTTCCTGCCGTTGCTGCTGGCTTGCTCTGCCGTTGCGCGCCTTTCGGCCGCGACGCTCACTTGGGATCTGCCATCGCAGCCCTTGTCCGATGCCTTGATGTCGTTGTCCGCAAAAAGCGGATACCAAGTGCTATTTTCCTCTTCGGAGATGGCGGGGGTGAAAAGCCGTGCGGTGCAGGGGGATTACGAGCCGCTCGATGCGCTGCGAATGCTGCTCACCGACACCCATTTTGAGGCGGTGCCGACCGGTGCGAAACGCGTGGTGGTTAGGGCGCAACCGCGGTCGCTCCTCAGCGGAATCGTGTTGAGCGCGCGAGACGGCAAGCCGGTGGCCGGAGCGATGGTCAGGATCGAGGGCACGAGCCTCTCAACCATCACGGGGAAAAACGGGCGTTTCCGTTTGGCGCGGGTTCCCAGCGGTACCTACACCATAATTGTCAGCGCGGAGGGACTACAATCGACGCGGATCGAAGGACTGGTAGTGGACATTGGCCGCGAGGTTGAACTGAAGCCGATTACTCTCAGTGGCGAGATGGGGCTGACTCAGGGCGTCGGCGGGGACAGCGTGGCCGAGTCCAGCCTGTTGCTGTCATTGGAAAAAATAGTGGTGACTCCAAGTCGGTTTGGAGTTTCCGAGGGGACGTCCGCCTCCAATTCGACCCTCACGCACGAAGATTTAGAGACCCTGCCGCAACTGGGTGAAGATCTTTATCGAGCCATAGGTCGTCTTCCCGGCCTTGCGACGACCGATTTGTCGGCAAAATTTTGGGTGCGTGGTGCGCCCGACAATCAGGTTCTCGTCCGACTGGACGGTTTTACCTTACTCGAACCCTATCATATTAAGGACTTCGATGGTGGTCTCGCTATTATCGATATCGAGACGGTCTCACGTCTCGATTTGATCTCCGGTGGTTTCACCTCGGAATTCGGCGACCGCCTCGCTGGTGTGCTCCAAATGGAAACCGCCAGTTATACAGGATCCCGCTCTCGCACCACGCTCGGCCTCAGCTTGACCGGTATACGTGCAACCAACCGAGGTACTTTCTCCGATGGGAAAGGAAATTGGATGGTGAGTGGGCGCATGGGTTATCCCGACATCGCTATAAAGATGGTCGGCGGGAATGGAAAAACGGTGATTCGGTATCATGATATATTCGGGAAAATCGAGTATCAGCCGGCTCCCGGCCACACGATCGGCCTCGACGTGCTCGAAGCCGGCGATGCGTTTTCGATTAAAGAAACCAACGGACGCAATCTGAGCAGCAGTTATGGCAATAATCATCTTTGGGGACGGTGGCGCGCAGAACTTTCCAGTGGCTTGAGTGGCGAAACTATTCTGGGATATTCGAGTCTCCGCTGGCATCGCAGCGGTGCCGGCCTGCTCAGCGGGGATCGTCCGTTTGAACTCAGCGACCAGCGCGACCTGAAACTACAGACGGAGCGGAGCGATTGGTCGTTGCCGGTGGGTGAACGCCTCTTGTTTCGCAGCGGTTTTGAACTGCAGAGCGGTTCGGCGAAATACCGTTATCATCGCATGACCACCGACCGATTCGTCACCAACGGCGTGTTGATGAGTGCACCCAGGATATTAGACTTAAATCCTGCACCGCAGGGGATGAATGATGGCGCTTATATCTCGGCGCGTTTTCGTCCTTACGAGCGGCTCACCCTCGAGCCTGGATTGCGCTATGACTGGAGCGATTATGGTCCGACCAACGGCGGTGGGAGTCCGCGCTTAAACGCAGCCTTTGATTTGGGGAAGCATTCTACTTTGCGCGCCGCTTGGGGCACGTATCGACAGCAACAGGGATTGCATGAAGTCGACGTAATGGATGGCGAGTCGATCATCCATCGAGCCGAACGGGCCGAGCAACGCGTCGTGGGTTTGGAAACGAGGCTGGGTTCAACAGTCGCACTTCGAGTCGAAGCTTATCAGCGCATCACCTCAAATCCTCGTCCACACGGTGAAAACTTGATCGAGAAAAATGACGTATTGGGCGAGTTGCAGTACGATCGCGTCGTGATACGGCCCTCTCGTGCGGAGGCTCGTGGCGTCGAATTCACAATTGAAAGCCGCCGAAACGGTCCCTTCGACTGGTCGGCGACCTACGCGTTGGCGCGAACCACCGAAACCCTCCGCGGGGTGGAGGTACCGCGGGAACGCGACCAACGTCACACTTTCCAGACGGACTTTTCCTACCGACCGAACCCGCGCTGGCAGTTCACAACGTCGTGGCAATATCACACCGGCTGGCCTTTGACCGCTAAATATTATTCTAACATTCCGCTGAGCAGTGGCGGCGATGCGGTGGGTTATTACTTCGGGCCGATCAATGGAGATCGGTTGCCGGCGTACCACCGACTCGACCTGCGAGCTACGCGAATCTTCCAGTTACAAAACGGCACCCTGCGGGTTTTTGTGGATGTCTTCAACGCTTACGACCACAAGAACGTGGCGAATTATAATACTTACTATCAAGGTACGGGAAGCCGTTTAACCACCAGTCAGTCCGCCGAAAAATTGCTTCCGATTCTGCCCAGTGCGGGAGTTATTTGGGATTTTTGAATTTTCAGCGCTCCTTGCCCTATCACCGACGGCCAACATGATGCTCCGCTCGTTCCTGACTTCATCGGTAATGGATGTGCGTTCGGGCAAGCCCGCTCCTGGAGCGGGGAATGGGCTGCCTTGATATTACGCGGGAACCAGTCTCGATCGTGAGAAGTCGCACCAATCCATGGCATTGATGAAAAATGTGAGTTTTGGTTGGATACTTGGGGTTGCCGTCGCTTTCGCGATCTTCACCGGCACTCCGGGCGAGCTTGAGGCCAAGGACTATACTCCAGCCAACTGCACCGGAGCACGGCCTTACGAGGGTCCGCCCCTGTTTGCCGGTCGGGTTGAATTCCCGTCCGACGATCGTTTCGATGGCAAAGCTTTTGATACGCCAGTAGTTCAGCGTTTGGATCGGGCCTTGGACGATGCGATGCGACGCACCAAGGCGGCGTATATGAGCGCAAGCGTGGCCACGTCCGCGGCACTCTGGTCTGGCACGCGTTCTGCGGAGGGTCCCGAGCAGTATCAGAGATTTTATTGGGCGAGCGTGGGGAAAGTGTTAACCGCGGTGGTGGTGCTGCAACTGGTGGACGAGGGAAAACTTTCTCTTACCGATCCGGTGTCGCGCTGGGAGCCCAAGCTTCCGGCGGGTCAGTTTATTACGATCGATCACTTGCTCACGCATACCGCAGGACTTTTCAGTGCCAACGAGGATGCCAAGGTAAGAAAAGAACATCGCTACCTGACCCCAGACGAAACCATCCGCATCGCGATGCAGCATGGTCTCATGTTTTGTCCCGGTCAGGCATGGCGGTATTCGAACACCGGTTACACAATTCTCGGCAAAATCATCGAAGCGGTTGAAGGGCGACCCTATCATGAGGTGGTGAACCACCGCATCGTCGAGCGGCTCGGACTATCGACACTGCGCGCTCTCGCCCCGGAGGAAACTCCTTCGGACGTGGCTCCGCTCCGGCCTACAAACGGTGCTCGACCAGAAATTGCCCCGAGCTGGCCCTATGCCGCAGGTGACGTGGTTGGTTCGGCTGAGGACATGCTGCGCCTTTGGCAGGCCGTGCTCGCAAAAAAACTGCTTTCCCCCGAAAGCACCACGCGGCTCTTTGAGCGTTTGTACCCCATGTTCGATGTGGGAACATACTACGGTCGTGGCGTCATGCTTTATCAACTACCTAGTGGTAGCGGCTCGAAGGAAATCTGGCTTGGGCACAGCGGAGGCACCCCCGGAGCAAAAGCACTCGTCGCTTACTCTCCGTCTGATTACGCTTTCGTGGCCGTCGCGCTTTCTGGCGATGGCTCAGCCGAGGCCTCCGCGCACCTGTTGTTTCAGCAACTAGCCGAACCGCGGCTTGAGGCGGAACGTCACGGAGATTAAGCGGCCTAGATCTTACTTGGCTGCCTAGATTTTTCTCTGGTCCGAATAGCTTGCGGCTCGACGTCGCCCTGCCCGGGAGGGCAGGGGCTCTGAAAAGGGGGGGCAGGTTGAGGGCTGTGAGGTGAAATCGCTCGCCAAGTGCGTGCAACTCCTGGTCAACACTGCCGGACGTGACGGGAATTTGCTCCTCAACGTCGGCCCGCGTTCGGACGGCATGATTGATCCAGCGCAGGCACAGCGGCTCCGCGAATCGAGGACTGGTTGCGCCGGAATGGCGAGAGCGTCCACCACACGCGTGGCAGTCTGTATTTGCCCGTCGACTACTGCGTTTCAATCCGCCGTGACGACACCGTGTACGTCCACGTATGGCAGTGGACAGGTCAGACCCTCGCGTTGCCCGACATCCCTGCGAAGAAGCTCCAGGCGCCCGGCTCGACGGTGGTCCGGTGACTTTCAGGCAGGCCGGCGAGCGTGTTGACCTCACGGATCAAAGCGCGGCTCCGGAAGCGATCGACACAATTGTTAAGCTCAAACTCGACCGCTGCTGGTTCATTGAAGACGATAGCCGTGACGTCTCCCGCTGCGCGCTTGTAACGGTCGGACCATTACGGGTGATGATAATAGATTTCCGCCCGTCCTCGGCCGCGGGCGTTCTGGCCTCGCGGCCGGGTTTTATATTATTAAACCGCTGCCCTTCAGCTTCTCATCTTGGTATCAAGGAGTGCCTGCTGCTGGAGCGCTGCTACGTAACCGTTTCCGGCGAGATTGTACGACGGCGAGACCTACGAGAAACGCGCTCCCGGATAACGCGTAGGTGGAGGGTTCCGGAACCGGACTGTAGGTGAGGTTGGCGCCGATCCAGGCGAAGCCATTTGGATCAAAACGAGACGGAAATTCCAGTCCAGGGTCCCTCACGGATTGGAGGCGGCTGCCGACGAGAGTCGCGCCGGTGAACAAGGGCTGCGAACCGGCAAAGAAATCGGCGTAAACTTTGTCTGCGGTCGACGGCCAGTAAGCTCCGAGTACATAGTCGGTGTTGGCGTCGAGCAACACAGGGGCGGCCAAGTGTTCAAAAGCAAAACCATGGTCGAGCAGGTGCAAGCCGCTGCTTATATTAACCGAGGCGAGAAGACTGCCGTCAGTGCGCCAAAGGCCCACTTGATGACTATCCGCTAATCCATTGAGATCCATATCGTAAAATCCCAACGATGAAACCGAGAGTGCCGTGGCCCCTACGGAGAATTGATAACCTAGATTGTAGCTCCCAGTGTAGGCGGTGGTGAAACCGGTCCCCGGAGTATCGGTGAGGAGGATTTGCGCCTCGACGGGAGTGAAAGCCGTGATAACCGAAGCGATGATCGAATATAATTTAATTTTGGTCATGGTTGAGGAGTTGTGGGATGACGGAACAGAGAATGATGCGGTGAGTATTATTGATTTTTCCGCTCGGAGGAGCGGCTGAGGGTTGATTTTTAATGTTTGATAGGTGAGACGGATGATCGTTGAGGCATTGAGTGGAAATGGTGGAGGCACTCGCGCTCGCTACGGTGGTAAGGTCCGCTCGGAGAGAGAGGCTTTCACTCTCCGGTACGGGTTTGGCGAATGATCCGCTCTTTCCACGGCTAAGGAATCGCCCATCGCAATTTCTGGCCACGGTTCGCTTTATCCCAAAAGAGATACCGGGCCTCGGGTGAACTCATTGTATATACTCAAATATTTTAGATCAGAAACCATCGTGGGAAGAGCCGAGGCTGCCCTTCACTCGCTCTTCGAGAGTAAGAAGACTTCTATTCCCTTGGGCGCAGGCAGAGGTGTGAGGGGTGGAAACGTTCCGTCCGCCCCGATCTCTAAAAAATTTCTGGGCCCAGAAGCGCTGGCAGCACACATTCATTTAACGGGAAACCTTCTCATCCCGGTCCAGTCTTTTCCCTGCTTATTATAAAGTAGGCCCGACTGCTAAGGTAACGGTGCATCTAAACAGCTTACGAGGAATCGTGCTGGGATCGATGTCCACGTTCATATTGAAAGATCGATGAAAATAAAACCGTTATTGTATATTATATTAGCCTTATGCTGCTCGCCGGTGTCTCACGCGATCATACCGGTCGGGGGATGGGGCTATTCCTTGGGCTACGCCGCCGATCGCGCTTTGGGTGTAATATCTAAAAAGGATAAATTATGGTATTGGTGGATCGATCCTGCAGCCGACAAAATATTCGATGGACGGTTTACGCTTAAGTACAACTCGAGTCTCTTCACTGTGGAAGAAACCGGGTGGGTGGGCGACTTCGGTCTGGATCCGACCTTGCCTGCTCCACCCGCCTCGATCGACGGAGTCAGCCCGACGCTCAACCCCAGTTCCGAGCCCTGGGCTCTCCAGGGTGCAAACGGAGCGCTCGTGGGTTCGAGTGTAATAGTCAATCCGACCGCGGGCCTGATTACCGTATCGTTCGATTGGGGGACGACGGGGTACTCGCCAGCAGATGAGAGCCACCGAAATATTTTCGGTATCGCCGTCTCTCTCCCCGATTGGGTGGGAGGCTTTGAATTCGTCCAAGCAGGAACGGGCGATGTCGGCCTTCTCGGCAGCGCAGCCGATGTGAATGCGAATGGGGTAAATGCTCTCACTTACCTCCGTTGCGAGGGAGGTTATTGTGGTGAACCTCCGATTGGGGACCTGAGGGCTGTTCCAGAACCGAGCACCATCGCACTCTGGTCCACCCTGGGTTTGGCCGGTGGTGCTTATCTGCGTTTTCGCAGGCGAAAAAATTCTGAGGAACGGCGGTAGTCGTTCCCATATCGAAGAGTGACCGACGTGTGTTTCGGTAGGCCCGCTCCAGAGCGGAGAGTGGGCCTGCCTTAATATTAGGCGGGATTTAACAGCGAGGAAATCAGTTCTTGCCGGAGACGAAGTGACGATTTCTGCGGCTGACGGAATTGCGGCGTTTATTCTCCGATGGTAAATGTCTGCTCGATGGGTTCTGCCGATTGGATTTGAGGGTGGGTTGTGCGTCCCCACTGCCAAGCCACCACGGTGACTTTGATCGGCAGCTTCGCTCGCGCCGGCACTTCTGTCAGGACGAGGGTGTCGCCTTCGAGTTCGGCGGGGCCTTCGCGGACATAGAAGTAAACCGGCAGGCCTGCACTCGAGGTAGCGTGGAGCTGAAGGGAGCGCGTCTTCCGTGGTTGATTTGGGACTCCCTGGAAATCGATGGTTTGCGGTGCGCCGCTTGTATTCTTGATCGGGATACGGAGGTTCGCTTGTTGAACCGCGCTCTTGAATTTTTCATCACCGGGATGGTGAGCGAGGAGCCAAATGTCGCCCGTGCGTCGGGGATTATCTAGCCCCATTCGATAAAAGCGGATCGCGAACGTGTCGGGTCCGGTTTGAACCACCGGCCCGCAAATTCTCGAAACCTGCAGAGCCTCCGCGTCCGAGGAGTGTGAAATCGGAGATCCTTGTGCGAGTCCGCTCCATTTTTCAGGATTCCCCGCGGGTACTGTGTCCATGAATACGCCACGGAGATGAAAGGTGAGGTTTTCGTCCAGGGGCGGCAGGGCGAGTGCGACTTGGGCGTGGGTTTTCGGGTTTTGCGGCACCACGCGTCCGTTCTGGCTGAATCCTAAAAGTTGCGGCGCCTTCCCCCAAGCTTGCGCTCCGTAGTTTTCAATCGCGTGCGCCAGCTCTTCGTCGAAAGCCCAGAACGCTTCGTCTCGATCTCCCGTATAGTCCGCAAAACGCGCTGCTGGCACTCTTGGCGGAGTGATTCGCCCCGAATCGACCAACCAGCCTTCGCGCGGCGAAATCGGCTTCAGCGCCACCGGTTTATCAGGCGCCGACTCGGCGGGTAATCGCTGCACGGCGGCTTTATGGAGAAAGAGCGCGAGGAAGTGCACCAACGGGTCTGTGAGATCGAAGTGGCCATGACCTGCATCGCAAAGGACGGAAATCGGTGTCTTGGGATGATTCTTCTGAAACTCCGTCGCGGGACTGAGCCGACCCGCCAGCCACTCGTATTCGCCCATGACCATCAGCCCTGGAATGCCGTCGATCCTGCGTTCACCCCAGGCGGGATTGGGCCGACCACTCCCAGTCATCGAGGTAAGCGGGGCATCGCCTTTGATCGAGAGGATCGCGAGCGTCCGCTGTGGATTCGCGGCGGCGAAGTTCCAGGGAAAACTGGCTGCGGCAGAGTGACCGATCGGCGCGATTGGGGCGGAGTCGAGTTCTTTGTATCCAGATTCCTCCGCCAGCAAATGCATCATTTCGTCGAACGCGTTTCCCGCGCCTTTTTCAAAATTGTAGACGAAATCCAGACCGGGCGTGATCCACACTTCCGCGAATCCGAGTGCCGACAGTTCGCGGCGGAAATCCGGGTGTTCGAGGATGCCTTCCTCAAGCATATTGTGCTGGCCGACGACGACGCCCCTCACACGCACGCAGCCCGGCGGGATCCACAAAAAGGCCCGAGGGGGTTTATTCGTCTCCGGCGAAACGACCGAGTTCACTTTAATCGACCACTGCCAAACCGCGCCGCGCAAAAACGACGGCCACAGGGAGAAAACGATCATGAGCAACGCGGCCATTGCGCGGTGTCGCATCGTTCGATCTATGGCCTGAAATGGATTCGCGGCAAAACCAGATGCCGCCCTTTGATTCGACCCACGTCGACTCGATCTAGCGACTGGGGTGAAAAAGGCAGGAGGCGGCATTGACTTAGGAGTAGGGTGGTATTCCCTACGAGGGAAGTTTGCTGGAGGCATCTTCCGTCGGAAGCGATATAAGATAAAGAGGGTTGATCAATGATACAAATCACTGGGAGCGTTGCGGCGCCAGGTTAATGCGCCAATCTCCTCATCAGTTTCATTGGAAACAATCCAAGCGACAGGCGCTACTCGGCACAGGTTTATATACTCTTTATTTTTTCCGGGCAGAGAACCGACTAGAATTCGTCTATGCAAACAGGCCGACCCCGTCGAAAGATCGGCCTGTTGCTCGGAGGTCAAAAAGCAGCCACGACGGGCTGCGGACCAAAACGTTATTGCACGGTGACTCGGTCCAGATTCGCCGTCCCGTCCGCTTTGGTCGCCGTGATGCGAATGGTATTATTACCTGCCTTCAGGGTCGCGGTGACAATTACGTCGCTCCATGTCGTCCACGAACTGGTTTGGGGAAAGGAGAGCCCGGTGTTCACCACTGTACCGTTAATGCTGAGATTCACCGGACGATCCGAGGTGCCGCCGTTAGCATAGCGGAAGTCGATCGAATAGTTGCCCGCAGTGGGGACATTGACCGTCACCTCCGACCAAACTCCAACCGCACTGGCCGTATCGACAAAGCCGGTACCGGTATAGCCCGCATGCTTGGTCGAAACGCCACTGGAGGAATCCCAGGTTCCACTTTCCGATTGGACGACCACGGGTCCTTGCGCGCCCACAGTGAGGTTAACGGGCGAGGAGGGGGTCGTCGCGCCGTCATTGTCCATCGCGACTGCAGTCAGGGTATAGTTGCCGGCGCCCACATTATTCCAGATGAAGGAATAGGGCGAACTGGTGCTCGTACCTAACAGGGTGGAGCCTTGATAAAACGCCACGGAGCTCACCGCGCCGTCGCTATCGACGGCGCTTGCCTGGATCGTGATGTTGGCTCCGGCGGCGAATGACGCGCCAGTGGTGGGCGCCGTGATGGAAACGGTCGGCGGGAGATTGCCGGCGGCGCCGAACTCATGCGCGCCAATATCAGGAGCAGCATTGTAGAGCGTGTTGCCCCAGAAATCTATCCCGCCATTATTCGACAACACCGTACCCGCGTTGATGCAAGGTGAAGACGACTGCAATTTATACCCATCTAGGCTGCTCATGGCAGTGCCGCCGATACCGCCGGTGCCGCCTTTGCCCGGATTAACGAACTTCGGATCCTTTATGATTTTATGGGCATCGGTCGGGCCGCTCATTCCGAAGTAACAATTGTAGTCGTAACTCACGTGGGGGTCGGCTTGGAAGGTCGAGCCAGAGGCGGTGCAATAGAAAATATTATTTTTGAAGATGCCACTGCCGCCGCGCAGCGAAGTGCGAACCATCGGCTGGCTGTTTGTGCAATAAAATACGTTATTGTAGAGCTGGGAAGTCGCGGTGGGCTCGGAATTGAACCAGACGGCGTTGGTCGTGTTGTTCTGGAAAATATTATAACGAACAATAGACGACCCGAATCCACCGACATGGTAAAGAAGTAAACCCAGCTTACTATCGTGGACATAGTTGTACTCAATGATGGTGTTGGTCGTACACTTGTCGGAATCGATTCCATTGGTGTCGCCGCCTCCCGCCTTCTTCGTCACGTTACAGACCTCGTTGTTGGCAACGACGACGTTATCAGTGAAGTATAATTCAATTCCAGTGGTGCCGGCGCCCGCGACCATGTTATTCGTCACGGTGGCGTCCCTGACATCGGTCACATAGATCGCATCGCAACTGTAATTAATGCTGCCCAAGGCGGTGTTGCTTTGGTTTAAATAGTTATTCGCAATCGTCACGTGGGTATGCGGAACGAAGTTGCTGTCCGACGCGGATTTTCGAAGGCCCCAGCCGACGGTACCAGCCCATTGCTTCATCGTTACCGCCATCATCGAACAATTCTCGATTCGGTTGTTCTGGATCACAATGTCGTTGAAGTGGGTTTTGGTCTGGTTGTCGGCGGTGGTAATCCAGAGCACGATCCCGCCGGTCTTCTTCGAGGCGTCCCAGCCGGTCTTATAGAAGATCCCACCGCCATCAGTGCCTGTGCCGCCGATCCATTTCACCCAGCCAGTGACATTATGAATATAACAATTTTGGACGACGAAGTGGTTCAGGGTCCCAGCATCCTGGCCATGGATTCCGATGCCGCGAAAGTCGCCCAAACTGCTGGACGAAGAACCGGCATTGTTGGAAATATCGAGGTTATTGATCTCCCAGTACTGCTGGTTGTGGAGATAGACAGTGCTGTCGGTCGTGCCATTGCCCTGGATCATGGGCTTACTGCCTGAGCCATATGAGTCGATGACGATCGGACTGCCGCTGGCGCCGGATCCTTTCGGATAAAGTTGGCCAGTCCAACCATCACCGGCTTTGAAAAATATATGGTCGCCGGCTGCGAAGGTTGTGCCATTGACCTTCGAGAGGGATTTCCACGGCGTGGCAGAAGAGCTGCCTGAATTGCCGTCGCTGCCCCCCACAGAATCGATATAAAAATTTGCCGCGAACGACGATACTGCTTGGAGTAAAACTAAGCACGCGACCGCAGCCAATTTTAAAGAGAAGGGGCGGATCAATCGTGGTATTTTCATTTGGGTAGAGTGTCTGGCTTTGTTGTATAGAGACCACCGTGTTCGGTTGCTTTTACGACCCGTAGTGCCGCGAAACACCCCTGCGAAAGCAGGATAGGGCGAATACGCAGGATCCGGGGTGGCGGGATACTTGAGGTAGGACGCTGAAACGAACTAGAATGATAGCCGAAATTTACATCGTTCACCCTACCAGTTTTGATAGTTTTTACCAGATCTCAGAAGATGGCCCGCTATTACAAACTCCCAATCTCATTCGTCGCACGAACTTAAAGCCAGGGCGTGTCACTCGTTCGCCGTCGTACGAGTAAGACCGTCTGCGGAACGGCGGGGAGCGGAATCCCCGCCCTACCTCAAAGGTGAGGGTACTGAAAGGGTGCGCGATTTAAATGACCCTAAGTTAAGAGAGAGTGTCGTACTATTATTATATAGTGGGTTTTTTCATGGGTCGATTCTCGAGTGGAGGGCGCACCGCTGTGAGCGCATCGGCATCAAACTCTGAAGTCGGCGAAATTTCGTCAATTGGCAGAGACGAATAAATATATATAACCAGCGGGACGTCGCGGTCTGCCCTCCGGCAGAAACAAAGAATCAATCGCATATCAAAAAAACCGATACACAGCTGAACTCATTCCGCGGCCGACGGGGGAAAAGAAAGCAAACGGCTTATCTCGGCTTCAGTCCCGTGCCGTTCCGGTTTCAGCCCGGAAGCGCAATCAAATCCCCTGACCGCACCTGCCCGGCGCGGACGACCCGAGCAAACGTTCCCCGAAGTCGCAGCGCTTTTCTCGAGGGATCTCGCATCCAGGCGAAAACATCATCTCCGTAGTGCCGCGCGAATTTCGTGCAACCGTCGTTCACCACGTCGGAAATTTCGATTAGGGCCGAGCCGACGAGCAGTTGGGTTCCTGGTGGAATATGATCTTCGGTCAAATCTAAGTCGACGATCAAGGTATCCCCGGGATGGTGACGCGACCCGGTGAGCGACTGAAGAAATTCCAACATACGCTGGTTCATCAATGCAACCTGCACGCGTGGATCCGGCCGGCCATCCGACAAGTACATCCAGGTGCGGCGCTCCCACCGATCTCCGATTGCGCCGCGATCGGGACAGAGTTGAAGCACTTCAGGAAAAGTGCGTTGGTCCACTGCTGGCCGCAGGCAAACTTGGGCAACGCGGCCGCGAATGCGTGGCGCCGCTGGCACACTTTGCCAACGCCGATCGAGCTCTTGAAAGGTCAACGCCACGAGGCCAGATCATAAGTCACCTGAAGCTCCAGGCAACCCCGTTGAATGAATGGGCTTCGACTCCCAGGATTTGATTTGGGGAATCAAATCCCCGGAAAGGGCGAAGCCTTGCCGGCGGTGATTTTATTTTACTCGGAGCGCCCTTTTTTGCGGCGATCGTGTTTCAATGAGCCAATTTTTTTTACCCTCTCGTTCGTCGCAGGAGGCGTCGACCTAGGCATATCGGCCCTGCTCCGAGGACAATCCACCAAATGGTATTGGGCTCGGGAACCGGTGTGACCGAAAAATTTCCCAACAATGAGGCGGAGAGCAGCGTGCCCCCGAGATCACTTGGGAGTTCTACATTAATTTCGGCCCCGGTCGGATTGGGAATAAATTCACTTTGGGCGAGGAAGAGAAAATAAAAACTCTGATTGTTACAGTTACCCGATGTACCTCCTGGAGGCGGGGGCGGCGGAGGAGGTGGCGGCGGCGGTGTGGGGGGCAGGGGCCTAACCGGTGGTATTGGTCTCGGCGGAGGAGTGGGCTTGGGTTTGGGTGGCATGGTCTTTTTCTTTTCCACCGCGCCGGTCTCGTATCCTCCGTTTGAACTCTGTCCAATTCCGGTGGTGAGATCGACCGTTCCCGTCTCGTGAAATACGCCGGAAAGGGTCAAACTGCCCACAGAGAGATCGCCGCTCTCCACGTCGAGATCGACCTGGTAAGCCCAGTTCATCGCGAATGCTCCGGTGGAAAGGTCGATGAAACCGTCTCCCGCACCCGGCAGGCCGGAATCGGTCAAGAGCCGACCACTCATAAATTGTAAGTTGATCGGAGCATTCACTCCCAACCCGAAAAAGTCGTCTCGATCCGTGGCAGAAAAACTCCCTCCGGGCGTTCCAAAGGATTCGACGTAGGGGTTTAGTTCGGTGAGGCGAATTTGTATCAGCTGTGCTGAGACGGTGCTTTGAACGGCGATCGCCAGCAGGATGCCCAGGATCGAGCCGGTCAGACGCGCAGGGCCCGATATTAACTTGGAATGCATAAAATCCTCCAGCTAATTTGTTTTATCTACCAACGTAATGATTGAGCTAACGCTGCTATCATTAATTGAACGTGGATCGTGGTTCCATCGGCCCGCAGCCGGATTTGAACCTAATGGTTTCTCCCAGCTCAGCTTCAACGAAGACTATAAATAGCAGGCGGTAAAGACCTGTGTACTATTCGCGGTATGCATTCCTCGTGTGAGCACCCAGAAAAAAGCCCGAGGCCTTATTGGCCTCGGGCTCGCGGGGGCGGTCGATAATTAGTCGGACCTACTTTGTGCTGGTGATGTGGCTGAGGACCAGATCATCAATCACGCCTTTATTGCGGGCGAGGGTGAGGAGTCGGTTCTCGAGTGCGCGAGAGCCGTCCACGCGGAGCTCGGGAGCGCTCGGCGTGGCCAGGGCCGAGGACGCTATAGACGGGATTTGAGTTGGGGGCACAGTCGCACGCTTCACCTGAATGGAGGTGTGGTTCACGACCAGGGATTGGAGTTCGGGAGAAACGCTCGAAAGATTCGCCACGACCAGGCCTCGATAGCCTAGCTTAGGCTGTTCGGTCGAGGTGGTTGCGGCCGGAGCGACCTGTTTGGGCATGCCCTCGAGGAGCGCGGTGATTTCCTTGATCTCCGCTGGATCCGTGACGGTAAAGACCGGATTGGGTCGACCCGAGAAGATCAAGACCTCCACCTGCAATGCACTGGAGTCGGCTGAGGGTGCGGCTGGCATTTTAATACTGACGGCAAAAAGAAAAGCTAAGAATAAATATGATTTCATGGAAGTATGCGTTTAACGGATATTGGCATGACCCTGACCTTGGACCTGGTCGGATGGAGTGAAGAAATAACCGACAAATTCAGTGTAGGGTCCGCGGTCGGCCGTTTCGGGATTGGTGATCAGCGCGCCGGAACTATCGACGTTGGTGGCCTGGGTTCCTCCCGGTTTGTGGCTCCATAGGCCATCGCTGTCTTGTCTGTACCAATGAAAATCCGCGCCGGGCCAGATGACGAGGGCGATTTTGGTTTTACCGGAGGAGGAAACGCCCCACGCCGTGGTGGGCTCAAGTCCGTCGCTGATCGCTCCGCGACTGACTTCGCTGTCGGTGATCGAGGTGTACATCGCGCCACTCGCCCGACCCGGCTGAGCGAATGTATCCGTCCGACGATTATTCGAATAGTTATAGCAGTTGTTGTTATACTGGACCGTTGACCCATCATTCCAATACCAGGGCTCGTAAGCAGGAGTGGTCCAGCTCGAGCTGTCGGCCACAAGAGAAAGTTTGCCGATCGAAATGACCACGACTCCCGCGCGACTGTCGTTATCGTCAGTGATATAGAGCCGATATTGGCTGTAAAAACCGGGATAGGTTACAGTAAATCTGCGTTCCTCGACTCCGCCCCAATTAATTTGATTGGTTCGCGTATCGATGACGGTCCAAGAGCCGCCATTGGATCCTTGCAAGGTCCAATTTTTTGGCGCCCGGGTCCTGATCGATCCGTTGACATACTTGATGGCATAACTCACGACCCTTTGTTGGCCTCCGGAAAAAGTATAGGCGATCCAGGCTGGGGTTTGAAAGGCTGCCGAAATCCACATCGTATCGTCGTTGTTATCGAACGCTCGCCAACCTTCATAAGGCGACCCATACGAGCCGGATTGAGTCACCAGGCCCGAAGGCGTGGTGGGACTGGTCATCGCGGGCACACTGGTGCTTTGCGCCGGCAGTGCTGCAACGCCGAGCGCGCAGAGGCACGCGGCGGAAATTAGAGTCAGGAGTTTCATAATATTATAGTGATGCTACAGCTGGATAAACCGGGAGAGCGTTTTGGTTTAAAACCCCGCTCCCGGTGCAACATAACCGAACAGAAGGCCAGGTGGATGGCCGACGAATGGCAATGATTGTCCGCGAGATATAATCGGTTAAGCTTTATAGAATCGCAGGGTCCCTCATCGCAGCGGGCATGCTGCGGTCGGCTCTGACTCCGTCAATATGAATGCTAATTTAAGTTATCATCATTTATGGTGATATTTTAAATGCTCAAAAATTGATTATATTAATTTTCTGTGGTTAACGATGGCAGGAGAAAATTAAAAGCTGCATTGAAATGGTGTATACAAAAGATGGATATACAGGCCGGGTGCGTTGCCGAGGGGCTTTTATTCGGACGAATGGGCCCGTGCTCCCTGCTGAGTCTCAAGGCAAAGCCCGAGGACCTCTATATAAAATCTTATCGTTTTTCGCGGATCGACTGAATCCTTGCACCCCTCGGCTCAACCCGGATGGGTGGATCGCGGGTGGGCTCGGTCCGTTATCCGTGGAGTTGTGGGCTACGAGAGCCTTCCAGATAATAGGATAGCGGGTAGGACGAGGGAAGGCGTAAGGATTTATTGCCAGAATGGATTTGTGGAGGGCCCGGCTCCGTCCGGGCTAATTGAACGTAGCAGCCCGGACAGAGCTGCCCCCTCCGGCATGATATGAAAAAGATTCGAAGACCAAATTCCGTTCGACTCGTTTATCTAGCGCGGCTGCTAAGCCACCATCAGTCGCGCATCTTTATCAATTTTCGACCGTCGCCCATTTGGAATTGTTCCTGCTCTTGAGGTTCACATGAAGACATCCTGTTTTTCGAGTTCGGTCGTGGCCTTGGCGGTGTTCTCGAGCTGCGTTTTCCCTTCCGTGGCGCGAGCTGGGTATCATTTGATCGATAAAATCGCCGTTGGCGGGGATGGAGGCTGGGACTATCTCGAAGCTGATTCGATGGCCCGTCGTTTATATGTAACGCATGGCGACTATGTCGTCGTAATCGACCTCGACACGCTCAAGGTGGTCGGCTCAATTCCCGACTGCAAAGGCATGGGGGGTGTGGCGATCGCTCACGAGTTTAACCGCGGCTTCACGGCCAACGGCGCCGATGGAACAATTACGGTTTTCGCCCTTGATCGCTTGAAAGAGGTGAGTCGGCTTAAGGCCACCGGGAAACGTCCCAATCAGATTATATACGAACCGTTCACCAAGCGGGTGTTTAGCTTTAATTCTACGGGACGCAATGTCACCGCCTTCGATGCCAAAACAGGCGAGGTACTTGGCACGATTGAGGTGGACGGTCGTACGGAATTCGCCGCCGTGGATGAAAAAGGGATGATCTATGACTCACTCCAAGACAAGGCCACGGTGGTGGCGATAGACGCGCGCACGCTCAAGGTCACAGCAACGTACGCTCTGGCTCCGCACACCGATCCGGCAGGCACAGACATGGACCCCCAAACGCGACGTATTTTTGTGGGCTGCCGGAGCAAGTCTTTCCTCGTGCTCGATGCCGACACGGGAAATATTTTGGCCACGTTCCCGATTGGCGAACGCAATGACGCGGTGAAATTTGATCCCGGACTCAAACGAGCCTTCGCCTCTAATGCGGATGGTACGCTCGCGGTGATAGAGGAAAAAGGAAAGGACTCCTTCACACTGCTCGAAACGGTCAAAACAGAGCTCGGTGCGCGCACGATGGCGATCGATCCCAAGACGCATCGCCTTTTCCTGCCGACGTGTGATTTCGGTCCTCTGCCGGAGCCGACGAAGGACAAACCAAATCCCCGCGCGCCTATGGTTCCAGGTACTTTCCGGGTGTTGGTTTTTGAACCGTGATCGATGTCACTGAATTTAGAGAAAGGGTTCAAAACTGAGACGAAGAATTCACTGACGAGTGATAAAAGTAGCAGAGTCGCCAAATAGGGAGAGAACCGGCTTGGAATATTAGTATCGTCAAGGGTCTAAGGATTCGGCCGAGAGGGATCAGCGTTCACCCGCATCTCGCCGAGTTGCGCAAAAGAATACTTCGACCTAGCTGCTACTACTGGAGGGTGGACCCGCTGTGCCCGCCTAGTTTTCTGTATTATCGTCGTTGCTGAACGAGGCGCCCGCGGCGGTGCGCCCTCGATTTCATGAGTCGGGCCCGTTTGTAGGACCGCGCCGAGTATTCACGCAGGCATTACGTGCGGGGCGGGGGCGCGGCAGGAAAAAGGTCGATCGTGACCTGTGGGTTGGGATAGGGCGTTTTTCCCTCGTCGCTACCCGGGCTGAGGTGGACGATGGCCTGGGCCGCGGGCGCCCGATCTGAGAGCGGTTGGATCGTGAGGCGAAACCGACCGGTGGGCTCGATTGGCTCGACGGTCGCGCGCCAGCTCGTAACCGCCAGTTCGACCACCGGCGTTTGGCCCTGCAATTCGGGCGAAACCTCGATTTCAACTTTTTGCGCAAGCTGGGCGGGGGCGCCGGCCCAATGGAGTTCGTGACGCTCGACCCAGAGGCCGTTCGTCGCTTGGCGCGGTATAACTGTCAGCACTTGGGCGTGCGGAGATCGATCTGTCAGCACCCTGACTGGCTGCATCTCCGGCGCGGTGTTTCCGCGGTAGGAATAGACTGCACCGATCACTCCCTTCTGGCCCGGATAATACGTCGTTTTATCCGAAGCGACGGTGGTGCAAGGGCAGGTGCTAGAGGAACTCCGAATCGTGACGGGCGCATCGCCGCGCACCTCGAAAAGAAAATCCACGAAAAAATCCCGTGGATAATATCCCACGTCCACGGTGTGAGCGACTCGCTCGAAAACCAATCCTGATTCCACTGGCGGGTTGGCCTGTGCGATCGCGGTGCTGGCGAGGACGAAAGCGCTGCAGCAGAATGCGGTCAGGACAGGGGATCTTCTGCGGGCGGTGAAGGGTGGGAGCGTCATCCGGAGTCAGTCCGGAATGTTCTTTTCACCTGGCCTCCGCGGCAATCTCAAACTCGTTTGTAGGGAGTGCGGCACTACGAAAAACGGTGCAGTAAACTCAATCACCCCTTGCGGCCAAGAACGAGAGAAGAGGCATCGCTCCTCTCCTTCGGTCAGGATCTGTCGACCGGAAAATAAAAAAGGGGCCATTTTTCAATGGCCCCCTTTTCATTGTGTTATGGCGCTGAGCTCAAACTTTCTTGCGGCGTTTCACCGCGACCAAGCCGAGGAGGGCGACCCCGCAAATCCCGTAGGTTGAGGCTTCCGGCACGGGAGTGACGCTCGGCGCGGCGATCAATCCGTCGGCGCTTCCATAAGCGAGGACGGTCGGTTTTGCTCCATCAATATTGACTTCGATGAAGGCGTCGGTTCCGAGCGATTTCGTCGCTATATTGAACAGGTTGCCATCCAAGATTGCGAAGCTGAACTTGTCGGGGGTGGGCCCGGCATCCGTATGCGTGGTGAGCGAGACGGTGAACGACAACCACGAGCCCGGGGTGAAGCTTTGATAGAACTCGTTGAGCAACGAACTCGTATCATGCAAGGTAACGGTCGAAGCCAAGTCGCCGGATGCGCCGCCGGTCGTGGTGCCGGTGCCCCATGCGGTGCCGCCGCCGAAGCGGATGTTACTGATGGAAGCAAAATTGTTTCCATCGCCCCAGCCGGAGCCGTCGTTCAACTGGAAATCCAGTGAGTACGGACCCGCGGGATTTCCGACCAGCGAGCTGGTGTTGAGTTGAACTTGAAACGCGATTTGCGCTTCGGCGGCAGAGCCAAGGACCAGGGCCGCAGCGACCGCGAGGACGCGGAGGGCGGGAATGTGTGATGCACGGAATATCATATAGGTAGGTGTGGGTATAACGGACGCTCCGGTTAAGGATTCGTTCCTTCGCTGAGAGTGCGCGGGGTGTAGGTGATGCTACCCGACGCAGGGAGAGTGAATTCGAGTGAAACCACCGCAGAATCATCGGGTGCCAGTCCGCTTGAGGAGACTGTCACATAGGGACTACCGGCCGGGATGACATGGGAAGTCGAGCCGGCTGCGTTGGCCAGCGTGGTGTTCAACGAGAGGCCGTCGAGGACCAAGGTGATCGGACCGGAGACCCAGGCAGCGCCGGTATTTTTCACCGTGATGGTTTGGACCATGCGGTTGGTCCGCCGATTGAAGCTGAACCCACTGCGGGTGAGACGCAATGAGGCGGGCGCGTCCGCGGTGCCCTTGATATTGATCACCGTCGCGGAATACGGTCCAGCCGCATAGGTGAAACTCGCGCCTGGAACGGTCCAATCGAGGTGGGCCACGTCGGCCGAGCCGGTTCCGGTCTGAGCCGCGGTGTCCTGGGGAATACCGTAGCTATAGACATCAGCGGGGCCGCTCGGGGTGAAACCACTCAGGTTGATATTGGCGTTCAGCGTCGCGACCTTGTTTTTATTGATCACGAGAATATGAATTTCGCTGTTGTCCGTGCTGCGCACCGCGTACACGCCAAGGCCGTCGTAGTCGCTGCTGGCTTGGAGCACGGTTTCGCCTTCGCGAGCGTAGTGAGTCAGCAGTTTATAAACGTAGAAGGTCGGGTAACGATCGGCCGGTCCGGGAGGATTGGCGTAGTCGACGATGCCGTAGTCGCCGTATTTGCGCCAACCATACAAGGAAATGCTGTTATTATTGCTCGCTTCCTTGCCGTTTCGCAGATCCCACCAGAGGAGACTGTTGAACTCGGTCTTCATGATATTGCCGATGCTGTCGGCCAGATAGAGGCCGTTGACCAAACTGGTGGTTTGCTTGCCGGGGTTGCCGTAGACCGAGTTGTTTTCGGTGCAGTCGATTTCAACTTTGCTGCCGTCGCTGCCGAGGTAGTCGGTCAGCATGCGCCGGATCGCGGTGGAATTGTTGGGCCAAGTGCGCGAAGCGTTGAGCAGGAAGGCGTCGCTTTCGCCGCCCGGCCCTTGTTCGTAACGGTGGAAAACGACGAAGTCGGGGAGGGTGCCTTGAGCTCTCAGGGTGTCGAACAACACCGCATTCCAGCCGCTGTGCTTCACCCCGGTGCGAGGATTGGTCACCACTTCGTCGGCGAAATTGGCGTTGCCATCTTCCGAGTCGATCACCACGGCGCCGACTTTGATGGTGGGATCGACCGCCTTCATCTGAGTATAAAACTGTTTAAAGCGGGTGGCGTAGGTCACGGGATCGTTCTTGCGCGGATTATTATCGGCCTCCCACGTTCCGTAGTTTTCGTTGCCCACTTCCCAGTATTTGAAGCCGTAGCCCATCGTCACGTTCGAGTAGCGAACCCACTCGGCGGCTTCTTCGGGCGTGCCGGTGCCGTAGTTGGCCGTGATATACACCTGGGCGCCGGACGCGACTGCAGTGCGGGCGAAGGCGTCGAAATTGGTGCTGCCGCTGGTGGTCTGCGTGCCAATGTTGCTGGCCCAATGATAGACGTCGGAAGCGGAGCCGCCGGGGAAACGCAGGACCTGATTATCGATTTCGTTGAGCAATTCGGCTGTCGTAGCGGAACCGAGGATACTGTCCCAGTCGGCCGCGTTGATGCCGAAGAAGCGCGGGTCGACCTTGCGGATCTCCGCTTTGCTGTTGACCGTTACATTGATCACAGAGGGAGGAGGCGCGTTTTCGAGGAAAACATCGTCGACATAAAACGTCGGCTGGTTGACGCCCGCTGATTCTTGGAACCAGAAGCCATTCAGGTCGGGTTTATTGTCGATTCCCAGCGTAGCGAGCGGGATGACAATCTTTGTCCAGGTGTCCTTCTCCAGCGGCGGGAGTTTATACGAGCCCTGTTGATTGTTACCATAGAGCGCCACGATCCGGACCGATTGGCCGCCGATGGGTCCGCCATTGATCCAGAAAGTCAGGTTGGAAAAGCCCTGAGTCGAGAAGGCGGTATGATGAAAAGAAATCGCGGTGAAGGCATTTTCCGTCGCCGCGATGGAAGCGGCGCCTGTATTCACCACGGCCGTACTGGCCGGATTGACCGTGGCCCAGCTCCAATTTTGCCAGCCGTTCACGAACGCGTCATCGTAGAGACTCATCCCATTGACGGAAGGCGGCGGAATAACCGGGACGGCCGTGGTCAGGCTGATATCGTCAATATAGAACGTGGGCTGGGCCTTGCCGGTGCCCTCTTGAAACCAGAGCCCGGTGAAATTGGCTTGGTTGTCCACGCTCAAGCTGGAGAGAGGAATTTCGATCTTCTGCCAGGTGGCAGCGGTCAGAGGGCCAACTTTGACGGAAGGTTGATTGGTCGCTGAGCCATTGACCAAGGCGGTGATGTTCAATTTCTGCCCGCCGGTGGCGCCGCCGTTGGCCCAGAAGACCAATTTGCCGTAAGGCGTGGTATCGACCTTCGCGCTAGGACTGACCAGCGAAAGCGCCGACCAAGCGCCGGCGGTCACCGCGATCGAGGTGGCGCCGGAATGGATAGCGGCGGTGCTGGCTCGATCCGTCGCCGCCCAACTCCAATCCTGCCAGCCAGACGCGAGCGTGTCGTCGTAGATAACGAGGTCGCCCGCGGCTCGCGCGGCGACAGAGGAGAATAGGGCGAGCGCCAGGAAAGCGGATCGCAATGCAGACAATCGAAGAGATTGCATAGAGGAATAATCTCGCTTGGACGTGATGCGACGTCGGTCGAGGGGGAGTGGAATGATAGTTGAAGACCTATACGGGAGGCCAGGCGACTGACAAGAGGGACAGTGCGTAGCCAAAGTTCAAACTACCAGGAAACCCTGACTAAAACATGTCATCAAAAGAGGCGACGCGTCGGCTAAATTATTTTATAGTCTAAATAATATGTGCTGAATACTGGGGGAGTTTTAATAAAACGCCACAACCCGTCCGGCGAACTGGCTGCTGAATGACCGGGACGTGAGCACGGAATACGCAACCACGCGGAATGCAGAATAGAACCAGGCTGCACCGTCGGCGATGGAGTAAGCGGTATAAAATCCGAGCCGCATTGGATGTGCGGCCACGCGCGCTATACTATCCGCCCTGCCGTTTGACCTCGGTCTCGATCTGCGCGAGCTCGGAAGAGGGCAGACGCTCCTTGGACAAACGGACAAAGTGCTTCATAAAACCGCTGGACGGATCGGCGGCTTTGGCCGCGACCCCGGCGGCCCGCAATTCTTCGAATTTATCGGTGGGCAAAAGCTGCTGAGCGCAGTCGAAGAATATTCCGGCGTAGTTTTTATTTCCCGCTCGCGCGCTGCGAGGCGCCGGAGCCGAAGAGGACGGAGATGGCATGGGCGCGGGAGCAGATCGGGGAGCTGCTGCGGGCGGAGGCGCAAACGACTGGGGTGCTGGTCGAGCGGCCGGCACGGCGGGAGCGGCGAACGCGGTGGGAGCCATCCCGAAGGCGGGTGTTTGGCGGGGAGCGCCGCGGAGAAGCTCCTGGGCTTTTCGTTCGAAGTCTCTCCAGGCGGTCCAGATTTTCGGGCGAATCTTGGAGGTGTGAAGAACTTTCGTGCTCTTCGTGATCAGAGAATGAAGATGAGCTCGATACGATACTTCATCCATCGGTCCGCGTTCAAGCAGGTGAAGAGGCGGTAGAAGGGCAAAATTGACTGGATCGGTGATGTCCTTGCCATCGTAGACCGCGGTCGGTTGGGCCGGAAGGTTGTCGGTCGCTGCTGGGGCCGAGGAACTGGGTTTTTCGGCCGCGGGGGTGGGCGAGGAAGAGGGAGGTGGGACCGATACCGAAGCGACAGGGGGCGGGGCCGCCGGCGGGGAAGGCGGGGCTTCGGCCACTTTTTTTGCCGCGATCGCCATCCCTTTGGCTTCGACTGGATTTTTTCCCGTGAGCACGAATTCGGTGGTGGTCCCCAGCACCTTGGCCAGGGCCCGGACCTCGGCGGGGTCGGGGTCAACGTAACCCAACTCGATGCGAGAGTACTTGCTGCCCGGATTTAAGCCCGCGGCGGTAGCCAGTCCCATTTGAGATAGCTTCTTTTGCAGCCGAAGAGTTTTGAGCCAGTCGCGAGCCATGGATTTCTACGAGTTCGAATAAATTTGCGGGCAAAGCAACCCAGCACTTGCGCCCGCGTCCGAAACAAAGGCGATTTTCTTAAATAGTGGAATCATACTCAGGGCTCTCTACAGAGGGAAAATGAAGAAAAAATAAATCCACGCGGAGGGACGAGCTGACGATTTATCCCTAGGAATCGGGATACGCGCGGTGTGCGAACGTGGCCTTTAAAACAGGACGTGTGCGACAAAATCTAAGACGTGCTTCGGATGATTTCGATGTTTGCGGACCACTACAACCAATTCGCGCTCGAATCGGTCCGGCAATATAATACGACGCAAGTTCCGCTTTCTGGGATATGAAGCCAGCGCGCGAATGGGAACAAAACCCACGCCGAGGCCGAGCGCGACTAAATTGATGATCAGATCGAAACTGTCCAGCTGCATAGCCGGCTCGATCCGCCAGCCTTTGCGGTGCATCCAGGTTCGCAGCCGTGCGCCGGTATTGGTTCGCTCATCGGGCGTTAGCCAATTTTGCCGCAGTAACCAGGCGTCGCGGATGGCTTTCGCTTTTGATAATGAACTAAACTCGGCAAAGGCATTTTCGGGAACAAGCAGGGTGAACGCATCGGCAAAGCGGTGGGTGACTCGAAGGGTTTCCGGCAGTCGTTTCGGTGGACAAAGCACGCCGAGGTCGAGTTCGTTGGCGTTTAAGCCGGACAGTAAGGCAGTGCTGGTTTCATACGAGACTCGGTAGGCGACATCCGGCGCGTGCCGAACGTTGGCGTGAAACAGTCCCGGGAGGTGGGCGAGAGCGATGGAGCGAGAAACTCCCACGCGGATCTCTTTCTTCGCGCCGGAAAATTCTTCTCTCAAACGTCGAAGCGACTGCTCCGCCTCTCCGAGCAGCCGGGCCGATTCTTGATAAAGAAAAGTGCCAGCGGCGGTGACCTGGACTTTGCGCGTGGTGCGCTCGAAGAGAGTGACGGAGAGGCTGAGCTCGAGGGCCTGGATCTGCCGAGTGATCGCGCTCTGGGTCAGACCCGCCACCTCGGCCGCTTTGGTGAAACTGCCGTGTTTCGCGACCAAACGGAAGAGGTGGAGTTCGTACAGATCAAAGGGAGTCGAATCCAAAATTCATGCACGTTTTACATCAATCCATTCGTACAATGAATTTCTCACAAAGGCCAGAGTCCATTATACTCCGTCATCCCTGATTATTATGGCTGACCCAAACAATCGATCCCCTGGAAATGTGATAGGGCCTTACTTTGTGGATACGAGCTGCACCGACTGCGACCTCTGTCGGCTCACCGCTCCCGAGTTCTTTAAACGGAACGATGAAACCGGCTTCTCCATCGTCTACCGCCAGCCGGTATCCGAGGAGGAAATACAATTGGCTCAAGAGGCTTTGACCGGCTGCCCTTCCGAATCGATTGGGGATGATGGAACCGCGGCCGCCGAGGCGGATCGCGAAGAGCGTGGGGTGTCCCCCGAATAACTTATATATTCTGAAGGGTTGAGTACCTAAGGTGGGCGAGGCGTCGCCGACGAACCGTGTTGATCACGGCTCGCCTGCAAGCGCCGCAAATTCTGGCCGCTTGCTGCGTGATGGCGTGGATGAAGGTGAGCGCAAATTTTTAATATTAGTTAAAAAAGAAGTTCGTGAGTTTTTGCGCGACGAGGGTTGCGCTCGTCGTAAAAATTTCTTTCCTACGTCGTAGTGTTCCGGCGAATTCAACTTCTCGGCGTGTTACTGACTTGGCTCCTGGCCACGGGCGCGCAGTGGGATTTTGTCCAAGTCGCCGGTTGGGCTCGGATGATCGCGACTTACTCGCGCACCATGTCGTTTGAAGACGCGGTGAGCACCACCTTCGAAGGGCCGATGTGCAGTGTCTGCAAAGCGGTCAACGAAGCGAAACAGCAGAAGAATGATCCCGCCGTTCCAGCTGGGACGGTTTTTGGTAAGGTCGTTTTTGTTTTTCAGCCTGCCCCTCGTCTCTTCAATAACGAATCGACGAATTTCTCCTGGCCTTCTTGCGACCAGGACATGTTGGGCCAAGCGCGTTCAGCTCCGCCGGCGCCGCCGCCTCGCGGCCCCGCGACTGCTTGATCGTCGTCCCTGACGTCGTGGCTGAAGCGTGAATCGCGCGCGCTTGGCGCGGTGATTTCTTCTTCGCGCCTGAGTGCCTGCGCCTCGAGCGCACCTCCTCGGACGTCTCCGTCCGCAGCTTTTGCGGCGGCATTTCCCGTCTCTCCCTGTCGCGCGTTCGCGTGACCCAACACTCGCTTTCCATGTCTCCTTTTTTCCGTATCCACGGATCTATTCTCCTTCTCTTATCCACTGCTCTTGGTGGTCGGTCGGCCCGAGCTCAAACCGTGGCTTTTGCCTCGACCGAGGTCGAAACCCTCTCACCCGTCGTGGTCAATGATTCTCCTCTGACCAAACCGCTTTTGCCTCATGCCCCGACGCAAACGTTGGGCTCGATTGAAGCCGGGAGAATCAGTGAAACCGTCAATTTAGTGGATACAGAAGACGCGGTGAAATACCTGCCCAGTCTCTTCCTCCGTAAACGAAACTACGGGGACACTCAGGCGGTGCTTGCGAGTCGGGTCTGGGGCATCAGCTCCAGCGCGCGGAGTCTGATCTATGCCGACGGGGTTTTGCTTTCCGCCTTGATCGCCAATAATAATAACATCGGCGGCCCTCGCTGGGGCTTGGTCGCTCCGACCGAGATCGAGCGCATTGATGTATTATATGGTCCGTTTTCCGCAGCCTACGCAGGCAACTCGATGGGGGCGGTGATGGAGATCACCACGCGTCAACCGAAACAGTTCGAAGCAACGTTGGCGCAGACCGAGGCCTGGCAACATTTCTCGCTCTATGGGACGAAGGACGAATATTTGACTCACCAGACCGCGGTCAGCGTGGGCGACCGCGCAGGAAAGTTTTCATACTGGGTCAGTGCCAATTATCAGGAGAGCCATAGTCAGCCGCTGAGCTTTGTCACCAGCCCGACCTTTCCCGCGGGCATGACCGGCGGATATCTCGCCTTCAATAAGCTCAATGCTCCCGCGAATATCATGGGCGCCTCGGGTCTCCTTCATACGCGGATGGCCAATGCTAAAGTTAAAGTCGCCTACGATCTCTCGCCGAACCTCCGCGCAGTCTATATTCTCGGGCTCTGGCGCAATGATGGAGACTCTGGCGTGGAAACGTATTTGCGCGACAGCACAGGAACTCCTACCTTCGCGGGCCTTTCGGGATTTGCTTCCGGGTTTTATCATCTCGAGCAAGACCACTCGGCGCAGAGCTTTTCTTTCCAAAGCGAGACCAAAGGCCCGTGGGACTTTTCGGCCACGGCTTCACTTTATCATTTCGACCGCGATGCCCAGCGTTCCCCCTATTCCGCGTCGGCCACCGGAACGACCTTTAGCTCGGCGGGGCGGCTCGCCTCGCTCAAAGGCACTCGATGGACCAATCTCGACCTCAAAGCGACGTGGCGACCGGACGGTTCGTCTGGCGGGCATCGGGTGAGTTTTGGTCTGCACCACGATCAGTATAGATTGTTCAACCCGACCTGGAATACCGCCGAGTGGCAGGCGGGTTCGCCCACGACGGTGGCGACGGAAGGGGATGGAAAAACCCGTTCCCAAGCGCTTTGGTTTCAGGACGAAATCAACCTCGCGCCTTCGCTTCAGTTGACGTTGGGCGGACGATCTGAGCGCTGGCGAGCCTACGATGGCTACAATGTCAGCGGCGCGACGGTGGTGCGTCAGCCATCGGTGAGTGCGTCTGATTTTTCGCCCAAGGGCGTGCTCAGTTGGACCGTATCCAAATCCTGGACGGTGACCGGCTCGGTCGGTAAAGCCTATCGGTACGCCACGGCGGCTGAACTTTATCAACTGGTTTCCACCGGCACGACGTTCACCTCACCGAATCCCGATTTGAAACCGGACGCCGTTCTTGCCACGGAAATTCGGATTGAGCGAACCACGGCTCACGGCCGTTTGCAGTGCGCACTTTTTCAAGACGACATCCACGATGCGATCATCTCGCAGTTTCTTCCGTTGGTCGCTGGCTCGTCGCAACTTTACAACTACCTTGCGAACGTGGACCACGCGCGGGCCCGAGGGATCGAAGGCGTGATCGAACAGCGGGACCTCTTTATCGCTGGCCTCGATTTTTCCGGAAGCGTCACCTATCTCGATGCTCGCACCCTGGCCCTAAGAGGCCGGGCCAGCCCAACCGCTCCGGCGGAGGCGGCGATCGGCCGCCGACTTCCGAATATCCCCGATTGGCGTTCGACCTTTCAACTGACCTACCGCCCCAACCCCCGCTGGTCCTGTTCGGTGGCCGGACGGTACAGCGGTCAACTTTATACGACGTTGGACGATGCCGATGTTAACACCAACACCTACCAGGGTTTTTCCGCCTGGTTCGTAACCGACGTGCGGATACATTGTAGCTGGAATCGTCGCTGTTCGTCCAGTGTCGGGGTGGATAATCTCTTCAACCGCCGCTATTTTCTTTTTCACCCGTTTCCCCAACGTGCGGTCGTAGCTGATCTCAAGTTTGTGTTTTAAAACCAGAAACCACTGAGCTCCCCAACGGATCCATTCAGGGACTTCTGGCGGCACTCTGAGGCCCGCTGTCCGGTCACGCAATTTCCCGACAGGAGGTCAGTAGGAAAAGAATACACCGGCCGAAAATTTCCGAGCGGGTACGTTGGGACATCCTCCCGCGATTTTTCGCCTGACGACACTACTTTGAACTGAGAAGGCGAACCCATGGCGGGGAAAAGCAGGTTGGGCTAGGGTGGGGTGGTTCCGCGAAACGGCAGAGTCCCGACGGTAAAACCTCCGTTCTGCCGTGGAGCGGACAAGGCAGTCTGTTCATTTCCGGGCGGTCCTTTCTCGGTCGTGAGTTGGGGATCGAAATTCACCTCGAGGGGAGGTCGGACCCTGTTTTCATCAGGTAACCAGAATCGGACTACACCGGTCGTTCGCCGGCACTCAGCCAATCTCTCAACTTAGCCGGTGAAAACCAGCAATCTTTCAACCCTTCGGCGGACGTCGGAACGCGCTCGGCCGTACCGCTGCCGACCTACGCGCTTTGGACCGCGATCGACTACACCCGGGCAGGCCGACACCTTCTTCGCGCAGAGCTTCATCAGACCCTCGCGCATCACCTGGAGAACGTGTTGAACCGCCTCTCTGTTCCCACCCGAGTGGTCCGAGGGAGCCGCGATCAGGTCGTTTCCCAACGTTGGGCCGAGGAGGTCGCTCGTATTGCCGGCGCCCCTACGCCGGCCGTCGTGCCGGGCTGGGGACACGCAGTTAACTACGACGCGCCGAGCCAGGTGGCAGATGCGGTTCTGGAGCTGGCGGGAACGGTTGCGGCGGCCAACTCCTCGGTTCGGAATTGATCTTTGGCGCCCTGTGATCAGACCCCCGCCACTGCGATTCTTGCGGTGGGGCCGAGGCGCAGACCGTCGGTGCGGTTGGTGCAATAGCGCGGGTTGAGCTCTTTGGCCCCGAAGTCTTCGATCGAGGTGTATCCGAGACGGCGCAGATCGGCGGCGAGTTCGGCGGGTAGGAAAAAGGTTTTCCACGGTTCGCCGATCGAAGCGACGCGGCGGCGCAGGAGAAAAAGAAAGAAGCGCATCCGCCAACTGAATACTTTGGGTGACACCCCGTAATCGAAAAGAATTTCCGTGCCGCGGGTGAGCGATGCGACATAGCGGAGGGTCGTTTCGATCGAGGGACGAGTCAGATAAACCGTGACGCCCAACCAGGAAAAAAACGCGGGCCGGTCCGCGCGGAAGCCGGCTTGGTTCAAGGCCTGGCCCAAGGTCTGATGCTCGAAATCGAACGGGACGAAGGTGAGCGAGGATGGCAGGTCGATGCCTGCTTCCGAAAGACGGCGTCGTTTCCATCCCTGAGTTGAGGGATGGTCGACCTCGAAGACGCGGAGCTCGACGGCGTCATGCGGGTGTCGATACGCGAAAGTGTCCAGACCGGCCCCGAGCACAACATATTGAGCGACCCCTCGCGCCATGGCCGCGGACAGTCGGTCTTCGGCAAGCTGACTCCGCACAGCGAGGAAGGTTCGCAGCCCACGGGTCACTCCGCGTTTCGCCTGCTTCAGCCGCTTTTCCCACTTTGGACCTTGAGGGTCGAGAATGCGAAGAGCGAGCGGATCGACAAAAATTTTCGGTTCATCGATCAACTGATGGATCGCACGATGCGCGGCCACGCTCATCGCGGTGTAGCTGGGACGGCCCTCAATCATAACGAAGAAGGAGAATTGCCATGGAAGAATGGAATGCCAACGAATACGAATCGGCCGGGCTAGCGCGAGGGAAAGTCTGAGCGGAGTGCTCCGCTCGCGGATGCACGGACGGTGGGGCGCTTCGTGTTCCTTCGGTTGCGCTCCGAGGCATTCCGCGAGGGCGCAAAATATGTTTCGCCCCAAAATTTAAATGCGTCCGCCGCGAGCCGATATTCGTAGGATGGGCATGAAACAACGGGCTGAAGTTTATGAGAATCCAGTGACGGGAGAACGCGCCGTGGTCCGGTCTAAACCGTCTCCAAACAACGGCGACCTGATGGTGGTGGATTTGTATATTAGGCCGGGTGGGGCGGTGGTGGGAGAGCACGTCCATCCGGCGATTGAAGAACGTTTTCTTGTGCTGCGAGGCCGCGTCGGCTTTTCCCTCGGCAGCAAAAAGAGCGAGGCGGTCGCAGGTCAATCTGTGCTCGTTCCGGCGGGAGTCGTGCACGACTGGTGGAACGCGGGCGCGGAAGAAGCGCTCGTTCGAGTGGAGATTCGTCCCGGCGCGCGTTTTCAAGCCATGGTGCTCAATCTTTTCGGGCTCGCGCAAGACGGTAAAACGGACCGCAAGGGCATGCCGAATCTCTTGCAGCTGGCGATGATCGCCCGCGAATTTTCTGATGTGGTCTGGTTCACCCGGCCGCCGCGGGTGGTCCAAAAAGCGGTTTTCGGTCTCCTCGTCCCCCTGGCGCGGCTCTGCGGCTACCGGGGGAGTTACGACAAATACCTCACTCTTGCTCCGTCCGACTGGGTCGAGCTGGAGGAGAGTGAGGGGCCGAACGCTTCGACGGCAGAGAAAACGAGCCCGAGGCGTTAAGTTAAGGTAGGGAAATTTTAACTACGCAGGCTGCAACTTGGCCTTTGGTTGGCTGGGTGTTAGCGGGGAGCGTGACAACCAGCCCCTCGGCGCTGCGCTGCGTGGTCACTTTTTCTTCGGTGCCAAGGACCTTCACCGTTCCGAGCTCTCCCGCGTAGTGGGCGGAGCCGGTGGCGAGAGACTTGATCACGATTTTCCCGTCGGTCGGCCATCCCAGGGCCAGGGCGTAGAGGGTTTTCTGGTCCTTCGAGGTGGTGAAACGAATATCTTCGGCGGTGAAGGGCGCCACGTCCTTTTGTCCGTCAAACTGGCCTTTCTCCGCTGCTTTCTGAGTTGAGGGACCTTCCCCGTAAATCTTCCAAGGGCGCGTGGCGTAGATCGCTTCGGAGTTCACGTCCATCCACGCGGCGATGTCTTCCAGCAGGTTGACTTCCGCGTCGTCGATCGTGCCTTCGCCGCGCACCGGAATATTGAGCATCAGGTTTCCGTTTTTGCTCACGATATCGATCAGCATGCGAATGACGTCGCCGGACTTCTTGTATCGATCCTGCTCATACAGGCTGCGCCGGTAGTGCCAGTCGCCAATGCAGGTGTCGGTTTGCCAAGGCTGGGGCAGGATATCCTGAGATTTGCCGCGCTCGATATCGTAGACCATGGTGCGGCGTTGGTCTGGATTGAGCTTTTTGCCGTCGATCACCGCTTCGAGTTTCCCGCCGTGGGTGGCCAGGTTGTGATTGTAGTAGTGGGCGGCGATTTTCAAGCCGACGTCGCTGACTGGGTAAAAGGGCAGAACAGAGTCGTCGAAATAAATCATGTCCGGATCGTAGCGGTTGATCAGATCGACGGTCCGATTGTAGTATTTATTCAAATACTCGGTGCTGGGCAACCGGGGGTCGGGCGAGTCCGCGCTCGCGGCCGGAGTTTTTGGTTTCCATTCCCAGTTGGCGTCGCTGGTGGGGTGGTTTTGCGCATAGAGATCTTGGGGATCCAAACCATCCCACCATTTTCCTTTTCCGTCCGCGGCGGTGAGGTTCCCGTCGTAGGAGACACCTTTCCGAGGGCCCGCCGGATCGGAGCCCTGCGCGGTCTCGTACCAGCTCCAAGCATGGGAGGCGTGAACGCTGACCGCGAAACGCAGACCGGCTTGACGCGCGGCGGCGGCCCAACCGCCGATCAGGTCCTTTTTCGGACCGACGTTCACCGAGTTCCACGGTTGATATTTGCTGTCGTAGAGGTCGAGGTTGTCGTGGTGATTGGCGAGGGCCATGAAATATTTGGCCCCGGCTCGTTTGTAGAGGGCGATCAATTTCACCGGATCCCAGCGTTCCGCTTTCCAGGTGTGGATCACGTCTTTGAAGCCGAAGGTGGAAGGATGACCGTAGCGCGCCACGTGGAAGGCGTAGTCTGGATTGGGAACGGTCTCGTGGGTCTTGGAATCAGTCGTGGTGGGCTGATACATTTTCTTCGCGTACCAGTCGCCCATCTCGGGCTGGCACTGCGGGCCCCAGTGAGCCCAGATGCCGAATTTCGCGTCGCGAAACCATTCGGGGGTCTCGAACTGTTGCAGCGATTCCCAGGTGGGCTGGAATTTGCCAGCGGCCATCGGTTCAGTCTGAGCATTGGCGGCTTTGGCCGCAGCCGTGGCGGCGGCGAGTTTTTCGGCTTCGTTCTCGGCCGCGGACGAGACACAGACCAAGGCTGCCAACGGCAGGAGCGCGATCAAGGCACGGGGTGTTGTCATGGGTGAGGAAGCCATAAACGACCGCGGCCCGGAGTTGAATCCTGAATACAGCAAAGGCCCGGAAAACTCACGCGATCAGTCCGAATCAGAGGGAAGACCGGGGCGACGGGGCGCGGCCAAAGTGATTTTAAGAGGGGAATCGCGAGACGACTTCACTTCCCCGCATCGTCTCGAGGATCGTTTCCCGCCAGCTGACTTTTAGCGAGCGGTGGAAATGCATCCGGTGTGTGAACTGTCTATTTTGAGTGAGCTTCTCACCCTTGTGCAGCGGGTTGGTTGATCAGAGGATGACGCGTTGCCCTATGAAAAAAACGCTTCTCCTCGTTTTGTTTTTCGCCGGTTGGTCGACCCATTCTTTCCTGCTTCGGGCCGAAGACGAATCCGTTCCCTGGGTCTCGCTCTTCAACGGCAAGGATCTGGCCGGTTGGTCGATCAAGGGCGGCGCGGGTAAGGCTATGGTGGAGAACGGAGAAATTGTTTGTCATGTAACGGCGAATACAAAGGAGCACACCTTTGTTTGCACCGACAGGGTCTTTGAAGACTTCGTTTTTGAAATCGACCTGAAGATCGACGGTGACTTCAACACCGGCATTTTATTTCGCGCGGTGGACGCCCTGCCGGACGCGCCGGTGAAGCTCTGGAGTTATATGGTCAAGGTGGATCCCACTCCCCGGAAATGGACCGGAGGGATCTTTGAGGATTTCGGCCAAGTTTGGCAGTGGTTGAATACGATGGAGAATAATCCGGCGGGCCGACAGGCCTTCAAGATCGGGGAATGGAACCGTTTTCGAATCGAAGCCTTGGGCTCGCACTTCAAGGTCTGGGTCAATGGGGTGCCGACCGCCAACTTGATCGACGACCGTTATTCGCGCGGCTATATTGCCCTGAAGATTCATTGGACGGGTAATTTTCCGGAGCGGGAGAAAATTTTGGCCCATTTCAAAAACGCGCGGATTATCACCACCCATCCCGAGCGTTTTGCCACGGAATCGTCCTTGCCGGTGGCCACCACTCTCGACGAGAGTGGCATCACGGTTCCGGAAGGCTTCCGCGCACTCGTCGTTGCAGACAATTTGGTCGGTGGAGCACGCCGGCCGGGAGATAAATTGCGATTCCTCGCCGTCGGTGAGGAAAGTGAAATTTACGCCAAGACCTCCAAAGGCGGAATCATCGCACTGCGCGATCGCAATGGCGACAGTCGTGCGGACACGATCGAGGAATTTGGCTCTGGGGGCGGCACCGGAATAGCGCTCCACGACGGCTGGCTATATTATTCCACCACGTCGGCGATATATCGCTATAAATATACCCTGGGAAAATTGACCCCGCTCGGCGAGCCCGAACTCATGATTCACGGTTTGCCCGCCGAAGGTGGCCACGAAGCCAAGGCGTTTACCTTCGACGACCAGGGCCACCTCTTGGTCGATGTCGGATCTCCGTCCAATGGCTTTGGCACGCCAGATCGAAAAGAAGGTGCGAAGGGTTCCGATCCAACGCAGTTTCTCAAAACTCACGCGGGCTTTTGGCGCTTCGACGCAAAGCAACCCAATCAAGCCTTCTCCGACGGATTTCATTATTCGACCGGCATGCGCCACGCTGTATCCGTCGCATGGAACCCGGTTTCGAAGGCACTCTTCGCCGTGATGATGGGTCGAGATCAGCTGAGCACCGTCGCTCCGCAGTATTACGATGCGCTCGATAATGCGGAGCGCGTGGCGGAAGAACTTCACCGTATCGATGAAGGCGCGAATTTAGGATGGCCCTTCACTTATTACGACCCGATCAAAAAAGCCCGCATGCTCTCGCCGGAATATGGAGGCGATAATCGGAAGCGGGTTGAGGCGGGAAAATATCCGGATCCGCTGGTCGCTTTTCCGGCGCACTGGGCTCCGCTCCAGATGACCTTTTATACCGGGACGCACTTCCCGAAAAAATATCAAGGCGGTGCGTTTGTCGCCTTTCACGGCTCGTGGAATCGAGCGCCGATGCCGCAGGCGGGATACCAGGTTTGTTTTGTGCCTTTCGACGAGAAAGGAAATCCCACGGGCACGTATGATATTTTCGCCGACGGCTTTTCCGGCCAGGATCGCCCTTTTATTAACGTGAACGAAGCCCGGTATCGGCCTTGTGGCGTCGCGGTTGCGCCCGACGGTACACTTTATTTGAGCGAAACCGAAAAGGGCCGGATCTGGCGGATTATCTATACCGGACAGCCCAAGCATGTCTCCACTTTAGCTCATACGACAATGCGCGAGGCTGCAGTGACGGCGCCGGTCAGTGCGAGCGATTCGAGCCGAGGCGCTAAATTATATCAATCGATGTGCGCCCTCTGTCACATGGCCGACGGAAGCGGTGTCGCGTCGATGCAACCCCGATTGAAGGGGAGCAGTGTGGTGGCCGGAGATCCGAGCCGCCTGATCGACGTCGTCTTAAAGGGCCCAGCCGCGGTGTTGCCCCCCGATCGTGAGCATTATCAAAATGTCATGCCGTCCTTCGCCAGCCTGAGTGACGACGATCTGAGCGAAATTATAAATTATCTCCGGCGCAGCTATGCCGAGAACGCGTCTTCCGTTTCACCCGATCAAATCGCGTCGCGTCGCGCCCAAACGCCTTAGTCGGACTTGGCCGAGAAATCACGAATAGCAGGCAACAAATTTTCTCCGACTCGGCGTTGAACTTGACTTGTCCGGTCGGAGTGGCGGATCGAGCACGCGTCCCAGGGACGGGCCGCGCCACCTTGCAGTCGAGGTAACACGAGGGCAAAGTGGGTTGGCCAACCCGGGCTAGATCTAGCGGGCGGGCAGCACGGTGATCGATCCTTTCATTGTGGGATGGAACGTGCAGCCGTAGGCGATTTCGCCTTCGTGGTCGCAGATGAGCGCCCAGGCTTTTCCTATCTCTAAAGGCCCGGAATCGAAGGGCCGCCCCCCGGTTGAGGTGACGGTATGCGGGACTAGGTCGGTATTCTTGAACTCGATACGATCTCCCACCTGCACTTGGATCGAGGTGGGAGTGTAGCGCATGGTTTCGATCAACACGGTGTGCACCGTCTCGCGAGGCCCAGGCGTGGCGCGGTCGGCTCCGGCGAGCGCGACCGCGAAGCAAACGCCCAGGACCGCTGTCACCATCAACCGAATACAGCGGCCGATGAGTTTAGCGGTAGGATTCTTGGAGGTGCTTGGCATGATTGAGGTGAGCGACGAACGCGGGCCGGACCTTGACCAGCAAGGCCTTCAGCTCGGCGTTGTCCGCGTTCGGGATGAGCACGGAGTCGAGGGCCGCGATCACCTGTTCATGATACGCGACTTCGTGGTCGACGTACGCTTTGTCCAAGGCCTTCCCACTCAACCCGCGGAGCGTGGCTAGGTTCTCGTCGCCGCCTTTTTTCAACGCGCGGCTGGTGTCATTTTCCTCCGGTTTCACTTTGAGTTTGGTCACGAGATCCACCGCGCTCTTATTTACGGCCGTGTGGTCCGTCACCATGGTTTTGGCGAAAGCACGGACGGCGGCATCGTCGGATTTCTCTTCGGCGAATTTGCCGGCATCAATATCGACCTGATTGGCGGTGACGACGATCGCCGCGATTTGAGGATCCGTGACTTTGGTTTCGGCATGGGCGGAAACGGTAGCAGCGCCGAGCAAGAGGATGAGGAAGCGAACAGATTTCATGATAATAGGTGCAGTTGAGATTATAGATTTCGACGGTTTGATGCAGCGGATCGTCAAAGGTTACAGGGCGAGCGAGAGGTTCGCCGTGGCGGAGAAACAATATCTGCTCGTATCTATAAAATTAGAGCACACGGGTTTCGTGTATCCACTAGGCGGATCCAGGGAGGAGGGGCGGAGGTCCAGCGCCCTGACGGCCGCTCGGTTGACCACCGCTTGCACCAAAACGATGGGTTCCAGCGTGCAGTGTCCGTCTAAGACGCAGCCTCCCCTGTCTCGCTCGGGAGCGGTCCCGCGTTGTAACCTTTTCTCCGGTCTCGCATCCAATTTGGTAAATGCACACCCTTGCGCAAACTCCCTTGGCAGCACCCGACCCATCGCGTCCTTTCCAAGAGTTGTCCGATTTGCAGGCGGTGAGCGGAGTTTTAGCCGGAAATCGCGAGATGTTCGAGGTCATCGTGCGCCGATATAACACCCAGCTCTACCGCGTCGGAATGGCGTATCTCGGCAACCACGCTCAGACGGAGGACGCGATGCAGAATGCGTATCTCAAGGCGTTTACTCACCTCAACCGATTCAAGGGAACAGCGGCTTTCGCGACCTGGCTGACGCGGATCATGATCAACGAGTGCCTGATGATGCTGCGGGGTCAAAAACGTTTTCGTTCGGAGCCGATCGACGAGGTCGGCGAGGGCAGTCACCTCAAACTGGTCGCGGCGCCGGTCGCCGATCCCATTCACGCGCAAGAAATGAAAGCACTTCTCGAACAGTCTCTCGCGGTCCTGCCTCGGGTGCATCGCGCGGTTTATTTGCTACGGGAGGTCCAGCACCTCACCACGGCGCAGACCGCTCAATGCCTCGGCCTCTCTCGTGAAAACGTGAAAGTATGCCTGCACCGCGCGCGAGAAGGGCTCAAAGCCCAACTGCTCAAGAGCTCTGCCGGGATCGAGCTCTTCGATTATCCCGCGGCCTTTTGCGATCCTTTGACCGCGAAAGTCATGCAGGCAATTCGCGCCGCGCCGGCTTTTCCCAATTCCGAGCGAGGTGAAAACGGTGACGCCGAAAAAGGTTAAAGGGCAAACTGCGGTGATAGCGCTGGCGTAAACGAGCGCAACGAAGCGTTCTCGTTCATGTGCGCTCCCGCCTCACTGGCTTTGCACTGGCCGTCTCCCGCCAACTAGGCGTACAAATCAGGCCTTCGTGCGCCGACGCTGCCAGATGGCCCCAAGCAACAGGACGGTGCCGAAAGCGGCATAGGTCGAGGGTTCGGGAACGGCCGAGGAGGGCGGGACGGGGGCCGTCAGGCTAAAAAGACCGGAAGAAAGCGCCGCTTGGTTGATCCGAAGATTGTCCCAATACAGGCTGTCCGAGGGTTGCGAGCCGAAGTTGGTGCTGGTGAATCGCACCGAAGCGATCTGCGAAGCGGCCACGTAGACCCGGCCGAATTCTTGGGAAAAAATACCGGAGTCTCCGGGAAGGAAAGAGGACGCGCTGGCCAACAATTCACCCGAACTTCCATAGGCATAAAGATAGGCCGTGTCGTCCTCGCCGTTCGGGCTGAACTTCGGCCCGCTGTAATCGCTGAAATCGATGCTCACCGCCTGGACCGGCGTGGAAAAAGTCGCCCAGATCCCGCCAAAAGGCGCGGTCAATGCGGTATCAATCGCAGTGCCCCCAAAGACTCCCGGCGCATAAGGAGCGAGAGCCATATCGCTGACGCGGATTGGACTCATCCCGGGCCGGGTAAGCGTCACGCCGACGGAGCCAGCCGTGTAGGTCAGAGAAGGAAAGGAGCCGGCGGCGGTCGTTTCGAAATCCACCAGCTGGGCGGAAAGGGGAGCAGTGAAAGCAGCAACCAAGGTCGCTAGTGCAAAAAGAGAATTACGCATAGATAACGCGAAAGGGTTGGAACGCAGACCGCCGTTTCGCCTGCTTGATCCTGGCGCCTGCGGCTTTTGTGGCCCATAGATTCAATGTTCTGGCCGGGACTCGCTTCCACGGGGGCAAGGCGCACGGCTGTCGCCATTCGTTGGATACCACTCGTCCAGCCCTTCTTCTCAGGATGGTTATCCCTGCCCGCTGGCTCGTTTCGGAGGTGTTTTTTGTAACAATCTTGGAAAAACGAAGAAGATTAGGTGGTAGCTTCTTCCCGCGTTTGTTTCCCGGTGGTGTTTGTGATTTATTCATAACTCCTTTGCGTCTGGCCCAGAAATTGCAAACGGGCGTGCTTTTTTCTCCGCCGAAATGTCACTTTCTTGCCATTGACCTACATCGCGATCGAATCCTCGCTCGGGTAACTTCTTCTCTCTTGTTTCACCACGTCGTTCTTCCGGTTGTCCCCTCGGCTCCTCGTCGTTCCCGGCTCAGCGGTTGTGCGAGCGGGCGGGGATTCTGGACCGCCTCTGAAAGCCGTGTCGCCGGGCGTCTGGCTGCCGGACGCTCATCGGTCGCGGGCCTTGAGTCCGCGTGACGGCGGCGATCTGCTCCGCTTTCAGCCGCACGTCTCTTGCGTCGATTGGGCACGCTCCACTTTTCCACTACACATGAGTTCGAGTCCCTCGTTTTTTCCGTCTCTCTCGCGCCCTCCGGCTTTCCGCGCTCTGCCGATCGTTTTGGGTCTGTTGTTTTTGGCCGAAAGGGCGGAAGCGACGATTGGCGCGAGCTTGCAGATGCAGCTGGGCGAGCCGAGCGCTGCGGTGCCCGATCCGAATAATCACGATCATTACCTGCAGCTGCACGACCAGTACGTTTTTGATTTCGATGATCACAATGGCGAACCCGACTGGGTGAGCTGGGATCTCACCACGACCGACGTGGGCGGCAGCGGGCGCTCCAATAACTTTCTGCCCGATCCTGACCTGCCGAATACGTTTTATCACGTCGTCACGACCGACTATTCAGGCTCCGGATACGACCGCGGGCATATGTGTCCCTCGGCCGACCGCACCGTCAGCGCGGCCGATAATCAAGTCACCTTTTACCTCGGCCAAATCCTGCCGCAAACGCCCGATAACAACCAGGGCGTGTGGGCTAATTTCGAGAACTATTGTCGCAGCCTCGCCTCCGCGGGGAACGAACTCCTCATCACCAGCGGTCCCAGCGGATGGAACGGTTCACGGATCCCCAGCGGTGTGGCCGCGATTCCGGGTTACACCTGGAAGATCGCCGTCGTCGTCCCGCTCGGACCGGGAAGCGCGGTCAGCCGCATCACTTCCTCCACTCGGGTGATTGCGATCAAAGTGCCCAACATCGCCGGCGTGCGCACCACGCCGTGGCAAAACTTCGTGACCTCGGCCGCGCAAATCGAAGCGGATACGGGCTACACGTTTTTCACCAATCTGCCGGTGCCGGTCGCGAATGCGTTGCGAAATGTCGTCGACGGCCAGTCCGCCACGGGGGCGCCCAGCATTGTCGCTCAACCTTCCAGCCAAACGACCGTGGTGGGTGGAAGTGCGACCTTTTCCGTCACCGCTAACGGCGACGCGCCGCTGAGCTACCAGTGGTTGAAAAATGACGATGTCTCGATCGACGGCGCGACTGGTCCGACCCTGACCCTTTCGAATGTCCAAGCGTCCGACCTGGGAAACTATTATGTGGTGGTGTTCAACGCGGTGGGTTCAGTCACCAGCAATCTCGCCCCGCTTATCATCTCGGGGCTCCCGCCCGCCATCACCACGTCGCCGGTTTCGCAGACGGTGACGGCAGGGAGCAACCTCACGCTCTCTGTCTCCATTTCGGGCTCGCCGCCTTTCACGTATCAGTGGCGCAAGGACGGCATCCCGATTTCCTCCGCGACCGCGAGCGCATTGACCTTGACCAACGTGCAGGACGGGAATGCCGGAAGCTACGACGTGGTGGTGACGAACAGTGTCGGTTCCGCGACGAGCGGCGCGGCTACGCTCACGGTCAATGCCGCGGCGCCGACGATCACCGGCCAACCCCTTTCAAAAACCGCGAGCACGGGTGCAAATGCCAGCTTCACGGTCACTGCGATCGGAAGCGCGCCGTTGACGTATCAGTGGCGTAAGGACAGCGCTGCGCTGACCGACGCGGGCGTCGTCTCGGGGGCGACCACGGCCACGCTGCTCCTGACCGGGGTCACGGCCTCGGACGCAGGAAGCTACGATGTTGTCGTGACCAATGCACTTGGGTCGATCGTGAGCAATGCCGCCCCGCTCACGGTCAATCCGCCGGCGCCCAGCACGGTCAGCTGGAATTTCGGGCCGAGCGCCGCTCCCACGGCTGATCCCAGCAGCGGCCTGAACGCCGATATTTCGGGCGGCACGCTGACTCAGGGTAACAACAATGGCACTACACCACTGCTCAGCACGACGTCGGCCTCGAGCGGATACACCGGTGCCTCCGGTTCAAACAATGCCGGAGCCGCGGCGTGCACCGGCGCTTTGAACCCAGGAGCCAATGGGTCGGCCTACTTCGAATTCACCCTCGCACCCTCGGCCGGCAAACGTCTGCTCACCACCGGAATCAACTTCGGGATGCGGAGCACAGGGACCGGCCCACAGGCCTTCGGCGTTTACACCAGTATCGACGGTTTTGTTACCCCAGTCGCTTCCGGCTCGGTCCCGAACGATGGCAACTGGCATCGCTACGCGCCGGCCTTCGCCCCGGTCACGGGAACGGCGGGTGCGTCCATCACGTACCGAATTTATGGTTACAACGGTGTCGGCACCGCCTCGCAGAACACGGCCAACTGGCGCCTCGACGATCTCAATCTGGCGATCAACGCGGTGTTCCCGCCCCCAGTGCCGCCCATGGTCGCGAGCACCTCGCCGCTCAACGGAGCGACGGCGGTTCCGGTCTCGTCGCCCATCGTTCTGACGTTCAACGAAGCCGTGAGCTTCAACGGGTCCTGGTTTTCCCTCACCAGCGCGGCGCAGGGTCCGATGGCCGCTACAGTCACGGGTGGGCCGACGGTTTTCACCCTCACTCCGCCTTCGTTTTTTGCCAATAACGACACGGTCACTGTGACGGTTTTCGGCGGGAAAGTGGTCGATCAAGCGACCGGCACGATCCATGGGACCAGCGACACCAGCTTTTCCTTTTCGACCGAAGCGTTTGTCCCGCCCGCTCCGCCCATCGTCACGACGCAGCCGGCGACGCAAACGATCTATGCCGGCGGCAATGTGAGTTTTTCCGTCGAGGCCACCGGAACGGCTCCTCTTACGTATCAGTGGCGCAAGGACGGGGTTAATCTTTCGGGCAATGCTTCCGCGGCCTCGAGCGCGTTCACGCTCACGAGCGTCACCCTGGCCGATGCCGGGAGCTATGACTGTGTGGTCTCCAACGTGGCGGGAAACGATGTCAGTCACGTTGCGGTGCTCACGGTTTCGCTCGTGCCCCCCTCGATCACAACCCAGCCGGTCGGGCAATCCGCCGCGCTCGGCGCAAGTGCGGTATTCACTGTTGGGGTGAGCGGCACCGGACCATTCACGTATCAGTGGCGGAAGGACGGCGTTCCTCTCGAGGACAACGCGACCCGCTCGGGAAGCGCGACCGCCACGCTCGCCTTGAACCCTCTCACTTACACTGACGGCGGCGCGTACGACGTGATCGTCACCTCGGCCGCTGGATCAGCCACGAGCAACGCGGCGATCCTGGTCGTGACCGAGACAGCACCCAGCGTGATCTATTGGGATTTCGGCACGGCCAATCCGGCAAGCGGCGTTCCCCCCGGTGTGACCGGCGGAACAGTCAGTCAAGGTAACAACAACGGCACTACAGCGCTGATCACGATCACGTCGGCCTCGAGTGGATACACCGGAGCTTCCGGGGGCAACAACGCCGGGGCCGCGGCCCGCGTCGGTGGATTGAACCCGGGCGCAAACGGCTCCGCCTATTTCGAATTTACCTTTGCTCCGGCCGCCGATCGGCAGTTTGCCGCCACAGCGATGAGTTTTGGGATGCGCAGCACCGGCACCGGACCGAAAGCGTATGCCATTTTCTCGAGCGTCGACAACTTCACCACTCCCTTGGCCGGTGGCCCAGTTTTCGCCGACAGCGCCTGGCACCTCATCACGCCGGTTTTCAGCGGTATCACCGGGGCGGCGGGCGCTCCGGTTACTTTCCGCCTCTACGGCTACAACGGCGCCGGCGCTCCGGCCGCGGGCACGGCCAACTGGCGGATCGACGATTTGAAACTGACCGCCGGTGTAGTGGCGGTTCCATTACCGCCGAACCTCTCTATTCAGCCCGTGGCGCAAACCGCGACGGTGGGCGAGACCGTGACCTTTTCCGTGGTCGCGGGCGGCACGCCGCCCTTGACGTATCAGTGGCGCAAGGACGGCGTCGCCCTCGTTGGCAATGCTTCGGCCGCGACGGATACGCTGACCCTGGCCTCGATTGCCGCAGCGGATGCAGGCAGTTACGATTGCGTGGTTTCCAATCAGGCGGGCGCGACGTCCAGTTTGACCGCGGTCCTGAGCGTGAACAAAGCGATCGCTTCGGTGGCCTTGGATGGCCTCAGCTTCACCTATGACGGCGCGCCCCATAGCGCCTCCGTCGCCACCGCGCCTGCCGGACTCAACGTCGTCCTGACCTACAACGGCAGCGACGCTCCGCCGGTCGACGCGGGATCTTACGCCGTTGTGGCGACGATTGACGACGCCAACTACGCGGGTTCGAGCACCGGCACCTTGGTCATCGGCAAAGCGGTGGCCAACGTCTCGCTCAGTCAGTTGACCCAGCCCTACGACGGCGCGCCAAAATCGGCCAGCGTCGCGACCGATCCGGAGGGATTGAACGTCTTCGTGGTCTACAACGGTGTGGCCGCGGCTCCCACCGAGGTCGGAAGTTATTTTGTCGCGGCGATCGTGCTCAACCCTAACTATGTCGGTTCGGCCAACGGCACCTTCGTGATCACGAAAGCAAGTGCCACGGTCGCGCTGTCGGACTTGGTTCAGGCTTACGATGGCACGCCCAAAGCCGCGACAGTGACGACGGTGCCGGCGAACTTGAGCGTCAATCTGAGTTATGACGGCGACGGCACGGCGCCGATTCTTCCGGGGAGTCATCCTGTCGTGGCGACCATCACCGATCCGCACTATGTTGGAACGGCGACCGATCATCTCACCGTCACCGTGACGGCGCTCGTGCGGCACGCGCCGACCCTGAACGGCGGGCTGGATGGTTCGCTCCAGTTTCTCCTCGGCGAGAGCATGGCGTTGAACAGCTCGTCCTGGGTTTCCGGCGATCTCCTGGCGCCAGGAACGCCGAATCTGGTGCTCAACGGCCATCCAAATTACGGCGCCACCCAAGATGGCTCCGGTGCGGTCGCGCCTTCGAACTATTCTCTGACGATGAACGGCGGCGCGGTTTTGCGGCGCGTGGTCCGCCGCGTCGATCCGCTTGAGCTCCCGACCGTCGCGGCGCCGCCCGTTCCGACCGGGACGCGCAACCTCTCGCTCAATTCCGGCCCGAGCCCGGTGAATTTCAGCACGCTTCGCAATCTCACCCTCAACGGCAACGTCGGGCAAGTCGTCGTGCCAGCGGGAACCTATGGTCACTTTACGGCCAACAACGGAAGCGGGTTTACCTTGGGAGAGGTCGGCGCGGCCGCGCCGACGGTCTATAATTTTCAGGGCCTGACGCTCAACAGCGGCGCGCAGGTCCAGGTTGTCGGTCCGGTGGTGATCACCGTTGCGAGTGGCGCGACCTTCAACGCCGTGGTCGGAGCAGCCGATCATCCGGAGTGGCTTACGCTCAAGATCGCGTCCGGAGGAGTGACGATCAACAGCAACGCGACCTTCAACGGAGCGATCCTTGCGCCGAGCGGAACGGTGACGCTGTACGGCACGATCAAGGGCACGATTGCGAGCGACCGCCTGATCGTCAGCGGCAACGCTCTTCTCGGTCAGCCGTGAGGCCCAGCGTGTCACCACTCCCTAACTACGGTATCCATTCCGGAACGACAGACCGCGATTTGAAGAGAACCCGGTTCAAAGTTCGTATCGCGTGCTTCCTCGGCCTTGTCCTGGTGGGGAAGGGCGGTGGCGGGTTGAGATTCAAGTGAGGCGCGATAAAAGTAACACGTTTCCACTACGATGCGTCCTCCAGAATACATCTTTCGCTCCTAGGCCAAAACCCGCCCGCATGCGCAGACCGTTCTCCTCATGACCCCGAAGATCCGCCTTCTCTTGCTCGCGGCCTGCCTGGTTGCGCTGGTCATCGCGGTTGGGGTGTGGTTCTCCACTCGAAAAACTGCTCCCTCGCCGGCGCAGACGACCGCACCGGTCGCACCCGCGCCGGCTCCCGCACCGAAAGAAGCAAGTGCGTCCGCGGCTCGTCCGTCCGAAGCGGCGAGCGACCCGGTGACGGATTTCCGCGCGGCGCTGATCGAAGCCCAAGCGCTGCGCGATCCGGCACTTCATTCCCGTGAATTTGGGCGAATCCTGCGCTCCTGGATCGAACGCGATCCGGACGCGGCACTCGCCTTTCTCCGCCAACTGCCGGTCTCGAGCCGCGATTACACTCAAGGAGTGATGATCGCGCTGCAGGCCATCGCGCCGAAGGACCCGGAGCGCGCGCTTTCGCTCGCGCGGAAGCTTGCGGTGACGCGCGAGCAGCTCGCGATCTACAGCGCGCTCTTTGCCCAATTCGCGCAGCAAAATCTCCAGAGCCCGGCGCAACGTATTGCCCAGGTCCCTACGGGGCTGGCGCGTGAAAACGCGGTGCGCGCGGTCACCGATGCCTGGGTTCGCACCGATCTTTCGGGCGCGTTGGCCTGGGCGCAAAGTTTGTCCGATGCTCCCGACCGTGCGGCCGCGGTGGAAGTTGTATTGGCAGAGATGGCGACGAAAGATCCATTGCAAGCGATCGATCTCGCCCAAAAATCACTGACCGGGCCGGCGCAGGAGAGAACGGTGTTTAATGCGCTGCAAAGACTGACCGAGACAGATCCACGCGGAGCGGCGGGACTGGTAAAACTTCTTCCGCCGGGAGAAATGCAGACCTTTGCCGCGGTCGACGTGGCTCGCGCGCTGGCCGGGCAGAATGCAGAAGAAGCGCTGGCGTGGACGAAAACCCTCTCGGGCGACTCCGCGCGTGCGCTTGCAACCAAGCGGGCGCTAGAAGTGTGGGCGGCGAACGATCTTTCCGCGGCCAGTCGTTACGCGACCACGCTTCCTCCTGGTCGGGAACAGAACGAGGCGGCCGCGGTGCTCGCGGTTCCCTTGACAGCTGCCGATCCCCAGAAAGCGCTGACGTGGGCAGAGTCGCTACCTGCGGCTGAACTTCGTCCCGTGGTGCTTGCGTCCGTGGTGGACACCTGGGCGCAACGCGATCCGGCGGCGGCGAGCCGATGGGCGGCGGCCCAGCCGCCGAATAAACTAGCCGCGCTCGCTCCCCAGACGCTCGACGCCGCGCTCTCCTATTGGGTGCTGCAAGACGCGAATGCCGCCCAGGAGTTTGTCCGTACCCTGCCATCGGATACACAAACAGGCGCGGCGGAATTCCTGGCCCCCTTGCTTTCGCAAAACAACCCCGCTGGCACGCTGGCCTGGGCTCAGTCGCTCTCCAACCCACAAGCGCGGGAAGGCGCGCTCGCGGCGGCGTATGCGCGCTGGCATGACAACGCACCCGCGGAGGCAAAAGCTTGGTTGGCCACCGCGAATCTCTCGCCTGAATCCAAATCGCGCCTCCAAAGCGTGCGGTGACGTTTCTTCGGACCGTCCCGCATCGCTGCTGAATCCAGTGCGGCCGGAAATGATGCTCTTCGGAAGGTTCGAGGGTAGGACGAGGGTCCCGCCGAGCCGTGATCGCTGCGACTTACCGGAGTCCCGCCGTCCCCAGAAGGTTCGAAAGAAGCAAGGGGCGCGCGAAGGTGGAGCGGCGCGTCCCTGCGGCGCTCGCGCGACTCCGTGGCTGAGGGGTTTGAGCGGGCCTGCAACTTTTCGAGGGTTTAGGGTGTCTTGATGCCATGCTCGAAGTTTTCACCTGGTCCCTCTCCATCGTGCTGATGATTGCTGGATTGATCGGCGTGATCGTGCCGCTGATGCCTGGGACCACCCTGATTTTAGCCGCGGCCGTGATTCATAAATTTCTATCGCCGGGCGATCTGTCGTGGTGGGCGGTGGGAGTGATCGCGGGTTTTTGGGTGATGTCCTTGATCGCGGACTTCGCCGGTGTGGTGGTGGGGACTCGGATGTTCGGCGGAAGCAAGTGGGGGATGGCGGGCGCGAGCGGGGGCGCGCTGGTCGGGATTTTCTTTTCGCTTCCCGCGATGGTGCTCGGGACGGTGTTTGGAGCCTTCGCGGCCGAAAAATTGTTCGCTCGGAAAGATCCACGAGCGGCGCTCAAGGCCGGCGCGGGCGCGGCGGTGGGTTTTGTCATCTCCACCGTGGCCCGCTTTGCCTGCGCAGGACTGATGATCGCCCTTTTCCTGGCGGCCGCATGGGCCAGCCGCCAGGGTTAAACTGCGGGCGCCGAGCCTGCGCCGCATCCGTTATTCGGATACCTCGAGGATCTCGAGGAGTACGTTGCCGCTGCTGCCGGCGTTGCCAGTCACATGCACGGTGTAGGCTCCGGGAGGGAAGGGACGAAGGTCGACGGCGTCTTTCGCTCCCGGGTCGAGAGGAAAGGCGCCCACTTTAGCCGTGATGGCCGCAATGTGCTGCTCTTTCGTTAGGTAACCGGTTTCGAGCGGGTACTGAAATGCGCCGGAGTACGGTTGGCCGTCGGCGGTAAAGATTTGCAGCATGGGCTCCTTTAACACCCCGCCGACCCCGAACCGGGCCAGCGTCGGACCAACGGCGCGAATCAGAAGGGTGCTGGAGCCGCTGCTCGTGCTACCTCCGGCGACAATAAACCCGCTGATCAACGTTTGATCGCCGGGCCCGGCGAATCCTCGGGTCGAAATATTTATCAAGCTCGTGGCAGGGCGTACATTGAGCATCAGGAGCTGTGAACCTCGTTCAGAGGTGCTATCCCTTGAGAGGAGGTCGTATTTATATATTCCTGCATCGGAAGGCTGGGCGACGTCGATTATTAACACGGGATCCGTGGCTCCAGGAATCGGATTACCGTTCTTGTACCAGCCGTAATTGGTGAAATTTGCCAACGGGGACGGAGCCTTGATGGTCAGGCGTTCGGTCGGGGGGACGGTGGTCCGCGAAGGAGCGACGTCCCGAAAGCCAAAGGCGATATCGAGGGTGAGGGTGGTTTCACCGCCGTTGCGCAGAACCGAGGCCTGAAGTGGAACGGCGGATACAAACGTTGCCGCCAGCGCTGCAGCAATAAAGAACGAGCGAAGCGTTTTCATAGGTTGGAAGGATGATGCCAGCCTGAGGGGCGTTTCCTTCACGCTTTTCCTCAAGACCGACGCCTCCAAGCAATGCGCTGTTCAGGGCGCTGCCAAACGCGGCCTATATCCCACTTGGGATAGTTAACCGGTTGTCTCCGGTGAGCACACCTTTCCAGTTTTAAAGGCGAGCGCCTAGCGTATTTGATGAGGCACTACACGCTCGGCTGCAACTGCCAGCTCCGATGGGTGTATTCCATCAACTCGATGCGATTGCCGTCGGGATCGGACAACCAGGCCTGAAGCGACTGATCCAAGCCGGTCTTGATTTCACCCACCTCCACCCCGCGTGCGAGCAGACTGCCGCGCAGGTCCGCCAGGCCTGTGACTTCGAGGCAAAAGTGATTGTAGCGATTGCCCTCGTGGAGGGGACGAAGGTCTCCGCCCCATTCCTTGGCGGCGAGGTGCTGGTCGAAGATTTCGACGAAACTTGAGTCACCACAATCTAGATACACGCCGAAAAGCTGGCCCTGGGCATTGGTGAAACGGAATTTAACCGGCAGCCCGATCTGATCTCGGTAGAAGGCGATCTGGCGTTCGAGCTGATTGGAAATAAGGCAAAGGTGAGCGAGGCGACGGATCATGCGGGAAGGCTAGCCAAAAACAAACTGAGCGCGAGCGAGCCAAGGTGCATTCGTTTGAATCCGGTTCAGTTTATCCGGGCCCAATGGGGACTGCGAGGCGGGACGAACGCGTAGCCTCATCGAGCGAGGAGAAAAGGACCAGCCGTGGGCTTGTGCCTCTCCGTTTCACTGTAACCACGTTGCCACTACGAGTCGCCGATGACCGCTTTTAGGCAGGTGAGGTCGGCGATGCTTCCGGATGAAGAAGGGGGGTGATCAGGCGCAGGACCAGGGGGACGATCTCTTCCGCCGGAGGCCGATCGGGGGTCTTGAACCACTGCTTAACCGCGCCGTAGATGGCCCAGCTGGTGGTGCTGGCGACGATCTCGATCGAAATTCCGGAAACGTCGCCATGCTTCTGCAGGCCTGCGATGATCACGCGACGAATGGCGTTGACGATCGCGGCATCGATCAACGGCTCGAAGGCGCCCTGCCGGTTGACCAGCGCGGGGGTGGCATGGCTCTCAGTCAGGTAGTCACACGCCGCCAGGACGATGGCGCGGGCGGCGGAGGGACAAGTTCCGTCGTAACAAACGTTTCGCTCATGCAGCAGCTTGTGAAAACCTCCAGCGACCATCGCCTCCAGCAGAGCAAATTTGTCGGTGTAGTGATCGTAAAAAGTCGCGCGGTTTACCGTGGCCGTCTCGGTAATATCTTGGACCGATATCTCGTCGAAGCCCTTGGTCTGCATGAGGGTGCGCAGCGCTCCCTGCAGGAGTTGCCGGGTCCTGCGAATGCGTGGGTCGCGTACTTCGCAATCAGAAATGGGCACATACCCCCGTTATCCGTTTAGAGTGCCAACGCAAAGGAAAAGAAAAGAAAACCGACACTTGACGTTTATCCGGTATACGACAGATGTTGGTTAAGCGGCGAACGTCGCCAAAACTCTATTTTTTATGCCAACCCTTCTTCATCTCGATTCCAGTCCTCTTGCTAGGTCGATCAGCCGCGAACTCACGCGGGAATATGTCAAAACGTGGAGAGCCCTCCATCCAGACGGCACCGTGATCTACCGCGACCTCGCGCTTCAAGCCCCCTCCGCGTTGGACGAGGCTTGGATCCACGCCTCGTACACTCCGGAGGCTTTGCGCACCCCGGAGCAAGCGGCCGTGCTCCATCAGTCCGATCAGCTGATCGGTGAACTCGAGCGGGCGGATGATTATGTATTCGGAGTGGCGATGCATAACTTTACCATTCCCGGCGTATTCAAACTTTGGATTGATCAAGTGGTGCGCTATGGACGGACCTTTGTTTACGGCCAGAATGGGCCGCAGGGTCTGCTTCAGGGGAAAAGAGCGACCGTGCTCTCCGCGACGGGCGGGGTGTACGATGCGGGAAGCCCGGCGGAAACGATGAACTTCATCGATCCGTACCTGAAGACCGTCTTCGGCTTTATCGGAGTGACTGATGTTAAGTTTGTCACCGCGGGAGGGGTGGCCCGGGTGGGCAAGGCGGCGGAAGACCGGGAGGTGTTTTTGAAGCCGATGCTCCAACAGGTCCGCGCCATCGCGGCTTAAAACGTTTTCCCTCATGCTCTATATAAAACACCAAATATAAAACTCTCTCCCCATGAAAATCGCGGTTTTGATCGCTCGTAATCTCCTCGGTCTGCTTTTCCTCGTGTTCGGACTCAACGGATTTCTGCACTTCATTCCGATGCCACCTCTGAGCGGGCTGGCCGGACAGTATATGGGTGCGCTGTTTGTTTCGAATTATCTTGTGCCGGTATTTATATTGCAGGTTCTGGGCGGCGTTCTCCTCCTAGCCAATCGCTTCGTCCCGTTGGCGCTGGTGCTACTCGGGCCGGTGATCGTCAATATCGTGCTTTTCCACGTCTTGATGGCGCCAGAAGGTCTACCCGTCGCTTTGGTCGCGACCGCGCTCTGGCTTGTGGTGTTTTATTCAACCCGTCGTGCGTTTGCGGGAATCTTTATAGCGAGAGGGGAGGTTTGATGCAGATTGGAATCGACAGCTTTGCCGCGGCGATTGCGGATCCAGTGACGGGGCTGACCATCAGCCCTGCGGAACGGTTGAGTCACTTGCTCGAGGAGATCGAGCTGGCCGACCAAGTGGGGCTGGACGTCTTCGGGATCGGGGAGCACCACCGAAGCGAGTTCCTCGACTCTGCTCCGACCGTGATCCTCGCCGCGGCCGCTGCCCGAACGAAGCGCATTCGCTTGACGAGCGCGGTCACGGTGCTGAGTGCGGCCGATCCGGTGCGGGTTTTCCAGGAATTTGCGACCCTCGATTTAATATCAAAGGGGAGGGCGGAGATCATCGCGGGCCGCGGTTCGTTCGTTGAGGCGTATCCACTTTTCGGACTCAATTTGGAAGACTACGATACGTTATTTGCAGAGAAGCTGGAACTGTTGCTGAAGATCCGAGAAAACACGCACGTCCATTGGTCGGGACGCCATCGTCCTCCGCTGACCGGCCAAGGAATTTACCCGCGTCCCCTGCAAACTCCACTTCCGATATGGCTGGGGGTGGGCGGCACACCCGAGTCGTTTGTTCGCGCCGGCGGGTTGGGACTCCCGTTGATGGTGGCTATCATCGGTGGGGAACCACGCCGCTTTCGTCCCTTGATCGACCTCTATCGAGAAGCGAGCCAACACGCGGGACATGCGCCAGAAAAGTCGGTCGTCGGCCTTCATTGCATTGGTTTCCTTGGGGACACGGCTCAACAAGCGGCAGATGATTTCTATCCCGGATACGCGAAAACGTTCACCGAAATCGGCAAAGAACGCGGATGGCCGCCGACGACCCGCGCGCAATTCGACGCTTTGGCCGGACCAAGAGGCGCGCTCCTGATTGGCGATGCGGAGCGGGTGACCGATAAGATTCTCTCGGTCAACCAGGCGCTCGGCGGTATTGCCAGGCTGAGTTTCCAGATGACGGTCGCGACGCTGCCTCATCGGAAAATGATGCGGGCAATAGAGGTTCTCGGCACTCGAGTCGCGCCCGCAGTGAGAAAAGAACTTCCTTCGCGGTGAACTCTTTATCGCGAAGAGGGGAGCGCGTCCACGGCGCTCTCCGATAGGTCGTTCCTCCCGTCGCGTCCCACTACGGGATTGAGCCTCCGCTCGCGCGCTTGCCGTTAAGAAACCGTGGAGGATGCTCGGGCAAAAAGGGAGAACTGGGGCATTCGGTAAACGGCCGGGTTGGCCTGCGCGGAGGCGCGGAGGACTTTAATCGCGGTGCTAATTTTCACGACAATTTAGCCCACGAACGGTGTAAAATTCATGAATTCCGGAGAAAAAAAGCAGATTTTTTAGGGCCATTTAATTGCATTTTCTGGCAGTACGCCGCTTGGTCGAAATGTAATAAGCCATTATAAATAAGTATTTTACGTTGTTTTTAACGCAGAAGTTACAACTAACAACCAAAAGGGGTGTAACTGTTTAATGCAACTTGAGTGCAATTTGTGTATACAAATCGTAAATGTACCGGTAAATTCCCGGCATGAGCATTTACCCCCACTTCCGCTGCAGCACCGCCCGCACCGAAGGGCGTTGTCGGTCCTTCACCTCTGGAGTTAAGCCCGCCCAGGATCTCGCCCCGTCCCACGGTCGCTCACTGCTCCAGGGCCGTTTTGGCTATAGCCTGGTCGAGGTGATGGTGGCGGCGGTGATTTTTACCATTGTTGGGCTGAGCACCACTTCGGTGTTTCTCCAGAACAACCGGTTGATGACGGCCCTGCGTTATCGTACCCATGTCACCAATACGGCACTCTCCATTGTTGAGCAGCTGCGGCTCAATCAATTTACCACGATCAAGGGCTATCACGACACGGCGGCTTCGGCTATTCAGGTTAATTTACCGGATCCCACCTATATTCCCACCGGTTCGGAACTGACGGGGTATCGCCCAGTATCACTCAATATAAATGTGCTGGATGGCGTGGTTCAAAATAACACCACCTGGACTTCGGTGGACCTCTTTTTGGAAAACTCGCCCAAGGCGCCCAAGTTGAAAGCGCGGTTCTGGACCACCTTGAATGCTAATTTATCCGCTTCGACCCCGGTGGTGGAAATCTATGAAGTCGCGGTGATGTATCAGTGGAAAAATGCGGCTGATTCGGCGAGCGCTCCCTGGCAGTCGAGCACCATCCGAGTGGCTATTCCCAACCCCAATCCAAGAACCTAATCCCCGCACTTCCAAGAAGCCGCCGAGGCGGCATGTGAATCAGGTCTTTTACTCTTTAATTACGACGCAGAAATGAAAACGAAATTCGGAAAAAAAACCGCTGGTTTTACCATGGTGGAATTAATGATTGCCTCCGCGATCGGCTGCACTTTGTGCGCGGCGGCAGTCTGGTTTTTAGTCGAAGGAACACGAATTTCTTTAAAGACGACTGCTTCTAGTACGAATGACCTAGCTGAATGGGGAATTTTCAGCTCGATGACAATAGACAGCAAAATCGCCAATGGCATGGTCATGTACCCAGATTTTATCAAGGACACCATCTCCGATCCGGCCAACCAACTGGATGATAAAAATCCCAGCCAAAATGTAGGCAACGTTTTGATCCTGACCAAGTCACATCCCCAAATTAAAGAGCCCAATCAAAAAGTAATAAAAACCCCGATTTACGATCAAATAACGGGGTACGTTTTTGATCCGACTTACGGCACGCTAAAAACCTTCACCTATGTGACCTCTGACTCCGAGAAAGCCGACGGCGTCTCGGTAGAAACTATTCTGAAGAACAATTTTGATAACTTCGTAATGAGAACGATCGGAACCAATCTGTCCGCCAGCTCGTTCGGGGCGGCCGGCAAAGCCTTTCTCTGTCGGAGCAAGAACAACCGCTCCGCGGTGCTCAATATTGAAGTTGCAAACGGTAATGCCAATATGTCGATCGGAAAGCGCAAGTTGATCGAGGCGACGCTTTATGTGCGGGGTTGATAATACTATGAAAATAAATAAAAATGGATCAACCCTGGCCGTCGTATTTATCTGTACGGCGGTCATCACGGTTATTATCGCGTCCCTAGTCAGTCTGATTAATACCCAGAGAAAGATCGCGATCAAGAAAGAGGTCATGCTCCAGGCTTACGAGGCGGCGGAAAATGCGGCCGACTACGCCTATTCATATATAATCAATGACGTCAGCTCGCATACGATTTCGGGAGCTTCCTCCGTTCCCGTGACGGGCTATAAAAGCTTTGATTTCACCACCGCGCCGAAAAGTTTCCTTTCCGGCACGATCACCACCCCGACGAGTTACTCCGGACGGATCAGCGCGATGACCCTGAGTAATCCCGACGTTCGGGTGCTTCCGGCCGGCGACCGAAATTCGTTTTTTATCGATGGAGCGACGTCGCCTGGCGACCCGAACAAGAATCAATTTGTGACCGAGCAGCTCATCCCGGTCGTTTCCACCGTCACCGCCAAGCAAGCCAATCAGACGTTCACCGCCTACGTGCAAAAATCGATCGCCTCACGCGAAATGGCGCTTTTCCAATACGCGGTCTTTTTCCAAGGGCAGCTCCATCTCCACCGTGGATTTAATCTGATGGGGGGAGTGCATGCGAATGGGAATTTGTTTATAAACGCTCACGGTAACGACCACGCCACTTATATTGGGGCGGTCACCTCTGCGCATCATATTTACCGTGGATCCACTTTCGATGGCGGTGGCACCGGAAGCAACGCCTACGGTTATGTCGCAACGACCACGGAGGCCACGGGGGGTTGGGCGGACACCACCACCTCGCCTGCGTTTTCTCCCGTAGCACTGGGAACGACGGGACAAATCCAAATCTACGTCAACACCGTCAATGGCGTAGATAATTTTGCCGCTTATGGGACACTCGATTGCCGGACGAGTAGTTGGAAAGACGATGCCAAGGCTCTTTTTGGCGACAATCTCGCGGATCGGGCGATGGAGAGTCCGATGCTTTCTCCGATTGGAACCAGTGGGTACGCGGAAGATTCGCCGGCAACCACCGATGTAAACGAATTCAATAACGCCCCATATGGACTCCTCGAGCCCACGCTGCCCACGTCCAACCCTAATCATCAGGCTTCGTTGCTTAATAACTTCGAGGCCAAGGCAAGTTTGCTATTGATCGTCGAATATAATAATGAGGACACCATTACGCTGCACAAAATCAGCGACGGTTCCGCAGTTGTTTTTAACAGCGCCACAGATTTCAACCCGGCTCACAATCCAAATGCGGATCTGACCCTGTATTCAGACCCCTGGAGAATGTTTTACATCAAAGCTTATAAAGTCTTGCCGAACTGGGATCCTACCCTGGGGACTGATATTCATGAGCGAGACGCCAGCCACAAATTTATTTACTTAGAGCCTGTGACTTTGCCGACCAAAGATTATCATGTAATAGGTCGTGCTAGTGCTGATTGTACAAGAATTATACCCGGTAAGGACTTGATCTTTGAAGACTTCGACGTCGCTCTTTCTGGGCCGGTAACTCTGGCTCATACCTTATACGACGGCACTATTGCCCCGCTTACCCAAGCCCCGATCGTGACCCTCACTGCCGCCCAGAAAACGTCGCTCGATACCGATGGGACCCAATCGGTCAGCATTGTATCCGGTCTTTTTGACGCTCGCTTGGGTCGGGGTGTCGCTCCGATCACGATTGACATCGATGCTTTGAAGAAAGCGATGGAGGCGCCAATCTCTTCATTTTCTACCCCTCAGGCGACCAATCCGGATTATCTATTCCGCACGGCCTTCGATCCCACCGCGAAACTGACGGTTGGTTCCATCACCAAGGCACAATGGAATGGACTGATCTATATTGAATTTCCCACCTCTTTAGCGCTGCAAGATTCGAATCCCGTCGGTATCGCTCCTGGTTGGGCGATCAACACCAATAATGGCAAAAGGACCCGGCAATTCGCCTTTTCAACCGTCGCCGAACTGCGCCACCCTGACCGGGCGGATGTAATCGATGATTCTGGACGCAAAGATCGCGGAGACCACATCGTCCCCTTGGCGCCGGAACTGCGTCGTTATCCACCGGCCTCCGTTGCGAAATTGAATTCAACGATTTTGGATGCTCAGTACGTCATCCCTGCGGTGCAGGTCATCAATGGAGGTGTGCTCCCTCATCCAAATTACCCCAATAAAGAGGGCTTTAGCATCGCGACGAATGCTCCGCTTTATCTGGTCGGAAATTACAATTGCGATGGAGACTGCAATACCGGAACTAATTTTGCCAGCAAGTCGCCAACCGGCTATGCCGTGGCAGATAGTGATAAAGAAATTCCGGCGGGTTTCTTTTGCGATACGTTCACGACCCTTTCCAACGGCTGGGGTGACACCCCGGCCGGTTATACAAAGAGCAATCGCGAAAATAGTTTCTATGGCGCCAACAATGGATCGTCTAATGGTGCAGGATCTACCAGCACCAATCCTGGTACCATCGGCAATCCGCCCGGAAGGCAAGTTCGAGCTCGGCCCGAGGATCCCGCGGGCAAGTATTCCACCGGCCCGTATATCAACTCCAAGTACCCAGCTAGCAATGAATATGTCGAGATCTCGGCCTGTGTGGCTACTGGAGAATATCCGATCTTCGAATTTTTCAACCACGCGGTGGAGTCTTTCGCCAAACTTTACAACGTCATGAACGCGACCCATCCCAATCCGATCGTGTTTAAGGGATCGGTGGTGGCGTTGTTCCACAGCGAAATTCAGCATATCAAGCAGGCCTACGGGCGAAGCGTGAACGGCAATATTGAGGACTATTATAGGCAACATGGCATGTCCGCCATTTGTGCGGTGCGTTTCCACGAATTCCTCACCGAAGGCGATTGGCCTCCAGGCACCCCGCTGCTTTACGTCACTCAGCAAAAAGATTATCGGTTGCTTCGTTGGTCCGATCCGACCGACGCTGGAGTTCTCACCGCGGCTGGATTTACGGCTCACTGATCCATTCGGCGAATACGCCTCCTTCGGTTCGCTTTCAGCCTCGCCTTCTCGGCGAGGCTTTTTGCGGCGGAACACGCAGGCGAGTCCTGCGGCCTCTCGGCCTAGAAGTCGGCTTTACCAAATCGGAGGCTCGCTGCTGATGGGTTCATCGCAACCAAAGGCACGGCGGAATTCGGGGAAGTTCGCCACCGGGCCGATCACCCGCCATCGCGCGGGACTGTGTACATCACTGGTCGTGACCAGCCGGATGTGCTCCGCTCGATCGTTGGTCCGCCAGCCTTGGGCAAAGGCGATGAAGAAGCGCTGGTCCGGAGTAAATCCATCGATTTTTTCTGGCTTCTTCGTCGCGGTCGCCAACTTGAAGGCTTCATAGGAAACCCGCAGTCCTCCGACATCCGCGATATTTTCCCCCAGCGTTTGGTGGCCGTTGATATGCAGGCCGGGCAAGGGTTCGTAGGCGTCATACTGGCGGGCGATAAACTCGGCGCGTTTTTCGAACGCCTTTACATCGCTTTCGGTCCACCATGATTTTAGATTTCCGCTCGCATCATACTGCCTGCCTTGATCGTCGAAGCCATGGGTCAACTCGTGACCGATGGTGGAGGCGAGGGCTCCATAATTCGAGGCATCGTCCGCTTTCACATCGAAAAAGGGCGGCTGCAGAATCCCCGCCGGAAAACACATTTCATTCAACGTCGGTTCATAATAAGCATTATTGGTCTGCGGTGTCATCAGCCAATCGTTTCGGTCCACTGGCTTGCCGAGTTTATTGAGCTGCCGACGGACCTCGAAAGCCGAGCCAGCGAGCACGTTCAGTAGATACGGTTGACGCGTGATTTTGAGCTTAGAGTAGTCCCGCCATTTATCGGGATAGCCGACCTTGGTTCGCATCAAGTCGATTTTTTTCAAGGCCTGAGCTTTGGTTTCAGGCGTCATCCAATCCGCCAAACGGATACGATTGCGCATCGCTTCCAGGTGGTACTTTACCATTTCGAGGGCCCGGGCTTTGGCTTCAGCGCTGAAAGTCGTGCGCACAAAAAGCTGTCCGAGATCCTCCCCAATGGCTTCATCGGCCGCGGCCATCACCCGTTTCCAGCGCGGGCGCAGCTCCGTGGCGCCGGAGAGTTTTTTACCGTAGAAGGAAAATCGTTCATCCACGAAAGCTTGATTGAGGTAGGCGGACGATTGCCGAAGCACATTCCAACGCAGGTAAGTGCGCCAGGTGTCCAACGATTCGGTGGTGAGCAGTTGGTTAAACGTAGTGAAGAACTCCGGCTGGCCGACCAGCACGAATTTTTCTGCCGCGGGAAAGTGCAGCTCGGCGAAGAACGTTTCCCAGGCGAAATCGGGGGTCATTTTGGCCAAGGCGGCTCGGGCAAATTTGTTGTAGTTCTTTTCTGGATCGCGCCGCTCGACGATGGTCCGCGATGCTTTCGCGAGCTTGGTCTCGAGTTGCATCACGCTCTCGGATTCCGCTTTTACGGTGTCCGTTTTGTCGCCCGCGAGTTGGAAGGTGCGGGCAATATGAGCGACGTATGCAGCGCGGATATCTTTCGCTTGGGCTTCCTCGCGGAAATAATCGTCGCGGTCTGGCAAACCGAGGCCGCCTTGAGCCAGACCGGTGATCATGGCCTGGCTGTTTTTATCATCGACCTGCACCCCAAATTGAAACCCAACCTGCATTCCCGCCGCCTGCATCCGGCCCAGGCACTTGACTAAGTCGGACACGGAGGCGATGGCGGCAATGTCCGCAAATTGAGCGGCGAGCGGGGTCAGTCCGGCCTTCTCGATCGCGGCTTCATCCATTCCCGATGCGTAGAAATCGCCTACGCGTTGGGACACACTGCCTTTTTTCCCAGGTTTTTTGGCCGCGGTTTCGAGGATATCTTTCAACACGGCAAAGTTCCTTTCATCCACCTCCTGGTTGACACCGTAAGCGGGATATTCGCCGGGTATCGGAACTTGGTCAAAAGCGCCGTTTGCGTAGGTGTAGAAATCTTGGCAAGGCGACGCGGCTAGATTCATATAGCTGCGGTTGATTCCGGCCATAGGTTCGGGGGTCGCAGCCGACAGCACGGCCGAAGCAAAAGCTAGGGCGAGAAGAGCGCAAAGTTTTGGGAACATAAAAGTGAAACCACCCAATGCGTTCTTCGCCGTTAAGTCACGCCGTGAGTGCTTCCGGCGCGGGTTCGATCGATCCCGGACGCGCAGCGCGGGAACCACGCGCCCGGTACGAAACGCGAAAGTTTATGGTAACTAAATAGCCAATACAAGGTGGTCGCCGGGGCCGAGGAGCAGAGAGGATCATATCGAGCGCAGGATTCTCTAGGTCAGGCCCATTGTATCCCAAAATTGGATGCCAACGCCTCAATGCCTGCTTTTGTCACGGAAAGGGCGCGAGTCCCGGAACTCTTTTTCACCCATCCTGCGGTAAGCATACGTTGCGCGACGGCGGCGCCCAACGCTCCAGCCAAGTGGTCTTTTCGCTCGCTCCAGTCCAGGCACGCATAAGCCAGTTTACGCCGGCTTTGCCCCAGCTCATCCACGTCAATCCCGAAGCGGGTGAACCAACGCTTTCCCTTTTTCGAGATCACCACGTCTCGTTTTTCGACCCGTACCAAATCTCGCTGTAAAAGGGCTAACGTCACTTCGGTTCCCAGTCGCCCGGCGAGATGATCGTAACACAGGCGAGCTGAGTGAAGAGGCGGAAGGCTCTTTGCTGCCGTCGGCTTGGCGGGCAGCGCTATCACCATCAGGGCTTCGACGCACTGAGCGACCTGTGCCGACGCGAGTCGGAAGTATTTGTGACGACCCTCTGCGGCGCAGACCACGAGGTCGTCGGCCAACAACCGCTGCAAGTGAGAGGTGCCGGTGGCGGGTTCGACCCCTGCACCGTAAGCGAGTTCTTTCGCGGTGAGGGCCCGGCCTTCCATCAACAACATCAATATTCGAATCCGCGTCGGGTCACCCAAGGTTCGCGCGATTCGGCTGAGATCGGGGTGAGCATCCACACTTCGACCGTGGCCGAAGTGTCCGTGTGTGACAAGCCGCGCGTTTGTCCGAACACTCCTCGCGTTGTATCGATCCCGTTAGCCAAATCACTATTCCATTATTAAAATGAAAGACATCACCATTGAGCTCGATAACCAACCCGGAGCGCTCGCCACGATGGGAGAAACCTTGGGGCAGGCTGGCGTCAGCGTCGAAGGGGGCGGCGCGTTCGTGGTGAACGGCCGGGGCGTGGCTCACTTCCTCGTCGAAGACGGGAACCGAGCGCGCCAAGCGCTGGAGGCGGTCGGGCTCCGCGTGTCGCAGGTGCGGGAGGTACTTGTGCAGCGACTGCACCAAGCCGTGCCGGGGCAACTCGGCAAGATCACCCGCCGCATGGCCCAGGCTGGGGTCAATATCGAGGTCCTTTATAGTGACCACCAAAACCAACTCATATTGGTGGTGGACGATCTCGCCAAAGGCCGAGCGGTATCAGAAGCTTGGATGCGGGAACGGGCGGCCACGAGTGCAACTGTCGATTAGGAAATCTTCATGAAACAACATACGTATCAGGTCCGGGTCGATTGGACTGGCAACGATGGCCAAGGGACTAAGAATTATCGTAGCTACCGGCGGGATCATACCATCACGAGCGCCAGTAAACCGGCGATTTTAGGCTCGAGCGATCCGAGTTTTCGCGGCGATCCCGCGCGCTATAGCCCGGAAGATTTATTCGTCGCTGGATTGTCTGCCTGTCACATGCTCTGGTATCTCCATCTTTGTTCGGCCAACCAAATCACCGTCTTGGACTATCAGGACGACGCCTTAGGGTACATGCACGAAACCGACGACGGTTCCGGGGCATTCGTTCGAGTGGTGTTACGTCCACAGGTGCGCCTGTCCAGCCCAGATGACCAAGCCAAAGCGCTCGCCCTCCATCACGAGGCGCACCGGTTTTGTTTTCTCGCAAAATCGGTCAACTTCCCAGTGGAGATCGAGGCGAGGATAGTACAAGACAAAGGGTAGGGGTCCTGCGGCTAAAGCTTGGTCAGAGTTGAAGGAGCGGGAGATCTCCATAATTTCGCGCAATGAATCTGGCCAAGTCGGTTCGTATTTTCTCCTTCTTCATTTCTTTCGGTCTATCGGCTCAGATGCTCTGGGCGGCGTGAGAAGGAATTCTGGCGCCGGGAGCAAAACCGGTGAAACTGTCCGGCGACTACACCTTCACGGAGGGACCAGCCGCGGACAAAGACGGAAACATCTTCTTCACCGATCAGCCCAATGATCGGATTGTGCGGTACGGTACGGATGGCCAATTTACCGATTGGCTGAAGCCGGCGGGTCGGGCCAACGGCACCTATTTCGATCGGGAGGGGAATCTCCTGGTCTGCGCGGACGAGCGAAATCAGCTTTGGTCCATTTCGCCGGACAAGACTGTGACGGTGTTAGTTCATGATTTTAATGGGAAACTTTTAAATGGGCCAAACGACCTATGGATTGCGCCCAACGGCCAGATCTACTTCACTGACCCCCTCTATAAAAGAGAGTATTGGAAGCGGGACAAAGCGAGCCAGCAGCCAGGTGAATATGTTTACTTGATGGATCGCGTGGGCCGCGGAATAAAAGCAGTGGAGCAGGAGCTCAAAAAGCCCAACGGCATCATCGGCACGCCTGACGGGAAAATCTTGTACGTCGCCGATATCGGGGCGGGCAAAACTTACTCGTATCAGATTTTAGAAGACGGAACGTTGACCGGCAAAAAACTATTCTGCGAGCTTGGGTCGGACGGGATGACGATCGACAGCGAAGGAAACGTTTATCTGACCGGAAAAGGCGTTACGGTTTACGATCCCGCAGGAAAAAAGATCGAGCATATAGACATCCCCGAGCCTTGGACGGCTAATGTCACGTTTGGGGGGGCGGACAGAAAACTCCTTTTTATCACGGCCAGCAAGGCGGTCTACGCTGTACCGATGCGTGTACACGGGGTTCAGTCGCCTCACGCGAACTAATCCAGGAGGCGGACCTTAACCACAAAGGGAAAGCGCGCTCATGCGATTGTGGTTGCAGGTTGTGTGAAGAGCGGTCGCGCTAGATCAATGGGCGCCAAATACCTACCGACGATAAAAGACATCAAAGCGACTCAGCGTTTTCAGCAAAAGCAGAGTTCTCTACCCAAGTTGAAGAAAGCGGGACCCGCCGCCCAGGGCGCCAAGAAGAGCAAGAAGAAGTGATGCTTGGGCACACGGCGCGCCCACGCGCGGCTCGTCAGGCGGAGAGGTAGGAAGGGCGAAGGATCTGGCTTCGTTCCAGTCTTCGGATACGCGGCTCTGATGTAGCGCTCACGCGGTGGGCAGGCCCACTTCCGTTCCTCCTTTCGGCTCGACTCGGATCCGTATTCCGGGATGCAATCGGACGCTTGATCAACGGAAAAAAAATTTGTGTGGTTTTGCCGGCCTACAATGCGGCGCGCACCTTGCGGCGCACCCTCGAGAGCATTGATCGGTCCGTGGTCGACCAAGTGATTCTGGTCGATGATAACAGCACCGACGATACACGCCGGATTGCGCAGCAAATGGGCGTGGAGTACGCGTTCCATCGGAGGAATCACGGTTACGGAGGAAACCAGAAAACCTGCTACTCGCTGGCTCTCGAATCCGGAGCGGATATTGCGATCATGTTGCATCCGGATTATCAATACGAGCCCCTGCTTTTACCAGCGTTGGCCCACTTGATTGCCTCTGGCGTCTACGATGTGGCGATCGGGTCTCGTATTCTGGGGCACGGGGCACTGAAGGGCGGGATGCCGATTTATAAATATATCAGCAACCGTCTCCTGACCTGGGCTCAAAATTGTATGATCGGACAGAAGCTCTCGGAGTATCATACCGGTTATCGTGCGTTTTCGCGCCGAGTACTGGAAGAGTTGCCCTTGATGGCGAATTCTGACGATTTCATCTTCGATAACCAGATGCTCGTACAATGCCATGCCTGGGGCTTCCGCATTGCAGAGATGTCTTGTCCGACGAAGTACTTTGATGAGGCTTCTTCGATTAATTTCAGCCGTAGCGTTAAGTATGGATTGGGTGTCTTAAGTGTTAGCTGGGCCTATTTCTTGAATCGTTGGAGGCTTAGGACTCCGTCCTTCCTCAATCGGGCCACCGCTCCACGTTACGCGCTGTCGTTTGGTGCGGTCTCGGCGCGAATCGCCGAGACCAATGTTCGGGTCAGCAGCCCTCCCTGGGAACGCCGCTCGGTCGGTCCCCTCAAGGAGCAGTTGCCGGGGGGAATTTAACGCCCAGGACGGCTCCCCCAAATTCGGCCTGGCAGGTGCTGGCGCCGATTTGGTTGCGGCCAACGGTGACGGTTTCGGGCTTAGCGGGATAAAATAAGGTATCGCCCGACCAGACGACGTGCCCGTCTAATATTAAATCAAAATGGCATGTTTCAGCTCCCGCCGGGTTCCCCGGAGCAGGAGAGAGGAAGAAGCCAACCGAGTGAATGGAATCGAAATCGACCCCGATCAGCGCGCTCCGGATCTGCCCGACACCCCAGTGATCGAGGCTGAATTGAATATTTTCATGGTCAATATAGTGGACGATTAAAATGTCGGCGGCACCGGCCGACCCGCGAGTGAAGAGCGGTTCATTTTGACCGATGTGCTCTGGCGGGAAAATCAATCGCAACTCTGCCCGATCGGTTTGACGCAAACTCGGTTCTCCCACCCCTGGATCTCGCTTGATCGCGCCAATCACCCCGGAAAATTCGTATTCGCAAACACTCGATCCAGCAAAGTTTCGGCCTATGCTCACTTGAGAAGGATCGGCGTTGTAACCGGGGACCTCGGCCGACCAGACCAATTTTTTATCGAGTAAAAGCGCAATATGATTGGAGAGCGAGCTGTAGGACGCGCCGTCGTGGGGCGCAAAAAGCGCGGGCATATAGATCTCGAGCTCTTGAGGGCGGGACGGATCGACCGCGACCTCGTCGCTCTCCCAGGCGCCTACTCCCCAATGGTCGTATCCAAACCTCACATACCCCTCACGCAGATAGCGGACGTAGAGAGTATCGGCTCGTCCGGTGACGCCCGCTCCAACCAACGGCTGCGCGCGATCGTCTAGCCCGCGAGGGAATCCCAGCTTTAAGGTCATTGAGCCGTAGCTCCCGTGAGGCGTATAGAGAAATTGATACATCCCGCGTTTCACCTGAACTATTTCCCCGGTGAAACGTTCTCCGTAGGCGGCAGTCGCCGAGGTGCCCCCGACTTGCACGCTTTCAGGCGAGGCGTCGTAGAACGGCTGCATTCCCTCCATGACCGTCTTGTCGTCGAGAACGATGCGGAGCCACTGGGTGAGGGAAGCTCGTTCGAGGTCGCTTTTACCGTCGAATAAGGGGTGCTCTTGGGGTGGGTACAAGGAACCCAGCTCCAGCCGCAGGTGATGAACCGAGCCGTAGTCCAGCTCGATCGGATCGGTGATACGGGACCCCCGCGACACATGGTCAAACCCAATACGCAGATGATGATCGTCCACATAATAGACGAAAACCTGATCAGAAAAGAACTCCCAGCCGGTGGAAAGCAAGGGCTCCAATTTTCCGGCCCGGCCTTTGGGGAAACGTAGATCTAGTTCTATCGGCCCGTGAGCGAACTTGACTGTCTTTTCCCAGGAGTAGGCCGGGTAGTTCAGCGCGTGGGCCAACTGCTGATAAACCTGCGGGGAGAAATATTTAAGAAGTCCGTGGAGTTGAAAGCTGATCACGGTGCCAAAGAAAATACTGAATCCAGCCAGACCCAATCCGAAGCACTGGCCAATTTTTGCCGTCCAACTGGAGCAAGACTGCAGCCTGCGTTCTCCAGCGAGAAGTCCAGTGCAGCCGAGGAGGACCAATGCCGGCGCGAAGTCGGACATGTAACGTTGGGTGCCCGCCCAAAAACACAATAAGACGAGGGTGACGCCTAGATAGAAGAGCGCGATACCCAGCAAGGTGGGGGCCAATATATTTTTTTCCGCGGCCGTTCGGCGCCAAAAGGCGAGAGGCGCAAGGAAAGCCAGCAGGGTCAGCGGCTCGTTGACGAAAAGTCCGTACACATACTCTATTCCATAATAACCGCTCGGTTGCGGTCTGGAGTGAATCAACTGAGCGAACGGAAAATAACGACTCCATTGCGCGGCTGATAGGTAGTAAAGAAATCCATTAAAGGCGGCGTAGTGTGGACTGAAGTGGGTCGCCGTCAGCTCGACCGCGGCCGACATTTGATATTTCAATCCAAATTCCAGGGGATGATCGAAACGTTCGTAGTTATAAATGAGCAGACCCGCGATCACCGCGCCGAAAGGAATACCGAGCGCGAGCATCTCGGTCCACCACTCGCGCGGCGGGCACAAGCGGCGTTTTTCGCTTTGCCAAGCCAGGCGGGCACGTCCCCAAGCTAAAACGAGCAACAAGGGCGCAATTCCAACCACATAAGTAGGACGAGAGGCCACCGCGAGGCCAAGCGCGAGACTCGCCACGATCCACCAACGCTTGATCGCGGTGCTGCGCAGACCTGAATACGCGCACCACAAGCCAATCATCGCGAAGGCATGACCCGAGGAGATCGGCAACTCCCACAAGCTTGGGCGGCGGACCAGGGACAATGTCATCCCGCAGGCGCCAAGAGCGAGAACCCCAAGGACGCCGAAGCTCGTGCGACTTTGAGGAAAGAAATCTTGTCGAAGCCTTAACCAGAGGGCGGCCAAAGCGAGGAAGCCAACCGTAACATATAACAAGTTCCCATAGAGCTGAGGGAGGTCTGATCCGGTGATGACCCGGAACGGAAGAAACAACGTCACCACCGGGGCCGGACCCCAGTACAAGTAATATTTCCCGCGGTAATAAGAAACATCGTGCAATACGGGAATGCCGACTCGTTTTTGTGGGTCGTACGGATCACTCAGCTTCAGCAGTTCAGGATCTGGCGCCTTCTTTAGATAAAGGTGACCGGACAAAAACCCACGCGAGAGGAGATTGTAATAATCGTCCTCGTGTCCATGTGTCCGTGGCCACTCCGTGGTGGACGTTCTTATGGTCCAGGTCTGAAAGGACAGAACCGCGAGAAGAGCGAGGAGGATAAAACTACGTTGGAGCCAAGTCTGCCGAGGGGACAGGCTTGGTGGGAGAGGCGTGGACGACGGCATTGCAGAAACGGCAATCATTTCCAGCCCGCCCGCTGCTCGTCCAGTCAATCCTTCCGAGTCTCGCGGATATGAGAGGGGTTCGCTTTATCGACTGCCGTCTCTCGGGCTTGCCAAGTGCTGGCGTCCTGAATACGTGTCGGCCACGGCGCACCTAAAAATGCCGCCAGGCTCAGCGTTGGGCGGAGGCGCTTTGATTTTTCGAGCACCTCCGCTGCCTGACCGAACCTTGACCAGCCTTTCCGCTGTCTTAGTGCATTGGATACGGCGAAGTTTTGACCTCGTTACACCCAGTCTGGCTATAGACGGGAAGCCCTCTGCCCGGCAGCGGGTACCGTCATCCTGGTGACGTGCGAAGGCCCCGACTAAACGATTGTTTTCTGCCGAAGAAACACCCTGGCAGTAATCTGATGGAGGTGAAAACGATCACCGACTCCGACGAAATTTTGCCGACCGGATACGCCACAGCATAAGGCCGAAGGTCAAAACTCCAATATACACGCCGCTTCCCGCCTCGGGCACGGGGGCGGCTTGAAGTTGCTGGAGGGCATAGTTGGCCAGAAGCCCGTCGGCCTTTGTCGTAGGATGCAGGGTGTCCCAGAAGAGATATTGGTCGGGATTCACTCCGGACTGGCCCTGGGCGGGAGTGGTGACGTTGCTGAGGCCATAGTCAGCCGGGTTTTCGACCAAGCTGTGAATGAATGCGTAGGTATCGACGCCAATCACACGAGCATCGGGGAAATTCATTTCAAGCGAGTGGAGGGAGGCAGCCCAATCTTCCTTAAAACGAAGGGAAGAAAGGTGGAGTTGGTTGTTCAATTCAGGGCCTTCTAAAAACCCTGCGGGAGTAAGGCTGAGATCCGGTATATTAAACCAGATGACAGTCTTCGCACCGGCAGTGAGGAGGGCGGTGATTTGAGCGTTTAGCTGGGAAATTGCGGCATTTTCCGCATTTTGTATATCCGTCGCGGTGTTGCCGTTGAACAAATCGTTCGCTCCTGCCCACAGAACATAGAGAGAACCAGGGGAGGCCTGGGGGTGAGTGGAAAGATAGGCTCCGACCTGAGCGCCGGTACCGGGAGTCGTACCGCTCGGGAGGTCCCCTGAATTTGCAGCCGTAGTGGCGCGAGCCCAAGCATAATTGCTGCCACCCAAGAGTGCCGGAGTAAGAGGCGACAGTCCTAATAATCCGTTCAGCTGTTCCGCCGCGACACCCACAATGTTGGTCGAGGGAGTGGTTCCGGGCCCATCGGTCAGGCGCCTCGAATCGTAATCCAGGTTGGACAAGACCCCTGGCCCGAGAGCGAGGGAGAAATTCCCATTGTCCGATAAACTATCGCCAAACACCACCATTTGATCGAACGAAGCGGCAGATAGCATACTGACGGTGGATTGTACAAGTAAGGCGAGGGTAATCCCGCGAAGCTGGCGGATAGATAATAATTTCATAGTGATGCCTCCTTCAGAACGGCTATGATTTCTTTCGTCGTAAGGGTATTGGAGATACGAACGAAGAAGGAGAAGCTCAATCCGAGCCATTTCCCTGGAACTCGTTCTCGCCGCGCCGGGGTTTGTGCTCCGTGCCAGCCACGGATCGCCCCCAATCGATATCGATGAGCGGATATTTATTTACGGCCGTACGTTTGTCCTCAGTTTCATTCCGCGGTAGACTTTGGTTTATTCGGCGATTGGTTTGGTCTTCGTTGTGCGTCGTACCTTCATGAAACAACTCCCCGCTACTCTGCTCTGTTGGTTTGGACTGACTTTGAGTCACCTACTCGTCGCCGAAACCGCTGCAGTGGGGATACGATTGAATACCGTGGGTTATTTGCCGGAATCTACGAAGAGGGCTTCTGTGCGCACGACGGCCAAGGAATTTTCAGTTGTTCGGCTAGCCGACCAACAGGTCACATTAAATGGAGAAATAGGAGAAATGGTCCACAACGTGGATACGGAGGAGGACCTCTCGATGATTGATTTTTCTCCATTAAATTCACCGGGCCTATATTGTATAAGAGTAAAAGGCCTCCCGGATTCACCGCCGTTCCGCGTCGCTTCTGATGTCTACCGTGAGCCTTTCTTTTTGGTAACCCGCGCCATGTACCTCTGGCGCTGCGGTGTTGCGGTCACGGGAGAATGGAATGGGCGACGTTATCATCACGAGGCCTGCCACACCGAGGACGCCTGGACCGATTTTGTCGCCGGTAAGCACGAGCAAGTGACCTCGCTCGGCGGCTGGCACGACGCGGGTGACTATAACAAATATGTCGTCAATGCCGGCATCACCGTGGGCTCTCTTTTGCGAGCCTGGCAGGACTTCGGCAATACAATCGGGAAAGTGTCGCTGAAATTACCCGAGTCCGACGGACACCTTCCGGACTTCCTGGCCGAGATCAAATGCGAAACCGATTGGTTGCTCACGATGCAAGCGCCAGACGGATCGGTCTACGTCAAGGTCTCGACCCAAGGCTTCGGCGGTTTTATTCTGCCCGAAAAAGAAAAAACTCCCCGATACTTCTGCCCTTGGGGTTCGGCCGCCACCGCCGATTTCGTGGCCATGCTTGCGCAAGCCGCGCGGGCCTTTCAGCCATACAATCCGGGCTATGCGGAACGGTGTTTGACCGCAGCGAAGAAGAGTTATGCTTTTCTGACTGCGCATCCCGAAGATCATGCCCCCGACCAGTCTCATTTCAAAACGGGGGCGTATCCCACCACCGACCCCGACGACCGCCTTTGGGCCGCGGCCGAAATTTGGGAAACGACGGGAGATGAAGCCGCATTGGGTGATCTTGAGTCGCGTATTTTAAAGTTGAATACCAAGTTTCAGGAGGACTTTGATTGGTCACAGGTCAAAAACCTGGGCCTGCTCACGTACCTCTTCTCTAAACGGGAGGGACGGAAAGCCGAGTTCGTTCGAGACATTCGACTGAATCTGCTGGCCGTGTCTGATACGATTGTGGGGAAGGCGCGGGCGCATGGTTATGCGCGGCCGCTGTTCACGAAGTACTATTGGGGCGGCAACGGTGGAGTGGCCCGCCAGGCGCTTCTCCTGGAAGCGGCGTATCGACTGACTGGTGACAAGGCTTACCATCAGACCACCATTGATGCCTTGAACTACCTTTTTGGTCGGAACGTGGACGGCCGTTCCTATGTCACCGGATTGGGCCATAATCCTCCAATGCATCCGCATGATCGCCGGTCGGGCGGCGACGAGGTTGATCAACCCTGGCCCGGCTATCTCGTGGGTGGCCCTCACCCCAAGGCGAACAGTTGGAAAGACGTGGAAAGTAATTTCAGTCTCAATGAAATCGCGATTAACTGGAACGGTGCTTTGATCTATGCCCTGGCGTCGGTCGTTGAGGAATGACCTATAGCTCGGAGGTCGTTGGAGTGGTCTTGTGACGTTTCTTTCGGCGGGGCATATATTCGAATCAGCTATATCAACGGAAAATAACTTCTAGAGCTTGGGGCGAAAGAGCTGTGGGGCGAGACATCCCGTCGAGCCCAGGAGGGGAGACGTCGCTTGCCGAAGCCGCCGTGGTCCGGGCTATGATGCGCCAAGCGCTTCGCCTTACCTTCAAACATGAGGGCGGATTTTGGCTACTTGATGCTCATCAGGTCAGGAGTTGGTACCATGATAGTCGCTCTGAACTTTGTTTAAAGGAATATAAACAAAAAACCCGGCGCCTTTTGGGGCGCCGGGTTGTAGTGATAGAACGGTGACGGTTACGGAGAGCCGTTTACCTCGAGATGCGCCCAGGGAACGGTGGCTACATAGTGGATGTAGTAATTGCCGTTGATCCGTGGCGGAAGGCTATTCGCCCATTTATTGGTGAAGGCCACCCCGTTGATTTCAACCAACTGCATATTCCAGGAGTTGATGAAGCTAACCGTTCCAGATGTGACCAAACACACGTCTGCCGCGCCGTTTTTCATGAGCGGCAAAGTCGCGGCGGTCGGACTGGTGCACGACGCGGTCGTCGTTCCCCCCGTGACGCTGATGGCCGCGCTGGCCGTGAGGCCACCGCTCTGCGTAGTAGCGGTGACGGTCGCATTTCCCGCGGCCACACCCGAAACCACGCCGGAAGCATTGACCGTCGCAATCGCAGGATTGCTCGAGGTCCAGGCTACGGCCGGGTTAGTTGCATTGGCGGGCGTGACCGTTGCAGTTAGCGTCGTGGTGCCGCCGACACTGACGCTCGCAGTGGTCGGGCTCACACTGACTCCCGAGACGGCAACGTTGGTGGTCGGAGCAGTGACCGTGACTGCAGTGGAGGCCTTGAAACCACCGCTCTGAGTCGTAGCGGTGATCGTGGTCGAACCTGCTGTGACCGCGCTGACGACGCCGGTAGCACTGACGGTCGCGACCGCCGGATTGGCCGACTGCCAAGTCACAGTCTTGCTCGTCGCATTGGCGGGAGCGACCGTGGCGGTGAGCGTACTGCTTGTCCCGACGACCAAGGAAAGCGTCGCGGGAGAAACAGTAACCCCGGTAGCAGGTATGTTTGTAGTCGTGCCGCCACTACCGTTCATTTCGAAGTGGGCCCACGGAGTGGTCGAAACGTAGTGGATATAATAATTCCCGTTGATGGGCGCAGGGAGATTATTCGACCACACATTGGTGAAGGCGACGCCGTTGATTTCAATCAACTGTGCATTCCAGGAGTTGATAAACGTGACATTGCCCGAGGTGACGAAGCAGAACTCACCCGCACCATTTTGGGTAAACGGCAGAGTGACGGCGGTCGGATTGGCGCAGGGCGATGTCGCATTTTTCGCGACGGTCAAGGTCAGAGACGCACTGCGGGTGCCTGTCGTGCTCGTGCCGTTGATCGTGATCGAAGCAGCGCCGGCCGCAGCGGTATTAGAGGCCGTGAGCGTCAACGTACTGGTGTTCCCGGTCGTGCTCGCGGGGGAGAAGGCGGCGGTCACTCCCGCAGGGAGGCCGGTTGCGGTGAGGTCTACCGCACCTGTAAATCCGCCGACGCGCGTGATGGCTATGGTGCTCGTGCCCGTGGCGCCCTGATTGATGGTCAGGACTGCTGGGCTAGCCGAGACGGAGAAATCCGAAGCGGCGGGTTGGGTCACAGTGAGGTTGACCGTGGCACTGCGTGTTCCAGGAGTTCCCACGCCATTGATCGTAAGGGTGGAGGCGCCAGCTACGGCGGTGCTGGAAGCCGTGAGGGTGAGCGTGCGAGTGGCGCCGGTGGTCGGATCAGCGCTGAAGCTTGCGGTCACGCCGGACGGCAAACCGCTGACACTCAGATCAACCGCTCCCGCGAAGCCGCCGGTGCGAGCAATATTGATCGTGCTCGTCGCGGTTGCACCGCGCATGACGGTCAAGGTCGCGGGACTGGCGGAAACGGAGTAGTTTGGCACCTGACTCGAAGGCGGTTCGGTGCCGAAAATCAGCGCTCCGTTGCGATAAAGCGTCACGTGTTGAGTCGTGGCGTAGGTCGAGGTAAGACCCTGGCGGCTGTAATCGTTGGTTGGATTCCAATTGCTCTTGAAGTGGGAGTCTTGGTTGGCGATCAGACCAAACTGGATCTCGCGCGTACCGAAAATATCGGCGCCGGTCCAATCGAACTCGACATAATACACCGACCCGCCGTCCCACAGCGTAGGCCCTCTGACAATTGCCGGGTGCTTGGACAGGGTCGCTTCTTGGTCGTAGTAGATTTCAATCCGCACGTCCGAGATGGATTGTCCAGCGGCGATGAGCTCGCTGATATCAAAGAAGTACCTCGCGCTCAATCCACGCTCAAAATGGGGAGGATGAAGCGGTGCGGCATTGGGACGGATGGTGACTTGAGTCCGCTCGGTGTTCTCCTGTTCTAGCTTCGCTTCCGCGAAGTAGGGCTGACCGGCTGGTTCGAGGGGAGGAAATGCGGCGAGCGGCTGCTGGCCTTGTCCGTAATAAGTATACAGGCCAGCAAGCGCGCCGACGAGTCCGGCATTATAGTCCACCGCAACCTCGTTCGACACGAAGTCGGTGGTCACGTCGTTGTGGATATCTTTGCTGTCTGGTCCACCGACGAGCGCGCCCCAAAGAACGTGGCGATGTGTCGCGGGATCGAGCATACTATTGGTCATGGAACCATGAGCAGCGCGATGGTGGGGATGCTGAGCTGCGGCGGCCGGCGTGGGGAAACCGACGATATAGGACCGATTCATCGGGTTCTTACCCATAATATAGTCCATCTGGCCGCGGGCCCAATCAGAGAATTCGACCCGGCCGGTGATCTTTCGCATGATCAAGGCACAGAGCTGAGCAGCGCAGTTATAACGAGCGGAACCCCAGGTATTGATCACCCGAAAACCCGCGGGTGTTGGAACCATGAAGTTGTTGTCCGTCGGATCCTGGTGGGGAACGCCCGACCAATATTCGACGTTCCAACGAGCATAATACATGTACTTCGGGTTATTGGTGATTTCAGCAAGACGCATGAAAACGCCACCCCATACCGTGTCCCAGGAATGCACCCAAATGTTTTGCCAGTTGTCGCCAGTCGAGGCGATGATGCGTTTCAAGTAACCTGTATAGAGATTACCATTAAGAGACTCGATATCGGTCAGATATTGGGTGTTGCCGGTCGCGGTCAGCAACCAGGTGGCAGCCCAGGACAGTTCGTCTTCATCAAAGCTGGAACCGTAGAAGCCGCCAGAGTAGCCGAGCCCGCGGTTAGCGACGGCGAAACGATAAAGCGCTTTGGCGGTGTCGATACAACGAGCCGAATAGGCTGCATCGGTTTTTTGGAGGACCAGGCCAATTGCGGCCAATGCCGCGGCGTGTCCGGCCGCCTGATCGCTCGCCGGGGTTTCGGCGGTGGCGAAGTATGCGGGACGCGGATACAAGGTAGGACTTTGAAGTTCCGGAGGGCCCCAGTAGGTGTGATCCACTGCGCCTTCACCGACTTGGTAACAGAAGGCGACGATATTGCCCGAGGCGTCGCGGAAGGTGGAGCGAAGGAAACAATCCGAGTACCAGCGCAGAATCTCGATCATGTGATCGCGCTGACCGCTCTGGGCGAAGGCGTCGGGGAACTCGTACAAACCCCAGGCCAGGGTCGAAGCGGCATAAGATTGTGGCAGACCAAAGCGAACGTGATCGCCCGCATCGTGGTAGCCGCCGCTTACGTCGACAAAGCCATCGCCATCGGGGTCCAGGATCGCGCGGTTGGCATTGATAAAAGCCTGGGACAAATTAGTGCCGACGTTCCCAGCGCCTTTGGGCACTAGCGGAACCTTTTGGTCGGCCAGGTCCGAATCGCCGCGCCATTCCAGTCGACCGCCGGTGATGCCGGGGCCAGACTTCTCTGCGTCGTAAAAATAGAGGGATTTCTGCAGCGCTTCGGCGTAGTTGAAGGTCGACGTTTGGGCGCGCGCGAAAGGAGGCGCCAACGAGATGACTAAACCAGCGAGGAGTGGCAATGATAGCCACCCGGGAGTGTTGTGAGGTCTCGCGGGCTGCAAGCTGCGGGGAGCTAGCCCCAGCACGCCGAGAGTGCGCCCCAGGGCGCGTTGTATTCGTGTATGCATGTTCTGTAGAGAAGTGGATTGGGGGTCCACGTGAACGGTTTTGGAAAGATCCAAAAGGCCGAATCGTCTGTTATGGTTGGGGGAAAAGGCGGGGACTTAATCTCGGTCGAATGGCAGCACGAAGCCCGTACTGCGTTTGGCGGGACGGGCTTGTGCTGACCATGCGGAAGAGCGAACGAGTCTGGTCGGTGATGAGACGGAGAGGAACGCGAGAAACGTAGTGAAAGTTTAACTACATTTAAGGGGTGCCATTAATCTCCAAGTGCGACCAGGGAAACGTACCCACGTAATGGATATAATAGTTTCCATTGATCTTCGGAGGCAGGGTGCTGGCCCACTTGTTGGTGAAGGCCACACCGTTGATCTCAACCAGCTGCATATTCCAGGAGTTGATGAAGTTGACCGTCCCGGATGTCACGAGGCAGAAGTCTCCCACACCATCACGAGCGAGGGGGAGGGTGGTGGCCGCGGGATTCGCGCATGGAGTAACGGAGGTGCTCGTCACCGTCACGGTGGAAGTCGAGCTGAAGGTGCCACCTTGCGTTGTCGCAGTGATGATCGCGGTTCCGGTGGAGACTCCGGTGACAACACCGCTCGCGTTCACCGTGGCGATCGCCGGGCTGGCGGATGTCCATGTGACTGCTTTATTCGTGGCATTGGCCGGAGCGACAGTGGCGGTGAGGGTCGTCGTGCTGCCGACGGCGACGTTCACGGTGGCGGGCGTCACGGTGACACCGGTCACAGGGATATTAGACGTGGGCACTGTGATCACGGCCGAAGCGGTGAAGCTGCCGCTTTGCGTGGTGGCGGTGATGGTTGCGGTGCCCGGTGCCACCGCTGTGACGACACCAGAAGCGTTGACCGTCGCGATCGCGGTATTGCTGGAGGTCCAGGTCACGGTTTTGTTCGTGGCGTTAGCCGGAGCGACGGTGGCAGTTAGAGCGCTCGTGCTCCCCACCGCAACAGTTGCGGCCGTTGGGGTCACCGTTACGCCGGTGACGGGAATGGGCGTAACGCCCGTGACCGTGATAGCCGCGGAGGCGGTGAAGCTGCCGCTCTGCGTGGTTGCCGTAATTGTGGCGCTCCCCGCTGCGACGGCGGTGACAACACCAGACGCATTCACCGTGGCGACCGACGTGTTGCTGGACGTCCATGAAACCGCTTTATTGGTCGCAGTGGCCGGAGCGACGGTTGCAGTCAGAGTCGTACTGCCGCCCACGCTGAGAGCCGCAGAAGTAGGCGTAACGGTTACGCCGGTCGCCGGGACATTTGTGGTCGTGCTGCTGCCATTTGCCTCGAAGTGAGACCAACCCACATTCGATACATAATGGATATAATAGTTGCCGTTGATCCGAGCGGGGAAGCTGTTGGCCCATTTATTAGTGAAATCGACGCCATTGATCTCGAGCAGCTGCATGTTCCACGAATTGATGAAGCTGATGTCGCCCGACGTTACCCAACAGAACTCACCGATGCCATTCTGTGAGAAGGGAACGGTGGCCGAGACGGGATTGTTGCACACGCCAACGCCGCCCGTGCCGAGCTGAGTGACGGTGATATTGCGATTCAAGGTTCCGGCCGAGACCGTCACCACGCCGCTCCGAGGTCCAATGGTGGCATTGGCCGCCGTAGTGACCGTGAAACTACCATTGCTGGATCCGGCGGCAGGTGAAACGGTGATCCAGGGCTGGTTGCTGGTTACGGTCCAATTTTGGTTGGTGGTGATATTGACCGTGGCGCTATTGCCGGCAATGGGAGCGGACAGGATCGTCGGGGTGACTTTTAAAGAAGGCACATTACCGAAGACCGATGCCAGTTGAGACGTGGCGGCAATCCCGTTAACGCTGTTGATGAGGCTGTTACCCCAGGCCGAAAGATTATTGGGATTAAAATTAATCGTGAGGTCGAGGGGGGCATCGGATCCTCCGTTTCCGGACCAGGACCAACCCATGTAACCCAGACCCAGAGTCTGACAGATCTCCATAATCGAGGGAGAATCGACCGTCTGACCTTGGAAAGCCCAGCCGAACTCTCCAACTACGATAGGAAGTTGATTGCTAACGAAGGTCGTGAGGTAGTTCTGGATTGTGCTGCGAAGGGTGTAGACGGCGTACATGTGCACGCTGAATATCACATTGTGCAGCGGGTCGGCTTTGAAAACCCCGGCCGCATTGTTCAACATGGTCTTGTCCCAGTCTTGTCCCCAGGTCGCGCCGTCGACCATCAGAGTATGGGTAAAACCCGCAGCCCGCAGGCGTGTGATTGCATCGGTGTGAACGCTGACCCAGGTGCTGGCCGGAACACCGTTGCCCAACGGCTCGTTGGCGATGTTGATGATAACAAAGTCCTCTTGTCCTTTGAGCACGCTTCCAATGCTGATCCAATAATCAACCGCGGTTGAGACGGGAGCGGCGTGAGGGGAAGCTCCGGAAGCATCTCCGAAGCCCGTGCAATCATGGACCTCAAGAATGGCAATCAGGCGGTTCGCCTTACAAAGCTCGATGACCTGCGCGACATCGGCCGCGGTGCTGGGACCCCATTGTTGACCGCTGCCGAGAACAATACGCACACAGTTAGAACCGGTGGCTGCGATATTGGGGATGGACGTCGCGGTTTGAGTCGGGAACCACACGTGCGGGTAGTTGATTCCCCGCATAATAAATTCGTTGCCGTTTTTATCGATGAGAAGGCCGTTCTGAATCGAAAAGCCCGCGGAAGCACTCAGCGTAGCGCCAAGAAATAAAGCCACGGCGAGCAGCGCATGGCTCACTTTGCGCGCGAGAGGCAGGCGTCGAAAACTTTCAAAAAAGTGGCTGACGGCGTTGTTCAACGGCCGTTTTAAGCCGGATAGCGGGTGCGTATTAATCATCATGGCAGGAGGGGGGACGATCTGAAGGAATGGCGTAGACGGGGTGGATTGCACTTGCAGGAAAAACGTTTGACCAACGGGGGTAGGCCAAACTCGGTGCAAGTTTGCGACAACGGCTCGGCTGAACGGGGGAGAGCGATGTCGCGCTGAGGGGGTTAATGTATTTGTATTTCTGTTACAAAGCCGGAGAGCTGGTCTGACCTAAATCAGTCAATACTTTCCGGCGATTATTATCATCAAAACAAGTGCTATAATGAAGTTAATGTAAACAGCTGGCGAACAGACTGGGGACTGATGTGATGCAATTTTTCCGCCCTAAGCGGAGCTGAAACCCGCTGCTTAAGACGAAGAATCAATCTAACGGATCAATACCCAAGTTCGACAGGGGAGAAGTTTACGTTTTTTCATTACGGGGCACTAGGGATAGACCTTAATTGATATTGGACAGACGTCAGCGTTTTGATGACTCACACGTTTTAATAACCTGTAGGAGAGGGATGTTCCCTATTTTCGACACTATACAACGTTCAGCAAAAATACCGTCGCTTGGTGTAGGTGATTTGCGTCACGGCGGTGATCGGTCCCTCGCGACGAAATTTATCCTGTATTTAATGTATAAATACAGGATCGCAGGTCGCTTTTAATTTAGCACCATTTCGGCTTGATAACGTCGGGTAAAGTTTTATTGCCAATAGCATAAAAACAGAATTATACCTGCTGGATGTTTCTGATCCGATCGCTTCGCTCCCTAACACTCCATGGTCGACCCTGCTTACATAAGGGCCCTGCCTTCCCGCTCATTCTATATATTCGTCGATTTTAAATAAGGCTTCCGTGCGCTATTTAAATTTAGGTTTGGGCAAACCCGGTTTGAACGCGCTTTCTGGAAATGAAGCAGAGCTGAACCCGGTTAAATACATCTTATTTGCATTATGGATTGGCTTTTGAAAGGCCCGATTTTCCAGGATCTTACGCCAGACCGCCGGAAACTGTCGTTGTCTTACCGTGGCGACCGGCGGTAACAAATTCGCGAATTCGCTTACCTCGATTTGCCCAAGCTCGCCAAACGGCCGCTCGGCAGCGTTGTTTGGAACCGGAGAAACACCCTACATGACGTCCGCCGCTGCTCACCTTGGCTCTTTTTATTTTCGGGGGCGTGCTCTTACCGGAAAGACGCCAGTTCACTCTTTTCAACCTTTCAATTTTTCTTGGGCGAAAGCGGCAGTCGGATGCACTGCGTCGTCCTGCCAAACGCCTGAGTTCTTCACCGTTATCTCCCACGTGTGGGTAGCTCCGTAGGGTCCGGTCCAGGACCGATGTATATGAAACCGTCTGACGTTCGTTTACCTTTTGCTTTTCTGGTTTTTGCGGCGCTTTTTTTCTCTACCCCCGCACAGGCTGCTTCTCGTATCGTCGCGGTCGGCCAATCCGTGACCTTCACGGTGAGCGCCGATGGCACGGCGCCATTCAACTATCAATGGTACAAGAACGGCGCGCTGATTGCCGGAGCAGTGAGCAACAGCTATCATATTAGCAGCGCTACGACTTCCGATGCAGCAACTTATTCAGCGGTGGTTTCAAACCAAGGCGGGTCCACGACGTCGGACTTGGCGGTCCTGACGGTCGACGCGTCCTTGGTCGGGCCAGCGATTAATACCCAACCGGCGGCGCAAACGGTCACGGCTGGGCAGGCGGTTTCGTTTTCAGTGATAGCGAGTGGCACAGGACCTCTGACTTACCAGTGGAAAAAAAATGGAACGGACATCCCGGGAGCGGCCGCGGGGACGTATACCATTTCGACGGCCAGCGCAGGGGACGTGGGCAGCTATTCTGTCGCGGTAAGTAACGCACTAGGATCGATCACTTCCAATGCTGTCACGTTAACGGTGAACGCCGCTCCCGTTGCGCCTTCTATTACCGCTCAACCTGCGCCTCAGACGGTTATCGCCGGACAATCCGTCTCGTTCTCCGTCTCAGCGACCGGGTCGGGCCCGTTAAGCTACCAATGGAAGAAAAATGGTACGAGTATCTTTGGCGCCACATCGTCGACCTTGACCCTGTCTAGCGCGTCCGTGAGTGATGCGGGAAACTATTCGGTCGTTGTGGGCAACACCGCGGGCTCCGTGACATCGGTTTCTGTGGCATTGACGGTGAACTCGGCTCCAATTGCTCCGTCTATTACCGCTCAGCCGACGTCCCAAGCGGTGACGGCAGGTCAGTCCGTTTCATTTTCTGTGGCTGCCAGCGGATCGGGTTCACTGAGTTATCAATGGAAAAAGAACGGCGCAAATATCGCGGGAGCGACCGCAGCCACGTTCACCCTGTCGAATACGAGTAGTAGCGACGCCGGGACCTACTCAGTCGTGGTCACGAACAACGCCGGATCGGTCACATCGGTCGCAGTCGCCTTAACGATAAGCCCCGCGCCGGTCGCGCCCTCGATCACCTCTCAGCCAAAGTCCCAATCTGTGACCGCTGGACAATCGGTTTCTTTCACCGTTTCGGCCACAGGCTCCACGCCTCTTTCTTATCAATGGAGAAAATCTGGGGTTAATATCAGTTTTGCCACCGCTTCAACGTTGACGTTTGCAAGCGTGACAAGCGCTGACTCAGGCGTTTATTCGGTTTTGATCACCAATTCCGTGGGCACGGTGGTTTCTGTCGATGTTACGCTGACCGTGAATGCCGTCCCTGTTGCTCCTTCGATCACCACGCAGCCTGCGGCGCAATCGGTCACCGCGGGCGAGTCGGCCTCGTTCTCGGTCGCGGCGACAGGATCGGGTACGTTGACTTATCAATGGAAAAAGAACGGCGTGAATCTCGTTGGGGCGACTTCTCCTGTATTCACTATTCCTAGTACCACTTTGGCGGATACAGGTAACTATTCCGTGGTCGTGACCAATGCAGTGGGTTCCGCGTCTTCCTCTAATGTGGGTTTAACCGTCAACGCGGCTCCGGTTGCGCCCTCCATTACCACTCAGCCTGCCGCTCAATCTGTCACCGCGGGCGCAACCGTCTCGTTTTCCGTTTCAGCCGCGGGATCGGGGACGCTGAGTTATCAATGGAAAAAGAATAGCACTAATATTACCGGCGCCAACTCGCCCACATTGACGATCGCTAATGTATCGAGCGATGATGCCGGCGGCTATTCGGTGGTTATCAGCAATTCGGTTGGCTCCGCCATATCCGCGATCGTGAGCCTCACGGTCAGTGCTGCGCCGGTTCCCCCGTCAATCACGGTCCAACCGCTCGCGAAGTCTGTGAAGGAAGGCGATTCTGTTTCGTTTTCCGTGGAGGCAACCGGATCGGCTCCTCTGAGTTATCAGTGGAAGAAATCCATCAACACCATTAACGGAGCGACCTCTTCCATCTATACTATTCCTAGCGTCACCCTTTCCGACGCTGGCATATATACTGTCGTCGTCAGTAATTCGGTTGGATCTGTTACCTCAGCCAACGCAATTCTTACGGTGACCTCGGCGCCGGTCGCTCCTCCCAGCGGAGGCGGTGGCGCAACGCTCCCTCCTCCGATCGCTCCGCCACCCCCGGCCGCGAATCCACCTTTCGTTAGCCAATACACCGCCGCTGACGTCGGATCCGTCGCTACGTCTGGCGTCACGACGTATAACACCGCCGTCCAGGCCTTCACCCTCACCGGCGCGGGTAATGGAATAGGGGGCGACACGGACTCTTTTTATTTCGCGTCGGCGCCCGCGTCGGGAAATTTCGCGATCGTCACCACGGTCAATTCGTTCACGGCTTCCAAAACCGATGCTGTCGCCGGAATCATGATACGCGAATCCAGCACCGTGAACGCTGCATCGGCCAGCATTGTGGTGACGGGGTCGGGTACGGTGAAATTTGTCCGCCGGCTTGCCACCGGAACGACCGCAAAGATAAAAGCCGGGCGCTCCGTCCCTCTTCCTGTTTACCTGAGGTTGACCCGCGTGAATGGGGTGATCTCCGGAGATTATTCTTCCAACGGACTCGACTGGGCCACGCTAGGTTCGGTCGAAATGAGCCTGCCCGATGCGGTGCGAGCCGGTCTCGTATCTGCCTCCAGTAGTAAATCGGCCACAACGGTAGCGCAGATGGGTGCGCCCACCATCACTTCTGGTATCCAGCCAACGGTCGTGGGCGGGTTGCAGTTATACGATGTTGGCCCCTCGGGAGCGAAGGCCTCGGCTTCTTTGTCCAATACTACAATTTCTTTGGCCGGTCTGGGCCAGGTGCTTTCGGGAACGACGCGGGAAGGCGTCGCTTATTTGGCGCGACATAACGCCGCAGATTGCTCGATAGCGGTGAATGTGCTCCCCGCGCATCTCGGAATTCCTCCCGCTCGCGCCGGTTTAGTGATCCGCGAAAGCCTGCTCGATAATGCGCCGCAAGTGACGCTCGCGCTCAATGCCCACGGACAAGTGGTATTTGAATACCGTGCCACTTCTGGCGGCTTCGCATGTACGCAGACATTGAATGAAACAGCGCGGCGCCTCTTGCTCGATCGCCGAGGAAGCGTTGTCACCGCGATGGTTTCCAACGACGGGACGACTTGGCGAACCGTCGGCACCGCGAGGGTCACATTTCGCCAGGATCCCTGGATTGGCCTCGCGACGATTAGCAGCTGGTGGACGACCGCAGTGACCGCAGATTATACTGGTTTCAGTGTCGTCAGCCACTGAGTTCCATTTGCGTCGATGGCTCAGCCTCACGGAGCTCGTCGGCAGCTTTATACGGCCGTATTCGTATTAAACTACGCTGTGGGCTGATTGGACCGGTCCCGCGGCGGTGGTGAACGGCTGCCGGGGTCTATAAATCCATTTGAGCAGCAAGCGGCGCCATGTCTATCTAGTATCGCTTTATATAGCGTTACGAAAAGCCCGCGAGCGCGGGTGTCCACGGGACAGGGACTGACGTTTTGTTTGGTTTGGGCACAAAAAAATCCCGCCGGGGTTCGGCGGGATTTAGGTGTTGGTGAGATCAGACGCGCTCGATTTTTTTTCTAATTGCTACAAGTCCCAGAAAACTCAGGCCGAGCAAGGTGATGGTCATTGCTCCGTCTGGAACTTTTTGAATTGCGTAGTCTTGGCCTACTCCGGTGAGCCCGATTAAATTGGCGGCAGGAGCAGACGGATTAGCTTCCACCCAGGAGATGAAAGAAGACGCGCCGTAGTCGTAGCTGTTGATGGAAAAGGTTGCTGAAAAAACTGCTTCATCGACCAGTTTCCAAATTGCAATCTGGAGCCCGGCTGCGGTCTCGTTGCTGATCGAAGGCGAGTAGTAGTGTTGCCAGAGTTGCTCGATCTTCAATGCGGTGTCGGTCCCCATCGGTCCAGGTGGTTTGTTGGCCACCCCGAGAGCGACGGTTTCATATTGTTGAGGAGATGAACTGCTCCAGTGCCACGGATCGACACAGAATCCATCGGTCGGCGTCCCGTCGACAACCAGATGGAGTACGCCGGCATAGGCGTTAAAGGTCCCCAAGTTCGAGGCGGAAATGTTCACCACTTTACTGGCGCCGACTCCAACTTCTTGGACAGTTACAGGGGTAGCCACCAGCGCGACGGACAGGAGCAGCGATGAGCCCATCGCGGTGGCAACGTGTTTGATCAATCGATTCATGCCGACACATTAGCTCAGTGCATACCATGTCGCGTGGGCGGCCGACCATGACGCCGTATGTGGGCTAGCACCCGCGAGTTACCTTGCACTAAATTCTGTCGAAATATTGCTCCCTCGGAGCCACGTGGCTCGCAGTGTAAAGAAATCCGACGATATTTCTCCGGGCTTCTCCCTTAAAAGACCGAGTGACTCCTCAAGCCGTTGAAGGCGAGCTCCTTAACGCCGAGAATCGGGATCGCAGCAGGTTGGCAACTTTACCGACAATCTATTTGCGAAACGAAAAGGGCGGCCATAACATGTTCTTTGGTTGGCAGTTGTAACTAGATGCCCTTTAAAAAGGAAAAGCCTTTTTACGTTGGTTCGACTCGTTTTATTCCGAGCTTATCCATCAGCTCGTAAAGGGTGGGGCGGCTTATCCCCAGCTCGATAGCGGCTGGAGCGATTTTACCGGAATGTCTTTTAAGAGCATCGAGGATCATCTGTCGCTCGAGTGACTCTTTGGCTTCTCGGAGGGATCCTCCTTGCGGTGGCGGAGTGTCGTCAGTCAGCTCCAGGTCCTCGGCCGACAGTCGCTTTCCGGCTCCCATAATCACGGCGCGTCTCACTCGATTTTGCAGCTCTCGGACGTTCCCCGGCCAAGGATGACGACGAAGGGCCCGCAATGCATCCGAACTAAAAGAAAGTCCGGTTTTGCCAATCTCGGCGGAAAATTGAAGAAGGAAGGACTGGGCTAACATCAAAATGTCGTCGTCTCGTTCGCGGAGCGGAGGCAAAGTGATCTGAATGACGGCCAAGCGATAAAAGAGGTCCTCGCGAAATGTTCCCGTGCTCAGGCCTTTCTTTAAGTCTGCGTTCGTCGCCGCGACGACGCGCGTGTTGACCTGGATCTCCTGACGTCCTCCCACGCGCTCGATCCGCTGTTCTTGGAGAAAGCGGAGCAATTTCACTTGTACGAGGAGGGGAACTTCACCGATTTCGTCCAAAAACAGGGTTCCTCCGCTCGAGCTTTCAATTCGACCTTTGCGTTGGGCATGGGCGCCGGTGAACGCTCCTTTTTCGTGTCCGAACAGCTCGCTCTCGATCAGTGTCTCCGGAATGGCACTACAATTAATCGCCACAAAGGGCCCGTCGCGACGAACGCTACGGTGATGAATGGCCCGGGCCGTCATCTCCTTACCGGTTCCACTCTCGCCTAAGATTAAGACGGGCGCTTCGGTGGTCGCGACTTTACGGACGAGGTTAAAAACCGCCTGCATGGGCGCACTGGTGCCGAGGAGGGCCTCGAACGCATCAGCTTGAAGCCGTTGCTGCATCTCCCGGTAATCCTTCTCCATTCGCGCGACGTAGTAGCATCGTTTCAATACCAGCTTCAGTTCCGTCATTTCCACCGGCTTGCTCAGGAAGTCATAGGCGCCCGAACCGACAGCTTGAAGGGCGACTTTTCTCTCCGCTTGACCGGTGATGATCACCACCTTGGCCGAGGCATCGTGAGCCAAGATGTCGGACAGCGCGGCGAGGCCTTCGTCGGGAGATCCTGGATACGGCGGCAATCCTAAATCGAGTAGAACGACGGGCGGACGAACGGACTTGAATTGATCGAGTGCCGTGGGTCGGTCTCCCGCCATCAAGATATGATAATCAGCCGCCAGCGCCCACTTCATCTGCGTACGAATCTCTTCATCGTCATCGACAATCAGCAGTGGGGGTTTCATGCGGCGTTTATATCCAGGATTTAATTACAGAAGAAACTCCGCCCGCAACTCTGGAGATCCACTTTTATGATCGACCGCGTACAGAGGGTTCCGGATCGAAAATCGCTCCAGCATTCCACTTTCTGCATCTTCGCCTTTATTTCGGAAGAGGGAGAAAGACCTGAAAGGTCGATCCGTGGCCCGGTTCACTCGCCACCCCGATTCTCCCGCGGTGCGCCTCCACGATCATCTTGCTCTGAAACATTCCAATGCCCAACCCGTTCTTTTTGGTTGTTTGGAAGGGCTTGAAAAGCGACCGCTCGATGAATTCCTGGCTCATTCCGCAGCCGCTATCCGTTACGCTGAGGATTGCCCATCCGTTGTGAGGGCGGGTCACGACGGTCAGCTCTCCTGGACCGGAGAAGGATTCACGCGCGTTGAGCACTAAATTGGTCACCACTTTACCAATCTGCTCCGCGTCGATCATCAATTTCGGCAATGGCGTCAGGCGTTTGTTCAATATGACATTCGGTCCCGTATCCAGGCTTTCGAGCGCCTGGGTCACGGCGCTATTGAGATCAGCCTCAACGATCCGAAGTTTAAATTCGTGCCTTAATAAACTCAGTCTTCCGATGATTTCGTTGATATGATTGACCGCTTTAGAAACTCCGCGGAGTGCATCCTCACGGAAGGCCGGATCATCGAAATGAATCGGCAAATTCTGTAACATTAAATTCAGGGTCGATGCCGAGTTCTTCATATCGTGGACGAAGAAGGCAGCCATGGTCTGGAAGGCTTCTAGTTCCTTGGCTTGGAGCAAACGCTGCGCGAGCTGTACATTGAGCAATCCGGCCGCTGCATGGTCAGCGACGCATTTCAGCATATCCAAATCCTGCACGGAGAGCGGTGCGCCGCCCACGCGATCGCCGAGGATTAAAATTCCAAGAACGTCGTCCCGACCAATGATTGGCGTACAAATGCGGTGTCCACCGTTGGGAAACTCAGAGGGGTGCAGTTGCCGAAGGGAAGCTGCCCACGCGTCCGTGATAGGTTCTATATCGAGCGGATCGGAATGATCTAAGAAATAGCGGAGAAGATCGGTGGCATCCAGCCGCTTCGGGGACGTGTGTCTATCCTGCGGCTCAGAAATAGACGTCGAAGCGGTGAGGACAAACGACTCCCTTTTGTCATCCAACAACCAAATAGAAACCGAGAGGGTTTCAAAAACCTCAGCGACCAATCGAACCAGATTGCGACAGAGCTCGCCCCGATCGACCTGTGAAGCAGTGCTGGCCGTAAACCGCTGCCAAACCACCCGATAGTCATAAAAAGGCCGTTCGAAATGCCGACTGATAAATTGTCGAGAATAGAGCCGGACCCGATCGGACTGAAGCGCGATAGTCAACAGCACCAGGGCCACCAGAACAATAAAAGCGGTTAAAGGAAATGTGGTGCTTCCTCCTAGGTAGCTCACCACTTTTGCCCCGAGGCCGACAATAATGAGATAGATTCCCGCTAATACTATTGCAAAAGACCCCTGTAAAACCGACTGGGATGGATACACGTCCAGATCGAAGTGTCCGGCTCGAAAAAACGAGCGGAGCATCAAAAGCGTGGCTATAATGAGGGCGCCGGAATTGATCGTGTCGAGAGGCAGATCAACGGTTCGGAAGAGCAGTGCTTGGCTGGTGGTGTAGAGACGAGCGACGAAGATGACACTGACCGCAATGAGAATGAATTTTATCCGCCAACGCATCATTCCCACCGAGGCGCGAAAGGTGCGTTCTAGATTCATCAATACCAGGACGGAGGAAAGGAGGAGCAAAAAATGGAGCGCCAGGCCGCACCAGCCGAGACCCATCACCCGTGCCTCTGGCCCCACCATCGCCGGCGTAGGCACAAGCAAGGCTTGGCGAAAAATTATGGCAAATGCCGGGGGAATGATAAACGCGCCGCCTATGAGGTATCGCCACCTCGCCAAAAAATCACGCGCATTGCCTCTTGCGTAGCAGAAACTAAACAGCAGCCACAGGCCGGGAAGGATCGAGAGAGCGATGAATTTCCACTGCTGCCAATAGAGAAGATTTTCCATTGACCCCACGCGACCCGACCAGCCGTCGCAGGCACTCTCGAGCGCCAACGCCGCCAAGCCCAGACCAAGCGCCCAACGGGCGATAAAACGGTGCGCGCGCAGCAATATACCGAGTGCGACCGCTCCACCGCAGACCGCGCTTACAAAGGGTAATTGAAATCCCGAAATCACACGCTGAGGGTTAGATGAAACAAGGCATCGACGCGAGTATCATAATCCCAAATGCACGATGGTATTGATTACGGCAACGGCGAAAAATCAAAAACGGGACGGGTCGAAAAGCGGTACGATCTGATCTGAATAAAAAAAGCCGCTCCGTGTTCTACACGTGAACGGCTGGTTTGGCAAATTGAAGAACAGAAGGGTATATTTTTGGTTTATAAACAAATTGAGCTATTTCAACTCGGCTAGAATATTTTTCGCATCGATCGCCAACTCTGCATTTGGCTCTAATCCAAGAGCCGTTTCAAGCGCCTTCCTGCTGCCTTTGTAGTCTTTAATCCGATACTGAGCTATTCCCAAGTGATACATGAGGTCGGCGTCCTGACTCTGTTGCCCTGCACTCTCGTTCAGTAAACGAGCAGCTTTTTCAAAGTCACCTTGGCGATAAGCGATCGTCCCTAAAACCCGGGCGAGTTCGGCGTCTTGTGGCAAGTCCTCGCGCGCCTTGATCGCCAAATCATAGGCTTTTGTGAGGTCGCTAGGCGCGTCCATATACAGCAATGCGAGTTGCTTCCTCGCGGGATTAAAATCCGGAGAACGGTTCAAGATGTCGCGATAGATCGCCCTGGCCGCGTCCAACTGACCTTTTCGTTCATAGTTTTTTGCCGAAGCCATGAGCGCGGCCAGGTCGCCGGGATTGAGGGAAAGAGCGTGCTGGATTGTAGCCTCAGTTTCACTCGTTTCTCGAGGCCCGGGTTTCGCTAAATGGAGGATCTCTAAAAGCTGCCTCGCGTTTTCTCGTTTGGGGAATGTCCCTTTTGTCTCCAACGCGCTTTGCAACGCAGTTTCTGCATCCTCCAGACGACCTAGGCCGTAGGCCGCGTTCGCGAGATCATAGAGGATTTCGGGATCCTCCGGTCGCTTGGCTGCACATTCTTGAAGCAGGCTGAAAGCCCATCGGTAGTTGGAAGCTTGGTACAAAAGCGAGCCGAGGAGGTGAGCGATCTCGGGGTCATCGGGAGCTTGTTTTCGCGCCAACTTCAACAGCTCTGTTGCTTTCTGTGGTTCGCCCTGGCGCCGGCGGAGGTCCGCCATTTTCAAAATCAATGAGGTATTTCCGGGGCTTCCTTCCAAGGCGACCTGGTAGGTCGCGAGGGCTTTTAGAGGATTGCCGTCTCGTTCTTGAAAAGCACCGAGCCGGGAAAGGGCAACGGGATCGTGGGGTTGCTGCTTCAACCGTTCGGCTATAATATTTTTTTCCGACTCACTCCCGGTCTGCGCATCAACAGATAAAACCGCGAGCGCTTGTTTCGCCTCGGCCGCGCCGTTGAATTCGGAACCGAGATCGAGCGCATGGGTGAGATTAGTCCGCGCGGGCTCTTCCTCTCCTAACCAATACTGGGTCATTCCCAAGTGGAATTGTATTTCGGGATTGGACGGCAGGGCTCGCGCACTTTCCGTGAGTAGGCTGAGGGCCCAGGCGTATTGATGTTTTTTATACAAGATCCATCCCAACGTGTCTGCTGTATTTGGTTCATTGGGGAGAAGCTCGCGGGCCCGCTTGGCCATTTCAAAAGCCTTGTCGATCTGACCCAAGCGTTCCGAGTAAAGGTATGCGAGGTTGTTCAGCGCCGCGCTGAATTTGGGATTTATGGTCAACAGCTTCTCGTAGGTTTCGACCGCAGAAGTATAATTCTTATCTTGATCATAGATCACCCCCATCAGCATGAGCGCAGTGGCCTCTTGAGGATTCTGCGCGACGATTTTTTGCAGATTGGTTAGGGCTTTTTGCTGCTCTTGGTTGCTAATATAAAGCTTTGCGAGCATGAAATAAGCGCTCGGAGCGGCCGGATCGAGTTCGATCGCCCTGCGAAGAGCGGATTCTGCTTCTTCCGTTTGTTTTTCTACGACGGCGATCTGGGCAAGAAGTAGGTGCGGCGCGGCGATTTTCGGGTTTTGGGCGATCTGGGCCTGGACGCGTTCGCGCGCGGCGCGAGCTTGATTGTCGGCTAAGTCCAAATTGACCAACTGTTCCACCGCTGGGAGGTAGTCAGCTTGGAGTTGTAGCGCGTGGTCAAACGCGTGTCTTGCTTCGTCTTTTTGCCCTTTCTGGGCTAAGACCAATCCTGTTAACCATGAAGTCTGAGGGTTGCCAGGAAAGGATTGCTCGAGCTCGCGATAAATTGTCAGAGCTCCGTCCCAATCGTTTTTGCGCCGATAAGCTTCGGCTAAGAGGAGACGAGGTTGAGCGAGATCAGGGTGCTGACGAATAAAGGGTTTTAAGATGAGGATCGCCGAACCAAGGTCTCCTTTGGTGATATGCATTCCGGCCAAAAGCACTATAGCGTCGGTGAAGTTCGGCGATAAGGCGACCGCTTGATTCAGATGAGTGATGGCGCGACCGACCTCACCGATCACAAGGTTGGCTTGAGCGAGTTGATAATAGGCCTGGGGAATTCGAGGGTAGCGGCTGGTGATTTTCTCCAACTCCGAAATGGCAGTTGGCGCGTCGCCCCGGGCCAAGGTGATTTGCGCGTGGACCAATAGAGCCTCTGCCGCGTTGGGTTCGCGCGCGTTCACCTTTGCCAGCCAGGTCTCGGCTTGGGCCAAGTTGTTGTCCGATACCTCCAGCTTGGCTAAAAGTATCCAGGGGGTGATACAGTCAGGCGCCTTTTGGGTGAGTTGGAGCAAAACTCGGCGAGCACCCTCGCGATCTCCTTTTTGAAGACGAAATTGGGCCAGTTGAATTTTTGCTGGAGATCGGTCACCCGCAAGAGCCGCTGCAGCCGCGAATGATTCCTCGGCTCCGGCCAGATTTTTCTGCGACCAATACAGAGTCCCTAAACAGCTTTTTGCCGCAACCGATTTGGGATCTAAAGTTTCAGCGCGTTTAAATTTTTCTTCAGCTTCTTTAAAGTGGCCTTCTCCACAGTCCAGAGTTCCCAAAGCTAAAAGGACGGATGGCCCCTCCCGAACGTCGGCGGGCAAGGCCTGAAAATGCGCTCGCGCGATTTCGATTTCGACGGAGGAATCGGCTGACTTGGCGAGAAGAAGAGGTGCTTCCGGATTATAAGGCGCCTGCTCCAAAACGTATAATGCTTCTTTGCGCGCCTCTTTTGCTTTTCCCGTGCTCAAATAAGCCTGCGCAAGCTTGATTCGGATCTCTTTATTCTTGGGCTGAAGATCTCGTGCCTTGAGCAAGTATGGGACGGCGCGGGGGAGGCGCCCTTGATCGAAATAGAGGGTCCCAAGCCGTGCGACTGCATCCCCATTTTCTGAGTCGCTCTGAAGGACGTTGAAATACTCCACCTCGGCTTTGTCGTAGTCTCCAGATTCAAAATACCGATTTGCGGCGATGAGGTGATCCGCTTGATTATACTGCCGCGAACAGCTCGTGCCACCAGCGAGGAGCAAAAGAGCAATGACGGCGCGTTGTAACGAGGGTTGGAGAATCTTCATTCTTCGAGGGGGGCAATTGAAGTAAGAGCCGGTCGACCCGATCTCCGAAGCCACCAGAGCAGCATTGAAAAGGGAAGAAGCGATAAAACAAAAAAGAGGGGCCCGCCTCTCCGATGAATATCCGAGTTTATCATTTCCGGACCGACTCGGATACACAGTTCTCCAATTGTGACGATCCGCACGCCGTTCCGGAGAAACGCCAGTGGAAGGGTGGCGAGAACGAGAGTGATTCGTTTCGCGGGAGTGGAGAGGAGGAAAAATGCGGCGAGCACACTGACGATCAGAAGGGCGAGACTGGAATGAATTCCACTGCACTCTGGAGCCACTTCAAGGCTGATCCCTGGAAGTTTGAAAACCAGATTTGTATAATAAACCGGCGTTCCTAACAGTTTAAATAAGATCAGCGCCACAGTGGCGGAGCCGGTTTGAAGAATGTGATCGAGGAAGCTTTCCACCTTGAGAGGAAAGGGGACCATGAAACCGAGAAACGTGAGGGGAAAAACCAGAGAACGGACTTGGTTACCTCCGAGAAAGAACGCACAGAGACCCGCGATGCACAGCACAAAAGACAATATTAAGCAGGCGAGGTAATCTTGGGTTGCAACGACCCGCCCGGACAAAAGAACAACCGCGTATATGAGAGCGACCGCCGTGCCGGCAGCGAGGAAAGTTACACCTAGGACCTTCTGTGGTGGGGAATTGGTTACAGATTCTCCTCTTTTCCACCAGATCAAATACCCACTGATCAGAGGAATCAGAAGGGTGTGAGAGTAGAGGTCACTCTGCGCCGCGAATCGGGCAAACGCCAAGAGGGGGCGAGAGAAAACCAGCACCAGAAGACCGAGGCTTATCGTTAACTTCGTCGGAAGTAAGCGTTTTTGTTGCACCAAGGTTTTTCCTTCGAAAGAAAGCCGTCGCGCTGACACGCTAAGCTGGTTCGTCTTCACTATAACGGCCTTGCGTCGGTCGGCTGAAGTCGAATCTATCCCGCCGACCCGTACGAAGCTGCAGGCCCCTTGTGAGAAGGTGCGGTTGAAGCGGCAGAACCCCTTAAAACGCGCGGTAAAACACCCCACGCGGGCGTCGTTGCTCCGCCACTACAGCAGCATGACCTGCTTCCCGTCTCCGGGGGAGCAAGATCAATAATGATACCCGAGCTCGAGCCCGACCTGATTACTGGAGAAGCCGAAGCCAGGAACACTGGAGCTGTTGTGACTCTTTCGATACTGGAACGTCAGATCGAGGCGGTGAAACACCACCGTGCGGAGGCCGAGCGTAAACGAATAATTTTTATCTTTGCGGTCGTTCGGTGTGGACGGGGTGGTGGAGCGGAATTGGGAGTCTTGGTATTCCGCGCCGGCGGCGAGCTGGAAATGGGTGAGCAAGCGCTGATCGAGCCCCGCGGCGTACGTAGAGTTTTCTACAATTTGATTGGAAAAATAAGAGACCGACGTCGTTCGGGAGCTGCTAAAAGATAATTGGGTCGTTTCGACCGGCCGGTAGTGAAGGGTGGTGGTGAGAACGGGATTTCTAAGATTGGCCGCACCGGTTTGTTTAATATGCCGGTTTTCTAATCCGCCCTGGAGCTCCAAGTTTAATTTTTCTGACATACGCCAGGCAACGCGAGCGAGGAACTGCACGAACGACATGTCTGGCGAATTGCTCGTCTTGACGTAACCATATTCGGCTCCGAGCGCTGAATCGAGCTCGGCAGATTCCTTTAGATGGAAAAGCTCCCGGATCGACCACTGGCGAGTGTCGTTGAATGCTTCGACCAACCGCACGCTCCGGCTCAGGGCAGTTTCCGCGGTCAAGTCGCCCGCAAATTGGTACGAGACGTTTAAATCGGTAAGATAATCGGTTTCCCTCGTTTGCTGGGCGGTCTGGATCTGCGGAGAAGTGGAGCGATTATAGTCCTGCGAGGCGTGAAAAACCCACTCCTCATAGGCCGTGCCCCAGATCAACTTGGCCGCGTGATCCAGTGTATCCCTGAACTGGTGACTGGAATATTCGTTCCAACTCGGGGTATAATCAAAACTCCAGTGCGTCCCCAGTTCGGCGAGAAAACCGGGGGCAAAAGTGTTGATCGTTGTCGAGGTGGGATGCCCCGGCGTGGATTGAAGTCCGTCGCTGTAGAGGATGCGATATATGATGTGAGGTCGTATATTAAAAGGCCCCCATTCCAGCGGACTCGCCGGCGCCGGCGCCAGCGAGCCTTCGCCGGCCGAACGAGACGCTGGGCTGTTTCCCACCTGACTCGATGGATCGGTTCGAGCCGACTCCGGCTCAATGGTCAACGGTGCCACGATCTGTTGTGCGTGACCGCTATGAAGAGACGCCAGCCCGGCCAGGAGCATCGTTTTCGTCCAGAGCTGGCTTTTCACGATGCGTGGCACTAACGGCGTTTTTCCAGAAGTTTTCATAGCAGTTCGCAGAGATCGCGGGCTGTCTGTCACGGTCGACCGGATACAGGAGTATCCTTCAACCGGAGGGACGAATCACGCCTTCCATACTTGGCCAGGCTTCACCTGAACCGCGGCCATGGCATTGCGGGAATCGACAATGCACGGCGCCCAATCGGCGAGGTCCTGATAGTTTACGTTTTTATGGTTTGTCGCGATCACCACGGCGTCAAAGCCCTGGACGGTCTCGCGATTCCATGCGATCGATCGGACTCCCGCCCAATGTGGGTGCTCGCGGGTCATGCGGATCGTCGGCACGTGGGGATCATAATAGGCGACCTCGGCTCCACGTTTTTTAAGCATGTCCATCAAGACGTAGCTGGGGGACTCGCGATCGTCGTCCACATTCGGTTTATAAGCCAAACCCACGATCAAGATACGGCTTCCATTTACCGGCTTGCGCAGGGAATTAAGCGCTTCGCCCACCCGGGTGATAACATAAGCCGGCATCGAAGTATTAATTTCACCGGCGAGTTCGATAAAGCGGGTATGCTGTTCGTATTCGCGAGCCTTCCAGGTAAGGTAGAACGGATCGATCGGGATACAGTGACCACCGAGGCCTGGGCCGGGATAAAACGCCATGAAACCGAAGGGTTTGGTTTTGGCCGCATTGATGACTTCCCAGACATCGATCTCCATCGCGCTATAAACAACTTTAAGTTCATTGACCAAAGCGATGTTGACGCTGCGAAACGTATTCTCGAGCAGCTTGGTTGCCTCGGCCACGCGGCAGGATGAAACCGGCACCAGCGTTTTGATCGCGATCGAGTAGAGCGCGATGGCTTTTTCCAAGCAGGCAGGGGTCAAACCACCCACAACCTTGGGGATGGTGGCGACCACGCTGCTCGGATTGCCTGGATCTTCGCGCTCAGGAGAAAAGGCGAGGTGAAAGTCGATGCCAGCGGTTAGACCCGACCCGGCTTCGACCACCGCCCGAAGGTCTTCATCCGTGGTGCCCGGATAAGTGGTGGACTCCAAAACAATCAGGGTGCCTTTCGCGAGATGGGGAGCGATTGCTTTGCCCGTCTCGGTGATAAATGAAATATCGGGTTCACGGTTCTTATTCAGCGGGGTCGGTACGCAGATAATCACTGCCTGGAGCTCTTTGACTCGGCTGAAGTCCGCCGTGGCGGAGAAACGCTGAGCTTTCACTGCTTCGGCAATGGAAGAGCCCTGGATATGTTCTATATAGCTGCGTCCGGCATTGAGCGCCTCGATTTTTACCGGATCGATGTCCAGCCCCAGGACGGTTGCGCCGGAACGCGCGAATTGAAGAGAAAGTGGAAGGCCAACATAGCCCAAGCCGACAACGCCGATTTTCATAGTAGGATAGAGAGGTAGTTCTTTTCTGATATAAGAAATGAGAAGGTGCCTGACGTAAAAATAAAAGGAGCCCGAGCAGTGGGGTTAAAGAAGAGAGGAATACCGTAGAAGACGTCGGTAATAAAGCTGAATAACGTGCCAAAACAGATCGTAAAAGGGAAAACCAAATGTGGAGTTGAACCAAAGTTTAGAGAAAATCTATTTTTAATGTAAACGTAACACGGATACGCGCATCCCCGGCCTATCGAAGGGCGCAGCCCCGAAGGCTGCAGTGACGTGAAATACGAAAAGGGCTTAACCTGTTACGGGGTGTCATGATTGCCTTGGGTTTTGAGCGCTGCCTGCTGAGCGGCGCCGGTCGACGCATTTGATTCGGTCGCTGTCGGCCAAAGCCATACGGGGCGTATAGCTCTCAATGAAATGACGATGGAGCAACTGGGTCGAGAGAATGCCGATCAGTGCCATCTCATCAGTTTCGCCCACGCTCCGGCCTTGTTGGACCGCTTGGAAGAGCCGGGACGCGGAAACCGGGGAAAATATACCGGTTTTGCGCAGTGCCGTCTCACTGAAACTTTCGGCGATGTAGGCCGGGGCTCCCGCGGCGCCGAAACAGCGGTGAATGGGGGCACGGTAAGGGCGTTTGCGACGTTGCGTGATTTCCGGAGGCAACCATCGCCGCGCGGTTTCGCGGAGCAGGACTTTCTCCCGCAGCGCGGGCAGCTTCGCGTGAGCGGGCAGGGCGTTGCAAAAATGGACCACCCTGACGTCAAGAAATGGATACCTGCCCTCGACCGCATGGGCCATGGAGACGCGGTCGCCCTGCGAAGACAGGAGGTAGTTGGGCAGAAAGGTCGTCGCTTCGATGTATTGCGCCTGCTGGAGGGTGTCCCACCGGGCGAAGGATTCCGGATAAAAAAGGGTCGACCCAGGTGTCGGATCCGAAGCGGTGAGAGCGGCCGCGAATTCCGGCGAGAAAAAGCGGTGGGTGCGCCGATTGTTGCGCCAACGCACGCGATGAGAGTAGTCGGGGGCGGCCGTATCCTCCAGGTCCGCGCCGAAGAAAGTGGTGAGAAAAGCGGGAGCAGACGCTCCGAGTCGCACAATCTCGGGGTAAAGCCGCTGGAGCAGCTGCGGCCGGCGGGTCCCTTTCGGCTCGCGCGCCCAAAAGCGTCTCACTTTCGCTTCTTTGAAGATATCGTAACCGGCGAGAAACTCGTCCGCACCTTCCCCGGTCAGCACCACCTTGTATCCAGAATCCCGGACGAGTTTGGACAAGAGAAACATCGGCGCCGGACCGGTGCGGGTCAGCGCGGTTTCCGTGTGCCATACCACCTCGGAAAAGACCTCCGCAATGTCCGCATGCGAGGCGCGGATCACCTTGTGTTCTGTTCCCAGAAAGGCCGCCATTTTTTTCTGTGGCTCACTTTCGTCGAACTCGGGGTCGTTGAAGGCAATCGAGAACGTATCCAGCTTGCTCGTACCAATTTCTCTGATGATCGCCGAGATGGTCGAGGAGTCCAACCCTCCGCTGAGGTAAGCTCCCACCGGCACGTCCGCCCGAAGGCGAATCCGAGTGGCATCGGTCAAGAGCTCGGCGAATTCATCGGCCAAACTGGCAAGACTGCGCCGTGAGCCACTCGACGGTCCCTGGATGCGGCTGCTTTCTGTGGGAGGCGTGGTGAAATTCAATGCCCAATAGCGGGTGAGATCGAACCTCCCGTCGCGTGCGATCATGAAGTGTCCGGGGGGCAGTTCCTTGATCCCGGAAAAGCAGGTACCCGGAGAAAGGGTGCTCCAAAAACTGAATACTTGCTCGATTCCCCGCGGATCGATCGACCGCGAAACGCGTGGATCGGCGAACAACGCCTTGATTTCAGAGCCGAAAAGCAAGGTGTTTTCCGCGACGGTATAAAAAAGCGGACGAACCCCGAGTCGGTCTCGGGCGATGAAAAGGCTGCGTTGGCGCGTATCCCAGAGGGCGAAAACGAATTGGCCGTTCAGTTTGGCGAGGCAGTCGGTGCCATACTCCTCATAGAGATGCACCAGCACTTCCGTGTCGGTCGAAGTGGAGAAGCGGTGACCTCTTTGCTCCAGGTCCTGACGGAGTTCTGGGTGGTTAAAAACTTCGCCGTTATAAACCACCCAGAGATCGCCGGTTTCGTTGGCGATCGGCTGCTGACCGCCGGCAAGATCCACAATGCTGAGCCGGGCGTTGCCCAAACCCACGTGGTCATCGAGATAAATCCCAAATTCGTCCGGTCCACGATGGCGAATTTGTCCGAGCATGCGATGCACCAGCCGGTCGTCGGGTTGGGCCGCGTCCGACAAATTTAAGTATCCAGCGATGCCACACATGACGTTTAAAAGATGGATTTGGGCGTCGTCACGACCGGAGCCCCACGGCCGATTCTTTCAACCAGCCTGCTAAGTCTTTGGCCGTCTTTTTTATCCCTGGGATGGAGGTCCACCACCGCGCGGCGTCGTATCGTGTGTCTGGATATGCGACGATCCCGACCGGCGCCAGATCCCCGAGCATCCGCTGGTAAGCCACGAGCGACTGACGCGCGTGCGATCCAAGCGTCACTACTTTTATGCCTCGAGGTTTCCAACCCAGGGCCCGTATTCGTTTTCCCACTTCACGCGCCATGTGGGAGGTGCGATTGAACCGGGGTGTAGGAATGGGACACGGTTCGATCAACGAGGAACTTACCCCTAATTCCTCCAAATCGGCCGCAATCCGCGCAGGATCCGAGCCGTAGTGATAGTTTTCGTCTCCTTTCTCGTAAAACAGACCGGAGACGAAAACGCGTTTATAATATCCTGATTTGAGGTCGCGGGCGGGGGTATGCAGCGCATAGCTGGGTATCCAGCCCTCAATGACAAGGATATCGGCGTCGACCGTACGATTGATCGCCAGAAATGGTTGAACGGTAAAGAGGAAGGCTACGAAGGCGGCGCCGAACAGAACCCCGATCAACGCGAGCTTCGCATAAGAGCGACGTGCCCGATTTACCTGGATGGAAGAAGCGCTCATGGCAGTCCGATCAGGTCAGATCGGTTTTCTTGATCTTTCCCGTGGTGGTCTTGGGGAGCTCGGCGCAGAATTCGACGCTCTTCGGGACCATATAATCCTCGAGGTGGGCGCGGCAGTGAGCCAGCACCTGTTTTTCGGTGAGAGCACGATCGCTGGTGACGACGAAGGCCTTGATCGCCTGCCCAAGCACTGGGTCGGGCACTCCGATGACCGCGACCTCGCGCACGCTCGGAATGCGGTGAATCGTGGCCTCGACTTCCTTGGGTGCCACTTTCTCGCCGCGGCTTTTGATGATGTCGTCCCGCCGTCCGACGAAGTAGAAAAATCCGTCCGCGTCGGTCCGAAAAAGATCGCCGGTGTAACACAGCCGATCGCCGGTCGATGGGTCGCTTCGGTAGCGCTTGGCCGTCATTTCCGGCGCCTCCCAATACCCGCGCATCACGTGTCGCCCGCGCACGACCAGTTCACCCACTTGTTCCGGGGGCAAGCGACGGCCGTTCTCATCCTCGATCCAAGCTTCCGTACCCGGAATGGGGATACCGACCGATCCCGGACGCCGGTCCAGCTCGCTCGGCGGGAGATAAAGCGTACGTTTGGTTTCAGTCAGCCCATACATCGAAAAAAGCGTGACGCCGGGAAATTTTTTGCGGAGTTCCTCAATATGGCTGACGGGTAATGCCGCGGCGGTGTTGGTCAAATAGCGGAGACTGGACAAGTCAAAGGCCGAAAGATCCATCGGGAGCAGGAGCGCATAGACCGTCGGGACACCGGGAAATCCGGTGACTCGCTCTTTTTCGATGCGCTTCAGAATCGCGGCCGGATAGGCGAAGGAGCGCTCGAGGACTAAGGTGCCCCCGAACTTGAAGGTCATCAGGAGTTGATAGAGGCCGTAGTCGAACGAGAGCGGCAGGAGGTTGATCACAACATCGCTTTCGACATTGCCGATATATTCGATGATCGAGCTGGTCGCGAAAACGACGTTGCTGTGATCGCTCATCACGCCCTTGGGGTCGCCGGTGGTGCCCGACGTATAAATCAAACAAGCGAGATCGAGATCGATGTTTTCGCGAGCCGGCCGGTCCGCGGAGAACTGGGGATCAAGATCGGAAAAACGGTGGCCTCGACCGTCGCACGATTCGATTGGATTCGGCGTATTGCCGCAGAGAATACAACCGAGGAGCGAGGGAACGGAGCGACCTTCCTGGCTCAACAAGCCCGAGAGATCGGTGCTGCCGTCCGCGATCAAGGCCGAGGCCCGACAGTTGTTGAGAATATAAAGAAGCTTTTCCCGCTTGATCGTGGGATTGACCACCACGAAGGTCGCGCTGGCCTTTAAGATACCAAAGATCCCGGCCACGGCCTCAACGGAATTATGAAGGTAAAGAGCAACCCGGTCTCCGCGCCGCACCCCGATTTTGCGGAGACAATGCGCCACGCGATTTGCAAGAAGGTCGAGCTCGCGGTAGCTCAGGCGTCGTCCGTCGCAGATCAGAGCGGTTTTCTCCGGCAACCGATCCGCACTGGCCTCCAAAAAGTCACGGACGAGCGGCGCATGACGGGCGGGAGTGGCAACGCGGTGAACCACGAGGGAAATGGTTTCTAGAGAGCCGTCGCTTAGGCTGCTGATCCCTGCCGCTTCCGAGTCAAAAAGGCGGCGAGCGCGTTGATCGAGTCCAGATTTTCCGGGACAAGCTCATCGTCCTTCATCTGCACGCGATAGGTTTGCTCGAGGTGAGCAACCAGCTCGAGGACCCCGGTGGAATCGACGATCCCTTGGCTGAGAAAGGAGGTTTCGTCCGTTAGGTTTCCTGCATCGCCAAAAAGAAATGTATCGACGATGAAGCTACGCAGATTTTTTTTGAGCTCGAGCAGAGCCGGAGAGGAAGGGTTCACGGGTGGATAGGGGAGGATGAAATTTCGGTCACGTCGTCGACCAAAAGCGGCTTGAGGTGGAGGTAGTGGGTGGTGGAACGTTTACGGTCGATGTCCGCCCAAACCCGCTGGACAACCTCCGGAGTCAACCCTGCCGCGCTGGCGACGTTTTCCACCGGTACCTGATGATTTTTTCCAAACAGGCAGAGGTCCATCTGGTGGTAGGGCAGCGCGAAATAAAATTCATCCTGCCCCTGGGGCATCGAATAAGTATCGGTCGTCGGAGGCCGGCGTCGGATCTCGACCGGGACATTCAGGTATTCGGCAAGCTGGTACACCTGGGTTTTGTAGAGATGCGCGATCGGTTTCATGTCGGCGGAGCCATCCCCGTTTTTCACGAAGAATCCTTGATCGTATTCGAGCCGATTTGGCGTGCCCGCGACGGCAAAGTTGAGCCGATCGGCGTGATAATATTCGAGCATCTTGCGCGTACGCTGCTTGAAGTTCGTCGCGGCCACGACGGCGAGGTAGGTGGTGAGCGGCAGGCGTTCGCGCACCACTTTGCCCTCGGGGGATTGGGCCACGACGGAAAAGGTGGTGTAACTGTTCCCGCTCGAGACTCCGCCAATGGTCAATTTCGAAACCCAGCCTGGTCCGAACGCGGGGATAACCTGCCGAATTGCTTCGTCGTAACGACGGTAAAAACCGACCGCCTCCAAAATCTTTGTAATGTCCTCCTCGATACGGGCGATTGCGAGGGAGTCGGCGACCTTTTGACCGAGCGAACTGGTCTCGGAGTCGGAATGCCGCTCCGGCATCAAGAGTCCGAATACACGTTCCTTGCCCAACGCCCGCACCGCCAGTGCCGCCGTCACCGTGCTGTCGATCCCGCCGGAAAGACCAATCACCAGCCCCCGCCGGCGCAGGTCCCGGGAAAGATGATGGCGCAGACTTGCCACAATCCGGGCAGTTTCCTGCTCGGCATCGATCTTGAGCGATGCAGACGAAAAGGACGGAGAGTGACTCATCGAATTCCCAGAATCGGTCAGAAAGGCGTCAGCTGTAGAAGCATACACGCATCCGTCAGAGATATTTACGGCCTAACCCGTTACCGGGGCGATCCCCCTGCGAAGAAGCGCATTTTAGTCCTGCCGCGGCTATTTTTGTCGCTCGCTAGGCCGAGGCGACGGGTCACTCTGTTGGTGGAGCAAATGGATCTACGGCCGACTGCTTTCTTGGAGGCAAAATTGGTCGGAGGCCTCGGACAAAATCGTCGTAGGGCGAATCTGGGCCCAGCGGCACGGTGATCCGGGCCAGGGGTGTGCCGGTGGCCTCGCCCCAAAAAACCCGCGGAGGCACGTTGCGGCTGACCACCGTTCCCGCCTTGATGACCGAGCCTTCGCCGATCCGTATCCCTGGAAGCACGACACAATGCGGCCCGAGGAAAACGTTTTTCTCAATCACGACCGGTTTGTATCCGGCGGTGGCACGCCTTTCGCCCCAATGAAAATGGGCCAGAATCGATGCTCTCAGCCCGATCGTGCAGCCCGCCTCGATCGTGATTGCCTCAGGGTAGATTTCGTCGATGTAGACTCCCTGGCTGATCCACACGCCCTCGGCGATTTTCGCCCCGCGCATCCGTTGAAGACGCGGGCGAAGCGAGTACCCACCTGGTGCGACCAATGCGATTCGAGCAAAAAGACCGCTGAGCACCCGATTCATAAGATTTCTCCTCGGAAAAGTGCATGGGCCGAGGGGTAAACGGAGCTGCTAAAAAAGGACATGCGATACCGAAAGATCAGGTAGGGTAGAACGACGGGAGATCGCAGGTGGACCAAGGCCGTCGGGGGAGCTAGTAGACTAAGGAATGGAGCGGGATTTAAGGAATTTTTCTGTTCTTCCCCTTATATCGTCACCGAGGCCAGTCAGACGTAGGCTTAAATCCCAAAGCCCAGCCGCCACAGTTTCGTCCATCGCCGCGGGCGCGGCAATTCGCTGGTCGCGCCGGTAACAGGCTCCGTTGCTTTTTTCCTTTTGCTGCAGATGGCAGAGCCGAACCAAGTCCTCAGCGGCGCGGGCCGGAGAGACTAAATCGCGGTTCAACCCATGGGACAGAAGATGACGGCCCCAACTGATAAGCCCGTTGTTGCGGGCGAAATTCGAGCTCACGCCGCCCGGGTCGTAAGCGTTTGAAGTCACCGACCTGCCGGCGAGGCGGCGCGCCAAGTCGAAGGCGAAAACCATATTGGCCAGTTTCGACAAGGCATAGGCCCGTCGCCGGTCGTAGTCGGGCGCCCTCAATTCCCAGCGGCCATCGCGCGGCGGGGCGCTGTGGTTGCCTGAGGACACCGTGATGATATGAGCCGCTGGGGCAGCGAGGAGTTTTTCCAACAATAAAGCGGTGAGTAGGAAATGGCCGAGGTGGTTGCCCGCGAAAGTGAGTTCGATTCCGTCGGCGCTTGCCTGGAAATGGTCGTACCGTGCTCCCGCGTTGTTGATCAAAAAATGAAGAACTGGATACGTGGAAACGATCTGCGCGGCGGCGAGTCGGACCTGGCCTAGGTTCGACAGGTCGACGGGAATAAAATCCGCTGTGGGTGCGCCGTGGATACGGCCGAGCTGGTCGACCACGGATGGTCCCGCGCGAGCATTTCTTCCCAGAAGGATCAGCTTTGCACCGCGTCGACCCAGCGCCAACGCAGTGGCGCGCCCGATGCCCGAGGTGCCGCCCGTGACAACGCAGATCAGGTCCTTCATCGATCGTCCAAGGCGCGATTACCGGCTAATCTCGAAGAGAAGATTGGTGCGCAGGGAAAGCCGTTTGGGATAGCCGAACTGCTCGATCGTTCCTAGGCAGCGTGATTTCAATCCATGCCTGGCGGTGAGGATCTCCATCGATTCAGGCGTGTGACGGACGTATTTCCCCGCGTGCTCGGGAAACCTAAATTCGTAGTGATCGAGCGCAAAGACGTCGCCCAGGAACTTTCCTCCGGCGTTGAGGCGTTTTTTCACCATCTCCAGGAGCGCGCCCATCCCGACCTCGTCGAAATAGTAAAGAATCTGAGAGGCCCACATGAAATCGAAAGTCTGGTCCCCTAGCTCCTGCTCGCCGAAGGAGGATGAGACGAACAGCCTCGGATGCTTGGCCGCGAGGCGATGACGGTTGACTTGTGCAGTGGCGGCTTGGATACGAACGGGATCGATATCGATTCCGGTGTAGCCGTTGGGGTTCAGATAACGAATAAAAGCGATGCCGCCCTGGAGGGGACCGCAGCCGATATCGAGCAGGGTATGCTCCGGTTTAAGGCCGTTGGATTGTAGAAGCTGCAGGTGGTAGCGTTGGAGCGCATTCCAAAAGCCCAGCGGTCCGACCATTGCCTCCAGCCGATGATGTTCGCGCAATCCTGGAACGAAGGCGCGCAGACCGTAGGCCCGTCGCCGCGCGTGCATGAGAAGGCGTTTGAGGGAATGAAAAAAAGGGGCGCCGGAAAGGCTCATGGATTCATCAATTGAATACGTGGATCGACGTTTCTTTTTGAGAACTCGACCTCTCTCTTTCGGCACGACAGGATTAATCTCAATGCCGATCCCAGGAATGCTTCAGCCACTGCGTTCGCCGACAGAAACGGAGGTGCATGTCTGGACCGTGCTGGTTTCCAAATCCTCCGATTTTTTACCGGATTTGCAATGCTTGCTTTCGCCGGAAGAACGCGCCGCGGCTGCGAGATTCGTGTATCCAGCGGACCGGGTGCGCTACACCGTGGCTCATGGGATCCTGCGCCGGATTTTAGGCGAGTACCTTTCTCTGCCGCCCGAAGAGTTAAAATTTGAGGTCAGCCAGCATGGGAAACCCGCTCTGGCATCGCGCACCGGGCAGCCTTCGTTGAACTTTAACCTGGCGCACTCGGGCGACGTGGTGGTCTACGGTGTCACTCGGTCGCGACTCGTGGGGATCGACGTCGAAGAGATCCGTTCGGAGATCGAAGTGATGGACTTAGCGCGGCATCAGTTTTCCAAAGCGGAAGCCGACGCCCTGGAGGCACTCGATGAATCGGAAAGAATCGACGCCTTTTTTCGCTGTTGGACGCGAAAGGAAGCTTACCTGAAAGCTCGGGGCGAGGGGTTGGGGTATCCGCTCAACCACTTCAGCGTCTCAGTGGGCGGGGCCGAAAAACCGGCGTTGTTATGGGTCAAGGACGAACCCAATGCCGGGGAGAAATGGAGCCTCTTTCACCTGAATTCACCCCCTGGATACATGGGAGCGGCCATGGTTGAGGGGACCTCGGTCGAGCTCCGGTTGTTTCAACCGAGTTTTTTCTGAACCGTCGGTTGCGACTTCAACCGCGCAATTGATCGAGTTCGAGGACGCGGTTCTTTAATTCCCGGGCCAAGACAGTGGCGTAGGGGTCGATTAACATCGCGTGAGGGTTGACCGGAAGTTGGACCACTTCCAAGTGACCTGTGACTAAGTCGCCCCAGCCCATCTTGGGGTCGGACATGAAGTCGTATTGTTTTTGTGGACGGAAAACCGTCAGGCGCCCGGTGAGGGGACGAGGCAGGAAGTTGATCGCTGCCTGGTCGTTGATCTCCTGAATAAAAGCAGTGGCGCCTAAATCGTGGTCCGCTCCGTTGGACTTCTTCTTTTTCAGAGCGGCCACGCGCGCCTCCATTTTTCCGACCACCGCTTCCTTGGCCATGCGGGTCTTCTCGCCGACGTAGCCGATCAGATCCCCGGCTTTCATGTTAGCCAGGTTTTCGAGGTGAAATTGAACCTTTTGACGGAAAAAAGAGAACGAGCTCTTCTGCTTCACCAAACTGAAGTTGTAGGTATCCAACAACGCGACTAACCCCACGACCTGGCCTTCTTCGTGGAGCAGACGCGCCATCTCGTAGGCGACCGATCCACCCATGCAGTACCCACTGATATGATACGGGCCTTTGGGTTGGAACGCCCGCAGCTCTTTGACATAACGCGCGGCCATTTCTTCGACGCGCGCGAGAGGTGCGGCCCGACCATCCAGACCTTGTGATTGGAAACCGTAGACGGAAATATCGGCGCCAAGCGCGGAGGCGAGCTCCCGATAGAGTAAGACGTTCCCACCCGCGCCATGAATCAGGAACAGCTTGGGTTTACCTTCCTGGGGCTGAATTGGGACCAGCGAATCCCAATGAGCCTCGGTCGTAGCAGGCTGATCGAGAATCACCGCTAACGCTGCGATCGTGGGTGAGTCGAATAAACGTGCGAGCGGCAGCCGTCGCCCGAACTCCCGTTCGATCGCGATCATCAAACCTGCCGCCATCAAGGAGTGCCCACCTAAATCGAAAAAACTCTCGCGTGCCGAGGCGATCGGCACCCCGAGGATTTTTTCGAAAATGGTCACAAGGCGAGCTTCGGTCGGAGTGTAGTTCGGCACCTCGGTCCGGACCATTTCCGCCACAGGCGCAGGGAGAGCTTTTCGATCGATTTTGCCGTTCGGCGTAAGGGGGAGGGCCGCGATTGAAACATACGCGGCGGGCATCATGTGATCCGGGAGCTTGCGGCGAAGGTGTTCGCGTAGTTGGTCGGTGGGTACAGGGCTTCCGCTGCGAGAAACAACATAGGCCACCAGTCGTTTTTCCCCCGGCGTGTCTTCACGTGCGACCACGACGCTCTCCTTCACCTGCGGATGGCTGGTCAACTGGTTTTCTATTTCGCCGAGTTCGATCCGGAAGCCTCGAATTTTAACCTGAAAATCGAGGCGGCCGAGGCAATCGATATTTCCGTCGCGGCGATAACGGGCTAGGTCGCCGGTGCGATAGAGACGCTCGCCGGGTTTGAAGGGATGCGCGATAAAACGATCCGCGGTGAGCTCGGGGCGGTTAAGATAGCCGCGCGCGAGACCGTCTCCGCCGATCAATAATTCGCCCTCGTGGCCAACGGGGAGCGGCTGATTATGATTATCCAGGATATAGATCTCTGTATTGTCGATCGGACGGCCGATATGGATGTCCTGAGGATCGGTCACTCGACAACAGGTGGACCAGATCGTGGTCTCGGTCGGGCCGTACATATTCCAAAGTTCGGCGCAACGCGGAAGCAGTTCGGCCGCCAACGCCGCGGGAAGCGCCTCGCCTCCGCAGAGCGCCTTGAGCCGGGGTGTGCCCTTCCAACCCGCGTTCAGCATCAATCGCCACGTCGCTGGTGTGGCCTGGAGAACGGTCACGCGGTGCCGCTCGATCTCCTGGAGAAGCGCATCGCCGTCGGCCGCAACTTCCCAGGGCGCGAGAATGATGGTTGCGCCCGTGGTCAAAGGCAGGTGCAGCTCCAGGCCAGCGATGTCGAAAGAAAGGGTGGTGACGGCGAGGAGCACGTCGTGGGGCGTGAGCCCCGGCGTGCGACGCATGGAATGAAGAAAATTGACCACGGCGCGATGCGTGATCTGCACCCCCTTGGGCTTGCCGGTCGATCCGCTCGTGTAGAGCACGTAGGCCAAGTGGTGAGAGCCCACCGGCCGGCGCGAACTCGGCTGGGTTGAATCAAGGGCGGGAAGCTCGTCGACCAAAATGCGGTGCGCGGGGGACGTTCCTAAAACTGGGAGCAAGGCCTTTTCCGTCACGATCACTCGCGCCCCACAGTCGTTTAAGACAAAAGCAATCCGATCGATCGGATAAGCGGGATCAATGGGAACATAGGCCCCTCCGGCCTTCAGAATCCCCAGCAGACCGATCAACAGGTCCAGCGAGCGTTCGACGCACAATCCAACCAGCACGTCGGGCCCCACGCCGTGAGAAATCAACACTTGTGCCAACTGCTCTGAACGCCGGTCGAGCTCGCCGTAGGTGATGGTCTGCGGACCAGCAACGGCCGCGACACGTTGGGGCGCACAACGAACGTGCGCCTCGAATAACTCGTGGATACAGTGATCTCGGGGGTAGTCCCGTTGCGTGCGATTCCACTCTGAAAGAATCTGCACGCGTTCCGATTCGGTCAGCATATTCACGTGGGCAATAGGTTGGGCTGGCGCACTCACACATCCTTCGAGAAGTTGAAGGTAATGCTCCAGGAGACGGGCAATCGTGGCCTCGTCGTATAAAGCGGGTGGATACTGAACGGTCGCGTACCAACGGTCCTCGCGCTGGATCAGCGAGAAGGAGAGATCAGGATGGGCTTGCTGCAGCTGGACATGGGCAGTGCTCGATTGAAGTTCGATTAAATGAGGTGGAGGTGGTTGGCCCGGATCACACTGGAACGTCACTTGAAACACGCCAGGGGTCGGCGGTTCAGCGTGAGCGAGCCGTTTGTCGGGACTGCGCTCGACCGGTGACTCTGTAAGGCGGTTCCTCTCAAACAGCGCGCTACGAATGTTAGCAATGACGTCACTGAAGGTTGACGACGAATGGAAGCGCACCCGTAACGCAAAGGGGTTGAACAGATAACCGAGCAATCTTGGGATTTCTGTGTGCGAGTGATGCGGTAAAAGATGATGAGCCGTAGTGACCCCGATTATGATGTGATGGAGTCCACTATAGCGATGGAGCAACGCGGCGAAAGCAGCGCAGGTGGCCATGAAGAACGTCGCGTTCAGGGAGGCGGCGACTTCGGCCAACTTGGTGCTCAGCCCCACAGGTACCGCGACGGTTTTCTCACAGCGAACCGTGTCCTGCTTCGTGGGGCGCGCCCGATCTGTTGGCAGTTGCATAAAATAGAAGGGAAAATCAGCGGAGTCGGTGGCCTGCCGGTTTTCTCCAGCGGTGGGGTGATCGTTAGACATCACTGGCCTCCGAGGAGTTGAGTTCGTTATATCTAAATTTAGATATAATCGCGAGGAGCAGGACACAGCAGCTCAGGAGCACGAGATATAACTCCGCGAAGGCATGGAAAAAAAAGTTAAAGCCCGCTCCTGGTTCGCCGTAGACCGAGTGCTTGATCACCGGTGCAGTGATCAAGGCCGGAATGATAAACACCGCGGACCAGAGGAGGAAACGGGGAGCATCGCTGGCTTTAAAAACCCAGAGCGAGGTTTTGCTCCGCTTCAGGAAAAAAACATAGGCAGTGGCCAGGGCAACCACGCCTCCGACTGAACTCGCGATCCAGACCACGCGCTGCACTGCGCTCTGTGTTTGGGTGGAAAGGCCGAAGAGGTGACGAACGAAATCCCAGGTTTTGGTGCCTCGTGCGTTATCGTGGGTGAATAGATCCCAAAAGAGGTGGATCCAGACACCGATGAGCAGAGATCCCACAATCGTCCCAAGCGGTTTTATCCTCGACCGGCAGAGCGGCAGCAGCGCGGTCCGATGAGGCGCGGGAAAGGTGGAGACCAACGGGGCGCGCAAGGGATAAAAGGCGCCTTGGACCGCAAGTCCGATCGGCAAACAAAAGGCCAGGCTTCCAACAAGAGAATGCGAAAATTCGCTCCACGCCCAGGTGCTGTCCACTCCTGGAATTTTATCCGCGGAGGTGCCGAAGAGGAAAACCAGCACGCGATCAAACTGGCTGTAGTCGTCGGCGAAATACGCGATGTCCGGCACGACCGATCCCGTGACCAACGCGGCAAAACTCAGGTGAGTTAAGCAATAGCGGCGCAAAGGCAGCACCGCAGCGGGATGGGCTAAAGGAAACGGCATGGAGCTAAGTGGAACTTCGAACTCTCGTCATCGAGGGTTCGTGAGGGGTGAAGTCAGGGTATTCAGACTTAAGGTACAGGAGGAATTTTGGAAAAGAGGGGGCTAGTGAAAGGGGATGGTCGTCGTGCTTCTATGTGCGACTGAGCCAGATCTCGCGCCACAATTGGAGTTCGGTGCGCGGGCAACCGCCAAAGGTGTAAGGGCAGGTGCAGGCAATTTCTTCCAAGGTGACGGTGTGGGTCAGGGTCAGCATCTTGCCCGTGGGTTCTGAAATCATCCGGTCGACGCGCCGCCGCACGCGAAAGGTTCTGCCGCAAAAAGGCACCATGTCCGGTTCGAAAACCAGTCCTCGGTTTTTGCCTTCTCGATCCAAGGTTTTTTTGATTTCGGAAAACGGTTTGACGCGCACGATTTCGCCGGCGCGCAAGTTGAGCGCTTCGGTCGGGGTTTTCTTGAGTCCGCCCCTCGGCCAGTCGCCCCGAATCGCTCTGACCAATTTTCGAACGTTCGGCCCGACCGATTTGGCCACGACCTGCGGCCCGGATAGATTGCCCTGCTTCCAGTCCCACCAGAGGAGCGAGAGACGATCCCCGCGTGAGATCAGGCGGGTGGCGCCGCGAAGTGCGGTGGACTGACAAAGGTACGAGCCATCTGGGCGAGTGATCGGGAGATCGGGCCGGCAGGCACCTTCTGCGTGGGCGGAAGGCGGAGAGTCAGGACCAGAGGCAGGCTGAAGCCAGGCATTGCGCCAAAAGATGAGGCACTCGCGCTCGCAGCCCCCATGCGCCTCGCCTCCGCAGCGCACACCGTCGAGGAGAAGGACATCGCGGCTGGCGAATTCCCGCATCTCCATCGGTCGGGCGTCGACGCAGGTCTTGCCCAGGCGAGACCGCACGCGAAAGGTCCGGCCGCAAAACGACGCCATTTCCGGCATGAACGGGAGATCAGCGAGCAACCCGTTCGTGTCGAGCGTCGCCAAAATTTCGGCGAGGGGCTTGACGCGGACCCAACTTCCAGGGGCAAAGGTGGGTTCAGAGGTAGTGGCCGGGGACATACAAAAGCGAGGCGATTTAGCGCTGCGAGGCTGACGACTTGAACATGCGTTCTTTGATTCGATCGGCCAGGTAGCGCACGAACGGTTCCAGCAGCATGGCGTGGGGATTGGCCGGGAGTTCGACACTCTCGAGCCGGCCCTTGACCAGTTCTCCCCAACCCATCTGGGGATCGGGAAAGGTGTGATAATTTTTCCGCGGGCGGAAGAGCACCAGATCGCCCGCGTACGGTTTGGGCTGGTGAGCCTTGAGGGCGACGTGATTCGCGTTTTGAACGAAGGCGACGAGGTTCGCGCCCGGGTCATCCGACTGGGTCCCTTGTTGGCGTGCGCGTCGCGCGGCGCGGCCCTTGCCTTGGATCATCTCGGCGGCCATGCGCATTTTTTCCGCCAGGTAGGCACGGCGCTCGCTCATCGTGAGATGAACCAGCGTATCGAGGTGGAAACTACCTTTCTGCAGCAGGATTCGGAATCGATCGAGAGCGCTCCCGGTGTATAGCGACTTGCAGAGGTTATAGGAATCGAGCATCGCGACGAAGCCCACCGTGTGCCCCTTGTTCAGCAGCAGCTTTCCGATCTCGTAGGCGATGTTGCCGCCCATACAGTATCCACCAATATAGTACGGACCCTCCGGTTGTTCCGCCAAGATTTCTTCGAGGTAAAGTTCAGCCATGGCTTCGACGCTGGTCAGGCACGGGCTGTGTCCGTCCAACCCCTGCGCTTGGAGCCCAAAGAATCGCACCTCGGGGGCCATGCGGCGCGCGAGGTCCCGGTAAAGCAGGACATTGCCACCGGCGCCGTGGACACAGAAGAAACGGGGGCCGCTTCCCGCGATCTGGACCGGAACAAGGCAGGGCCAGCGAACCGGGCCCGACTGGGAACTTTGGATACGTTTGCCGAGTAAACGAACGCTCGGGCTGGCAAGCAGAGTGGCGAGAGGGAGTCGCTGGCCAAAGCGTTTTTCGATTTCGGCGAAAAGCCGGACGCCGAGAAGTGAATGTCCACCGAGATCGAAGAAACTTTGGCGAACGTCGATGTCGGGGCGGCGAAGCAATTCGGCGAAAAGGGCGGCGAGTTTAGTCTCAATCTCTCCCTGCGGTGCGCCGCCGGCAGAGTCGGCGACGGATACTTTCGCCGACGGCAAATCGGTGACCGTCAACCAACGAGGTTCTCGCAGGACGGCGTAGTCCACTTGACCGGCGACGGTGAGCGGGGGCTGGTCGTGCACCACAACGGTCGTGGGCAACGCGTAAGCCGGCAATTTTTCACCGAGAAACGCTTTCAGATCGGCGGAGGTCGGGCGAGTTCCTGGCCGGGGAATGACGTGAAGAACGACCGCGAAGGCGCTCTCGTTCGGCTGCGGGATGACGACCGCGTAGCCATTCCAGACCGCCCCATGTTGACAAATCACGTCGTGCAGCTGCTTCAATTCGAGCCGATAACCGGGAGCGCGATCTAGATCTTCAGCGTGGCCCAGCCATTCCAGGGAATTGTCATGACGCCAACGCACATACTCGGAGGTCGTCGACCGGGCCGGCGATTGAAACCAGGCTGGGTTGGCCAAAGTAAGCCGGCCGGGCAACCCATACGGAGTACGAACGTTCCGAGCGTCTATCACGTCTAGCTGCCAATTGGCCAGACACGAGGGCAGGCCGGCCAGGGGAGACGCGCCAGTCGTGGTGGGTGTATCCGCCGACTGGATCGCGACGGTGACGCCGAATTCTCGCGGTTGAAAACGTTGAAGGATGCGCAGCTCGGCGCCAACCAGGCCTCTGAGCGTCTTTACCGCGGCAGGGGAAAAGGGATCGCGGTCAAGAACCAAGAGCCGGGCTCGGGCGAAAATGGCTTTCGCTCCCGCCGGGTCGGCGCGCAACAGCTGTTCACATTTGGCGGAGGAGATGAAAACGACGGAAGGGTTTGTCTCGGCCGCGTTTCGCAACTCTTCGCGTATTGCCGCAGCCCCTACATGAAAGCACGCTAGCACCTCTTCCCAACCCAGCAGCGAGTCCAGTGGCCCGAAAGAAAGCACGCGGTCGTTCGCCTGCAGTCCAAGGTGAGTGGCGAGCGTGGCGGCCTGGGAAAAAAGGTGAGCGAAGGCGGCGGAAGTGGAGAGGGGATTCTCGACCGCCAGGAGGTCAGGCCCTCCTGCGGTGTTGGCGCCAGTCGCGCTTTCAGCCGGCGAGGGCGGCGCCATTCGACGAATCGTGGGGGCGAGCAGGTTGCCTGCGAGCATGGCGTCGAGCCGTTGCCCAGGGGCCGGTTTGCCCCCGCGGAGAAGAACAGCGACGTGACCTACGTCGAAAGCGGAAAGGGCGGATACGATGGCGAAGCTGGGGTTTTCGACCGGAATGCCGATGGAAAGCGAGCCCTGGTCAGGGAAGGCTTCTGTAATCAAGGAGCGGATACCGAAGGCATGTTTTTGGAAATCCTTGAGACAGAGTTTTCCTTCTGACGAGAGGAGAACGAGGGCGGGCGAACTTTCTCCGTAGCTCGTGCCGATCCGGTCAATTTGAGGAAAAGGGGCAATGGTGGCAGCGTTTGCTTCCCCGAAGCCGGCGACGAGCGGGTGGGGGGACGGGGCCGGATCGATTTCGAGATCGCCGATCGAGAAATCGAGGTTCCGGGCGGCTTGCGTAACGAAGGTGTGGACGTGCCCCATCGCGCGCTCAATCGTGGCGGCGCTGAAAAGATCGGTGTTGTACTCGAGCTGAAGACGAACGCCTTCTTTCCGCTCCACCGGGCCGAGAAACCATTCGAAAACCGCGCCCGCGCTGATCGAGCGCAACGGCGTGAGTTCGAGGTCTGGCATGCGCTGCGGCTGCATGAAGGCTTTCTGGTAAACAAAATAAGCCTGCAGCCACGCGACGCCGCGCCGGCTGTCTTCGCCGCGCAGGTTTTCCGCCACGATTTCAAAGGGATACTCTTGTCGCGCGACGCTCGCCAGCGTCGTGTCGCGCACGTGCTGGAGCAATTGACGGAAGGTCATTCCCGGAGTGACGCGCAACCGAATCAACATCGGATTGGCGAAGAGCCCGATCATGCTTTCCAGCTCGGTTTGGTTGCGGCAGGCCGCTGGCGAACCGACGACAAATTCTTCGCGCGCCGAGTAGCGACGGAGCAGGGCGACATAGGCGGCCAAGTAGCCCATGAAGGGCGTGGCGTTTTCCTGCTGGCATGCTTGCTTGAACGCTTCCGAAAGGTCCATCGGCAGCAGGCGCGAGGCGATCGTTCCGTTGGTCGACACCTTTCGCCCGCGCGGCGCGTCCGTGGGCAAATTGAGGACCGGGATGACTTCTCCCAACTGTTCAGCCCAGAAATTTTTTTGCGCAATGCCTTCTGGACTCTGTAACCAATCGCGCTGCCAGACCGCGTAGTCGGCGTACTGCAGTTCGAGATCACCGAAGGGCGGCTTCTCGCCCTGGACGATCCGGGTGTAGTTTTCGGCGAACTCGCGAATCAGGATGCCATTCGACCAGCCATCGGAAACGGCGTGATGCATGGTCAACATCAACACGTGTTCTCGCGCGGAAAACGTCGCCAGAGCGGCACGTAGAAATGGGCCTTTGGCCAGGTCGAAGGAGCGGTGTCCTTCCTCGAGCATGACTTCTTGTGTCTTGCCCGCGATCGCGCCCGCCGGGGTCGCGGTGCAGTCGAGCCAGCGAATCTCCACCGAGGACGGTGGACAGAGAATCTGAACGAGTTCCTCGCCGTCTTTTTCGAAACGGCTGCGCAGCACCTCGTGACGGCGAAGGACCTCGTCGAGCGATTGCTGCAGCGCCGCGCGATTCACTTGTCCCTCGAGCCGGGCGGCCAGGGGCATGTTGAGCGCGGGGTTGCCCGGTTGAAAGGCGTCGAGCGACCAAAAACGTTTTTGCCCAACCGTGGTGGGGAAAACCAAAACGTCTCCAGCTTCCTCGGGAGAAGGTGCCTTCGATGCCTCTGGCTCGGGCTGGGTGGGAGATGAGACAGTCAGCGCCTTAGGAGGCATGAGTCTTGGGTTCGGTGGGCTTGCGGCGGAAGCTGTCCCGCGACACGCGCGAGACGGTGGAGCGAATCACGGGCGTCGCTCCGGGCGAGGTGCCGATGGTTTCTAGGGCTTTGGCCAGTTCTGCGATGGTGCGGTGCTGGAACAGGTGACGGGGGCTGAGCGGAAGACCAGCGGCGTTGGCGCGGTTGGTCACGCGGAAGCTCAGAAGCGAATCGCCGCCGAGTTCAAAAAAGTCATCGGTCACTCCGACTTTTTCCAGACCGAGAGTTTCTTTCCAAATATCCGCCAGGAGTTGTTCGCGAGGCGTGCTGGGCTCGACTGCTTCGCGGCGCATCTGCACGTCTTCAATCGCGGCGGCGGGAAGCGCTTTCCGATTCACTTTGCCGTTGGGTGTGAGCGGAAAAGCGGGGAGCACGACGAACGCAGCGGGCACCATGTAGTTCGGCAGGAGCGCGCTGAGATACTGGCGCAGTGTGGCGCCTAGATCCGGGCCTTTTTCCTTCACCGCGGGGATGTTGTGAAACCGCGCAAACTGGGCCACGGTTTCATTTGACGTCGGGAAGGCAGGTTCGGCCTCAAGGCGCGACGGGACGAAAACGGCTTCGAGTTGTCCGGAGGTGCCATCGCCCTGCCAACGCACGACCGCGCGGTGACCCGTTTCCTGAGCGGCGGCGAAAATTTCCTCAGCGGTCAGACCCACCAATGTATCCAGAATCTTGATATCCTGGACGCTTGCCTCGGGCGGAAGCGCGGCGACCTTCGACCGCAGGGTGATCTCTTGGTACAGGGCGGCATTGGGAATGCGGCGAAGACCGAAGACGAAGGTGTTCGACCGCAAACGATCGCGGAGCTGTTGGAGCGTTGTGCCGGGCGTCCAGTCGGCCCATTCCGAAGGCACTTGAGTCGGTCGCGCTTTGCCGACTTCGAAAATCACGTCGTAGTGAAACTTGGTCGTCTCATTCGAAATGCGACCGCGCCGGAGGTTCACGATCACCCGCGCGACACCGGGGAGTCGGCCGGAGAGTTGGTTGAAAAACTCAGGATCGAGAGAGAGTTCGTTTTCCTGTTCGATGCGTCGATGCACGCGATTGCGTAGTTCGCCGATCGTCGTTCCGGCCGGCGTGCGTGGAACTTGGGCCGCGAGGTGGAAGGTTTCAAGCAAGGCGCATCCTTGTATGTCTCCCAAGAATACGCGTCCGCCGGGGGCGGTGGCGCGGATCGCGCCCGCGAGGACCCGCTCGAGATATTCGGCCGAGGGGAAATACTGCGCGACGGAGTTGATGATGACGGTGTCGAATGCGGCCGGCTCGATCTGGGAAAAATCATCGGCCGGACGAACGAATAGTTTTACCTGGGGAAGCTGAATCTTGGCCCGGAGCGCGGAAACCGCGCTTTCGGCGATGTCGGCCGCCCAATAAGTTTCGCACCCGTTGGCCAGGCGATGGAGCAATTGGCCGGTGCCGCAGCCGATCTCAAAGACGCGGCGGGGCTGGAATTCTGCGATGCGTTGGACGGTGGCTTCGATCCAGTCGGCGACTTGGGCCTCCGCGTTTTCGACTCCCGCCCAACCGGTGATGACGGCGTCGAGGCTCTCGGTTTTTTCGCCTCCGGTTTGTTTCAACGCGGTCGAGTGCAGCATTTCCCACTGGTCTTTCCAGTGCGCGGTGGTGGCCGCGGCCGCGGGATTTTTTGGAACGACGTAGCCGACCAAGCGTTTGTTGCCCGGCGTGTCTTCCCGGGCGACCACGACTGCTTGTTTCACCGCGTCGTGTTTTTCCAAGAGCGATTCGATTTCTCCGAGCTCGATCCGGAATCCCCGGACCTTTACCTGGAAGTCGAGGCGACCGAGGCACTCCAGCGATCCATCTGCTTTCCAACGCGCGAGGTCGCCAGTGCGATAGACTTGGGAGCTGCCGTATCCAGGGAACGGATTCGCAATGAATTTTTCGGCCGTGAGTTCGGGGCGCTTCAAATAACCCTTGGCCACGCCGTCGCCGCCAATCAACAGCTCCCCAGGCACGCCGACGGGTTGAGGCTGGAGCTGCTCGTTGACCACGAAGACCTGTGTATTCGAAATGGGATGACCGATATAGACCGGGCCTTCCGCGACGCTGAGGCGACCGGTGGTGGACCAGATCGTGGTCTCAGTCGGGCCATACATGTTCCAGAGCGCGGAGCAGCGTGGAGCGAGCTGATTGACAAGTTCGCGAGGAACGGCCTCTCCACCGATGAGAATTTTTAACCGCGGACTCCCGGACCATCCCGCTTCGAGCAGCAGTCGCCAGGTGATCGGAGTCGCTTGCATGACGGTGACGCCAAAGGACTCCATTTCCTTCCGGAGCAGGTTGCCGTCAGCCGCGGTTTCGCGCGAGGCGACCACGACGGTCGCGCCGGTGGTCAGGGGCAGGAAGAGCTCAAGGCCCGCGATGTCGAAGGACAGCGTGGTGACAGAGAGGAGGATGTCGTTCTCCACCATGCCCGGCTCGCGCTGCATCGATTGGAGAAAGTTGACCACGGCGCGGTGGGAAACCTGCACGCCTTTTGGACGACCGGTGGAGCCGGAAGTGAAAATGACGTAAGCCAAATCCTCTGCGCCGGCTTCGGTCGAGCTCCCGTTTGTGCCGTTGACCGACGGGAGGGCGGCGAGCGGTTTGTCGATCAGGACGACTTGGGCGGAATGACGGGGCAGGCCGGCGGCGAGCGAACTCTGCGTGATGATGATCGGCATCGCCGCATCTTCGATCATGGCGGCGAGACGCTCGGCGGGGAAGGCCGGATCCATCGGCACGTAGGCCGCGCCGGATTTCAGAATCGCGAGGAGGCTGATCATCATCTCGACCGAACGTTCGACACACAGGCCGACCAGAGCCCCGCGCTTCGCCCCGAGTGAATGGAGATGAGCGGCGAGGTGAGTGGAGGCGCGGTCGAGTTCGGCGTAGGTCAACGTCCGAGGACCGCAGCGCAACGCGATTTTTCCGGGTGTGCGCGCGGCTTGTTCGGCGAAAAGGAAATGCACTGTCTTGTCCGCTGGATACGGACGAGCGGTGTTGTTCCATTCGCGCAGCATCTTTTCGGCCGATGCCTCGGAGAGGAGAGGGAGGCGACCGAGCGGCGTTTGCGCCGAGGCAATGATGCCTTCGATCAGACTCTCAAAAGCCTCAAGCCAAGCGGCGATCGTCCCACGGTCGAAAAGGTCGGTGTTGTATTCACATTCGAACTCCAACGAGTTTTCGTCTTGGACGAGATTGAAGAACAATTCGAAGTTGGTGAACTGCTTCGGATTGGTTTCGACCTGGAATTCGACCCCGGTGAAGGCGAGCAGATCGAGCCCGGATTTATCGATGTTGAACATCACCGAAACCAACGGTAGGCGGCTTGAGTCGCGTGGCAGCTTGAGCTTCTGAACCAACGTCCCGTAGGTGATCTGTTGATGATCATAGGCGTCGAGCAACTGCTGCTGCACCGCTTTGGCGAAGGTTCCAAAAGGTGTGGCGCCGTCCGGCTTGAGACGGAGCGGGAGGAAATTCAAGCAGTGGCCGACCAGCTCGCTGCAACCAATCATGGTTTGGCCGGCGGCGGGAATGCCGATCACCACATCGTCTTGTCCGGTCAGCCGGTGAATCAACGCCCCGAAGGCGCCGAGCAAGGTAGCGAAAATGGTTCCGCCCAATTGCGGCGTGGCTTTTTTCAGACGAGCAAACCGCTCATTCGAGATTTTTCGCGACTCCATCGCGGCGGCGTACGATTTCACCGCCGGGCGGGGCCGATCGGTCGGCAATTCGAGGACCGGAGCGCCGTCGCGGTATTGGGCTAACCAATACTCTTCGGCCTGGCGCACCGGGTCGCTCGCTTTCTCGCTTTCGAGGGTGCGCGCGTAGTCGGCGAACGACATGGCCGGAGGAAGAAGCGGGATGCGTTCGGCCACGCAGGCGTTGTAGAGCGCGCTCAGCTCGGCCATGATCATGCCGAAGGACCAACCGTCGCACACCATGTGGTGGGCGGTGAAGATCAGGGCGTGGCGTGTATCCGAAAAACGGACGAGCTTGAGACGAACCAGCGGGCCGGTGACCAAGTTGAAGGCCGTATTGGTCTCAGCCCGACGAAGCTCTTCGAAACGCGCCGTCTGATCCGCAGCCGGGAGAGCAGCCAGATCGTCGATCACCAGCGCGAAGCGGGGCGGCGCAGGATGAAAGAGTTGACGGTCTCCTGTAACCGAAAAGGTACTACGTAGCGCGGGGTGACGTTCGAAGACCTGGAGCAGGCCGCGTTCGAGCGCCTCCACCTTCAAGTCGCCGTCAAAATTGATGATGCTGGCCTCATTGTAAGCGCAGTTGGCCTCGTCGCCCATCTGCACGGAGAAAAAGATCTCACGTTGCCCTTCAGTCATCGGAGCAATGTCCATCCGCGGGAAAGGCGTCAGACTCGCGGCCGAACTGGCGGATACGTCGACCGTCGCTGGGCTCTCCGGGAGGAATCCGGCGGCCTGCATCTCGGTGACACTTTCCTTAAAGGCGTTGATGAACCAGTCGAAGTCTTCGTCGGTGTGCGCCAAAGTGAAGACGCACGGACGGCCCTCCCAAACGTGAACGCCTTTCTCGCGAAGATAGTACCAGAGCAGACTGGCGTACTTCAGATCGGAGGGGTAGTCGATCATCGCGACCGCGCTGAAGTGCGGGAAGCGGAGCGGCACCTGGATCTTTTCGAAGTGATCATTCAAGGTGCGACAGAGACGGTCGACCCGGTCTGTAAGGGTTTGTTGGAGACGCGGGCCCTCGCTCTTGAGGTGGCGAAGCACCGCGCCGGCAGCTGCAACCGCGAGCGGATGCCGGACAAAGGTGCCGGCGAAGAAGGTCATGCCGACCTCTGGGAAAGAGTCATCTCCGTAGTTCCAAGCGCCACCGTCGAGCGCATCCATATAGGCGCGACGTCCAGCAAGCACCCCGATCGGCATGCCGCCGCCGACCACTTTTCCGTAGGTTGCGAGATCCGCCTTGATTCCGAAATAGGCCTGGGCGCCGCCGGGATGGCAGCGGAAACCGGTGACCACTTCGTCGAAAATCAGCGCGATGCCCGCGCGCTCCGTCACAGCGCGGAGATCGTGGAGAAATTCGCGGGGACGAACTCCCGGCAGCCGGCTTTGTACTGGCTCCACCATGACAGCGGCAATCTCGTCGGCGTGAGCCTTGATGACCTCGAGCGACTCCGGAGCACAGTACTCGAGAACCAGCATGTTTTCGACCAAGTTCGGCGGAATGCCCGGCGCGATCGGCTGCGCGCGGTATTCTCCATCGACCCAGGCGGCGCGGACCAGCACTTCCTCGAACATACCGTGGTAGTCGCCGGTGAAATACACGATGCGTTTGCGTCCGGTCACGGTCCGAGCGAGCCGCATCGCGGCCATCACGGCTTCCGAACCGGTGTTACAGAAGGTCGCGCGGTCCATCCCGGTGAATTCACAGATCAGCCGGGCGGCCTCGCCGGCCAGAGGCGATTGAGGTCCAATTTCGACCCCGGTGCGTAGTTGTTCTTCCAGGACAGGCATTAACCAGTCCGGCGAATGGCCAAAGAAATACGTCCCGAAACCCATGGTGGCGTCGACGTATTCGTTGCCGTCGACATCCCAGATCTTCGACCCCTTCGAGCGCGCGGAGACGATGGGATAAACCATCTCTTTCCAATTCGCCTTGAAGCCAGAAACGGCGCGGGGATCGGCGTAGTGGGGCCGATGTTCCGCAGTGTAGTTTTTGGAACCGACGGTTTTTTTGACGTAACGGGCGATGAGGTCGTCGAGCGCTTTTTGCTGCTTCGCGGTGAGTCCGCCTTTTTCGCCTTTCTCGACCGGTTTGTAGGGGCCGAAACGCTTGAATTCTTGTTTTCCACCCGTGATTTCGCTGGCCGGGGCTTTTGCGCCGGGCCACTTCACCACGTTGACGCGCGGAGGGGTTGGAGCGGAAGCCGAGACCGGTGCCGCCGCGGGCAAGGCCGCGGCCGGTTGTTGGCGCGATTGGGACAACACGAGCTGCATCAGTTGAACCTGCTGGGCGAGCAACTGTTCGAGCGCAGACGGATGGGCCGAAAGTAGGGGAACGCTGGATACGGCGCTGGGTTGCGCGACCGGAGCGGCAACCGCGGAGGAGGCTGGCGCGGGAGCTGCGGGTGCTGCAGTGGTCTCCGGCGGCAGGTGCCTATCCAGATGCGCGGCGAGGGCCGCCACGGTGGACAAGTCGCCGAGCATCTGACGGAAAGTGATTTTTAGACCGAAACGCCCCTGGCAGGCTTGGCTGACCTGAGTGAGGAAGAGCGAGTCGAAACCGAGTTCGACGAACGAAACGGTGTCGCTCGGAATTTCGATTCCGGAAAGTTCTTTGAACAGGGTGCGCACCTTGGTCGCAAGTTGCGGGAGACGTCCGCCGGCGGGGGACGAGGTAGGCGTGGGCATGGGAGAGGGCGTTGGAACAGGAGCGGCGTTTTCCGCCATGGCCACAGCGGCAACGGCCGGAGGAACCGAAGCGGGTGCTGGTAGTGGCTCGGTGGTGACAGGTGATGCGGAGGTATCCGGCTTGGCGGGCTCGACCCAGAAACTCTTTCTTTCGAAGGGGTAGGTGGGCAGGGCGACCCGTCGCCGGCGTTCGTTCTGATGAAATTGAGTCCAATCCGGGCGCGCGCCGGCGGTCCACACCGACCCGAGCGAGGTGAGCATGGCGCTGAGATCCGCGCCGGTCTCATTCCAGCGCCCCAGTGAATCCACAATCACTTGGTGCGCGGACTTGGTCGGATTTTGGCGGGCCAATTGGCCGAGAGCTTGCCCAGGTCCAACCTCGAGCAAGAGGTGATTATTTTCTTCGGAAAGTATTTGTCCGAGTGCGTCGCCGAAACGAACGGTTTGGCGAATCTGGCGGGCCCAATATGCAGGATCGGCCAAGTCTGTCGGCGTCATCCATTGACCGGTGCAGGTGGAAACCCAACGAATTTTAGGCGCGTTCCGGGTGGTTTTTTCCGCGGCGGCGGTGAACTCCGGCAGCATCGGCTCCATCATGGGAGAATGGAAGGCGTGCGAAGTCGGAAGGAGACGAGATTGGATGCCGCGCGCCTCAAGCGTGCCGCGAAGGGTTTCCAGGGTCGGAGTCGGTCCCGAGAGCGTGACCAGCACGGGACTGTTGAGGGCCGCCACGGCTACGTCGGGCGGCAGAAGCGGCTGAAGCGCATCGACTCCCGATCGGACCGCGAGCATGGAACCTGCGGGCAATCCCTGCATGAGCCGAGCGCGGACGGAGAGCAGACCAAGCGCATCCTCGAGGGAAAACGTGTCTGCGAGCACGGCGGCGACATATTCGCCGATGCTGTGACCGATCAGAATCGAAGGCTTGATGCCCCAAGAGATCCAGAGCCGCGCCAAAGCATATTCGACGACGAAGATCGCGGGTTGAGTGATCCAGGTTTCGTTGATCTGGCGTTGCGCTTCGGCTCGCGAATCAGCGGTCGGATACAGAACCTGCCGAATATTCCGCCCGAGATGACGCTGGAGAATAGCGGCGCATTGATCGACCTCCGCCCGATAAACCGGCTCGGTGTCGTAAAGTTGGCGCCCCATGTCCACGTACTGGGACCCCTGTCCTGGAAACATGAATACGACTGAAGGTTCAGCCGCGCCGGCTTGCCCGGAGGTAACGGCCTTCAGATCGGAGGACTTTAATTTCGTAATCGCTTCGGTTACATTGCCAGCGACAAGGGCGCGGCGATGGGCGAAAGCGCGACGGCCGGTCTGCAAAGTGTGCGCGACGTCTGCCAAATCGACTTCAGGACGGGCTTCGAGGTGAGCGGCAAGATTGGCCGACATGGCCTGCAGCGCGGTCTCCGTGCGGGCGGAGAGAATGAGGAGCTGCTGCGGGCGGGCCGGGCTGGTCGGGAGAGGCGCCGGCGCCTCCTCGAGAACGACGTGAGCATTGGTGCCACCGACGCCGAAAGCGCTGACCCCGGCCCGGCGAGGGGCGGAGCCGCGCGGCCAGTCGATCAGTTTTGTGACGGGGAAAAACGGACTGTTGGCGAAATCGATCTTTGGATTCGGCTTCTTGAAATAGAGAAGCGGCGGGATCTTTTCGTGCTGCAGCTGAAGCACGGTCTTGATCAACCCTGTCGCGCCCGCGGCGACGTCCAGATGACCGATATTGGTTTTGCCGGTTCCGAGGGCACAATAACCGTTGCGGACGGCTCCGGCTTCGCGAAACGCCTTGGTCAAGGCCGCGACCTCGATTGGGTCTCCGAGCGGCGTGGCGGTGCCGTGCGCTTCAATATAAGAGATGGTTTCTGGATCGACCCCAGCGGCGGCCTGGGCCATGGCGATGACCTCGGCCTGCGCTTTCACACTGGGCGCGGCGTATCCAATTTTTACTGATCCGTCGTTGTTCAGCGCCGTGCCCTTAATCACCGCGAGGATGTTATCGCCGTCGGCGAGGGCATCGGCCGCACGCTTGAGCAGTACGACCGCGACGCCATGACCGAATACGGTGCCACAAGCGTCGGCATCGAAGGTACGACACGTCCCATCGGCTGAGGCGAGGGTTTCGTCTTGCGAGATATAATCCCGTTTTTGCGGGAAACTGATCGAAACCCCTCCAGCGAGCGCCATGTCGCACTGATAATTGAGGAGGGCGGTGCACGCTTGGCAGACCGTGACCAGGGAGGTGGAGCAGGCGGTCTGAATCGCCATGCTCGGCCCGCGCAAATTCAGTTTATACGAAACACGCGTGGGCAGAAAATCTTTATCATTGCCCAACATCGTCTGGTATTCGCCGACTTGATAATTCCCGGCGAGATTCGCGGCGAAGCTTCGGTGATGAACCAGATTATACAGAAGGTAAGTATTCAGGCTTAGGCCGGCGTAGACTCCGACCATTCCCGGATAGGCTTCCGGATCATAACCGGCGCTTTCCAAGGCTTCCCAAGCGCACTCGAGAAAAAGTCGGTGCTGCGGATCGATGATCTCTGCTTCGCGCGGGTAAATTCCGAAAAAAGCCGCGTCGAAAAGGTCGGCGTTTTCCAGCACGCCGCGGGCTCGGACAAATTTCTGCCCTTGAGCACGCGTGGCTTCGGTTGCGACCGAGTACTCTAACTCTTCCGGCGTGAAGCGGGAAATCGTTTCCACGCCGTTGGCGAGATTCCGCCAGAACTCCGCCGTGTCCTTGGCACCGGGCCAGCGGCCTGACATACCAACAATGGCGATGCCTTCTATGTTCGGATCGTGATCGGGATTGGGCATGAAATGACCCTTCCTACTATCGGCTGATTTGTTACTGACCTTAAGCCTACTTCGAAGCGAGAACTACCTAGTAAACCGGTGTTTACCTGATAGTCGTTTTAGGGGCGCGGACTCTTACGAGCGGCCAGCGCTTCCCGCTGCTTCCGAGCCCGGTCGAGAATGGCGTTTTGCCCGGTCGCACCCGCGGTTCGAGGGCTTAGATGAGCGGCTAAGGTGCGAATGGTGGTGTGAAGAAACAGATCGGTGATCGGGAAATCGCGTTTCAGCAGCAGCTGCAGGCGAGTGTGAATCTCGGCGACCTGGATTGAGTTTCCTCCCACATCGAAAAAGTTTTCGTCTATCCCGTTCACCGGGCGGCCGAGAATCTCGGTCCAAATCTCCTGGAGTTTGCGCTCCAACTCGGTGGCTACGACGGGTGCGGTGACGGGCCCGGAAGTGTTTTCCAAGGTCGGAGTGGCCGGTTCGGGCAGCGAACCGATGGCCTTGCGATCGACCTTTCCATTGGGAGAGAGCGGAAAAGCGGCGAGAAGGTGAAACGCACTCGGCACCATATACTCGGGCAGTCGAGATTTAAGGTGGTCGCGAAGAGACGATGTGCCGACGACTAGACCGTCCTTCGCGGTGTAAAAACAAACCAGACGTGGATCTGTACCCGTCGTTTCATTACGTTTGACCACCACGATCGATTCACGGACAGCGGGATGGGTATCCAGGGCCGCCTCAATTTCATTCAGTTCGATTCTAAAACCACGGATTTTGACCTGATTATCAAGTCGCCCGAGAAACTCTATGACCCCGTCTGTCATCCAACGCACCTGATCGCCCGTGCGGTAGAGAATAGGGCCATCAATATCTGGAAAGGGATTGGGGACGAATTTCGCGGCCGTCATCGCCGGATCGTTGATATAACCAGCGCCCACGCCTGCTCCGCCTACCCACAATTCGCCCGCGGTTCCGGGCGGACAGCGGCGGGACTCCGAATCCACCACTGCCAGTTGGACATTATAAATCGGACGGCCGAGGGGGACGAAACTATAGGCATCCATATTCGCCCGCGTCATTCGGTAGGCGCCGCAAATGTCGGTGCATTCGGTCGGCCCGTACGTGTTGGCGATGTCCGCGCGGCAACCGGGGGAAGTGAGCCATGGGCGGAGCCGGGGAATGGAAATCGATTCGCCTCCGAGGAAGACGATGCGCAAGGAGGCGAGTTTAGCGAACGCGGTCGCGTCCGGGGATTCGACCAAGGGATAAAACGCGCTCGGAGTGCAGTTGATCAACGTGATTCCGTGTTGCTCGATCAGACGGCCGAGCAAAGAGACGTCGTAAGGAGCCGGCGGATACAAATGAAGACGGCCGCCGCGGATCAAGGTGGCGTAAAGATTCTTTTGCGTGAGGTCGAAGCTGAGGGAGCTGACTAGGAGAGAACGGTCCTGGTCGGTGATCTCGAAATCCGTCACGAACCAATGCAGCAGGTTGGTGAACCCCTTATGATAGACCGCAGCTCCCTTGGGCAGACCGGTGGAGCCGCTGGTGAAGATGATATAGATGACATCGTCTGGTGTCGCGGCTGGGCTTGGATTCTCCGGGGAGTGAGCTGCGATGCTAGGCCATGCCGTATCCAGTTTCACCGTACGAGTGTTTGCCGAAGATTTAAAAAGGTGGGCGAGTTTCTCCTGCGTCAGGAGGACCGAGCACTGCGCCGCGCTCGTCATATAGGACAGCCGCTCTTCGGGGTAAGAAGGATCCAGCGGAACGTAAGTCCCCCCGGCCTTCAAGATGCCATAGACCCCCACCACCAACTCGAGCGACCGCTCCAGCGAAATTCCGACCCGGGTATTGGCCCGAACGCCCAATTCCCGGAGAAAATGAGCCAGCTGGTTGGCGCGTTGATTGAGCTCCCGGTAAGTCAACCTGAGCCCAGTGCATTCCACCGCGACGGCGTCGGGAGTTTTCGCCGCTTGGGCTTCGAAAAGCTGGTGAATACAGAGGTCCTTGGGCCAGGCGGCACTGGTGTCATTCCAAAGAGGGGGAATCTGATTCATATTCAACAATTCGATACAACAAAAAAGCGCGTTGGTCACGAAGGGCAGGATTCATCACTCCGCTCCATTCGAGGGATGAGATGAGTCCTCGCTAACATCTTATATTTAGGAATGGTCGGCGAAGCGTTACGCCGATTGGTGCGAGGGGATGGCGACGGGGGCCGGGGCGGGGGTTTGGCGGTTGAGCTTCCAGAATGTCATGGTGCTCATAGTGACCAAGTGGATGACATAGGCGATTAAGTAAGCCAATGCCACGCCTCGGGCTCCATCGCCTCTCATCATCCAGGTCAAACCAATGTTCACCGAGCCCCAGATGAGCTGCAGATAGATCAACGACCACATCGCTCCCTTGCTGGCGAGAAATTGTCCCATCACGCCGATCGTGGCGGCGATAGCGGCGGCAAAGGCCTGAAAAATCAATACGCTGCGCCCCCCGGCAAACTCCGATCCGTAGCTGGCCATCACGTAGCCTCCGGCGATGGAAACGGCGGTTGCGGCGCAAAATCCGATGGCCGCGGCCAGCGCGACATTGGTGAGGAGCACCTTGCGTTGCCGGGTGAATTCTTTTTTGGCGCCTAGGTTGGTCAACATCGGAAGGCAGACCGACATCAATACACTGGGAACGAAGAGAATGATATTACGCCATTGAATCGCGGCGTTGAGCAGGCCCATTTCGGCGTATCCATGGGGCTGATTCACGAGAATCAAGCTACAGGCCCAGTTGACCGGGACGACAGACAGGCTGCTGAGAATAGCGGGAAAAGAAAATTGCCAAAGGGTTTTCCATTCTCTCCCGATATTTTTCGGCGCTTGAGGAATTTGATATTTCTCGACCTGTCCCTTGAGCGCTTGGCGACAGAGGACCGAAGCGACCAAGACTGCGCCGACCGCCGCCCAAACCGCTCCGGTTAGCCCCCCGGTCAGAACGCCGACAATGGTGAATATAAAACCGGCAACCCCGGAAAAGAAGGTGTTGCGCGCGATGGTTTGGAAGGCCTCAAAGCCGGAAAGCGCCCCGATTTGGACTCCGTTGAGCGCCCCGAGGAATAATAAAATAGAAGCGATCCGAACTTGAGGTGCGAGGTTGGGCGCGGCGAGGGTGTGAGAAGCAAGATTGTCGGCGAAGAGGAAAATCGCGCCGGCGGTAATCAGGCCGGTAAAGTAGGTGATACGTCGAGAAAGAGAAAGAATTCGGCCAACGCGCTCCTTGTCCGTTTCGCGAAACTCGGCGACGTGTTTGGTCGCGGTTAAACCCAATCCTACGCCGGCAAAAATACCAAATGATCCAATGGTGTTTTGAATCATGCCGAATTCGCCGAATTGAGCTTTTCCCAATAGACGAGCGGCAAAGATCGAGGATACCAGGGTCAGGCCTTTTCCGCCGACCGCCCCAAGCAGGGACCACAGGGCCCCCGAGAGAACACGCTGAGCCAGTGGAGAAGCGCGAAATCGCGTCTCAATCCGAGCGGCATGGGTTCGGAGGTACGAAACAGGCATGGAAGGAAGGCAGGGGCCGAGAGGCGGCAGTAAAGGGAGGACGCCTCCCGGGTTATCGCGGTTTCTCGCCGACTGCGATCAGGCAATCACCGACTTTGGGATCCAGTTTAATGATACAGAGCTCGAAGAGTTTAAAAGCGCGCACCATGCTCCACGATATCCAGTGGCGCAGTGTATTTTTTCCCGAACGGCGTCCCCAGCGTAGTTGGAGACTATCATAAATGACAGAGGTGACGATAAAGGGCCGGACGGATCTCTGCGGAAATCCGGCTTGAGCCAGCAAACGGTCCATCGAGCCCAGGGAGAAAATATGAAGGTGCCGAGGTGGTTCCAGGCCCCGCCAATCTGCCTTGAACACGCGGTGACTTAGGCTTTGGCCGTTGGGTGTGAGTAAGACGATTTTGCCGCCTGGTTTAAGGATCCGAAAGCATTCTTGAAGGGTTTCGAGCGGCGCAGGCACGTGTTCGATGACGTGGCTTAACGTCACTGCATCAAAGCTATTATCGGGATAACTCTGCTCTTCCAAAGATCCCAAACTGATATCCAGCCCGCGTTCCGCCCCAACCTTGACCGCCTGCTGGTCAAAATCGCTGCCGACCACCTTCCAACCCAAATCTCGCATCATCAGGAGCCAATCACCGGACCCGCAACCGACGTCGAGCAGGCGTCCATTGGGGATGGCCGACAAACAACGCACTCCGGCCTCGGTCTCGCGCCGATAAATGGGCGACAAATAGTACAGGCTCGCGAGAATCTTTATTAACGGGGAAATTGGACCAAACTCATATCCATAGTGACGAGCCCAATAATAACGTTGAATAGACTGTTTTATCTTTTTACGTACCCCGAATCGAGTCGAGCTGGTTTGCGAAGCGTGAGTGTAATACGTCCCGTAAGCCTTCCCGATATCCTCCGTGAGAGGCATGGGATCCGGCCAGATCAGCCCACATTCCGGATCAGAACAAGCGCTCAGGCTCCAGGCACCAGGAGCGGTGAATAGCCGGTCCCGAAGAGAGTGATAAAGGCTTTTGCCCGGACTGCCGCACACCGCACAAGTGGGACAGGGGGCAGATCTGATTTCGTCGGTGATTGGGTGCATCAAGCGAGTGAGCGAGGACCGTCTAAACTCTGTCTAGGAGTTGAGTAACTGAAGCAGTTACAGCCGTCAACTTCCGCGTCGCTCGTGGTGATTTTCTCAATACGGAATCCTCTGCCCGAGGAAATCACCGTTCCCTTCCTCTCGACCGGCCGACAAACCACGTCGGGTTGCCGGCCATGGCCGCTTCCTTTGCCGCGGCCCTAGTTAAGGCACGGTGATGCTGACTTTAGCATTGCTAGGAGGGACAATGGACGTCCCTCCGCTGCTGAATTCGTAGGCACCGACATCCCACGCGTTACCCTGCAGACGTGAGGCCCCCAGTCGATCGGTCGCGAGTGATGCAGCCACCGTGGTGCCCGCATCGATCGCGGCGCTTCCGGAGGGAAGGGTGCCATCGTTATTGATCGCGATGGAGGAAAGCATTTGTGAAGCGGACTCTCCTCCGGTGGCGGATTTCCAAGCCGCGAAGGACGCGACATCGGATCCTTTAAACCGGAATGGAGTGTTACCGCTACCGACGACGGAGGCGTAAATGTTATTATTGATCACCGCAAAAGGAGACGCTGCGTCGACAAACCGGTTTACTCCCACAATAAGATTATTCTCGAAAACTGCGCCGGTGCCGGTGACGGAGAGGGCTTGGGACAAAGCAACCGAGGAACCAATGTAAGTATTGTTTGCGATCGTTGCATTATTTCCGATCGCGACCATAAACCCGTTGTTGAGATAATTACTCGGGTATTGAATATGGACGTTGTTCGCGATGATCCAGCCGGACGCTTCGGCGGGGCTGTGCGTATTATAATTCTGCTCGAAAAAGAGATGAGCGGTGTTGTGGGTTCCCCAATCACCGTCGAATAGATTATTCGTGATCACTGCATTGGGGAGCGCGCCGCCATTTCCCCAAAAGGTGTGGATACCATCATGGTGATAAGAATTCGCGGTGGTGTCCCAATTCACGGTCGAGCCAAAGTGATTCCCGGTCGCAGTGAATCCGGTGACCGGCCCCGAGGTGCCCGCTACGCCACCAATTCCGTGATCGTAGTTCACAAAATTACAATTTGCCACCGTGAGATTACCGGTGGGACTGCCAAACATAATCACGCACCAGCAGATATCCGAAAAAGAACAGTTTTGAATCACCATTCCCGCGCCATAGCCGTTCGCATAAACGCCGCCGCCCGTGGTGAAATCGAGCGCGCTATCGTTGACTGAAGTATGAACGTAGAGATTTCTAATCGTCAGATTTTTAATCGTGATATTAGAACAGCCCGTGACGTTGATCCCTTTCACTCCCGGAGTGTGATTCGCGAGGGCGGTGCCGTTGGCGGTATTTTCGATAATCCCATTGGTTCCGCCGTCGATCACCAGGTAGCTGAGTCCGCCGACGTACATTAAATCCGTGTTGGGCGAACTCAGTTTGGCGCCGGGTTCAAATAAAATGGTGATCGGATTGCCAGCGGCACCGCTGCCTTGCGCGCTCAAACCGGTCAGTGTGCCGACCAAGTGAACCGTATCGCCTGGACTGATTTTGCCCGCTCCCGCGCCCCAGTTAGCGGAATTTTCAAACCATGCCCGCGAATGAGCGTTTGCCGCATCGGCCCCCGTATCACTCTTGAGTGCAGTTTGTGCGACGTAGAAATCTTCACCGCGAACGAGGGCAGTGAGACAAAAGAGAGCTGTGCAGCCGAGAAGAGGGCGGAGAAAATAATTCATGGCTATAAGGGGGTATTTGGTGACCTACCTGTTAACGTCTCAAGGTCAACGAAGTGGCTGGAAAGTGCCCCCTATTAGTTGAAAATTTACGCATGGACGGAGGAAGGAATTTTCGAGCGGCAGCAGAATCGCCTAATTATCAACCAATTCAAATTTCATTAGTCGAAACATAGACATTTACGTGGGCAGGCGATGCGCAAACACCGGAGGGTCAGAAATTGTTGATACTTGCAAAAATCCTGCGATTTGCTCGCCCAAAAAAAGCAGCGGGTAGCTTCGCGTACGACTTGATCCCAGATCAAACCAAGCCCCACGCCTGCTTGTCTTCTAGCAAATTCATGGGGTCAAGAATTACCGCTGACCCGGTGCGCATTCGAAGAATCGAGAGGCATTTTCGGCCCGCCCGCGCGGCGCAACAACTATACTAAAGTAAATGTAAGACGCTATCCTTTTTTCCCAAGCTGGGCGAGAAACGTATCGAATCGCCTGATACGCCACAAAACGGCCGATCATGTAGGATAAATCGGATGAGAGGTCTCGTCCGCGGCGAAATCCAGGGTTGCGGAATCCGAAAACGCTTCCTGCGGGGGATTGGCCAAGAGTGAGCTCACGTGTGCGACCATACTCGAAGCAAAAGCGAGATGAAGGTACCAAAATACGTAGGACTGATCCCAATACAGCACTGCCGTCAAATTCACCGTATGGGCACAGATCGTACATCCGATGCCCCAGATCAACGCCTCAAGGCTCCGACCTTCCGCCCCATAAGCTCCCAGCGCGGTTGCGGTTCTACCAAGCAAACTAAAGCACACCACCAGGAATCGGATGAAAAAAAACAGGGTGAGAAGGCCGGCGGTGAGGCCGATCGAGACGAAATAATTGGTGACGTCCACGCCGCCCCAGGGAAGCTGGGTTGCGGCCCAATCCGCCGTATTGATGAAGGGCATACCCACGGCCCACCACTCACTCATATGGAGAAAGAATTTATCGATGAGATTGGAGCGGTGCCACCCGTCTCCCCCCAGCACCCCACTAATTCGGTCAAAAATAAACCAGACGGGCTGGTTCATAACCATATGTAGTCCGAGGAGCAAAGCGACGATGCCCCGTCTGACCCATTGCATCTTCCGGCGAATGACCCAACAACCCCAACCCATAATGCCCGTGAGAATCGCCATCAGTGGGCCGCTAGAACGCGAAGCGACGACAATCGCGAAACAAGCGACCAAGCCGACGAGGGCCCATTTCCGGCATGATTTTTGGAACCAAAAACCAACAAACAAAGGGAAGTAAGTGGCTCCGAGCGAGCCCGCCGTGATCGGAACGCGGAAGCTGCCTTGGCAGCGGAAATGGCCTTCGCGGAGAATAGGAGACTCGGGGACGCCTCCCATTGCGGCGAAAAGATTTCGTCCGCTGGCGGCTTCAAAAATCATCAGCAAGGCGAAGGGGACGAGGAGATAAACCGATCCGCGCATGAAATCGGTGTACTCTTCGGTGGAGGAAATCAGAGCCCGAAAACCAAAGTACACCAGCCAGCAATCCACGACCGTTCCCAGTTGATAAAGGTCGACCGAACCCAGTTGTATAGAGTTGAGTACAAGGAGGGTGATAAAAAATATCATCAACCAACGGTCGATTTTCGTGAAGGTGATCTTCGAGAGCTCGCGCTTGCTTAGCACGCGCGCGAACACGGCGATTTCGACAAACCTCAAGGCGAAAAAATTCAGACCCAGATTGACCGATTGACCTTCGGTGATGAACAAGGTCGCGCCCAAGACGGCCAAGGCAGCAACTTGCCGAGACCGCGTGAGAGCCAGGATCGAGAAGACGCAGGTCAGAATTGCGCCAAGTGCGTTCACAGGGAGACTTTTGCCGAAAAACGTCTCCGATGAGAACGCAATTTAGCTGGTGATGCGCACGTGCGAAGGCCAGGCGGGCTGAAGCGGCCGAGGGAGCAGGCTGGCGACGAGGAGGGTGAGGGACTTCGCGATGGACTCCAGTTGTCGGCAATTTCGGATCGATTGCGACAGCTGAGCTCGCGCTTCCTTCGCTCGGCCGACCCCAAGCAGGACTTTAGCGTACTCTCGCCTTTTTGAGGCATAATACTTCGAGAAGGCGCGAGCCAAACGACGCGATTGGTGCGCCATATACTGCGGTTCAAGTCTCTCGAAGGCAGTCGCCCAGCGGCCAAGATTACGCACGCGATTTTCCGAAAGGGATCCATCCACCAAGCGGTAAGCGACCAGCTTGCTGGGATGGAACGCGATCGGCCCGAGCAGAGCGAGTCGGTAGCACAGATACGAGTCCTCGATAGCATGGAGATCGGTACTAAAAGGGTGTTTTCCAATTTGATCCATCGCGCGTTTTCGCACGCAACAATAGCTCATGCTGCCAAATACGGCGGTCGTAATGTTATATTGAGTAAAAAATTCTACTTGGTCCAAAAGAGTGGCTTCGGCCGGCGAAGGCGGTGTCGTTTGCCAATCGTGATCTGCTCCGCGAAATCTCAGATGCCCGGTAAAACTCGCGACCGCATGGGGGTGTTGCTGAAAGATGTTTTCTTGCTCTTTAAGATAATTCGGGTGCCAAAGATCGTCGGAGTCGAGGAACGCCAGGATATCGCCCGTCGCTAATTCCACGAGGCGATTGCGCGCGCAAGCCACCCCTTGGTTGGCCTGGATCACGACTTTTATATTGGGTTTAAAGGCTTCGATTCGGCTCGCTGTATCATCTACTTCCCCGTCGAGTAAGACGATAATTTCATCCGGTTGGCGGGACTGTGATAGCACGGACCGGAGACTCGCTACGATGGTCTGCGCAGAATTATACGTCGGAACGAGGACGCTGATTTTCATACTTCCAAGCGTCGATCGGATGGGCGTTCCTTGGCAAGAACGATGTCGCGATCAGCGCGTAATCGGGCATCTGTAAACGCAAAAATGTGGCTCAAATTATAAAGGCTCCATCTTAGCGAGAATTCATAGCCGCCAATTTGTAGATGAACCGAACTCATGATATTCACCGCTATATATTCCGCGTCGGCCGGAATCTTATCGACTGAACTGGGGCGCTGGAGCCGTCCGGGATTTACTGAGAGCGATGGTTTTTGAGTAAGCCGCGATTAAGGATCGACCGGCTGCTTCCCAGGTGAGTGATGGGACGGCCCGCAGGCCATTTTCGCGGAGCTGGGTGAGCAATTGCCGATCTCGATGGAGCAGGGTGATGTGTTCGGTGAGCGTGCGTACATCGCCCACGGCGTGAACCAAGCTGTCGATATTGTGGCGACAAAGGTCGGTGCAAGCCTCGGACACCAGGGGTACACAACCGCTGGCCAGCGCTTCGGTACAAACCAACCCAAAGCCTTCTTCGATACTCGGCATGACGAACAGGTCTGAATCACGCATCAGAGCAGGAACGTCATTGCGATGGCCCAACACTTTGATGCTGGGGTGAGAAAGTTGGGCGGCCAATTTTTCTCGATAAGCGGGAATAAAGCCACCGACGATCACAAACTCACCCTCCTTTGAGGCGGGTGACTGCAGCCAAGCCTCAAGCGCAAAATGCAGTCCTTTCCGCACCGCCGCCACGCCTACATAAATCATCCGCAAAGGTGCGCCGGGCGGCCGAGGTTGAGGAGAGGGATGAAACATCTTTTCATCCACGCCGTAAATAAAGCGGGCCAAACGTTCTTTGGGAAAACCTCGGTCGGAAAAAGTTTTTGCGGTGAAATCCGATGGGCAGAGCAGCGCTGTCGCTTCGGCGTACTCCGCCTCTTCCAGCGCTAGGATGGCCGGATCGAACGCGTGTTCGTGACCCGGAGGAAGGGGAACGCCGATCCGCTCGCATTCTTTTTGGACCACTTCATAAGCAAAGCGGGTATGGGCATTGCATCTCTCTAGAGCGACGGGGATGCCGAGGCGTTTGGCAGCTCTGATGGTGTGCAACGCTCCCAATGGCCAGGCGTGAATAATATCAATCTGGTCGCGTAGTTCAGGTAAACGACGAGCGACCCACCGGTCGTGGAGTATACACATTCGCCGCGCTCCAAGGAGCTTGTAGGGCAGTCGAAGTTTGCCGCGTCGAAAGGTGGTTTGAACTTTAATTGGACGCTGGAAGGGGCGCACCGAGTCTCCCGCCATCACCAGCATCTCCGCCCCGGCAGCCGCCGCGCTATCGATTTCATACCAAGCGGTCGTGCAAATCCTGCCCATGCCAAGGCGATGGGGAAAGCTGTGTAGAACTCTCAGTGGTTTTTCGGCCAAAGCCATTGATCCATTCTCCAGTTTTTAAATTATAAGTAGCAAGAAATCACAAGGCAGCGGAGACCGCGGCCACGGGCGTATCCACGAACTGGTGATGCCAAAGCTCGACGACTAAGAGAGAAAAGATGGCCTTGGGGTGCGCATGGGTTTTTTCGTGTGACTCAACGAGCCGTTCCAGCGCTCTTACATCGTAGTAACCTCGGCTCTTGGCCTTCTGCGATAAGATAACATCCCGCACTCTTGAGGCCAGGGGACCGCTGAGCCACCGGCTATATGGGACCGGAAAACCGGCTTTTTTCCGGGTCAAGATTTCTTCCGGAAGCACTTTGGCGAACGCGGCTTTCAGTGCGCGTTTCGTGTCCCTTCCTTGGACCTTATGCTCAGGCCGAAGCGAGGCGGCGAACTCGAGGACTTTATGATCGAGCAGCGGGACCCGCAGTTCCAACGAACTGGCCATGGTGATTTTGTCCGCCTTGACTAAGAGATCGTCCGGCAGCCACGTCTTCGTATCCGTATAAAGGAGACGATCGAGCAGCGGCGAGTCCTCCATGGGACTCAGAAGTTTGGCCATAAAATCCGCCGCACCATGATTCGAAGTGGTATCGAGAAACGAGGGCGAGAAGAACTGGCCGGCGATCCGATTGAAGGTCGTCGTGGGCGTGGACGTACGGCTGAAATAGTGATCAGCCAAGGGCCGTCCGAGCGCGTTTCCATAACGCTGGGTGCGCTCGAGCCCCAACAAACTTCCGGCAAAATTGGCGGTTGCCCCCACCGGACGGGCCAGCGGGCCCAGCGTCCGACGGATGCGCTCCAACCGCAGCATGTGCGGATAATTTGGATACCCCGCAAAGGCTTCGTCTCCGCCCTCGCCGGAAAGCAGGACTTTGACGTGTTTGCGCGCGAGCTCGGATATATAGTGAAGCGCGACGGCGGGTGGTTCACAGACCGGTTCCTCCATGTGCCAAGCGTAGGCCGGAAGGAAGTTCCAAAAGTCTTCGGAACTGATGCTCAGCTCGTGATGTTCCGCCCCAAAACGCTGCGCGGCCATGCGGGCGTAAGGCCGCTCGTCCACCACCTGATTGCCGTCGAAGCCGATGGTGAAGGCTTTGACTTTTTTTTCGGTGCCCTGGACGGCAAAATTGAGCACCGCAGAAGAATCTACACCGCCGCTCAAGAGTACTCCGACCGGCACGTCAGCGATCATGTGATCGCGCACGGTGGAACCCAGCAGCCCATAAAGTTCCTCGACCACTTCGTCGAATGTTCGTCCCCATCGTTCCTGCGTGAACGCCAAATCCCAGTAGCGGTTGACCGTCAGCTTGCCGTTTTCGACCAGGAAATAATGTCCGGGCGCGAGCTTCTGGATTGAACGGAAAAGGGTTTCTTCACCCGGAAGGTAGAAAAATGAGAAAAACTGCCGCAGCGCGGGAAGGTTGACCTCCCGGGAGACGGCGGGGTCGGCAATAATGGTTTTTAGCTCCGAACCAAAATATAAAGACCGACCGTTTTGACAATAATAGAGCGGCTTTATCCCCACTCGATCACGAGCCACGAATAACCGGCGTTTGCGGCGGTCCCAGATGGCGAAGGCAAACATGCCTCGCAACTGTTTGAGGCAATCGACGCCATATTCTTCGTAAAGATGAATGATAACTTCGGTGTCGCTGCGGGATTTGAATTTATGTCCGCGTTTAAGCAGGTCTTCGCGCAACGATGCAAAGTTATAGATCTCCCCATTGAAGACGATCCAGACGGTTTCATCTTCATTGGTCATCGGTTGGGGGCCCCCGTCGACGTCGATGATCGCGAGTCGGCGATGACCCAAACCGACAAAGCCATCCAAATAAACTCCCTGGCCGTCGGGGCCGCGGTGGGCGATCGGACGGAGCATGGCATCGATCTGAGCACGGTCTACGAGGCCATTCCCATCTAAAAACATTTTTCCGACGATGCCGCACATATAGATTAAGTGGGAGTAATGTTACCGCTGTTCGGCCTGATGAGGCAGGCCCAAGCTCCAGCGAAAAATCGCGGTCCACTTGCGCAATGAGTAACGACGCGAATCGGAGGCTCGGCGAGCCGGCACACAGCTGGGCAATAATAAAGAAATGCGAAGGAGCGCAGAAATGGCCATCGCCGGACGATAGAGCGCGGCACTGAGGGCGCCGCGGTTGGTGCGGAGAAACCGGAGGATGGATTCCCTCATCGTCACGTTCGCGAAATTGCTCACCGTGGTCCGAGTGCTGCCGCCGCCGTGATGAACGATGCTGGTTTCCGGAATATAATAGACTTCATAACCGGCCTGCTTGGTTTTATAACACAGGTCGATGTCCTCGCCATACATGAAATAGTATTCTGAAAAGCCATTGATCGCTTGAAACACGCTCTTTTTCATCAGGATCGCGGCCCCAGAAATCGCTTCGACCGCGACGGGTGTTTTGTTGTCGGAATGGAAAGCGGCCACTCCCCAAAGCGACGAACGGGGAAGCAAACGGCGAAGCGCTTCTGAATCTAAGATTTGATTGGCGAGGGTGGGAAAAGACTGCACGCAGCTGGTCTGGAGCGAACGGTCGGTATTGAGCAATTTACATCCCACCGCACCCGCGCCTGGGAGCTGTTCGAGCCGCAGCGAAAGAAGGTCTATACAGCGTTCTGTAAAGAGTGTGTCGGGATTGAGAAAGAATAAATGATCTCCCGTCGCGTGACGAACGCCGAGGTTGTTGGCCCGGGCAAAGCCGACATTTTCCGGGCTTTGGATGTAGGTGACGGAAGGAAATTCCTGGGCTAACATTTCGTCGCAGCCGTCAAAGGAAGCGCCGTCGACCACGATGACCTCTATATCGGCGTGGGGGTGATGGGTGAACAAGGAGGCCAAGCACTCGCGCACGTAGGCCTTGGAATTCCAGTTGACGATGATGATCGAGGTTCGCACGGCGTTTTACCAAAGGCTCGGCTTGCCTATGAGTTTGTTGAGTTGCTGATGCCGCACATACCGAATCAACGCTGGATCTTTAACCTGCGGCACGCGCTTCAAGTAACCGCGGACAAACCCCCACCACAACCCCGCGCCGGCGATGAGATAGGGTTTCCGAACGGATCGCTTCACGCACTTTGCGATCATAAAAACCGGATGATAACCCGTAATATAATTAGCCAATCCAAATTTAACTAAGTTCTTCCATCGGCCATCGACGGTCCCGGTGAAACGGTGATGCTTGATTGGTATATCGGAAAAACTGCGGGTGGTCCAACCGAGCATATTGGCTTTCAGCTCGTCGATCGTGTCCCAGCCGGGGGCTTGGATTAGACCTCCCAAGGCATCCCAACAAGCCCGACGATAAATTTTCGTCGCTCCACGGACATGGAAAAGAGGATCGCTTGGGGATTCACAGACCAACTTGCCATCGACCTCGTGGGAAATCTGGCCGCCGCCGATCCCGAGACGAGGGTCGTCGGTAAACTTTTTCAGACATCTTTCGAAGTAATCCGGCTCGAACGAGAGGTCCGCGTCGAACTTTACTAAAAAGTCCCACGGCTGCGATTCCACTTGTTTATAACCGTCGTAGAATGCTTCGACAACTCCACCGCCTTGTTTCCGAAATCCTCGGTTGGTCCGGTGAACGGGAATGATCCAAGGATATTCCTTCGCGGCCGCATCGACGAGATCGCGGGTGCGATCAACCGAACCATCGTTGACGATGACCCAGTGGGAGGGTCGATGGGTCTGCGTCGCCATCGACTTGATGGTATGGGAGATGTTCTCCTCCTCATCCCGTGCGGGCGTAACGACAATGTAGTTGGACGATGGCAAAGGTGGTGAAATTAAAGGCGAGATGTAAGGCGTCCGGGCGAACGGCCCTCGATCGGCTCAGTTGAGTAATTTTTTCCGGAGAAGTTGAAGCGTGCCGACCCATTGGTAGTCGCCCGCGAGCTTGGCTTCGAAAAGGGCTCGGTCGTCCATGGTATTGATGGGGAGGCGTGGGAGTTCCAAGAGACTGCTGTTCCCGTTGTGATGACCAATCGCGGTGGTGGTGCAGCTCTCGTAACCTGCGGTCTGGAGTATATCCACAAGGCGAGTCACAAACGCCCGATCGGATTGCGGGAAGGCGTAAGGATAAGCGAAAGATGGCACGGACGAACTCAGCCGATCCTCGATCTCAACTTTGGACTCCGTCACTTCACGCGTGATATCGGCCCAGGATAGATCGACGAGCTTAGGATGGTTGACGGTGTGTGAGCCAAATTCCATGCCCGCGCGGTGAAGTTCAGTCACTTCGCGCCAGGTCAGACAGCCGCGTGATTTGAAGACCCGCCGGTCGTCGTTGATAAACGCCGTCGGCAGATACATTGTGGCGGTGAACCCGTGTTTTAAAAGAACGGGGAAGGCTGCGGTGTAGAAATCCTGAAAACCGTCATCAAAGGTAATCGCCACCGGACGAGGCTCATCGTCCGACGCTTTTTCCTGCGCCTCCAATGCATCGGTGAGAGACATGCCCCGCAAGCCGGCGTCGGCCAACCACTGCATTTGCTGACTGAAGCGTAGTGGGCTAGTGGTGACACGGTAATAGGGCCCCACACCAGCTTCGGCATCGTCCGAGATGCTATGATACATCAAAATCGGCAGGGTGTTTCCTGCCGAGCGACGACCGATCTTGCGCAGTGGACGCGCAAGCTGCAAGGTAATGAATCGGTCGATACGCATGGTTCGGCGGGGGTACAACGCGGTGAATAATGAAGTTTCAACCCTTGGTTATCCACACAAGCGATCGACAATCTCGAAGTAATCCGCCTTGCGAGTGTCCCAACTGTTCTTCGCTACATACTCGGTGGCATTCTCCACCAGTTTCTTTCGCAGGGAGGCGTTCTGCAGGACTTCGAGCAAAGCAACGGAAAGAGCCTCGACATTGCCGGATTCGAAGAAGCGGGCGACATCGTCGTTAAAATAAAACCGGTCGACCTTGGTGCTAGAGATAACCACGGGCACGCCCACCGACATAAACTCCATGATCTTTGTGCTATAGGCCTCGTTGCCAAACGTATCGGCGCGTTTTGGCACCACGCCGAGATCGGCGTCCGCCATGATATCGGCGATTTTGTCCAGGACCACTCCCGGGAAAAATAAAACGCGATGATCCAGCTCCAACTCGTGGGTCAATTTTACCAACGCCTCGCGCGCGCTGCCCGCCCCATAAATATGAAATTCCGCATTGGGCAACCGATCGGCAATCAGTTTGAACGCCCGGATGGCAAGGTCCACGCCCTGGTGCCAATGCAGACCACCGGGGAAAAGCATGATGAGCTTGTCGTCCTTCCGTTGACGGGGTCGACGGTGAAAGATGCGAGTATCCACATTGTTGATAAACGCGGAACACTTCCGTTGGCTATGGGTTCGAACGGCATATTTCTCCTTCCAGAGATCATTCGCAATGATCACATGGTCGGCGAAGGCGGCGGAAAAGTCTTCCATTCGACGAAGCAAGCCGAACATAAAACCTTTCGGCTCTTGCCCGAACTTGCTCGCAAAAAACTCCGGCACGATATCGTGGATATCAAGGATCACCGGAGTGCCGGTGAGCTTGGGGTACCAGGCGGCAAAGACCAAAAAGTCCGGTATATTGTGGATATGAATACAATCATACCGCCGCCGGGCATGTTCACGGGTTACGTTCCAGCTTGAGAGCGCAAGGAAGGCCAGCAACGGTTTGAGATAATCCAGAGTCGTTTTCTCGTTGCGACCGTTTCGTCGGCGAAGGCGAACGATCCGGACGCCCTCGACCACTTCCTCCCTTGGCCGCTCCACTTTCCCATCGAGGCAGAAAACGTCCACTTCGTCGCCGCGCTGAGCGAGAGACTCAGCATAACGGCGCACCCGATTGTCGCTAAGATAAACTGAATGGGAAACCATGCAGATTCTCTTCTTTTTTCGAACGACAGGGCGAGTTTGCAATTGGGCAGTGTACTCGGCTATCTGCCGAGGAAGCGGTTGCCAAAAGCTGTCTCCGTAATTTGTCCGGATATGCTCAAGAAACCGTGCATAGTGGCTTGAAGGAAAAGTACGGGCGGACGGAGCGTCCCCCGGAAACTGCAGATAATCGGGGTGTACGTTGACCAACGCCATGCCCCCGTGGCGGGCGATCCAGTCCAGTTTATTTATCCAAATCTCCGGCGAGGTTTCACCTAAAATAAGAAAAAGCGTCGAATCTTGCGGGAGCGTGTAGGGAAGCTCGACATATCCTTTTCTTCCCGCCGGCACCGATTGATCGGAAGCGTGATTTTTTGAGTCGTGATCCCGAGCGGGCTTCCAGAAAGGGAAAATGGTTCCAGCTCCGTCCGGTTGGGGTTCGAAGGGATCCGTATCAAAGGTGGAGGCATCGTACGCGATATCAAGATCGTGCATCCATTCCAAGTTGCGAAGCATGAAACCCGCGCGAAAGCCCGCGGCGCCCCATTCCTTGATATATTGATTTATGCGAAGCGCGCTTTTCTTGAAACTCTTCTCCGAATGAAAAAGTTTACCGTCGTGGTGAAGATCGTGGATTCCGACCTCAAAACCGTTTTCCGTCAAAGCCCGACGCTGTTCAGCCGTGACTTTATATTCGCCCTCGGGGACGAAATTAAACGAGGAGCGGAAGCCTAGCTGTGCTTCGAGTTCAGCTAAGCGTGCATGTTTGTCTAAGCCCGACTGACCCTCGACATCGTGGGTCAATACGACGGCAAATTTGCGTCCGTCCGGCCATCCCGGCCAACCCGCTGGGGTGAGAGCGGCGGATTCATTGATCGGCCAAATGGCTTGGCTTCTCACCCGCTTTTTCTGCGCAAAAATGCTACGTATGTTCCGTCGAACGCGCCACGGAAAATAGGGTTTCAATGCGTAATATACACGATGACTCAGCATGGTGATATGATGGTGAGGTCCGCCGCAATTAAGTTTCGCTCAGCGAATCGTGATAAAGCGCTTTTGGAACATAGGAGCGGGTTTTATTGAGAACCGCGCCTACATTGGTTTTGGACTGAGCCAAAAGGGCGCTGGCGCGTTCCACCACATCTCGATTCGTCTTTTCCGATTCGACGACCATGAGGACCATGTCCATGAAACTCGCTAAACGCGGCGTCACACTGATCTGGCTCACCGGGGGCATGTCGAAAATAATATAATCGAAGTCGCTCGCTTTCAGTTGCGGCACCAATTTGGTGAAGCGCTGAGGAAGATTGCGCGACAGATTCTCACTGTTGGAGCTCTCCTGCACGACGTAGAGCTTCTCCTGGATGAGAGCATTGTTTCGAGTGTGAAGCAGTTCATCCAGGCCACAGACTTTCTGGCCTTTGAAAAACTGCTGGGCCGAACCATGTCCGGCAGTCATGTCGACCAGCAGAACATTCCCTTCGCCGGTTTCGGAAAGACATTGAGCCAGGCCGGCCGCGACCGTGGTTACACCTGACCGACGTGCGAGCCCGGTCACCGCCACGAGCTTTGGTTTGTGGGTTAAGTTGATACTCTCGAAATAAGCAATCAGCCGATCTCGTAGGGTTTCATGAAAATGATAAAGCAGTTGCGGTGGGGCTTTATATACCGGCTGGGACGCGATCGCCGGACTGGTTCCTTTTTTGGCGTCGTCCGCTTTTTCGATTGCGGTTAGAGCGAGGGATTGCTGCTTGGCAAAACGTCGACGTGCCCGAGAACTGATACGCGGGATGGAGATGAAAAGTGGCAGCTTTGAAATTCGCTCTACATCGACGGGACGCTTAACGGTTCGGTCGAATAACATTTCAATCGCAAAAGCCCAGGCCAAGCCAGCGGCTATTCCGCCGCCTGCGAGCATCACCATTATTTTTAGCGACTTTGACCGATCTCGAGTCGGCGGCGAGGGGGACTGGATCTCGCTAATGTTGGAAACATGCCCTGCGCCCATCGCTTCGTCGATCCGAGCCTGCTCCAAGCTGGCCGAGTAGTATTTGTAGTTGGCTTCTTCGAGGTCTTTTCTCCTTCGCAGTTCCTGGATGGTGGCCTCCATTTCGCTGACCTTGGCCGCCTCTGCGCGCAAAGCATCCAGCTGTGTATGGAAAGTTTGGATTTTGGTCTCCAGCGCTTTGAGATGGGCCGACTCGCCTGTGATATCGATCGCGGCCACCGCGGGCGTTGCCGGATTGGGCGTGGGACGAGCGACCTCAAAACTCTTCAAACCCGGAGTTTCTTCCTCGATTTTCTGTTTTGCTTTGGTCGTGTCGTCCAGTTGGACCCGGAGTTCTTTGACCCGGCTATTTTCTTCGGTGAACTGGGTGAGGAGCTCTTGTTCTTTATGCTTCAGGAGATTCAGCCGCTCGTTTATCTTTCTATATTCGTCGATTTGGTCCTGGGAGGGCAGGGGGCTAGGACTTGGTTTTTCGGTTTCCTCCACGTGAGCTGATTTACCGGTCAGCTCTTTGAACATGACCGAGCGTTCTGCAAATTCCGCTTCCGCCGTGTAGATTTCTTGCCGGAGTTTGCTGATCTGGTCGGCATAGGTTTTTTTTGCTTCCTCGATCGAAGCGACCCCTACTTTATTTTCCGCGGAACGCAGTTCCTCATGGGTTTGAGCGAGGCGAGTACGAAGCCGATCCGTCTCTTGAGTGAGAAAATCGCCGGTGATGCCCAAGGCACGGTGAATTTCTACGTGTTTCTTTAGGTATTGTTCTATAATCTCCCGCAATACCGGTTGGACGACGGTCGGATTGGGATTCCGAAAACTCAAATGAACGACGCTGCTGTGCAGCGCGGCTTCCGCGGAGAGATTAGAGGCAATCGCTGCGATGGCCCGGGCGCGATCGCGGCCGTCTCCAACCGCTGGGATGACTTTGTCTGCACCGATTGTATCGACGACTTGGCCCACCAAATCCAGGCTCGTCATGATTTCGAGCTCGGAGCTGATGATGGTTTCTCCGTGGGAATCGATCGACTTTACGCGTGCGTCGTCTCCTGCGGGTCCGGCCGCGCGGCTGTCCATGACATAGCGGATGAACAGCTTGGCCTCTGACTGGTAAGGCGGAGGCCGGAGTTTATATAACCCAATAGCTGCGGCTAATCCGAAGGCAGAACAGATAAGAATTTTCCACTTGTGCCGGAAAAGGGTGAAATAAATATCCCCAATATCCAGGCCGGCCGCTGGCGGTGTGAGCTGCGGATTGTGGACTGCAGCGGGATTCCGGTTCGCTAGTTGCAATTTTTGCGGTTGTTCAGGAAATTGCATAGCGGAAAGGGTGGTGCGTAAGTTAGCGCAAAAGGTGACTTACGCGCTCAAAAGCCGAGTGATTTACTTGAAGCGTGAGATCGAGAGTAGATAGGTCTGGCTGATGAGCGAGTTTTAGCTGCGAAATGGATTTATACGAGGTTTCTCTATTTTCCGTTCAGGATGTTTTTCAACTCGGCCACAACCGCCTCAATTTGGGTCGAAGTGAGCTTCGGGTACATCGGCAGGGAGAGGAATTCTTCGGCGCAGCGCTCCGCGACGGGGAAGGACCCAGGTCCCTGACCGAGCGACCGATAAGCCTCTTGGAGGTGAACCGGAATGGGGTAGTGCACCCCACACCCAATGCCGCGCTGGCTTAATGTATCCAAAACCTGGTTGCGGTTTTTCACCCGCACAACGTAAAGATGGTAAACGGAGGTGCCGCGAGCGGAGGGCGGTAAGACCTTGAGATTCGGGATCCCCGTCAGTAATTCGTCGTACTTTTGGGCGTGCGCCCGACGAGCCGCATTGTCGGTTTCCAGCGTTTTCAGTTTCAAGCTTAAGACCGCGCCTTGAATGCCATCCATCCGAGCGTTCCAGCCAATCACGGAATGATAATATTTCTTCTCCTGACCGTGATCCCGAAAGACTTGGATTTTTCGAGCGAGCGCTGGGTCTTTGGTCACGACCGCTCCGGCTTCACCGAACGCACCTAGATTTTTACCGGGATAGAAGCTGAAGCAGCCTGCGTGGCCGATTGATCCAGCCCGCTGGCCTTTATAATATGCGCCGTGGGCCTGACATGCGTCCTCAATGACGAAAAGCTTGTGACGGCGAGCGATCTCCATGATCGGGTCCATGTCGGCCATCTGGCCGAAGAGGTGAACCGGGATAATTGCTTTCGTGCGGGGAGTGATCGCTTGTTCCAGCCGTTTAGGATCGAGCGTGAAGGTTTGGTCTTCGATATCGACGAAAACCGGTTTCGCGCCCGTATAGGTGATCGCCTCCGCGGTGGCCATGAAGGTGCTGGGCACGGTGATCACTTCGTCGCCTGCACCAATTCCCAAACCCAAAAGCGCCAACCAAAGTGCGTCGGTTCCGTTGCCCAATCCGATCGCATGAGGAGTTTGGCAGTAAGCCGCGAACTCCTGTTCGAATTTGGCGACGTAAGGTCCGCCGGCAAACGCGTTTTGGTCGATCACTTCGGCGATCGCGGCCAAAAACTCGCTGCGAAGCGGGTCATGCTGTGCTTTAAGGTCGAGAAACGGGACTTTCATTTTAGTTGGTAACTGGAATTCGCTTAATCACACGACCCGGATTGCCCACCACCACCGCTCCCGGCGGAACATCTTTCGTCACCACGCTGCCCGCACCAATCATGGCTTTTTCGCCGATAGTGATTCCGCAGAGGATGGTGGCGCCGGAGCCAATCGAAGCTCCTTTTTTAACCAAGGTTTTGATGCACTTCCAATCCGCCTCGGTTTGAAGACCGCCTCCTTCGTTGGTTGCGCGCGGAAACAAATCGTTGGTGAACATCACGCCGTGACCTATAAAGACTTCACTCTCCAATTCCACGCCTTCGCAGATGAAGGTGTGGCTGGAAATTTTACACCGGGCCCCGATTTTTGCGCCCTTTTGAATTTCGACAAAAGTCCCAACCTTCACTTCATCACCGATCTCGCAACCGTAGAGATTGGTGAATCCAAAAATACGAACTCCTTGGCCTAACTTTACATTCGCGGCAATTTGTTGATTGGGGAGGGGCTTAAAATCCATAGTACTCCGTCGATCCTTTAACTCGGCTGGTTGATCTGATTCTGAAGCCCGCGTCAGACGGCAATCGCGGGGCGAGTGGACCGGGGGAAGACTTTATTCACTTCAGCCGGAGGAGCGAAGTCGATCGGCGCGCCGTTGAGCTTCAACGAGCGAGAAGACGCTTCGAGGATCCTGACCACGTCGGTGCCCTTCACTCCACTGGTGATCGGTGTAGCGCCGGTGTTGATACAATCCAGGAAATGCTGGCATTCCGTTTTGAGCGGCTCATCCTGCTTAATATACGGCGCGTACATATCGCCATAATGATAAGCGTAGTGAAATTCCGCGAATGTGTCGTAATGCGGTGGACGATCGACCCGGACGTCGAAGATTTTAATCTTCTCCTGTTGGGCCACGTCGTCGTAAACGATCATCCGTTTGCTGCCGACAATCGTCATTTCACGTACTTTGCGAGGATCGAGCCAGCTGCTTTGTATAATCGCGGAGCGACCTTTCGAAAAGTGAAGGGACATGGCCGTAACATCTTCGATTCCAGGCGTCACATGCGCGGTGCCCCGGCAGTTCACGCTCAGCGGTTGATCCTGCAAGATATGCAGAATGACCGAGATGTCGTGGGGGGCCAAATCCCAGGCTACGTTGATGTCTTTCTGAAAGAGGCCGAGATTGAGCCGGCGAGCTGAAATGTAACGAATGTCGCCGATATCTCCCGCGTCGACAATTTCGCGAATGCGTCGCACCGCTGGAGAATACAGAAAGGTATGACCCACCATCAGGATAACCCCTTTGCTCGCGGCAAGCTCGACCAGTTCTTCACATTCGGCGGTAGAGCTGGCGAGGGGCTTTTCAATCATCGTGTGCTTCCCGGCCAATAAGCTCGCCTTGGCCATCGGATAGTGGTGCTTGACCGACGTGGCGATGACGATCGCGTCTAACTCAGTGTCGTTGAGCAGCTGCTCATAACGGGTTTCTCCTTGGACTTCCGGATACAAGGAATGCAAATGCTTCAACCGGGCCTCGCTCACGTCGCACATGGTCTTGAGCTTGCAATCCGGAAGGGAACGGAAATTTCGTATTAAATTGGGTCCCCAGTATCCGCATCCAACCACGCCGACGTTGATAGGCCTTTTCATAGCTATAATTGTGTGAGTTGAAGTTCGAAATCAGTTCTGTGCGGTTTGAACCGCATATTCGCGGGCTGGAACCCTCGACATAATAGGAGGAGTGGAAACGGAAGCGGCCACTGCGGCGCGGCGGGACTTGGTCTCCAGGACTTGTTCAAGGAGAGCAGGAAAGGTCATGAACATGATCTTAATATCCAGCCACAGCGACTTGGTGTGTGCATACTGGATATCCAGTCGGATCATTTCGTCGAAAGTTGTCTTATTTTTTCCACTTACTTGCCAAAGACCCGTAAGACCAGGAGCGGCGGCGAAGCGCCATTTCTGCCAAGCCTGGTAATTTTCATACTCGTAAGGAATGCAAGGACGAGGGCCCACCAGGCTCATCTCTCCGCGAAGAACATTGATAATTTGAGGAAGCTCGTCGAGGCCGGTCGCGCGGAGAATCCATCCGCCAGGGATAAGGCGCGAATCGCCCCGTGCGTCCATTTTTACCATCGGGGCATTTGAGCCCATCAGAGCCTGCAAATGCGCCTGATGCTGTTTGGTGTCAGCGTTGACCTTCATCGTCCTGAATTTGTAGCACAGGAACAATTTACCGCCGTGACCCACCCGAGGTTGTTTGAACAAAATCGGTCCCCGCGACGACGCTTTCGTGATGATACAGATCAACATCGCGATCGGCGCGAGCAAAGGGAGCGCGATTAAGCTGCAGGTAATATCGAGCATTCGTTTCCATAAGGGCAACGGACGCGAAGTGGGCGGGGTGATATTCCCGGTGGGGAAGGGTTGGTGGCACGGAGTCATAACGGCAAAAAGATATAAAAATTTAGAGCGATGTGTTACGCGCAGCGCGCGAGGGGCTGTAAAGGGTAGTGGGTGCAATCGGTTAACGCATGTGAGGTCCGATCGAGCTGATCGCAATTGATCCTTAACTTTGCGCCGCAACCCAAAATCGAGAGGAGCACCGAAACCCGGTCCCGGTCGTCAGATTGCTCTAAAATAATCGCTTCGAGGCCGCGCATTGGTCCTTTGGATACATGGACCCGCTCTCCGGAAGCATAAGTAGGCTGGCTTCCGTTCGCCTCGGGCGCTTGCGCCGCCCAAATCTTCAAGTCGTCGATCAGCTCGTCACTGACCACGGCGGGCCGTGCCCCAAAGCTGAGGACATCGATCACCTCCCGTGCATAGCGCACCGCCCGGAAGTGAGACATTAAGTCGAAACGGCAAAATAGATACTGAGGAAACAACGGTCCCGTCACTTCGCGGCGGACGCGGCGAATCAGCTTTCGGCGCCGGATACACGGGAAATAAACCTCAAGTCCAAGGCTGCCTGAGAGTTGCTCAGCGGCCAGGGGTTCTTTTTGAGGTTTTGTATGTATGCAGTACCAATTCATTTGGATCTATCTCGAGCTGAAACAAGCTGCCGCCATTCGGGTGCTTCCTTTTTGGTGAGGATGAACCGCGGAGCGCGTTACTGTAGTTGGTGGACGAATTAAAACTGACGGAGGAAGCGAAGCTTCGGGTGACGATGGTTGAAGCTTTTACAATCTGAGTCTTCAACCCCCGCCCGGAGCCCCGCTGCCTACTGGGGGAAACTCTTCATTTGTGCAGGCTCACAAGCAGCCTCGTTCGGCAAGAGTGACTAAACCGAGAGTCGATTCACCGCTCCCACTACAAGCGGAGACCAATCCGGAAACCGCTTGGTGGGCGGTCCGTTTTGCTTGTATATATAAAACTGGATACGTGTGTTTCAACTCAGTTGCTATTTCCTAGCGTTCGACGGAAAAAACAAACTGAAAACCCCTTCCATTACAAAAACCGTAGTTCCCCCCAAGTGCCGTTAAGGGTTTCCATTCAAATATTACGGGTAGGTGGAAGTTTTACATTTGTGTCGATCCCGACTCTCTATTGCGCGGAACTGCGGTCCTCGGTCGATCTTATTAATCCATTGAGCCGCCAAAGCTTACATCTGCGGGGGATTTTTTACACTGTCCGGTCGTTTGCCTGTTCGCTGTCTCTATTTCGTCGATGTTTTTACAAGTTTTCCGTATTTATAGTCATATTAGGTTAATATTTTATAGAACGTGCCGAAGTTGGGCGGATATTTGTAACAGAGTTTGTTCTAAATTTATTATAATGGAGCCGCGCCTACATATAATATCAAGACACGTTGCTGGTGCAGTCTTTCGGCTTGATGAGGTTCGGGCTTCTATTCATCCCTCCTTGGTTAGCGAACGCATCCCGCTTCTAAATTCCGCTATATGAAATTGACTCCATTTTCTTGGACCCTCTCCGGTCACCGGTCAAGTCTTGCCCGATCCTTTTATCTCCCGCGTGGGTTTTATTCGATCATTGTGATCATTGGAATGGCGGCGCTGATTTCCGGTTGTCAGGCCCCGGTCGCCGATGCGCCTTCCCCGGCTGCGGTCAAAGCGGCGTCGGCTCCCGATCAGCGCCCTTCTAGCGCGCTTACTCTGCGGGAAGGAGACGTGGTGAAGGTTTCAATTCCCAGCGCTCCCAATTTGGACTCGACTCAACCGATCCGCAGGGACGGCCGCATCGCGCTCGCGCTGGTGGGTGAAGTCCAGGCCGCCGGTTTAACGCCGGCCGAACTCCAGGCTGAGCTCGTTCGGCTTTACGGTCCTCAATTGGTTTCAAAAGAAGTGACCGTCACAGTGGTTTCGTCTTCCTTCGCCGCCTTTGTCAGCGGCGCCGTGCTTCATCCGGGCAAGATTGTTTCCGATCACCCGGTCACGGCCCTCGAAGCGATCATGGAGGCCGGAGGGCCGGACTACGCAAAAGCCAACCTCAAGGCGGTCGTGGTCATTCGCCAAAGCGCCGATGGTAAAACCCAAAACTTTCCGGTGAATATTAAATCTGTGCTCGAAGGGAAAAACGCGGAGCCCTTTTTTCTAAAACCCTCGGACATCGTGTACGTGCCCGAGCGTTTTGCCGTGTTTTAATCTTCGATCTCGCGGTCTGCGGCCCTCACTGCATCAGGGCGCGTACCGCTTTTTCGATGCCCGCGGGGTCCAGGCCTTGGTATCCAATTTGTTGCCACAGCCCGCCGCAGCCTTCTTGGTGCACACCGATGTTGTTGTAACGGCCTTTGAAGCCGCGCTTCAGAAGTTCTGTGCCGAAGCGGGAGCCGAGTCCGGTTTTGACGTTCCAGCCTTCCGCAACGACGACGAACGGCGCTGTGGCCAATCTTTTCATCATCTCTTCATCGTAAATATTGAGGGTCGACTTGTTCACCAGGCCGACTTTGACGCCCTGTTCGTTCAACCGTATCACTGTATCCAGAGCTCGATACACCACCTCCCCGAACGTAACGATGTATCCGCCGCCGTCTGTCTTTCTTATCAGGTCGTCCTTGCCTGGCTGGAAGGGGCGGTCTTTGTAAAATAGACCTCCGCTTTCGTCTAAAATGTCCGGCACGGTCGAACGGGTGGAGAAAACAAACCGCATTCCCTCGTCCGCAAAAATGCGTCGCACGCAGGCGGAAAATTGATGTTGGTCGGCGGGAAAATAGAGGCGGGTTAGGTCTTCGCCATGTCCCGGTTTTACGCCGCCATCGGCAAACATCGAATTGATCCCGAAGTGGCAGGTATTGTCCGCCATGTCATCGACTCCGGAGTGGGAGAAGTGAGCGAAGACATTGGCGAAATTCAGTCGAGACATGGTGATTTCGCTCACGCACATTTCTAGAAAAGCCGAAAAGGTCGCGAAAATGCCTTGCTTGCCTTTCGTGTATCCAAAACCCGCGGCGGCCGAGAAATTCCCGCGCTCCATGATACCCGCCTCTATATAGACTTCGGGATGCTTTTTCCGGACGTGGTACAGCCCGCAAGAGCCCTCGAGATCGTTGTCGAACACGCGCACGCTCGCGAGCCGTTGCTCGGGCGACATGGCGTCAAGCATTTCGTTGACCAGCTTGCCGAAATCATCGCGGTTCTTGCCTTGCCCACTGGAGCCTCGGTAGGTGAGGGGAGACTTGTCGGGCTTGGCCGAGCGGAGCATCTCGATCGCCGTCTCGTATCCACCGCGCAGTGACAGGTATTCCACCGCCGTGTCGACTTTTAATACTTCATGCGCATGCGGGTTGCCTTCAGCGTGAGGAATGCCGGGAGCCATCAGCCGCTTGATCACGAGGGCGTGAGGCCGCTGGTCCGAAAACACTCGGGCCAGGGCCAGGAACAGGGCGTCCAAATCCTCGCCCAGCACGGTGTCGGTCAGCAATCCATAGCCGGATAATGTCCGCGTGAGGTCGTATCCCACCATGTACTGCTGAGGATGTCCGGATATGGTGACGTTATTGTCGTCGATCAGAACCTTGACCGGAAGTTGTTTGCCTACGCCCAAGCGAGCCGCTTCGGCATTGTCGCCTTCCATCTGAGAGCCGTCGGAGCCGAGAAGCACGACCGACTTTCCGGGATTGGCCAGGGCAACGCCGTTACAAAAGGCCCACATGTGGCCCAGTCGCCCCGAGGAAAATTCCACGCCGGGAGTGAGAAGTTTTTCGGGGTGACCGGGAAGTCCTTCGTTGAACTCGCGATAGTGAAGCAGTTTCTCGGCCGGCATGTGTCCATCGAGGACCGAGAGCAAGTACTGGGTCGCGACGCGGTGCCCGGCCT